>VFSW01000357.1_pt1 | contig 65490 bp, 58 predicted proteins | sample 5358111 | NCBI WGS metagenome assembly VFSW01 (sample SAMN11554181, study PRJNA540505) | mine drainage metagenome | isolation source: sediment from site ElyBrook_90M | place: USA: Ely Copper Mine, Vershire, VT | collected 2017
CTCGCGCTCAGGCTGCACGGAATAAACGCCTATCTGTGTGACGCACTACACTAGCGCGTCTTCGAGAGATAGGGTGAGCGGTTTTTCCACCATGACTGAGACCCCATATTGCGCGGCAATCTCGATGGCGGGGCGATGTTCGGCGGTGGAGGTGTAGACCAGCATGGCCTGGGGATGGCGCACCTCGATCAGGTTCGTCATGCTCCTGAAGAACAGGGTTGGAGGCAAATTGAACTTCTTCGCGTACTTTTCGCACAGCGCTGAATCGGCTTCCGCTATGCCGACCAGTTCCACATCTTTATGCCGGGGCAGGGCGGAGAGAAAGCCCTCGACATGGCCATGAACGAGACCCACAATGGCCACGCGTACTGGCTCCTGTTGAGATTGCGCCTGTAAGGTTCCCGGCAAGACGGCAAGTAACGCAAACAGCCAAATACGGTTCCAGAAAAAAGATGAAAATTGGTTAAGACGCGGCATATTTCTGGTGTGCCTCCTGCGAGGGAATTTTACGCCCGACGGCCGGCTTCCAGATCTAGCCAATCTACCGGCCAAAATCTGAAAGCTGTCTTCCATGTAAACCCACAGAGACGGATTTCCGTCCATCCAGTCAAAGGCGGAATGAATGAGGGGATCAGGGAAGACTAAAGGGGCCAGTTTTCGCTGCCCATGCTGCGGATACAAGACGCTAACCGAGCCCGCCACGCTTGCGCTATGTCCGGTTTGCTGGTGGGAGGACGACGGCCAGGAAGACAGGGACGCAGCCGAAGTTCGTCTGACCGTGAACGGCGAGCTAAGCCTGAACGACGCGCGCCAGTACTTTGCACAATGCGGAGCCGCTCATCCCCGCTTTCTGCCTTACGTTCGCAAGCCACTGAGCGTGGAAGAGTAGTCCTGCGCCGGAGAGGCTGCAAAAAATATTTCAGCGCCTCTGCAGCAGCAGCGCCCAATCGTGCGCGCTGCGCCAGCTCGAGTCGTCTGGAGGCTCGGGCGAGGTCCAGGATGGCCCAGACGCATCTTCAGCAAGCGGAAAGCGCTGGCCGGTGGCAGCGTTAAACCACTCCGCGCTGTAGGAGCCCGGCTCCAGCTTGACGGTTACCTTTCCGCCACGGGGCAAATAAATTACATAAAGTTTTCCAGGCTCGGCGAGACACTCATCGCCATGATTCACCAACTCATCGTGAGGATTGGTTTTCCACCAGTCGACTCCGGTGAAGAAGTCCACAATATGGCCATAGCAGATGAACATGGTCTGGGTGTCGTCGCCGCGGCCGTTCATCCAGCCACCGCCGGAATCGGGAAAGATGTTGGTTCCCCGGCGCGCGCTCTCACCAGAGGTTTGATACCCGCCTGCCATGTAGATCTCCCACGCCTTGCGGCGCAGCGCATCGGCCGAGTCGGCCCCAACCCCGGCCCACTCCGGATAATGATCCTCGTAACCGTACTCCTCGTTGGTTTGCGGAATAATGCGCCCTGCCTTTTCCTGCAACTTGCGTGACTTCAGCATGAGGGAATGCTGATCCTGCGACCAATCCTGATATGAGGTAAAGCCGAACCAACTGGAGGCGCGGTCCTGGCGGTCTGTATGCACTGGATGGCTGGTAGCCAGATGGTGATACGGATCCCACTCTTCGAGCAGCGTGCCGGTCGCGTGTGTCCAGGCCTCGTCGCGGTAGCTATCCAGATCGTCGCCCAGATCCCAGGTAATGTTTGAGTAGGCTGCCAGGCGCGCCACGGCATAGCGGATAAAGCGGTGCTCATCCTGGCTGCCTGCCGCCGGATGCACATGGCCGTCGTTCATATCCAGAACCAGGGAGATAAGCATGTCCCGCTGCCGGGCATAGAGCATCATGCGGTCGAACTTTTGCCAGTAAGAGACATTAAAGCGCGAGTAGTCGAAGCCGGGACGGGAAAAATCTTCGGCATTGCGCGCCGGCCAGGCGGCAAGCAAGGCGGTCCATTCAGCGCCATTCATCACCGGCTCGCCGTAGAAAGTGTTGGTTCTTCCCGCGATAGTAACGCGCATCCGGTTAACCTTGAGAGCGGCCAGCCGGTCGATGCTGTATTGGATGGTGTGCTCGTCGCGCCAGCCCATGAGCCAGTAGGCGGTGGTTCCGTTCATGAAGTAGTGCTGACCTGTTCCCGGCCAGATAAAGTGCCACGGGTAGGCCGGATCGACGCGCAGCGGCCCGCGTAGATGCTGGTCCTGGGCCGTGAACGTGCCGGAGTAGCTCTGGGTTTGCGCGCCGGCCTTGAAGACCACATGAAATGTATAGATGCCGCTTTTCGAGGGCATGAAGCGGATGCGGTAAATGCTGCCGTCGGTTGAGTCGCAGAATCCCTCCACGGCAACGCGCTCCGAGGAGCCGGAAGGTTCAAAATCGCCAGTGAGAGAGGCATCCGTAAAGGGATTGGGGACTACGGGCACAAGCTTGGCCGTAATCTCTATAAAGTCGAAAACTGCGACCTGCGGCGCGGACTGGGTGAAGATAATCGGAGCCCGTGTCTCAGCCTGGAGGTGAATTGCGGGCAAGGCGATGAGCGCCAGCACAAGAAGCGCAGGCATGAGCCAACCCTTGGCAGGGGCGAAACCGCGCCTGATACCGTTCCGGGCCAAACTTATCTCTCCATCAGGCACATTTTGGGACAGAGTGGATATCCTTCCCATTTTGAATGCATTGCGCGGATTGTCAGGCATCGCTTCCCCCGGTTTTCCCGTCTCAACAGTCCAGATTGAGCCGCATAAGGCTAATTCGGCAAGACAAAACTTGCACTGAACGAGTATGCGGACATGCGAATGACCTCTCAAGGCAGTTCCTTTCCTTGTCCCTCTTGTGCACAAGCGCTCCAGGCGGGTTTGACCCTGTCAGCAAACCCTCTTACCATGAGATGAGACATTTCCCCGGCTGCACGGCGCTGTTTCGCCCTGAGCTGCAGCTCGAGATGGCAGTTTGTTTGGCGCGTAGCGCGCCTGGAAGGCAAAATTTTGAGTTCCAACACCGATACCCTCGATAACAACCCCCAACCGGATGTGGCTGAGGCCGCGCAAGAAGGCCTGGAACACCAGCACGACGGCCATGACCACGAGCATGACGGCCACGACCACCAGCACGGCCCGGTTCTGAACCCGGAGTGCACCCGCGAGCTGGTGCTGGACGTTCCCGCCGACGAGGTCTCAAAGGCCTATGGCACGGTGGTGAAGAATTACCGGAAATATGCCAAGATTCCCGGCTTTCGCGCCGGCAAGGTGCCGGAGACAGTGGTCAAGCGCCGCTTTGCCAATGAGATACGCAAGGATGTGGTCGACGGCCTGCTGCCGGAGCGGTTCAACAAGGCAGTTGTGGAGTTGGGCATCAAGCCGGTGGGGCAGCCCCAGGTGACGGAACTGACCATCGAAGACGGCCAGCCGCTGCATGTGAAGGCGGTCTTTGAGTTCATTCCCGCTTTCACCATTGAAGGCTACCAGAGCGTGACCGTGGAAAAGCCCTCGGTGGAGATTACCGAGGAAGAGTTCCAGAACGAGTTGGCGCAGTTGCGCGAGTCGCGGGCCACCATAGAGCCGGTGGAGGAAGACCGGGCCTTGGTGGATGGTGACTGGGCGCAGATCAGCTACAAGGGCCAGGTTGAAGGCGAAGCAGATGCGCCTCCCGTAGCCGGTGAGGACACTCTGGTAGAGATTGGCGGCAAAGATACGGTGGAGGCGTTTACCACCACTCTGCGCGGCGCCAAGCCCGGCCAGGAACTGAAGGCCGAGGTAATTTATCCCGCCGACTACGCCGAGCCCAAGCTGGCCGGTAAAACAGTGGCCTACGACGTGGAAGTAAAGGCCATCAAGAAGCGGGTTCTGCCAGAGCTGAACGACGATTTTGCCAAGGAACTAGGCGCGTATGAGAGCCTGGACGAGCTGCAGAACCTGGTTCGCGAACACTTGGCCAACCGCAAGCGGCGCAGCGTGGAAGGCGAAACCAAAGACCGGCTCTTTGCGGCGCTCACAGAGCGCTACCCCTTCGCGGTTCCCGAGTCGCTGGTGCAGGAACAGATTGATACCCGTCTGGAGCGCGGCCTGCGCGCCCTGGCGGCGCAGGGCATGGATCCCGAACAGATGCGCAAGCTGGACTTTGCGCGGCTGCGCGCGGCCCAGCGCGACGGAGCCCTGGCCGAGGTGAAAACCTCGATTCTTCTGGACCGCTTTGCCGATGAAGAGGGCATTACGATAGGCGATCAGGAACTGGAGCGCGAGCTGCAACTGGCGGCCTTACAGTCCAGGGAACCGGTGGATACATTACGAGCGCGTTTGACTCAAGACGGCGGACTGGCTAGAATCCGGGAACAATTACGGCGCGAGAAGACCGCGCAACTGATGTATGAACGGCTGCCCGCGTAGGGTAGAAGTAGCGGCGCAATTTGCCGCGCGGAGCGGGAACGGCATAAAGACCGCGCGGCCATGAAAACAGCGGGGAGCAACAGCCCCCAAACGGAAGAGCGAGAAGAGTACTCAATGGCATTGGTTCCCATGGTGGTTGAGCAGACGAGCCGGGGCGAGCGCGCCTACGACATTTACTCCCGTCTGTTACGCGATAACATTATCTTTCTTGGCACGCCGATTGACGACCAGGTGGCCAACCTGATTGTGGCGCAGTTGCTGTTCCTCTCTGGCGAGGATCCGGAAAAGGACGTACAGCTCTACATCAACTCGCCGGGCGGTTCCATTACCGCGGGTCTGGCCATCTATGACACCATGCAGTTTATCAAGAACAACGTGGTGACCTATTGCATTGGCCAGGCGGCCAGCATGGGCGCGTTTCTGCTGCTGGCCGGAACCAAGGGCAAGCGGTTCGCTCTGCCCAACTCGAGGATTCTGATTCATCAGCCATCCATGGGCGGACTGAGCGGTCAAGCCACGGATATCGACATTCACGCGCGCGAGATTCTACGCATCCGCGAGATTACCAACAACCTGATCGCCAGGCACACCGGGCAGCCGTTGGACCAGATCGAACAGGATGTCGAGCGGGATTTCATCATGAACGCGCAACAGGCAAAGGAATACGGCATTGTCGATGAGATCATCGACCGGCCGCGCACGTAACGTACCAACGGCGTTAGCGGAGCGACAGGACCAAACTGTTCACTTCTCGAAAGCCAGGCACTCAGTCAACGCCGTCCAAAGGGAGCAAGATAATGAAAACGCGCACGGGACCAGAAGAAGCACTGCGCTGCTCGTTCTGCCACAAATCGCAGGACGCCGTTGGCAAGCTGATCTCTTCGCCCAGCGACTACCCGCGCGCATATATTTGCGATGAGTGCGTGGCTGTTTGCAACTCGATTCTCGAGGACGACCGCGGCGACGCAGCGCATCCTGCCACCGCCGCTGGCCACCTGCCCAAACCGCAGGAGGTTAAAAGCTTTCTCGATGACTTTGTGATTGGCCAGGACCAGACCAAGAAAAAATTGGCCGTTGCGGTCTACAACCACTACAAACGCATCCAGATGAACCGCGTCCGCAACAACGAAGTGGAGCTGGCCAAGAGCAACATTCTGCTTATCGGCCCCACTGGGTCAGGCAAGACGCTGCTGGCCCAGACCCTGGCCAAGATGCTCGATGTACCCTTTGCCATTGTGGACGCAACCACGCTGACCGAGGCCGGCTATGTGGGCGAGGATGTGGAGAACATTATCCTCAAGCTGCTGCAGGCCGCCGACGGCGACGTGACCCGCGCCCAGCAAGGCATTATTTACATCGACGAGATCGACAAGATCGGCCGCAAAGACGAGAACCCTTCCATCACCCGCGACGTGAGCGGCGAAGGCGTGCAGCAGGCACTGCTCAAAATTCTGGAAGGCACCGTGGCCAACGTGCCGCCGCAGGGCGGACGCAAGCACCCGCACCAGGAATTCACGGCCATCGACACCACCAATATTTTGTTCATTTGCGGCGGAGCGTTTGTGGGCCTGGAGCGCGTGGTAGGTCGCCGCGTAGGCAAAAAGGCGCTGGGCTTCAAGTCAGTGGACGCGGATGCCGATGCCGCCACAACGCGCTCGCATCGCGACACCGAACTGCTGCGCCGCACTGAACCGCAGGATCTGATCAAGTACGGACTGATTCCTGAGTTTGTGGGCCGGCTGCCGGTGATGGGTATTTTGGACGAGCTGGATGAAGAGGCGCTGATCGAGATTCTGACCAAGCCGCGCAACGCCATTCTCAAGCAGTACCAGAGACTCTTCGAATTTGAGAATGTCCGCCTGCACTTTACGCCGGAAGCCATAGGAGCCGTGGCCCGCGAGGCCTTGGCGCGCAAAGTGGGCGCGCGCGGACTGCGCATGATTCTTGAGGAGCTGATGCTCGACCTGATGTATCACCTGCCCAACAACAAGCGTGTCCGCGACCTGGAGATTACGCGCGAAATGGTGGAGAGGCGCGACCTTTCTCTGTGCTTGCTGGAAAAAGCAGGCTAACGGTCCGGCATTAAGATTACAGATAATATATCCCCGTGCTAGACTTCCCTGCGGAGTGCCATGGAGCTTGCTCCGCGCACCGAAGGAGTCTATCCATCCCATGAAGCATGTTGCCTGCTGTTCGTTCATTTTTCTGCTCTCATGTTCTGCTGCATGGGCTCAAGCGCCCGCAACAAGCGGGTACCGCACGTTGACGGTGGACGCCGGAAAAGTGACCGGCGAAATCCATTCGTTTCAGGGCGTGAACGGTATGCCGGCGCCGATCATGGCAGGGCTTCCCGGCCTGGTGCGGCAATACAAAGAGCTGCGCGTCAGCATGGTTCGAACTCATGATGTGATGGGCCCCACCGATGTGGACGCCAAGTTCACCAAGAACGATCCGGCGCTGGCCTGGCTGATCCCCGATGCTGCTCAGCGTGCTGGAGTGGTTAAGGCGGGCAACTCCTCCATCATCTTCCCTGACGAAAATGCAAACCCGGAAAAGCCGGCGAGCTACAACTTTGGCCCGACCGACAAGATGCTGGCCGCCGTCCACGCCAGCGGGGCTGAGGTCTACTACCGCATCGGCCGCAGTTGGGGCGCCAACATCAATCCGCCTGCCGATTTCGACAAATATGCCAGTGCGGTAAAGCATATCGCCATGCATTACAACCAGGGCTGGGATAGCGGCTTCCACTACAACATCCGCTACTGGGAGTTCTGGAATGAGCCAGGGCCAATCTTCTGGACCGGCACGCCGGAGCAGTTTTATTCGCTCTACGAAAAGACGGCGCGCGCCCTGAAGTCTGTCGATCCCTCGCTTATGGTGGGCGGCGATGCCATTGCGAATCCCTCTGACGATGGAGCATATCGCGAGGGTTTTATTGACTACTGCGCCGCGCACAATGTGCCTCTGGATTTCTATTCCTGGCACACATATGCCATCGGCTCCGCAGACCCCTACGATGGATTTAGGCTTTCCGAGGAGATACGCCATGTGCTGGATACGCACGGATTTCCCAAAGCGGAGAGCATTCTCTCGGAATGGAATCTAACACCCGACTTTACTGCGGCGGAGATGGAAGAACTGCGCGGTGCACATAACGCGGCCTTCATTGACTCGGCTCTCAGCTACTTCCAGGATGCGCCGCTCAATTACGCAATGTTTTATCGCGGCGATGCGGCGTGGATGGGGCTCTTCAACTTGCAAGGGAAGTGCTACAAGACTGCCTATGCCTTTAAGGCGATGGGCAAGATGCAGGACACGCCGCAGCGATTTGCGGTTAGAGGCACAGACACCTTTGGCCTGGCCACGTTGGCGGGCCGTTCCGCGGACGGCAAGACTGTCCAGATCCTCATCAGCAATTACGCCATCCCGGCCGGTTACAAACCCAAGGACATGCCTGTACCCGCGGATTTGATGGCTCAGATCGTCAAGAACGCCGGCGCCGCGGAACTGCGGAAGGAAAAATCTCTTGCGCGCCGCACGGACATTGTTTACCACGACAACGCCGGCTACAACCTGGCAATTGACAATCTGCCATGGGGCAATGCGGCCTACAGCTTGAAGCGCTACCGCATTAGCAAAACCCAAAACCTGCAACTGGTCGAAGAGAAAGCGGAGACCGGAGGCTCATTGAAATTGTCCCATCCGATGCCTACCGATACAGTCGATCTAATTGTTCTGGAGCAGAAGTAACCAAAGCATGATTGCAAGTAATCATGTAATGCTTGACTGTTCCTCCTGGTTTTGACGGATGCAAACCCACAATGAAAGACAACCCATCAAGCGGCCCCAGACTTGAATTTTAACTCCGGGGCCGCTTGCGTTGTACACCCGCCCAAACTCGTTCCGCTGTACAATCCCTACATGAGCTTTGTACCAAGCCGCGCAGCCAAGGCTGCCATCGCGCGTCCAACAGAGATGAGGGCCTAATGACCGCAACCCGCGAAAAAACCGAAGCGCGCAAGCTCCCCATGATGCCGATCCGGGACATGGTGATTTTTCCTTATATGATGACGCCCTTTGTGGTGGGCCGCGAGTCCAGCGTGCGCGCCCTTGAAGAGGCGCTCACCGGCGACCGCAAGATCTTTCTCGCCACCCAGCACGATGCCTCGATCGACGAGCCCAAAGCCAAGGATATTTACCAAGTAGGAGCCATCTGCAGCATTGTGCAAAGCGTCAAGATGCCCGACGGCAATATCAAGGTTCTGGTGGAAGGCGTGGAGCGCGCCAAGTCCACCGAAGTGACCGATCGCGACGGATTTTTTGTGGCCACGGTGCGCACCGGCAAAACCGACTTTGAGATGACTCCGGCCGTGGAACAGTTGATGACGCGCGTGACCGGCCTCTTTGAGCAGTACGTGAAGCTGCAACAGTCTCTGAACTACGAAACCATCATCGCCTCGGTGCGCATGGATGAGCCCGCCAAGCTGAGTGACACCATTGCCGCCAATCTGCAGCTGGGAATCGAAGAAAAGCAGGAACTGCTGGCCATCTTCGACCCGGCCACTCGCCTGGCGCGCATTGCCGACGTACTCGATGTGGAGATTGAAAAGCTTGACCTGGACCGCAACATCCAGTCGCGCGTGAAGCGGCAGATGGAGCGGGCGCAAAAAGAGTATTACCTGAACGAAAAGATCAAGGCCATCCAGAAGGAACTGGGCCGCGGTGAAAAGAGCGAGTTCGACGAACTGCGCAAAAAAATCGAGACCGCCGGAATGCCCAAGGATGTGCTGGAAAAGGCCATTCAGGAGTTGAAAAAACTGGAAGCCATGCCACCCATGTCGGCCGAGTCCACCGTGAGCCGCAACTATATCGACTGGCTGCTGGCTGTGCCGTGGAAGAAGCGCTCGAAAGAGACCCGCTCCATTGAATATGCAGAGAAGGTGCTGAACGAGGACCACTACGGACTGGAAAAGATCAAGGAACGCATTCTTGAGTTTCTTGCTGTGCGCCAGCTAGTGAAGAACCCCAAAGGCTCGATCCTGTGCTTCGCTGGACCTCCGGGCGTGGGCAAAACTTCTCTGGGCATGTCCATCGCCAAGGCCACCGGGCGCAAATTTGTGCGCCTCTCGCTGGGCGGCATTCGCGACGAGGCAGAGATTCGCGGCCATCGGCGCACTTATATCGGTGCTATGCCGGGGCAGATTATCCAGCATATGAAGCGTGCGGGAACCAAGAACCCTGTCTTCCTGTTGGATGAGGTAGACAAGATGGCCTCTGACTTCCGCGGCGATCCGGCTTCGGCTCTGCTTGAGGTGCTTGACCCGGAGCAGAACACCACTTTCCAGGATCATTACCTTGACGTGGATTACGACCTCTCGCAGGTGCTGTTTGTGGCCACGGCGAATGTGCTGCACACCGTGCCTGCCGCGCTGCAAGACCGCATGGAAGTGCTACGGCTGCAGGGCTACACGGAGCAGGAGAAGCTGGAGATCGCGCGACAATACCTGGTGAAGAAACAGCGCGAGCAGACCGGCTTGAGCGAGATGAACATCGTCTTCCAGGACAGCGCTATTCTGGAGATCATCCGCTATTACACGCGCGAGGCGGGGGTTCGCAACCTGGAGCGCGAGATCGGGAACATCTGCCGTAAAGTGGCTCGTAAAGTTGTGAAGAACGGCGTCAAGCACAAGGAAGAACTCACGGCGGAGAACATTCACGAATTTCTGGGCGTAGCCCGCTACCGCGACTCCGAGGTGCATGAAAAGAGCGAAGTTGGCTTGGTGACCGGCTTGGCATGGACCGAGGTAGGCGGCAGCATTCTTACTACTGAGGTGCAGGTGCTGGACGGCAAGGGCAAGCTCACCATTACCGGCCAACTGGGCGATGTCATGCAGGAGTCGGCGCAGGCCGCGCTGAGCTATATCCGCGGCAAGGCGAACGTGCTGGGCCTCAGCCGCGAGTTCTACCGCAACGTGGACCTGCACCTGCATGTGCCGGAGGGCGCCATCCCCAAGGACGGTCCCTCGGCTGGCATCACCATGGCCACGGCGATGGCCAGTGCGTTGGCCAAGATTCCGGTGCGGCGCGACGTCGCCATGACCGGTGAAATCACGCTCCGTGGCAAGGTGCTGGCCATTGGCGGACTGAAAGAAAAGCTGCTGGCCGCTCTACGGGCGGGCATCTTTGAGATTATTCTGCCGCGCGCCAACGAGAAAGATATCGACGAGATGCCGGATAACATCAAGAAGACGATGAAGCTGCATTTTGTGGATCAAATGGATGAGGTGCTGACGCTGGCGCTTGAGAGTCCGCTGCCCACACCGCTGCCCGAGGAAACCGGCGTGCTGGCCTCCGTGCCTGCAACGGAGATCGCAGCCAACGTACCGGCTAGGCAGTAACTAACAACTACAGATGCCCCAGGTTTCAAATGCGAGACTTGGGACGCTTGGCGCCGCAAGTGTGACGCCAAAGACTGAAGCCGTTGCGGCCCACTCCTGTATTCTCAAGACAGATGGCCCTGCCAGTCACCCAGGTTCCGCTATCCCCACAAAACTTATGCGCTATACGACACAGTTTTTACTTTCGGCCATGGCGGCTGAGCAGTTCCCTGCACCGGATGCGCCAGAGATTGCCTTTCTGGGCCGCTCGAATGTGGGCAAATCAAGCCTGCTGAATACGCTGGTGGGTGAGAAGGCCGCTAAAGTCTCGCAGACGCCGGGTCGAACGCGGGCCATCAACTTCTTCGCTCTTCTGGACCCGAGCCAGCGGCGTAAGATGGTCTTTGCCGACCTGCCCGGCTATGGCTACGCCAAGATTTCCAAGTCTATTTCGGCTGGCTGGCCGGCATTTATCGAGCCCTATCTGGCCATCCGCACCAAGCTCAAGCTATGCGTGTGCTTGGTGGACTCGAATGTGCCCACGCAGGAGAGCGACCGACAGTTGATTGATTGGCTCCGGGCCGAAAACCGCGAATTTGCTGTGGCGGCTACCAAAGTAGACCGGCTCAGCGGCAACGAGCGCACCCGCAACCTGCTGGCCCTAAAAAAGGGACTGGAACTGGATGAGATTCTGCCCGTCTCAGCCAAAACCGGCTACGGCGTAAAAGAGCTGTGGAGCCGGATTGAGGCCGCTGGCGGCACGGAAGACTAGAGTGAACCGAAATCACGAGAAGGCCTTTCCTTCCCAGCTTTCAATCGCGAGGCCTGGTGCACCAGTATCTTGAACCAACTCCCGAAATCTGACAGCGGTTTCTTTATCGCAGCTCAACAGGCGCACGCCCTGCGCCAGCCTTCCCAGGTAGCGGGGGGCAAGGCGGAGCCAGCGGCGGGCAGCCCATGCGTCAGGGCTGAGACAATCGAGGGCAATGGCGTCCAGCCTGGGCAGCCAGAGGGCAGGCGAAACGGCCACGCTCCAGGTCAGCACCGTCTGGTCCTGTTCTGCATCTGCGAGTACGAGATTTCTTGCGCCATGGCTGCAAAAGGCTGCAAGGGTAGGCACAGCGGAATTCCCTCGCAGCAGGTCTAGCAATACGCCGCGCTCCAGCATCTCCCTCTCCACAGCATCTGGAGCCAGGGCCACGCAAACAGCCACCGGCTGGCGCTTGCGAATCTCGTTTTTCAGAATGCGTAAAGCCTCGTCCAGAGAGTTGACCAGAAAATCAGCGACGCCATCGCGAATGGCTAGCTTTTGCGCAGCGGCATCCGCCGTGGCGACCAGCGAAGCCGCGCCAGCGATGTTGGCGGCAACCACCAGCGCTCGGCATTCTGCATCGAGTTCCCCAGCATAGACAAGCTTGCCGCCCAGGTCCGTGTCTGCTTGCGCACGCAGCATCAGTCCTGCGTAGAAGCAGTCCACTTCCGCAATGAAAGAGATATCAGGCGCCATGAGGTCTATCAAATGGGTTGGCGGGAATCCCGGCTCTCAAATTCGAGCCCCGGGAGTACGCGGCGCATTGCCCGAACTTTACGCTAAAGTTTGCGGTGGCTGCCGTCGCAGAGGGGCGGGTTGGCGCTGTGCTTGCAACCGCAAAAATGGACGGTCTTTGACTCAGTCGCTTCAAACTTCAGCGGACGGATATCGCCGCTCTTGTGGCTGCCGTCGCAGAAGGGCTGGTTGGCGCTGAGGCCGCAGGCGCACCAGAAGTAGCTCTTGCCTGCTTCCACTTCCACCGCATAGGGACTCTTTTGAACAATTACAGGATCGGACATTGCAACATCTCCTTTGGAGGGATTGGGGATGAATTCCAGAAAGGACTCTGGCTGATGCCTTCTCATCTTAAAACAATCGAACTCGATGAGTTTACCAGGAAGAATACGGCTGCCCGTCCGTGCCTGTCTCCTGGGAGCCGGAGTGAATGTTATCGATGCCGGGATCGGTCTGGTCCAGAGAGTACATGGAGTCGCTTGTGTCGGTGACCCAGGTATCTTTGCTGCGGGTCATGGGGTCTTCGGGAATAGCCCTCAAGTAGCCATCCTGCACCAGGTCGTCGAGCGACTGAGGAGCCTTCTGCTTGTCCATGGTGTAGGAGTCGATGGCCGCGCGCAAGACGTGCAGGTCTTCCTTGAGCACCGCTTCCCTGGCCTGCTTGATGGCGCCCACAAAGCTGGGAATGGCCAGCGTGGCCAGGATCCCGATGATGGCCATGACGATCATCAGTTCGATCAGCGTAAAGCCCGCGTCTTGTTTGCGATTCCCGCGCACTCAATAACCTCTGCCTACCCGTTCTACCAGGTGGAATACTTGGTGCCGTCCAGAGCCGTGCCCATAGACTTTGAATAGACGTCGAAGACGCTCTGCCCGCCGTAGGAATCCGAATCGGAATCGTCCTGCATGGAGTGCAAGCCCCAGTCGGCCTTGCCGGTCATGGGATCGATGGGAATGCGGCGCAGGAACTTCAATTTCTTGCCCTGCACCTCTTCCCCTTTCACCAGCGTCTCCAGGTCGGGCGGATAGTTCTGGCTGTCCACTTTGGTCTGGAAGGCGCCTTTGTCGGCTGCATCCTTGTAGGCGTCGATGGCGTCGCGCATCTCCCACAAGTCGCGGCGCAGTTCGCGTTCTTTTTCCCGTTTTATTTTGAAGCGGGCAATGGGAACCGCAGCCGAAGCAAGGATTGCGAGAATAGTCACGGTCACAATCAACTCAACCAGCGTAAGGCCGGACTCCCCCACGCGCCTCCTGGCGATTGGCGGGGCTGGAGTTGCCGGCATGGCGCTCATCCGCACGGCCCCCTACCTGACCACGATGGTGGTCTGTGCGCCCTGGACGGGCACCTGCTTCTGCGCGCTATTGACTGCGCCCGGGCGCGTGATGGCAAGGATGCTGTTCCCAGAGGCGTTGGCCTTGAAACTGAGGATGCAAACCACGCCCGCTCCGCTGACTCCCGCTACCCCCGGCGGACGCGAGGCAACGATAGTCAGATTTCCTGGCCCGTCGTCGCGGTGGACCAGCGCCACGGCCTGCCCGTCGCGGCTCAGAAGATCCCCATAGTCCACGTTAACCAGCGAAAGCTTGCCTGGGTCGTACTGTATCTGCAAGGGAACGGAATCGATGTCCTGTGCGCCGCTAAGCAGGACGGGAACCTTGAACGTAGAGCCGACAGCCGGCGGCGTGGCGGGCGCAGTGAACGCAAAAGCTGCATCGCCGGGAGGCGGCGGGGCATGAACTGAAAAATCACCAGAGGCTTCCGCGGCGGAGCGCATCTGCGCCAGCGCAACAGGAGCTGCCGCGTCCGCGCTCAGGCCGGGAACCGAACCAAGAGCTGACCGCGCCGCTGCCACCGGGCGTACCGCCGGAGCCGCAGAACTGAGGGCCGGCTTGTTCGCTGCCGGAACTCCGCTGGGGAGATGGCGCAGCTCAATGGTCTGGCCCGTGCCGGTGTCGATGGTGCGCAGATTGATGGGCTGCAAATCCTGCGAACGGACAATATGTGGCACCACCAGGAAGACAATTTCGTCGTCGTTGATAATGTGATCCTTCGATCCGAACAGATACTTGAGAATCGGAATCGAGCCTAACCCAGGAATACCGTTCCAGCTTGACGTGTCCGATTTATCCAGCATGCCGCTCAGTACGCTTGCCTCGCCCTCGCGCAGCCGGATGACCTGTTCGCTGGTTTTTTGGATGATAATCGGCTCGGTCACGCCGCTGATGGTCACGGAGTTGCCTTCTGAGCTGTCCTCGATCTTCATTTTCAGCGTCACATCGTGGTCATAATGCACCGTCGGCGTCATCTCAATGTTCACGCCAACATCGATGTATTGGAACTGTGTGTTAACCATCCCGCCTAACGCCGCTGATGTAACGCCGGTCGAATACGACCCGGTGGCGATGGGAATGCGCGAGCCGATCTTCATGGTCGCCTTCTGCGCGTCGGTGCAGCGGATGCGCGGATTGTCCAGAACCTTGGTGTTCGAGTCGCTCAGCAGCATGTTGGCGGTAGCCGAATTGATGGTGACCGCAAAATTCGACGCCTTGAGATGGGATAGATCGTAGAGTGTGGGGGTTGTGGTTGTGCTGGTCGAGGAAGAAGACGATGTGGTGCTGGCCGTGCTGGTCTGCAGCGCGACGCTGGCGCTGCCGGGCCATGCAATGCCGAGGTTCCGCTCCCAATTTTTGCTTACCTCCAGGACCGCGATGTCCACCACCACCTCGGGCCGCGCCTTGTCCAGATCGTTGATGAGCTTCTGCGCCAGCAGTAGCTCGTCGGGCGTGCCGCGCATCACAATGGCGTTCTGGCTGGCCACACCATAGACTTTGGCGGTGGGCAAAACATTGCGCAGTGCGGTCTGAACGTCGTTCAGGTCGTTCTGCTGCCAGGCATTGGTCAGGTAGAAGGTCTGTACGGCCTGCTCATCTAGTTCGGTGCGCTTGGCGCGGGAGTTCTGTGCGACAAAGATGGTATTCGCTGTGATGGGCCGCCAAAAGGTGTTAGACAGTGCGCCCACAATGCGTAACGCATCCAGAATGGATACATTGTTCAGATCCACCTGGATACGCTTGGAGGTATAGTCCGGATCGATGAGGACGTTGATTCCTGCGGCTCTGCCAATAGCCTGGTAGATCACCTTGGAGTCTTCCGTCATGTGCAGGGTCATGGGCTCGCTGGAGAGGGGCTTGAGAGCGGCCGGCGAGCCCATTAAGTCAATCGCCGACTGCTCGCCCGCATCCTCAGGCAGGCTGGTCTCGGCAACTGGAGCTGTCTCTCCATCTTTTTGCCGGATCCTGGCTATCTCCTGCTGCGCGGCCTCGTTGCCGGGATCAATCTCCAAGGCACGGAGAAACTCCACCAGGGCGCCTTGCAGATTACCTGCAGCGGCCAGCTTGCGTCCCTTGGTCATGTGCATCAATGAGTCGGTGACGCGCACGCGGTAAAAGGCAGTGCGGTAACGCAGATCGCTGGGGTCTTTTTCTGATGCCTTCTGGTAGTTGTCGTAGGCGGCGTCGTAGTCCTGGCCAGTCTCAGCGCGCTGGCCGCGCTTGTAAAAAGAAGAGGCCGACTCAGCGTGCAATGGAACGCTCGAAAGGCCAAAAATAGCCAAAACTGCGAAGAGCGCAATCGAGAAAACGGCCCCAGGTAGAAGCGACCCGGAGGCAGCCGGAGCAAGAGCGCGGCGTTTCATCGTACTCCCTGGCGTCTTGGCCGGCCCGGATTCCGCACCGGGCGCTTGCGGGCCGCCTTGGCGGCCCCTGACGCGATTCTTGACGCAATTTCTAACGGCAGCTATTCCCATCCAATAATGCCTCATTTTAGCAAAGCCCCGCTGCAACGCCTATAAAAGCAGCGCCAATGCTAGGATGAAGATTCGAGGATGCGTTCCGATGGCACGCCAAACCAGCCACATCATCGTTCAGCCGGTAACCACCGGCCCCCAAAAACCGGCTCGGCCCCGCGACCCTGTGGCCTCCGGCGAGCGGGATGCCGCGCATAATCGAACCGCCAGCCACAACTACTTTCTGCTGGAAAAATTCGAGGCCGGCGTGGCTCTGCGCGGGACTGAGGTAAAGTCCATCCGCGAGGGCAAAGCCAACCTCAGGGACTCCTACGGCCTCATCAAGGACGGCGAGGCGTTTTTGCTCAACATGCATATCGGTCCCTACTCCCACGGCAACATATCCAATCACGACGAAACCCGCACCCGCAAGCTGCTGCTGCACCGCGAAGAGGTTCGCAAGCTACTCTCCAAGACGCAGATCAAGGGTCACACGCTCATACCCACTCGGCTTTATTTCCGCAACGGGCGCGTAAAGTGCGAGTTGGCCGTGGCCAAGGGCAAGCAGGACTGGGACAAGCGCGAGACAGAAAAGCGCCGCGAGGCTGACCGCGACGCCCGCGCCGCCGTGAATGCCAGCAAGCACCGCATGGTGCGCTGACCGCCAGGCTCGCCTAAAATAATCCTGAGGTAACGATGAATACACAACTCTCCTTTGCGAGTCTTGCCGGAATTGAAACTGAGCTGCTGGCCGTGCTGGCCGCCGACGCACAAACCTCCAAAGCTCCAGATGCCAAGCCCCAGCCGGTACTGCTGACCGCCGACCAAGCAGTATTCACCGCTGTGGCCGCTGTGCTTGCCGGCGGCGAATACAAGGCCGGCGCCAATGAGACGCTACTGCTGCACGCTCCGGCCGGACTCAAGGCCAAGAGGTTGCTGATCGTCGGCCTGGGAAAACAGGCCAAGACCACGGTGGATAAGGTACGTAACGCCGCCGGTACAGCCGTCCGCTTCAGCAAGCCGCGCGGCATCCGGGAACTGGTCTTCGCGCTACCCGTTGCCGACGATTTATCAGCCGAACGCAGCGCGCGCGTCGCTGTAGAAGGCGCGTTTGTGGGCGACTTCGACTCTGACACCTACCGCAGCGACCGCAAGGATCAGAGCATCAAGTCCTTTACATTGGCCACGCCCGCCTGTGCGGAGAAATCCTCCATCGAGACTGCCTTTGCCGAGGGCGTGATTGTAGGAGAGAGCCAGAACTTTACGCGCTCACTGGTCAACGAGCCAGGCAACAAGCTGACACCTACCATCCTCGGCCAGCGCGCCGCGGCAATGGCCGCTGAAGTCGGCTTGCAGTGCGAAGTCCACTCCACCGAGAAGCTGCATGAGCTGAAGATGGGCGCATTCTGGAGCGTTTCGCAAGGCTCGGAAGAACCACCGGCGCTGATCGTGATGCGCTATGAACCGCAGGGCGTAACCAGCGGCCCCATCCTCGGCCTCGTCGGCAAGGGCATCACCTTCGACTCCGGCGGCATCTCGCTTAAGCCCAGCGACAATATGGAAAAGATGAAGTACGACATGGCCGGCGGCGCGGCCATGATCGGCGCCATGCGCGCCATCGCGCTGCTCAAGCCCAAAGTGCGTGTCATCGGCATTGTCTGTGCATCGGAGAATATGCCTGACGGCAAGGCGCAGAAGCCCGGCGACGTGCAGACTGCCATGTCCGGCAAGACAATTGAGATCATCAACACTGACGCCGAGGGCCGCCTGGTGCTGGCCGATGGGCTCAGCTACGCCCGCCTACTGGGCGCAACTCACCTCATTGACGCAGCCACCCTGACCGGCGCCTGCGTGGTGGCCCTGGGCATGATCAACGCCGGAGCGTTCTCGAACGACGACGCGACCTATACGAAGTTCGAGTCGGCGCTGGCCACTTCGGGAGAAAAGTTCTGGCGGCTGCCGCTGGGCGAGGAGTACGCCGAGATGATCAAGTCCGACATCGGCGACATCAAAAACACCGGCGGGCGCTGGGGCGGAGCCATCACCGCAGCCGAGTTCCTCAAGGTCTTTGCCGAAGAGACACCGTGGATTCACCTGGACATTGCCGGCGTGGCCTGGGTAGAAGACTCCAAGCCTTACATCGCCAAGGGACCAAGCGGCATTGCGGTGCGGTCGATTCTGGAGTGGGTAAGGAGCTATTAGCTTTTGATAGCTGAATCCAACAGCTTGAAAAAACAAAAAGGCTCAGTATCTGATTGCAGCGTTTTAGGGAACGCTGCAATCAGATGCTGAGCCTTAGCTTTCTATGCATCCGTCAGATAAGAAGGTTCCGCCCTACACACCAACAATATTGCCGTCGTCATCTACGTCGATCGATAGCGCGCGCGGAGTGCTCGGCAAACCCGGCATCAGCATCATGTTGCCCGCAACGGCCACCACAAAACCCGCACCCGCTGAGAGCGAAACGCCTGTCACCTTGAGGATCCAGCCGGAAGGCGCGCCCATCAGCTTGGGATTGTCGGTGAGCGAGTACTGCGTCTTGGCGATGCACACCGGCAGGCATGCGAAACCCCACTCTGCAAAACGTGTCAGTCCCGCGCGCGCCTCATCGCTCAGCGCGATCTCTTCGGCCCCATAGACCTGCGTTGCAACCTTGCGAATCTTCTCTTCAAGCGGATCGTCAAGCGAGTAGACCGGCCTTACATCCGGCGATGGATTGGCCGCGATGGTGGCGACAACTTTCTCCGCCAAATCCACTGTGCCAAGACCGCCTTTGGTAAAGGCATCGACAAGGGCGCAGGCGACGCCTTGCCTGCCGCACTCGGCGACGATAGCGTCCATTTCCGCGGATTGATCGGCGGGAAAATGATTGATGGCCACAACAAGCGGTGCGCCATACCCGCGCAGTGTGCGGATGTGGTGTGCAAGATTTGCAAAGCCTGCTTCAAGATTGCCCTCGCCTTGCGCGCGCAGGCTCTGCACAGTCACCACCAGTACGGTCGCGGCAGGCCGAATGCCGGAGACGCCCATCACGATGTCGAAGTATTTTTCCGCACCCAGGTCGGCGGCAAAACCCGCTTCGTTCACCACATAATCCGCCAGTCGCAGGGCCATCTGCTGCGAGAGAATACTGCTAGTGCCGTGAGCAATATTCCCAAACGGCCCGGTGTGAACCAGCGCCGGAGTCCCCTCGGTGGTTTGCACCAGATTGGGTAGAATGGCGTCGCTAAGCAGGGCCATCATGGCTCCGGTCGCGCCAATCTCCTCTGCCGTAACCGGGTGGCCCACCCGCGAAACGCCCACCACAATCGAACCCAGCCTGTGGCGCAGGTCGGCTCGACTCAATGCCAAGCCGAGAATGGCCATCACTTCAGACGCTGCCGTAATGACGAAGCCCGTCTCGCGACTAGCCTCATCGCCTTTCGATCCAAGGCTGACAGCGATGCGACGCAGAGCGCGGTCGTTCATATCCAGGGCGCGTGGCCAGGAGATTTTCTCTGGATCGAAATCAAGACGGTTGCCGTGGAAAAGGTGAGAGTCCACCATGGCGGCTAGCAAATTATGCGCCGCGGTAATGGCGTGAAAATCGCCGTGAAAGTGGAGATTTATTTTCTGGCTCGGCTCCACCTGCGAATATCCGCCGCCCGCCGCCCCGCCTTTGAGGCCAAAGACCGGTCCGAGCGAGGGCTCGCGCGAAGTGACAATGGCCTTCTTTCCGATCCGCTCCAGGCCCTGCGCCAGACCGATGGAAACCACCGTCTTGCCTTCGCCAGATGTGGTGGGTGTGGTGGCCGTAACCAGAATGAACTTGCCGCGCACGGGAAAGGCCGGATCGCCGAGCAGGTCGAGCTTGAGCTTGGCGCCGTATGCGCCAATAGGTTCGTACTGCGCAGGAGATAGCGCCAGCTTGTGTGCTATTTCAACGATAGGCAACATAAATAACTCTCCAAGCCGTACTCTACTCCAGCCGATGAGTGGGGCGGCGGTTGCAACCAAAGAACATTCAGAGAAACGCGAAGATGAGGCGCGGGCCAGGGTTACATAGCCTCCGGCGCCTCGATTCCTAGCCAGCTAAGCGCAAGCACTAACTCGCGCAAGGCAACCGCTGCCGTGGCCAGAAGAAAGGTTTTGCGTGCTGGGTCTTCTTCATTGAGGATGTGGTGGCGATGATAGAAGTTATTGAACTCCTGCGCTAACTGGAAGGCGTGCTTGGCCAGATAGGCAGGCTCAGAGGTGGTAATACACTGCTCCAGCACTTGCGTGCGGCGACCGGCGCGCAGCCACAAGGCCCAAATGTCCTGGGCCTGTTCACCTTCAAGATATGCGCCAGCATTGATACTCGCAAACTCTGCCAGCACCGCCTCCGGCGTTGTCTCTGCCTTGCGGAATATATTCCGCGCGCGGACCACGGCATATTGAATGTAAGGCCCGGTCTCGCCCTCAAAGCTCAGCGCATCCTTGAAGTCGAAGGCGATGACCGAGTTGCGCGTGAACTTGAGCATGAAGTAGCGCAGCGCGCCAATGGCTATCTGTCCGGCAATCTTCTGCCGTTCGGCTTCGTCGCGGCCCGTCTGGCGCGCGTCCACCTCAGCGCGAGTGGCGGTGATGAGCTTATCGATCAGGTCGTCAGCCTTAACGCCGAAGCCCTTGCGTCCACTGACTTCAATGTATGGGCGAGCCAGATCCTCAGCAGAAACGTCATAGCCCAACTCAACGGCGCAACGCGGAGTGAGCGCCACCATCTCATAACTGAAGTGCGTGTAGCGGTCGGCCTGGCCCGCGTGGCCCATGCCGCGCAGGGCTTGAATCACATTGGACTGCGGGTCGCTCTGGCGCGCGTCGATGACATTGTAGATAGCCTGCGCTCCGCCAAAGTGCGGATGCCGCTCATCGCCCTTCTCCGCCGAAATCCAGCACTCGTGTTTTGGATAAGTAAAGAAGGGCTTGTAGCCAAAGTCCTTGCCCAGCAGGCCAAACTTCCATAAGTGGTAGGCAATGTCTTTGCCCACATAAGTTACCGTACCGTTAGAGCGGACAATAACTTTAGCATCTTCATCTGTTTCACCGGCCGCGGTCTTCTCCGCGCCGGGCCGGGTCATGACCCAGCAGCCCTTGTTTTTGCCCTCGTTCTCAAAGTAAAGAACGCCGCTCTTCTTTAACTGCTCGAAGGCCGCCTCCCAGAACTTGAGGTGCAGTATCTCACTCTCACGAGGCAAAAAATCGTATTCAATGTCGAGGCGCAGCATGGTTTCAAGATGGCGGTGCAGTACTGCGGTCGAGATCAGCTCGGCAACTTCTGCGGTCTCATTGTCGCCATGTTCCAGCTCGTGCAGCGTGGCATAGCGCAGCTTTTTGCGGGCGGCGTTCTCCTCTTCGCTTCCCTGCTCATACCACTGCGAGGTGCGCGCATAGAGATCCCAGCAGTAGTAGTCGATGCGCTGCCCCTTGATCCTGAGCGCGTCTAGGAGTTGGCGCACAGCGGCAAGCGACAAGCCCTCAAGATGCTGGAATCCAACCACCACATCGGCCACTTGCACGCCAGTGTTGTCGATGTAGTTCTGCACATCGACCTTTTGCCCGGTGGCGCGCAACAAACGCACGAAGGTATCGCCGAGGATCGCATTGCGCAGGTGGCCCACATGCGCGGCCTTGTTGGGATTGATGCTTGTGTGCTCAACCAGTACATGCAAGCCGCTGGTGGGCGGCTTGGTGGTGGCGCTGGCGGCTAAACGTACACCTGCTTCTCTGTCAAGCCGGGCGTTGATATATCCCGAACCGGCAGCCTCGAATCCGGCAAAGCCTTCGAGCTCGCCCAGAGCAGCAACAATCTCCTGGGCAATGATCTTGGGAGCCTTGCGCAGCTTGCGAGCCAGCTCAAAAGCCAGGGGGGTGGCTAGTTCGCCAAACTGCAATTCAGGCGGAATCTCCAGCGGAATGTTTTCAAGCTGAAGACCGTATTTTGCTTCCAGAACACTGCGGAGATGGGTGGCGAGCCTCTTTTGCAATTGCAAATACACGTTGGGATGCCTCAAAAATCGTTGAATTTCAAGGCCTATTCTAACAGCCACCTACTGTAGGGCTGAGGTTCCACAAGCGCAAGGCAGTGCGCACAACAAGTCATGCGGCCAGCGAAATGCCGTAAGATAATGAATAGATTGTCTTGATATTTCCGGCTACTGTGAGCGGGAAATCGAATGCAACGACCCTCCTATGACAAATCCTGAGCCTAGCAATGCCCGTTTTTATCTGACTACGCCCATCTACTACGTCAACGCGCGGCCGCACCTGGGCCATGCCTACTCGACCATCGTCTGCGACGCCATTGCGCGGCGCAAGCGTGCGCTGGGCATCGAAACCTGGTTTCTGACCGGCACAGACGAGCATGGACAGAAGATCGAGCGCTCCGCAGCGCTGGCCGGGCGCACGCCGCAGGAGTTCGCCACCGCCATCTCCGGCGAGTTTCGCGGACTGTGGGACCAGCTAGGGCTGAGCTACGACGACTTTATCCGCACCACGGAAGAGCGGCACAAGCGCGGCACGCAGCGGCTCTTTGCCACGTTGCGCGACAAGGGCTTTATCTACAAAGGCTCATACACCGGCCAGTACTGCGTCTCAGACGAGTTGTACGTGGACGGCGCTCCAGGCACGCCTTGTCCCGACTGCGGGCGCATTACGGAGACGGTGAGCGAGGAGAATTATTTCTTCAAGCTCTCTGCCTTTGAGCGCAAGCTGCTGGAGTTCTACGAGGCCAATCCAGACTTCATGGGGCCTGAATCCACACGCCGCGAGGTCATCTCGTTTGTACGCGGGGGGCTGAAAGATCTGTCGGTGAGCCGGACTAGTTTTTCCTGGGGCATTCCGGTACCAGGCGACGAAAAGCACGTCATCTACGTGTGGCTGGACGCGCTGGCCAACTACATTACCGCGCTCGGCTACGGCTCGGACGATGCGGCGGAGCGGGCGCGCTTTGACAGGTTCTGGCCGGCGGATATGCACCTGATCGGCAAGGAGATCAGCCGCTTTCACTGCGTTTACTGGCCGGCGTTTCTGATGGCCGCGGGCATTCCGCTGCCGCGTTCGGTCAAGGCCAACGGATGGCTACTCTTCGACCAGGGAAAAATGTCAAAATCGCGCGGAAACATTGTGCGCGCTGAGACCGTGCAGGAGGTTCTTGGCGCGGATGCTCTGCGCTACTTCCTGCTACGCGAGATTCCCTTCGGCCAGGATGGCGGCTTTACTTTTGAAGCATTGGTGCAGCGCTACAACGGTGACCTTGCCAACGGTTACGGCAACCTCGTCAGCCGCGTCGTGAACATGGTTCACAAGTACTTTGGCGGAGTAGTGCCGGAGGCTGGTACGGAGACTCCCGCGGAGGCCTCGCTGCGTGAGTGCGCAATAGGCTCCATCGCCGCATTCGGACCAGAGTTCGATGCGCTGAACTTCTCTGAGGCGCTGAAGGCGCTGTGGACCCTGGTAGCGGAGACAGACAGCTACCTCACCGCCAACGCGCCATGGAAGAGTCCTGCGGACCGTCCTGAGGCGGAGCACGTAGCGTTGCAAGCCCGCGTGCTGGCCACGGCGGCCGAGGCCATCCGCATTATCACGGCGCTGGTTTATCCCATCTTGCCCGAGTCTGCTGCGAAGGTGTGGCGGCAGATTGGCCAGGGGGAGATCTCCGACGCCGCGAAGAAATCATTTTTAACCAATCTCGCGTGGGGCGGATTGAAGGCCGGGACGAAGTTTGCAGAACCCGCGCCACTCTTTCCCCGCGCGGAAAAGGACGCAATCGAACGTATGCAAAACATTGAGGAACAGAACAACAAGACAGTGATTGAGGCGGCAGGAGGCAAGGTCATTGCCCCTGTGGCGGAGACGTCAGCCCCTGTTGCCACGGCTCCATCAAAGATTGAGGTGCCCAAGACCCAGGCGATTGCGCCAGTTTCGGCTGCACCTGCGGCCCCGGCTGTTGTCATATCCGCCGCTCAAGCAGTGGCCGCACCAGCACAGCCCGCCCCTCCACAGGCGGCGGAGACGCAGCCGGCCGCACCGCAAGCGCCGCAGCACATCACCATCGACGATTTTGTAAAGGTGGAGCTGCGTGTGGCGCAGATCCTGGTTGCTGAGCGCATTCCCAAGGCCGACAAGCTGCTGCGCCTGGAGGTGGACCTAGGCTACGAGAAGCGGCAGATTCTGGCCGGCATTGCGCAGTACTACGAGCCGGAAAAACTCATTGGCCGCAAAATCGTGATCGTCGCCAACCTGGCTCCGCGCAAGATGCGGGGACTGGAGTCGAATGGAATGCTGCTGGCCGCTTCCTTGCCTGACGGCGCGCCGGTGCTGGCCGGTTTTCTGGAAGATTGTCCGCTGGGGGCACGGCTGAAGTAGTCCGCAGTCCAGAGCAACTGATTGTGTCGCATTGCCCGTGCATCGTTCCCCAGTGCACTCCCGGAGGTTTGTTTGCTGATCGATTCTCACGCTCATCTTGACAGCCCTCGCTACGCTGATGATCGCGCGGCCATGCTGGCCCGCGCTTGGGAGGCGGGCGTGGGCACGGTGCTTGCCATCGGTATCGGCGAGCAAGCGGCAGGGATGGACGGGGCGCTGGAAATCTGCCGCCAGTTCAACGCTCAGCCCAACAACGGAGCCCGCATTCCGCGGCTCTACGCCAGCGGGGGCGTCTATCCGCACAATACCCACGAGATAGATGAAGCCGTGCTGGCAAAGCTCGACAGCATGCTGGCCGAGCCGGAGGTGATTGCATGCGGCGAGATCGGGCTGGACTACTACCACGAAGGCACGCCGCACCCGGTGCAGCGCCAGGGGCTCATCCGCCAGCTGGAGATCGCTGCCGCGCGCAAGCGGCCCATCCTCATCCATTGCCGGGGCACAAACGAGACCACTGACGCCTGGGACGACCTCTTCGAGGTTCTCGAAACACACTGGCGGCGGACCGGGCTGGGAGGCGTGATGCACTGCTTCAGCGGCAACTGGGAGCAGGCGCGGCACTCACTCGATCTGGGCTTTCTGATGTCGTTTGCCGGGAATCTGACCTTCCCCAAGGCGCAGCCGCTGCGAGCTGTGGCTGCAAAGCTGCCTCTGGACGGAATTCTGGTGGAGACAGACGCTCCGTGGCTTGCCCCTGTGCCCCATCGCGGCAAGCGCAATGAGCCGGCCTGGGTTTCGCAAACGGCGCTGGCTTTGGCCGGGCTGTTGGGCGTAGGAGAAGCAGAAATTGCCTCCGCCATCACGAAAAACTTCATGCGGATGTTTGACCTTGGGGCAAACGTGGGAAACTGATAGAGTTGCAACGGTAAGCTGCCGACGGTTGAAGCCGGAGAGTTCGGGAAGCGGAGATTGCTCCTATAGAGGATAAGAGAGCCATGGCGCAGGAAAATTCGTTCGACATTGTGAGCAAGGTGGACATCCAGGAAGTCCGCAACGCCATCGATCAGGCGCTGAAAGAGATTCGCCAGCGCTTCGACCTGAAGGACTCCCACTCTGAAGTGACGTTAGAGGGAGACGACGCCATTCAACTAGCCTCCAACGGGGAGTACCATCTGGAAGCGGTAAAGGAGATTCTGGGCCAGAAGTTGGTCAAGCGAGGCGTTTCGCTCAAGAACCTGACCTATGAGAAGCTTGAGCAGGCCTCTGGTCAGAGCGTGCGGCAAAAGATCAAGTTGCAGCAGGGCATTCCCATTGAAAAAGCCAAGGAGATTGTCCGCCTGGTGAAGGACTCGAAAAAGAAGGCCCAGGCCAGCATCCAAGGCGATACAGTGAGAATAGCCAGCAAAGACCGCGACGAGTTGCAGACGATTATCGCTTTGTTGCGGGGCAAAGATCTTGGCGTGGAATTGCAGTTTACAAACTACCGCACGAATTAAGCGGAGACCTTGTCGCGGGCAGCCCTACCTTGAGCAAGCCAGCTGGAAACAGCGGCAGCACTGTACGATGTAGCACGGGAACCGGAGAATTTTGAGTACATTGGCGATAGCATCGGCGAGAGAGGTCTTCGATCTGCTGCGGGACGACCTTGTGGCAATCGAGCAGGAGTTGGGCCGAGACTCCGCCTCCAGCGTAAGCACCATCACGGAGATTGCCGAATACCTGCGCGAAGGCGGCGGCAAGCGTATCCGTCCGTCGCTGCTCCTGCTGGCATCGCATATGCTGGGCTACTCCGGCCCCGGCGCCATTCGCCTGGGCACGGTGGTCGAGATGGTGCATACCGCCACGCTGGTCCACGATGACATCATCGACGGCGCGGACATCCGCCGCGGCCGGCCCTCCGCCAACACCACCTGGGGCAATGAAAAATGCGTACTGGCTGGCGACTGGCTCTATATGCAGGCCTTCAACGTGGCGCTGGAAGAGAAGAGCCTGCGCGTGCTCGAACTGCTGATAGGCCTGACCCAGCAGATGGTCGAGGGCGAACTACTGCAGATTCAAAAGCTGGGCAAAGCCGTTTCAGAGGCCGAGTACTACGACCTGATCTATCGCAAAACCGCCTGTCTCTTCTCGGTTTCCATGCGTCTGGGTGCGGTATTGGCGGGAGCAACCGAAGCTGAGGAGACCAACCTGGCCGCCTATGGCCGCTCCGTAGGTCTGGCCTTCCAGATTGTGGACGACGTGCTGGACCTTACGGCGACCGAAGAGGTTCTGGGCAAGCCCGTGGCCAGCGACCTACGCGAGGGCAAGGCCACTCTCTCCGTGATCCACTCGTTTGACCACGGCACCGCCTCAGACCGCCAAGCCATTCAGCGCGTGCTGGACGACCGCAGCTTTGAGCGCGTAAGCCGAGAGAAGATTCAAGAAATTCTGATCCGCAACGGCTCAGTGGAGTACGCCATGGCCGCCGCCGATCACTACGCCAAGCAGTGCCTTCAGGCGCTGGCCCCGTTGCCGGATTCGGAGTTCAAGCGCGCCCTGCTGTGGCTGCCGGAGTTTGTGGTGGCGCGAGACAAGTAGACCTTCCAGGTGGTTCAATGCGGAATTCATGGACACAAGTGGATCGCTATTTAAGCGACCTGCTGGCCCCAGGCGACGCGGTTCTCGACGCCATTCTCGCTGCAAACCGGTAAGCTGGTCTACCCGCGATTGACGTAACCAGGCTCCAAGGCAAGTTTCTGGAGCTACTGGTGCACCTCTCCGGTGCGCGGCGCATCCTGGAGATCGGAACCCTTGGCGGCTACAGCACTCTCTGTTTCGCTCGCGCGCTACCCATGAACGGGCGGATTGTGACGCTGGAACTCGATTCCCATCACGCTGAGGTGGCGCGCAGCAACCTGCAAAACGCCGGAGTCACGGAGCGCGTGGATTTGCGTGTGGGGCGTGCCCTACACAGCCTTCCCATCCTTGAAGCATCCGGCGCCGCGCCCTTTGACCTGATCTTCATCGATGCCGACAAGTCCAGTTACACGGAGTACCTTGAGTGGGCCTTGAAGCTGTCGCACCCAGGAACGGTGATCGTTGCCGACAATGTTGTTCGCCAGGGAAAGGTCATCGATGCGACCAGCGACGATGAGAATGTGCAAGGCGTGAGTCGCTTCACGGAGCGGTTAGCCGCGGAGCCGCGCCTGAGCTCCACTGTCCTTCAGACGGTTGGGACCAAAGGATACGACGGCTTTGCGCTGGCAATTGTCCTGCACTGAACGGCAATTTCACGCATCCTGCACAATGGTTCCCTGGTGGTAAACAATCTTCCAGCCACCGGGAGTCTTCTGCCAGATCGTCGAGCGGCGGGTCAACCGCTGCCTGTCCTGGAGCAGCGTGTAGGTGAGCAGATACGTATCTTCGCCCAATTTACGACATTGAAATTCGCTCGTCTCCCAGACATCGGCGTGCGGACTGGAAAAGCGCTCTTCCAGTCCATCCAGCACAAATTGTCGGGAATAGCGTCGGCCGGAGGCGCCGGTCTCCCAGTAATCCTCTACAGTCATGCACTCGAAATCGGCCCTTGTGGTTCCAAACTCCGGGCGGTGAAAGATGGGCTCACGGCTTGAAAGCTCAACTAGAATCTCCTGCAATTCAGGAGCGGTGGTAAGAGTGGGATCCATACCCTTAATCCATGATTCGAAAGGATCCAAGCGCACTGCATCGCCGCCGCGAACCTCGATGGCTTCATCCTTTACAAGATGCAGCCGGATCAGCGTCGGACGCACGGGAGCTTTATCAAAGTGAAGTCTGGCCGCCTGCAGCGCACTCTTGCGCAGCGTCTCCCATGTGTCGCCTTGGGCAACGATTGAGTGACTCGGAGCTTTCGCCACGTAGCCGCCCTCTTCCAACTCATGCACGTCGAAGATAATTTCCATGGGAAACAGCATAGCGAGGTATCCCAGACAAAACTATAGATAGCACTATCCCTGGTTTTATTTTTCCGCCACCATCGCCCGCAGTGCCTGGGCGTAGTGCTCCGGTAGGGGCTTCTTGTTTAGCTCGCCATCGCAGACCATGTGTGTGGTTTCGCCCTCGGCCAGCAGCGCCGGTTGCTCGCCTTCGGAGGCTTTGCGCAGAATCCGGTAGGCAAACTTGAGTACAGGGCCGCGCAAAAGGGCGGGACGGGTTTCGATGAGGATTTCGTCGTCGTAGCGGGCCGGGGCGCGATAGCGGCAACTGGCCTCGACTACCGGCAGAATGCAGCCGTGGTCGGTCTCTAACTGGCTGTAGGCAAGGCCTAGCGAGCGCAGAAGCTCCACGCGGCCAATCTCAAACCAGACCAGATAGTTGGCATAGTAGACAATACCCATCTGGTCGGTTTCGGCATAGCGCACCCTCACCTGGGTGGTTACTGGCATTCGCAACACTCCCGAAAACGGCAATTACGTACCAAGTTTTCCACGTGGAACACGATTTTCATCATCTTTTTACAGATTTTTATCGGGTTTTCCACATTAAATCAACATCTACAAGCCAACCGAACTGCACTGAATCCGCATCGCGGCCCAGTACTAATTAATCCGCGCAGTTCGCCCACCCTACGGCTTCATATGCGTAAAGATTGGCAATCTAGTTACGTCGTTGAAGATGATGAAGGCGAAGAAGGTCACCAGCACCACAAACGCCACCTGGTAGATGCGCTCCTTCACATTGATGCCAATGTCGCGGCGGATGACGCTCTCAATGAGCAGGAAGAGAATCATGCCTCCGTCGAGAATGGGGAATGGCAGCAGGTTGAGAATTCCCAGGTTGAGGCTGATCTCGCCGGCCAGCCCAAACTTGGGATACCAGCCCTTCATCTCCGCCGCCTCACCAGCCATGCGTGCGATGCCCACCGGACCCTGAAGCTGATTGACGGAGACTTTGCGCGTGAAGAGCCGCTGAAGTACCTCGAGAATCAATGTGGAATTGCTGGCGCAGAACTTGGTGGACTTGGCCACAGCTTTGTTCAGCGGAAGAGGGTTGTTGCGTAGCGGGGTCAGCACGGGCTGGAATCCCAGCTTATAGCCGCTATCAAGCACAGCCGGATGGACCACCATGGAAGGAAGCGTAACTCCATTGCGCACAACCACCAGCGAGATGGGCTTGCCTTTGCCCGTTTGCATATACGCCAGCAGCGCGGAGACAGAGTGGAAGTCATGGCCATCCACAGACTCGATGGCGTCGCCGGCGCGCAAGCCAGACTGGGCCGCGGGCGTGCCGGGCTGCACCAACTGCACCCCAATGGGGCCTGAAAGATACTGAGGCAGCAACCCGGCTACGTCGTCGCCTTTTAGTTCAACAGGAAGGCGCAGGTAGGTCTGGAATGTGGCGCTGCCGCGCTGCACGATCACCGGGACGGTCTGATTCAAATTGAGAGCAATTCGCTCATAAACCTGATCCCAGGTTGGATTGTTTATGGTATCGAAGTGCCGGATGAGGTCTCCGGGCTCAATCCCAGCCTGGGCAGCAGCCGAACCTGGAACCACCCATTCAACGGTAGTGGTCTTGACTTCAACTGCGGGAACCTCGTTGAAGACGGCGAAGTAGAAGAGCATCAGCACAAAGGCCAGAACGAAGTTGGCCGTCGGGCCGGCGAGTCCAATCAGCATCCGCTGCCAGCGGGGATGGGAGGTGAATGCGCCGGGGTCAATAACCGGTTCATGCACAGCGGCGCCGGCAGAGGCAGAGGCTTCGCTCTTGCCTTTTTCCAGTAGATCAGCAACTGCTGGATTAGGCAGCGTGACCTCATCGCCAGGATTTTCGCCTGTCATTTTGACAAAGCCGCCAAGAGGAAGCAGGCAGACCTTGTAGTCGGTTTCACCGTACTTGATGCCGAAGAGGCGCGGCCCAAAGCCGAAGGAGAAGGCCTCAACGCGCACACCGCAGAGTTTGGCAACAATAAAGTGCCCGAACTCATGGACGACAACCATGACGCCTATAAGAACGATAAAGGCTAGGACAGAGACTAGAAATTCATGCATGTATTTGCGGTTTTCCCTCGGCAAAGCGTGCAATACGCGGCCCGTTGCGAATTGATTTACGCCAGCATCCGGCGAGCCGTTTCGCGCGCTTCCCGGTCGGCGGCCAGCACCTCCGCAATAGTGGCGGGGTGCGCCTCCGGCGTGGATGCGAGCACCTTCTCAATTGTACGCGGGATACCCATGAAGGGGATTTTCCGGTCGAGGAAGGCCTCGACGGCCACCTCGTCGGCCGCGTTCAGCGCGATGCAGTGTGCGCCTCCCTTTTCAGCCGCCTCAAAGGCCAGGCGCAGGCAGGGGAAGCGCTCCATGTCGGGCGGCTCAAAGTCCAGGTGGCGCAGCGCGGCCAAATCGAAGGTAAGCGTGGAGGACGGGCGCTCAGGAAAAGCCAGGGCGTAGAGAATGGGCAGCCGCATATCGGTGACCGAGATCTGAGCCAGGATAGAGCCATCCACGTACTCCACCAGCGAGTGGACAGTAGACTGCGGGTGAACCGTAACTCTGACCCGGACGGGCGGCACATCAAAGAGGCGGCAGGCCTCAATGACTTCTAGTCCCTTGTTGAGCATAGAGGCCGAATCGATAGTGATGCGCCGGCCCATCACCCAGGTGGGATGCTTGAGCGCCTGCTCGGGCGTAATGGCGGTAAACTGTTCCAGCGGAAGTTGCCGGAACGGCCCGCCGGAGGCTGTGAGCCAGATGGTTTTCACTTCAGCGTGCTCGCCCACGCGCAGGCACTGGTGAACGGCGTTATGTTCGCTGTCGATGGGCAGGATGGGCACGTTGCGCTCGCGGGCAGCGCGGGTGAGAATTTCGCCGGCGGCCACCATGCATTCCTTGTTCGCCAGGCCCACCGGCTTGCCGGCCAGGATGGCCGCATGGGTGGCTTCAAGCCCGGCCACGCCCACAATGGCAGAGACCACAAAGTCGGCGTCGGGCAAGGTAGAGCAGGCCACCGTTCCTGCAGTGCCGTAAACCACCTCAACGCCCGTGACGCCAGCCTGGCTCAAACGCGCGGAAAGTTGCCCGGCCAGCTCTTCCGTGGCCAGCGAAACCAGACGGGGGCGCCAGCGGACAGTTTGCGCAAAAGCCTCGTCCAGGTTGCGCCCGGCAGCCAGAGCGGCCACTTGATAGCGCTCAGGAAACTGCTCGACGATAGAAAGCGTGCTTTGTCCGATGGAGCCGGTGGAGCCGAGTATGGCGAGTCGTTTCAATGTATTTGCTTCATCCGGGGTTCGCGTTGAACCCATTTTCTTGTCGTCCAACTCCATCCAACCGTGCCGTGTGGAGAGACAGTAAGCCCTAGAACCTAAGGTGAATAATCTGAGCGTACCATAGCACCGGAGCGGCCAGCAGCAAGGCGTCAATGCGGTCCAGGACTCCGCCGTGGCCGGGCACCAGGGTTCCCGAGTCCTTGACCCCCGCCGAACGCTTCAGCGCGGACTCCGCCAGATCGCCCACTTGCGCCGCAATATTCACAACCACTGCCAGCACCATCCAGTACCAGATATCGTCGGGATAAGAGAGCGCGGCGGAGTTCCAGGTTTGCAAGTAGGTAGCCAAAGCAATCAGGATGCCAGCCACCAGCAGACTACCTGCAACCGAGCCCAGCGTACCCTCCCAGGTTTTGTTGGGGCTCAGCGAGGGCGCTAGCTTGTGGCGTCCCCAGGCCCGGCCAATGTAGAGAGCGGCAATATCACCGGCCCACACTGCGCACAACAGAAAGATCACAAGCGACGGCCCATTGCTCTCCGAGCGCAAAGCGAGCACTGTGGTAAGAGTAAGGCCGGTATAAAACAGGCAGAAGATTGCAACCGAGGCATCCGCCATGACCCGCTCAACAGGCGAACGAAAAGTGCAGTACACCAGCAGGCTCAGGCTAAGCAGGCCAAGGATTGCAGCAACTTGATCTGGCCACTCGAAGACACCTGCAAAAAGCGCCACCGTGGCTAACCCAACCGCGATTCGCGACGGCTTGACGCCGTCCTGCGCAGCCAGATCGAGAAACTCCCAACCTGCCAGCACCGCAACGGCAGCCGTAGCCAGCGTGAGCAGCCAGAACGGCCCCTTGAGCACCAGGGCCAGCACCAACGGAATCATAACGAGCGCTGTAAATATGCGTTTCATGCCAAGAGTGAGAATACACTGCCTAAGCGGGGTTCGTACCAGCTCTCCAGGCGGCAAGACCGCAAAACAGAAGCCTGCGAGAAGCGTTCTGGCGCCACTGACTATTTTTAACAGCGTATGGCTATTGCACGAAGCTGCCATGCAACGTGCAAGCTGGAGATCACTGCGCGCCATGCTCCTTCAGAAGCGCAACAACATCGGTACGGCCAGCGTCCATTGCCATCTTCAGCGCCGTTTTGTCTTCTTCATTCCTGGAATTTACCTTAGCGCCGTTCGCCAGTAGAAGCTTCACGACGTCAGTCTTTCCTGCGAAGGCTGCCAGCATTAACGGTGTTATCCCCCCAATATCTTTGTCATTGATGTTGGCGCCGTTGTCCAGCAGCAGCTTCACGGCATCGGGGTTTCCATTTTGCGAAGCCTCTGCCAGCGCCGTCGAGCCGATGCTGTTCTTCGCCCTCACAAGCGCGCCCTTCGCCAAAAGCAACTTCACAACTTCTGTGTTGCGGTAGAAGGCTGCCATAATCAGCGGTGTCGAGCCGTTCTCGCTCTTGGCCTCGATGTTCGCGCCGTGCTCCAGAAGCAACGTCACCATCGCCGGATTGCCATCAGAGGATGCGGCAATCAGCATCGTGTTGCCGTCGCTGTTCTTGGCTTCTACGCTGGCGCCCTTGTCCAGCAGTTGCTTCGCCAATGCCGTATTCTCTGCGCCAACGGCAGCGATTAGCTGGTCATTCAGGCTCTCGGAGCCAGCCTGGCACGCCGCATAATGGCTCAATGACAACAGGATGATCGGAAGAACAACGCTTGCCAGGACTCTTTTCAATGAATTCTCCTTATGAAGGGGATAACTTTCCATTTCCCTGTTGCTCAGCCGGACTCAGTCGTAGCATACCTATTTCCACTTTACGACAATGAACCGTGGCAACTTGCGCTTCATGCTATCTGCATCTCTCGCGCCAAAGCTCAGTGAGCACCCTTCTCACGCAGCAGATTGACTACATCGGTATTGCCTTGATCTTCCGCCCGTCTCAACGCGGTATCGCCATTCATGTCCGTAGCGTCTTTGTTTGCGCCTCACTCCAGCAGCAGCTTCACAACGTCCAGGTTGTCCCAGAAGGCCGCCGCAATCAGCGGCGTGGCGCCGACGCTATTCTTTGCCTCAATGTTGGCGCCCTTCTCCTACAAAAGATTTACAACCTCAATTTTTCCGTAGAGAGCCGCCTTGATTAGCGCCGTATATCTTTTGCTGTCGCTGGATTCGATGTTAACGCCCCCGCCAAGCAACTGCCGTACAGTTGCTGCATTATCGTCTTTAGCGGCTTGGAGTAGCTGGTCGCCGGGACTGTTGGAGTTGGCTTGGGCTGCCGCCAGATGACTCAAGGTCATAGCGAAGATTAGTAAAAAGGCGCTTACAAGAATCCTCTTCAACGCTCGCTCCTTGTGAAGGGACAGCCCTCCACCTCCCGGAACCCGTAGATAGGGTGTGAGTGGGGGGATTCGCAGCCAGATACGTATGCTCTTTCGATCTAAAAGGTCTGTAAGCTGTAGCAGTGACTGGCTTGCTGCCGAGGAGTCTAGCGCAACCGAGACACCCATGTAAATGCAGTATTTTTTCGCGCGGAAGCACGGTAGCAGCGAGAGTTTTGTAAATCTAGATGATGAAGTAAAAATCTGCGGAACCGGAAACCCTAGCTGGCCGCGATCCTCACCCGCTCCGCTTCTTCATCCACTTCACCTGAGCACTCTCCCAGTCCGCCGTAGCGGCGCTCGCGGCGCTGGAAGTCGGCGATGGCCTCCAGAAGATGAATGCCACGGAAATCGGGCCACAGACGCTCGGTGACAAATATCTCGGTGTAGGCAATCTGCCACAGTAGATAATTCGAGAGGCGCATCTCGCCCGAGGTCCGGATCAGCAGGTCAGGATCGGGCATATGCGCCGTATAGAGATGGCGATGGATGTCCTCTTCAGAGATGCTGCCAGGACTCGTATGTTTGAGCTTCATCTCGGCGGCAAGCGAGCGGAAGGCATCCACCAGCTCCGAGCGGCCGCCGTAATTCAGAGCCAGGGTGAGCGTAGTGCCGGTGTTGCCGGCCGTGGTTTGCTCCGCCCAGCGCATCTTTTCCTGGACCTCTGGGGGCAGCTCGTGGGTACGCCCAATGTACTTTATGCGCACGTTGTTATCCATCATGCGCTGAAGGTTGGTCTCCAGGTAGGACTTCAGCAGGCGCATCAGGAAGTTGACCTCGGCGCGTGGGCGACGGAGGTTGTTTTCGAGGGAAAAGGCGTAGAGCGTAAGCCAGGGCAATCCAATGCGGGAGGCCGTCTCGGTGACCAGTTGCACACTCTTTGCGCCCTGCTGGTGGCCGAGAAAGCGCTTGAGCGAACGATGGCCAGCCCAGCGACCGTTGCCATCCATGATGATGGCCACATGTTCGGGCAGGCGTTCAGGCTTCAGCGTCGCATAAACGGCGCGCTCCTCAGCGGTCAGCTCGTGGATGCGCAGCGTATCAGGAGAAAACAAATAACTCGCCTCAACATTGCTTTCGGGCTTGTAGGGACTGTGTTTGCACTACTGGCGCCCGTGAATGATTGAATGTCGGCGCCCCGCAGGGAACGTCCGGCGCGGGATGAACTTCTGCTATCTAAGCGACCCAGTTCGCACCCGGCACGCAACCGCCCGGCACGCGGAGTAAAGTGATTCATCATCGACCGTAGCACAAGCGCCCATGTGCCGCAATCGCCCCCCCCCCTCACATGGGAGGACAAAGCGCTAGCGGAGCGGCCCGGCGGCGAGGACTGCTGCCGGGCGCCCAAAGGAAGGGAGGAGCAGACCTAGGCGGTGCGGCGGCGGCCCATGGCCATGTCGCGGGCCGAGCCGGAAAGCAGCGTCCGTTGCAGGGAGTCGAGATGGGGCAGCAAAGCGGCGATCTCAGCCAGAAAAGGGTCGGCCATAATAGCGGACACCTCTTCTTCGCGGCGGCTGCGTGCATCCCGCACCAGCAGGCAGACATCCACCTCCAGAGCGGCTGCCAGCCTCTCCAGCGACCCCAGAGTGGGAATCGCTTTGCCGTTCTCAATCTTTGAGATATACGTGCGCGGCACCTGCATGCGAGCGGCCACCTGACGCTGGCTCAGGTGGCGAGCCTTACGCAGGTCACGCACCTGCCCAGCCACCTGTAAACCGGCTTCGGCAGTGGACTGGACGGGCTGGCTGGTCACCAGTTGCGGCGCCAAAACCACCGGCTCCTCAACATCGAGGGGCTTGTGGCATTTCCTGCATAAGGAATTGCTGGTTCTGTACTGCACCAGCCTGCAGTGATCGCAACGCACTACTTCGCGCGTTTCTACATTCACAAGGGTGGTAGCCATCGGCTGTGTGCGGAGCGCCAGAGCTGGATCTCCGGGGTGCAATTGAACACCGCGATATATGGTACTTTCGGGGAAGTGAACCATAATTGTCAAGTCCAAACTTAGAGTCAAACCAAAGTTTCACCCATCATACCCAGAAAAACCCAAAGAATCACGAACCATATCAATCAACAGGGAGAAAATAAAAGAATGACCACCGGCAGCGAGATGGTAGGGCGGCACAAAGGCTATGGCCGTGAGCAGGCCTGGAAACTGCTCACCGAGTGGACCCGGAGCGAGAGCCTGCGCAAGCACGCGCTGGCCGTCGAGGCTTGCGTCGCGGCCTGCGGCGAGGCGGAAGCGGAGCGGCTGGGACTGGCCGCGGAGGAACGCGCCGCATTGGTCGAGCTTTACTCCGCCACTGCCCTGCTCCACGACTTCGACTACGAGCGTCATCCCACGGCCGAAGAACATCCTTTCGTAGGCGTGCGCGAGTTGGAGCGGCTGGGCTGGCCAGAGGAGTTGCGCACGGCTATCCTGGGCCATGCGCAATACTCCGGCGTGCCGCGCGTCGCGCATCTTGCCAAGTCGCTCTTTGCCTGCGACGAACTATCCGGCCTCTTGACCGCCTGTGCGCTGGTAAAACCAACCAAAGCCATCGCAGATGTTGAAGTGCCCAGCGTGCGCAAGAAGATGAAGGACAAAGCCTTTGCGCGCGGGGTAAACCGGGAAGATGTGATTCTGGGCGCGGCGGAGCTGGGCGTGGAACTGGACGCGCATATCGCCTTCTGCCTGACAGCGATGAAGAAGCGGGCCCACGAACTAGGGCTGTGAGAAGAAGCACAACCTCCGTGCCCCATCCACTCAGCGTTCTTTGCAGAATGAGTGGGATACCTCGCCCCTCAACCAGCCCCGTTCTTCCTGAGTGAGTCTGGGGTCTGTTATTAACTTTCCAGCGGCCTGCGCCACAGAGCTGCGTATGAGATTCTTGAGGTAATCGCCAAAAAGGACAAATGACATGAGGAATCTTGCAGTATTGACAAGTGGCGGAGACGCGCCGGGTATGAACGCCGCAATCCGCGCCGTGGTTCGCACCGGACAGGCACGCGGAGTTAGCACATGGGGCGTATACCAAGGCTATTCGGGACTGATTGAAGGCAACTTCAAGCGGCTGGGCGCGCGCGACGTAGGCAGCATCATCCAGCGTGGCGGAACGGTGCTGGGCTCGGCCCGCTGCCCGGAGTTTCACACTGAAGAAGGCATAGAGCTAGCCATACGCCGGCTCCACGGCGCGGGCATCGATGGGCTGGTGGTCATCGGTGGCAACGGCTCGCAGACTGGCGCAAACGCACTGCGCAAGATGGGTTTCCCCGTGGTTGGCGTGGCTTCCACCATCGACAACGATCTCTACGGTTCGGACATCACCATCGGCGTGGATACGGCCCTCAACGTGGCCCTCAACGCCATTGACAACCTCAAGGTGACGGCCTCGTCTCACCACCGCGCCCTGCTGGTTGAGGTGATGGGCCGGAAATGCGGCTACCTGGCCCTGATGGCGGGCATTGCAGGCGGAGCAGAGGCCATTGTGCTGCCGGAGATTGAAGTGATCCCCGAGCAGTTGGCCGAGCGCATTCAGGACGTGTATGAGCGCGGCAAGCCGCATGCCATTGTAGTGGTGGCCGAGGGCGCAAAGTACAACGCCGAGGGCTTGTGCCAGTACTTCAGGGACCATGGCCTGCTGCGGGGATATGAGTTCCGCTCGACGGTGCTGGGTTATGTGCAGCGAGGCGCCGTACCCACCTGCGCGGATCGCCTGCTGGGCACCCGGCTCGGCTCTGAAGCCGCCGAGCAGATCATCGCCGGCAACACCGGCGTACTGGTTGGCATCGTAAAAGGCGAGCTGGCCGTAACGCCGCTGGAGGTGGTCGTCGAAGGCCACAAGCCGCTCGACCCATGGTTCCTGAAGGCAGCGGACATGCTGGCGCGGTAAGGGGCCAGAGCGAAAACCAACCCGGAAGCGTGCTTTCCTGTTTTTCCAGCTTTGATTGCTGCAGAAACAGGAAAGCACCACAGCCACTTCAAAATTCAGAATGTTTCCACATAATCGCCAGTGAGTCAGAAACTCGGCGCGACAACTGGCGTAAATGACCCCGGAACTAACCTATGTTTCTGCTCCGACCAGCGCCAATAGCGGCGTTCAACCTTCTTCAGTTTGCCGTTTATGGCAGAGGTCCGGGTTTCCTCCAAAGAGTTGTTGGGAAACCTCAAGAAGGTACTCTTCTGTTCCAGCGTATTATCGGTCTCGGTGCCAAGCGTGACTTGGGAAAGAAAGTCCTGAGTCGCCAGCGTCTCCACCAACTTGCCGCCGAGGATCGAGAATATCTGCGCTTGTTGCGCGAGATATCCCGAACCGTGTCCTTCCGTCACATGATAAAGGACAAGATCGTCCGCATCGGACTGTCGCAGCGGCATGATTTCAAGAGAGGCTGATCCATCCCAACAGTTGAGCTGCTGGTGACCAATGACGTGCCACGGCATCTTCACCGGATCTTCATCCGAACCTCCCAGAAGATAGAGATAGCAGGACACTCCGGTGCCGCCAGGCAGGAACGCGACACCAAAGTGACTCTCTCCTCTGGCACGAATCGGCTGTAACTCGATCTTTTCCCCTGGCATCAAGTGTTCAGCGACTTGTTTTGCGATGACCGGATCGACTCCGAGCCTAGCCAGAAGGTCAGCCTTCTGATTTGCATCGGCCAAGCCTAGCAAATCCTCCATTGCATCTAATTTGCCAAGCGGAATCTCACCTTGAACGCCCACGCGAACATACTGCGCCGTCACTTTGCTGATCGGGCCAAGGGCGAGACAGATATAGCACGCGATCCAAAAACCCTTATACATCGAGCCTGCCTCCGCTGCAATTCTGGCAGCAGCCAGCGCCGTGCGCAATCTGTTCAGTGCATGAAACTCACCCCAGCGGGTTGTTCGCCCTTAGCTCGGCCACAATCTCCGCCGCTGCCACGCGGGCCTGGTCCCCCTGTTCGGGTGGAAAGCTGATGGCTCCCACGCGGGCATGGCCGCCACCGCCGTAGCGTTCGCAAACCTTGGCCAGGTTCACCATCTTGGCCGGGTCGGCCTTGGTCCAGGGGTTTGAACCCACTGCCACCTTGGTGCGGAAGCTCGACCGCGAGAGGCCGATCGAGTACGTCGCCTGGGGATGCAGATAGTACGGGATGAACTTGTTAAACCCCTCCAGCGGGTGGTCGGTAATGTCGAAGAAGATGGTACCGTCGCGCTCTTCCGCGCGGCTGCGGATCAGCTCGATGGCCTGCTTGTGGCGCTCCATCAGCGGAGGCAGCAGACTGGCCACAAAGGGCTGACTCAGCACCTCCGTCAGCGGCATCGCGGTAAGTAGCGGGATAAGCCGGGGGATGAACTCCGGATCTTGGGTGGCCTCAATAATCAGCGTCAGCTTCATGGCCGGAGCGGGCATTTCCACAGCCGACTCGGCGCTTTCATAGAGAGCGCCATCCACAATATTGGCCCAGTGGATCAGGTCCGCGACCGGAGCTGTATCAAAGCCGAATTGAGTGGAGGCGATGTGTGCTAGAAATCCGGTGCAGGAGGTGTAATTAGGATCAAAAAACTTGCGCCCTGGAGGGGCCTGACTCTGCTGGTAGTCGAGAAAGCTCTGCTGGTCCGCGGGAGTTAGAAAAGCTGATAGGTGGTGGTCGAACCACCAGGTAATCCGTGGCGAAGAGGAGTACTTGAAATCGACTATGGCATTTTCGTCGCCAGTAAACTCGCTGTCGTCAAAGAGCGCGCCTGCGCGATGTACCAGGCCGTGGTACTCATAGCTGGCCCCTTTGGCGATGCATTCACGATGAAAGCGCGTGAACAGCGAGGCTGAGCAAGCTCCGTCAAAGCATTTGTCGTGATAAAAGACGCGAACCCGCAAAACCTTAGCTCCTGGGCAAGAGAAATTGAAGAACGTGAACTGTTAAGCATCAAGGGCTTGGCCGTTTGTGTCAAGGAGCATCGGCACTGAAATGGTTCTGGCGTAACCGAATTCATGCCCCACGAGAGATGGCTGCCACTGTTCGATTACGGACGCCGGTCTTCGCAGTTGGACGGAAACGGCTTGACTCTTTCCCCTCAACCCCTCACTAACATTTTTAGAATCAGCACTGAGACCATATTTTGGTTTGGCCCGCCACATGCTTCCATTTTGTTGTACCCTCATCGGCAAAGCCGCCATCTCGTTTCGGAGGATTCCATGCGGACCTTGTTTCAGGATTTGCGCTACACCATTCGCCAACTGTGGAAGTCGCCCGGATTTACAGTCACTGCGGTACTGACCCTGGCCATTGGCATCGGCGCCAACACAGCCGGCTTCAGCATCATGGATGCGGTGGTTTTCCGTCCCCTGGCGGTCCCGGACCTGAAACACGTCGTCGTTGTCTACGAGCAGAAGAACCATGGCGATGACCAGCAGGTTGCGTTAGCAAACTTTGCCGACTGGAAGCGCCAAAGCCGCTCGTTTGAAGAATTAGCCGCATACAGCGATGCCCACATGAGCTTGACCGGCTCTGGCGATGCCTCGCAGGTGTGGGCCGATTACGCCTCTCCCTCCTTCTTCAGCGTATTGCGAACCAATGCGCTCCTGGGCCGATTGTTTGATCAAAGCGAAACGCAACCGGGCCGCAACAGCGTGGCCGTGCTGAGCTACCCTTTTTGGAATTCGCATTTCGGGGCCGATCCGCGAATCGTGGGACGCACTGTCGAGCTTGACCAACACGCCTACACCGTAATTGGTGTAATGCCCAAGACCATGCAATATCCATCCAGGGCTGACGTATACCTGCCTCTGGCGCCAACAGACGCGCAATGGGCCAACCGCACTTTGCACAATTTCATCGTGGTCGGCCGTTTGCGCAAGGGGGTAACGCCAGGCCAGGCGCAGGCCGACCTGAATACCATTGCCAGACACCTGTCGGAGGCTTATCCGGATACGAACCTGGGCTGGCAAGCAAGGGTGTCAACGCTGCTGGCCGACATCAACGGCGAGTACACTCCGCTCTACTTCAACCTGATGCAGGGCGCCACTCTGTTTGTGCTGCTGGTGGTCTGCGCCAATGTGGCCAATCTGCAATTTGCGCGCGGCATCGCGCGCCGTCCGGAGATTGCCATGCGCACAGCAATCGGCGCAGGGCGGGGACGCCTGATGCGGCAGTTGCTCACGGAGAATATTCTGCTGGGCCTGATCGGCGGAGCAGGCGGCCTACTTTTTGCCATCGCCGACATGCGCGTCAACGAAATAGCCATGCCGGAGCGGGTGATGCGCTTTATGGCGGGCTGGTCCAACATCTCCTTGAATGGCCGCACATTGGCATACTCGTTGCTGTTGGCTGTTCTGGCAGGCGTCGTTTCGGGGTTTGCGCCCGCGCTGGAAGCTCTTCGTGTCAATCTTGTCGAACAACTCAAATCGGGCTCGCGCGCCGTCGTTGGCTCTGGCCGCAGCCACAAGCTCAGGAACATATTGGCAGTGGCGCAGATTGCACTGGCCGTTGCCCTGGTAATTGGCGCGTCTCTCATGGCCAAAGGCATGATGGGAATGCTGCACCAGACCGACCCATACAACCCTACACATACACTCACCTTCAATGTTCATTTGCCGGTTGCGCGCTATGACACGCCGCAAAAACAGGCTGCCTGGTATAACCAAAGCCTTGCCAGCCTGCGCGCGCTGCCGGGCGTGAAACAGGCCGAGGTCACCAGCGCGCTACCCCATAGTGACGACGCCTGGGTAGACGATGCGCAGATTGAGAATCGCCCTCTCGCTCCTGGCCAATCTCGCACCGCAATGAGACTGCCCGTTAGTGCGGGTTATTTTGGCTCGTTTCACATTTCGCTTCTCTCTGGACGCCTCTTCAACACCGGCGACGACCTGCATTCGCAACCTGTGGCCGTAGTCAGCCAGTCATTCGCGGCGCGCTACTTCCCCGGAGAAAATCCACTGGGCAAGCACATCCGCATGGGTTCGGTGGGCGATAACCAGGCCCCATGGCTCACCGTGGTTGGCGTTGTAGAAGAGACCACTTATGCTTTGTGGCTGAAAGAGCGTCCTGCCGCTGTCTACACGGACGTTGCCCAGTTGCCGCCCGATGGCATTACCTACGCGATCACAACCCCGGGCGATCCGCTTGCCTTGGCTCCGGCGGTCCGCAAGACACTCGCTAGGCTAGACCCCGCGCTTCCGCTGAACCTGGTGGAGACTTACGCGCAATACACGCACGAAGAGCTTACCGGCATGTTCTATGTTGCAGCGCTTCTGGGCTTTGACGCGCTAATCGCGCTGCTGCTAGCAGCCGTCGGTATCTTCGCCGTCATGGCCAACCTAGTGGGCGAGCGTACCCGCGAAATTGGCGTCCGGCTGGCCATGGGCGCACGCCGCGAAGATGTCCTGCGAATGATCCTGACCCGCGCCGGTAAACTTACCATCATCGGGGTGGCTTGCGGCTTGCTGCTGGCCTTTGCGCTGGCGCATGGAGTGGCCAACCTGCTCTATGAAGTCGGCCCAAACGACCCCATGGTCTTCGCCGCCATCACAGCCGTCATCACAGGCATCGCGCTGCTGGCTAGCTGGCTTCCCGCGCTGCGGGCTTCGCGCATCGACCCCATGGTTGCTTTGCGCGACGAGTGAGCCGGATTTGTAGACAGACCGGCCCTCAGCTTGCCGGAATCCGAGTATGCTGTCCCGGCGTGGCCCTTGTAATACAAGAAAGTACACTGTATTCTCCCGTATTATAAGTACCCAGCGTATCGTCAGTTTTCGCATCGCACCGGAGAAAGTCGCCGAACTCGACCTGATCGCCAAGGCCATGGACCGCGATCGCAGCTACCTGATCAATGAGGCGGTAGAGAGCTACATCAGTGAGCAACGGCGATTTTCCGCCATGGTTAAGGAAGGTCGCAATGATATCCGCAAAGGGCGATCCTTCAGTCATGAAGAAGTTGAGAGCATGGTGGATGATTGGAAACACAAGAGCCGATGAAAGTTATCTGGTCTGCCGCCACGGTAAGGCATCTTCATGAAGTCGTCGAACACATTCAAGACAAAAGCCCTCGTGGAGTCATCACAATTCGCCGGAAGATACTGAACTCGTCGCGCCGCATTGCGCAAATGCCTTACTCGGGCCGTAGAGGCCGCATCGATGAAACGTATGAGGCAGTTGTTCCACGGTCGCAATACATCGTTGTGTACCAGGTTCCGTCAAAAACGGTCGAAATTCTGGGAATCTGGCACAGCGCGCGTCAATGGCCTGAATCCTTCTAGCGATTGAACTCTCCGGATTGTTCTTTCGTAGACACTCTTTCCACCTGTAGAATTCTGCTCACAGTTCTTTTGTCTAATTTCAAGGAGGCTCCATGGACCCGGAGATTCACCCCCCCGCCGAGGAAGCTGCGCCCGGCGAGACTGAGACACAAACGGCACCCACGCCTGAAACCCTCGTTCTCGTACAGGCGGAAGAAGAGTATCGCGGACTGCGCTGGATCTTCATCGGCAGCCAGGGACTGCGCGCCGGCTGGTCGGTGCTGTTGTTTTCCATCCTGGTAGCGCTCTTCTCCTTCCCGCTCGGATTTTTGTTTTTCAAGTCTCATCTGATCGGGCAAAAAGGCGGCTTTGCGCCTGCATCGTCTTTCTTCGGGGAGCTGACCGTCTTTCTTGGAATGCTTGCGGCAGCGGCCATTGTAGCTTTTATTGAGCGCCGTCGCGGCAATCTGCTGGCCTTCAACCTGACCGGTCCCCGGCGCGTCCCTCACTTCCTTAGTGGCCTTGCAATCGGGTTTCTGGGGCTCTCAGCGCTGGTGGGGATCATGGCCTGGGGCGGCTGGATGCACTTTGGCCCGGTCGCGCTTGCTGGCGTGGAAATCTTCAAATTTGGCGCTTTCTGGGCGGCCGCCTTTCTGCTGGTCGGCTGTGTAGAGGAAGGCCTCTTCCGCTGCTATCTGCAGTTCACGCTCACCCGCGGCATCAACTTCTGGTGGGCGCTGGGCATCATCGGCGCTCTCTGCCTTGACCTGGTGCTGCGCTCCAAGGGCCAGGGCGTCTGGGGCGTCTACATCTTTGCTCTGCTCGGACTGGTTCCGTGCCTGCTGTTGCACCTGAACAAGACTCAAGGTGCGGGCTTCTGGCAGGCGGCCTGGGTCACCTCGACACTGTTCGGCTTTGTCCACACGAGCAACAACGGCGAGAACTGGATTGGAATCTTTGCCGCCGCAACCATCGGCTTTGTCTTTTGCGTCAGCGTCTGGGTTACCGGTTCTGCTTGGTGGGCCATTGGCTGCCACGCCGCCTGGGACTGGGCAGAGACCTACTTCTATGGCACCGCGGACAGCGGCAATGTATCTGTCGGCCACTATCTGACCACCAACCCAGCCGGCAATGCATTTTGGAGCGGCGGCGCCGACGGCCCCGAGGGCAGCGTACTGGTGCTCGGCGTGATTCTGCTCATACTGGCAGCGCTGCTCCTCATCTATGGCCGCAAAAGAGCAGCGCCCCTGCCCGCCCAGGTCGTGGCGCAAGCAGTGGAATAAATCGGAACGCGGTGCGACTCATCCCGCGAGGTTGAAAGCTTGCCTAAACTCTCTCCTTTCAGGTAGGTCAGGGTTATAACCCTGACCTACCGATTCATAGAGCCGCTCTCGTTAGAGTTATCCTGTAGACCGATGACTGACACCTTCTCTGCAGATCACGCGCCTTCACGGGCCGCGACAGCTATGCCTCGGAAACCAAATCGCAGCTGGGCTTCCATTCTTATTCGGTCCGCGGGCGGGCTGCTCGCGGTTGCGCTGTTTGCCGCAATCGTGTTTGTACTGTGGTTGTGCGCTGCGGAGAAGGCAGCACTGCCGCGGCTGGATGGCGACGTACATCTCGCCGGGGTCTCCGCGCCGGTAACGGTGCGGCGCGACGCCCACGGCGTGCCCCATATTGAGGCCGCCACACAGGACGATCTGTTTATGGCCCAGGGCTATGTCACCGCCCAGGACCGCCTCTGGCAGATGGATATCTTGCGCCGCAACGCCGACGGCGAGCTGGCGGAGATTCTGGGCCCCTCGCTCATCAAGCACGATAAGGCGCAACGGGTCTTGCAGATTCGCCTCACGGCGCGCCGCATCTATGCCAACATGCCCGCCGCCGACCGCGCCCGACTAGACGACTACACTCGCGGTGTCAACCTCTTCATCGCGCAACATCCTCACAGTCTTCCCGCGGAGTTCAAGCTGCTCTTCTACCAGCCCCGTCCATGGAGCGGCGAAGACTCGGTCGCGGTCGGCCTGATGATGGTCCAGATGCTGGATACGCATTGGGATGTGAAGCTGGCGCGGGAGCGCATCGCAGCCGATTTGCACAATCCCAAGCTGGAGTCCGATCTCTACCCGGTTGGCTCGTGGCGCGATCATCCGCCCACCGGCGTGCTGCTTGACCTGAGTCAGCCTCATCCCGAGCCACCCACCACAGAAGACGAAGATGACGAGGACGACCGCAACCAGACGAGCCTGGCGCCCGCGCGCATTCCGCTGGCCCACGAAGACCTGCGCGCCTTGCATTCGCTCCTGGGACTGCCAAGCTGCACCGGCTGCACGCCCGGCTCGAACAACTGGGTAATCTCCGGCCAGCACACGGCTAGCGGCAAGCCGCTGCTCTCAAACGATATGCACTTGCCGCTCACCGAGCCTAATATCTGGTTCATGGCCGATCTGCGCGCGCCCGGTTACCACGCCGCCGGAGTCACGCTGCCTGGAATGCCGTTCGTCATCGCCGGACACAATGAGCATGTGGCCTGGGGCTTTACCGCGCTCTACGCCGACGCGCAAGATCTCTACATCGAGAAGCTCGATGCAAAGGGCAACTACCAGGACAACGGCGCAGCCTGGAAACCGCTAACCGTAAATCATGAGGTGATTCACGTTCGCAGTGGCAGAGATGTATTGCTCGACGTGCGGTCCACGGACCACGGGCCATTGCTGAATCCTATTTTGCCCAAGGAGTCGCGGCCCATCGCGCTCAGGTGGACGCTCTACGACCCGGCGCTGAATTCTCTGCCGCTTTACCGGCTCAATATCGCCTCCAACTGGGCGGAGTTCTCGGCAGCACTCAGCACTTGGTGCTGGCCTACGCAGAATGTGGTCTACTCCGACGACCAGGGCCACATCGCATATCAAGCTGTGGGCCGTGTTCCGCTGCGGCCGGCAGGGTTGGCTGGCGTCCCCATTCAGTCTGCCGGGCATGAGTGGCAGGGCTACATTCCCTTCGTGCAAATGCCCAGTGCTGTCGATCCCTCCTCGGGTTTTGTGGCCACGGCAAACTCCCGCGTCACTACTGAAAAATCCCCCTACCCGCTGTCGCTGGAGTGGGTCGATCCCTACCGCATCGAGCGCATCTACAAAGCTCTGCAAGGCCGCAACCAGCTCAAGCCCGCCGACATGCTGGCCGTCCAGACTGACATCTACAGCGAAGTTGACCAGGAGTTTGGGCAGCGTTTTGCCTACGCCATTGACCACACCCCCGACGCGGACGACCGGCTCAAGCAGGCCGCCGATCTGCTGCGCAGTTGGGATGGCAAGCTCACCACTGACTCCGCCGCCGCCTCCATCGTGACCCAAACCCGCAAAGTTCTCTGGCCCATGATTCTTGAGCCCAAGCTGGGCAAGGACGCCGCCGAGTATCGCTGGTCCGAATCCAATTTTGCCGAGGAAGAGATCGTCATGCATGCCTATCCCGACTGGCTTCCGCCTGCCTATAAAAACTGGGACGCGCTGCTGACCGGTGCCGTCCGCAAAGGTATGAATGAAGGCAAGGCCTCCGGCAATGTAGGTAACTGGGCCTACGGTAGCTGGCATGTGGTGGATATCGAGCATCCGCTCGCCCGGTTTCTGCCGCTGATTGGCCGGCTGGCCGGAACCGGCGCGCAGCCGCTCAGCGGAGACACCACCACCGTGAAGCAGGTGGGCCGCGACTTTGGCCCTTCGCAGCGCTTCACCATGGACTGGAGCAACATTGACGGCTCCACGGAAGACATTGTGCTGGGCGAGAGCGGCGACCCGCTCAGCCCCTACTACCGCGACCAGTGGAAGGATTACTACGGCGGAACAACCTTCGCGCTGCCCTTCACCCCGGCTGCGGTAGCCGCGCAAACCCGCCACACCCTGCGCCTGCTGCCATGAACCCGCTCTCTCAATGCCGCTGGAAGCACTTGATTGGCCCAGCCGTCATCCTGCTGGCCGCGGCTGTGGCTGTCGCGCCGCAACTGGCGCACGGCAACTCCTGCGGCCACGACTTCGACTTTCATCTGACCTCATGGCTCGATTGCCTCAACAGTTGGCGGCATGGGATCTTCTATCCGCACTGGGCGCCTAGCGCAAACTATGGTGCCGGCGAGCCGCGCTTCGTCTTCTATCCGCCGCTGACCTGGATGCTGGGTGCTGCTCTGGGAGCGCTGCTTCCCTGGGCGCTGGTGCCGGTAACGCTCACCTATCTGCTGCTGGCTGGCACCGGACTGGCAACGCGTGCGCTGGCCAGGCATGCGCTGGCGGAGGGCGCGGCCACGCTAGCCGGCTGCGCGGCGCTTTTCTCCGGCTACGCCCTGTTCACCGCCTACGAGCGCACGGCCTTTGGGGAACTGGCTGGTGGCTTTTGGACTCCGCTGCTGCTGCTGTTTATTCTGCAGGACCGCAAACCTGCGGCTTCCGCAATCCGGCGCGCCCTGGATGGCTCCACGGTTCCGCTGGCGCTGGTCGTCGCTGGCTGCTGGCTTTCCAATGCCCCGGTCGGCGTAATGGCCTGCTATCTGCTGGCTGCGGTCGCTGTAGTTGTTGCCCTGCTGGCAAAATCGTGGGCCCCGGCTATTCGCGCCGCTGGTGCCACCGCACTGGGCCTGGGCTTGTCCGCTTTCTACCTGCTCCCCGCCGCCTGGGAACAACGCTGGGTCGATATTCGCCAGGCAACCACAGCCGACCCCGGCAATCTGATTCAGAACAGTTGGCTCTTTGCCCACCATGCTGACCCCGCGCTAGCCTCCCACGACACCGTGCTCTTCAAGTCTTCGCTCATCGGTACATCGATGATTGCACTGGCGCTGGTGTGCCTGCTCGCTGCTTGGCTGCGCCGCAGCCTGCCCACAGTCGAGCAGGCCCATAAAGTTGAATTGAGCGCCCCATCCATTCCGAGTTCTTTGTGGTATGGGTGGGATACCACTACACAGTTATGGAGCCGCATCAATAGCCGCCGCTGGTGGATTCCCTTGGCGCTCGTTCCCTTCGCCATTCTCTTTCTGCAGTTGCCCATCTCACTGCCGGTGTGGAACGCTCTGCCCAAGCTCCAGTTTTTGCAGTTCCCGTGGCGCTGGCTGGTGGTGCTTGAAGCGCCCATGGCCATCTTTTTCGCCTCAACTGTGTGGCCCCGCGGCTCTGGCCGGCGCTGGAGATACATGGCCGTGGCAGCCGCCTGCTCCATTGTGTTTTTGGCCGCGACGGCGGCGGCTGGGCATTTCTTCTTCCAGCTCTGCGACGACGAGGACTCAGTGGCGGGTATGTTGAGCACCTACCAGAGCGGCGCGGGCTTTGCAGGAACAGACGAGTACGAGCCACCCGGCGCCTTCGATTCCCTGCTCCCCATGGGGCTGCCGCAAGCCTGTCTGGTTGGCGACCCCCTCGCTCAGCTGGGTGCTCCCGTCAACAATGCCGACGAGGATGAAACCGCTCCTGTATGGAGCCCCGCACAGAGCAATTGCGAGGCCACCTACTTTACCGCCGCGCAACCCGGCAGCCTCCAACCCGAACATATGCGCGTTACGGCCACTACTGGCCACGCTGGCTACCTCATCCTGCGCATGCGCAGTTACCCGGCCTGGCGGCTCACGCTCAACGGACATCCCGTTGCCAGCCTACTGCAACGCGAGGACGGCCTAATGGCCGTGCCTGTCTCCCAGGGGTTTGTCAGCCTCGCAATCGACTGGACCGCCACCCCCGACGTTGTCGCTAGCCGCTGGCTCAGTTGCATCGCGGTGCTGCTGCTCACATGCCTATGTTTACTGGAGCGAAAAATGAGCCGCGGCAGGTTATCATGACTGGGATGAGTGTCGATGTAAGATTGCTGATTCACGAGGGTGCGGCGCTGGCCGATCAGGCGCTGGAAGAACTGCTTCCCAGCACGCAAACCATCCCTGTCTCTATTCACGGCGCCATGCGCCACTCCGTCTTTGCGGGCGGCAAGCGGCTTAGGCCAGTGCTGGCCATGCAGGCCGCTATTACCATCGCGGGTGCGCTGCCGCCGGGAATCGCGCGGTTGGGCGCAGCTCTCGAAATGCTGCACACTTATTCGCTGATCCATGACGATCTGCCCGCCCTGGACAATGACGACCTCCGCCGCGGCAAGCCCACCTGCCACAAGGCCTTCGGCGAAGCCATTGCCATTCTGGCTGGAGACGCCCTGCAAACCCGCGCCTTTGAGGTGCTGGCTGGCCTCGACTGCCCGCCCGCTGCCACCGTGCAGATCATCGGCCTCATTGCCAACGCCGTAGGCACGGTCGAGGGCATGATCGGCGGCCAGGTGCTAGACATTGAGAGCGAACACCATAAGCCGACGCCGGAGCTGGTAAGTGCCATTCACCGCGCCAAAACTGGCGCGCTCATCCGCGTCAGCGTAGTGGTTGGCGGCATCTACGCCGGAGCCACCGCGGAGGACGTCGCCTGCCTCGATCTCTTCGGCCGCAAAGAGGGTTTGGCCTTCCAGATTGTCGATGACGTGCTTGACATGACCGAGGATTCCGCGCATCTGGGCAAGACCGCGGGCAAAGACCTGGCCACGGAAAAAGCTACATGGCCGGCCGTCTACGGCATCGAGCAGAGCCTCCGCGACGCCGATGGCCTGGTCGAGGAAGCCCTCGCGGCACTTGAGCCTTACGGTAGCCGTGCCAACGGACTCAAGGCTCTTGCGCATTATCTGGTCGAGCGGAAAAACTAGGCGATGCTCTCTGAATCCGAGATCCTTACCGCGCTACGCGACTGCTTTGACCCGGAAGTGAAGCTGAATCTCGTCGATCTGGGACTGATTTACGCGGTCTCAACCGCACCCGATCCGGATTCCACACCGGCCTGGCCACGCCAGCGTGTCAAGGTGACCATGACGCTCACCACCCCAAACTGCCCCGCCAGCGGACTCATCTTCGAACAGGTACACAACCGCCTTGCCGGAATTTCCAGCATCAGCAAGGTTGAGGTCGATCTAGTTTGGGAGCCTAAATGGACACCCCACCGCATCAGCGAAGCGGGGCGTCGCCAGTTGGGAATTTAAAGGCTTATCTGCCCAGAATCCGCCGTACAGCTTCGCGCTTGGCAGCCATGCTGTTCACTGAGTCCTGAACCTGGCTGATGGTCCACTGCACCTGGTTGATATAGACGGGAAGCGCCTGCCACCAGGAGTTCAGGGTATCCTGCTGGTCCAGCAGAGCCAGGGCTACACCCGCGGTCGCGGCAATTGTCCCGGCGCGGCGTCGCCCGGTCAGCAGCAACAGTCCGCCCGCAACAAGCGCTCCGCCGGCTGCATACCCAGCCCAGTTCAGGGAGTCGGTCTGCTCGGTTCCAGGTTCCAACTTAATCTCTGTTTCGTACTTGGGAAGCGGCAAAACCACCATGAACTCTCCTTCCGTCCCGAACCGTAGTCCAGGGAGCGGTGTATCAAGTATCGCTCGAATTGGCCTGCCGCGGAACAGCATGTAGAAGGCAGGTGTTGCTTTCCAGAGTTCTGCTCTAATCCAGATCGAATTCGCGCAGCGGCTTGCCTTCGGGGGCATCTTTGGCCTTGCGCAGAGCCTCGGCAAACTTCTTTTCCAGCAAATCTTCCTTGTTCTTCTCGGCGTCCACTGACTGGCGGAAGATCGACTCCTTGCGCTCGTTCTGCTCGCGCATCGCCTTGGCGGCCGTCTCCAGGTCATCAAACATGCGCTTGCGCGGGGCCGGAGTATGGCTCACCACCAGCCCGGTGGCTGAGTCAATCACCAGCATCGCCCCGCAATCCGGGCAGGCAACCTCAAACGTGTGTTCTTTCGCTTTAGCCATCGTCACCCAGAATTGTATGCGCTTGCCCGTCTGCTTGCACAGGGCGCACGGGTGGCCGGCTGAAACAAACTCCTGCATCGAGAGCTCACCCAGGGAGAGTGCCTGGGTGGTACCATCTCCTGCAAACAACAACAGCCATTTCAGGAGATCGCGAATGAGAAAAAGCTTACTGGGTCTGTGGATGCAATCCTTCCTTCTCATGCTGGTTTTCTGCCTGCCGCTAACCGCCGGCATGGCCCAGAGCAAGAAGGATGACGCCGTCAAGCCAGCGCAGTCCATCGCCGAGTTGCGCCAGCAACTGCAGAAGATTCTAGCCGACACCCACACGCCTGGAATCTCTGTCGCCATTGTCCATCGCGACGGCCCTGAATGGGTCGCCGGACTGGGCAAATCCAATGTCGCCGCCAATCAGCCCGCAACGGACGAGACGCTCTTCCGCATTGGATCGACATCCAAGGCCTTCGCTTCGCTCTCCATCCTCAAGCTGGTCAATGAAGGCAAGCTATCGCTCCAGGATCCGGTGCATAAACTGGTTCCCGAAATCTGGTTCAAGAATCGATGGGAAGCCACTGACCCGGTGCGCGTAGTCGATCTGCTGGAACACACCACCGGCTGGGACGATATGCACCTGCGCGAGTATGCCAAAAATGCCAAGGGCATGACGCTGCGCGAGGGGCTGGATTATGACCACCACTCCCGCATCTCGCGCTGGCCTCCGGGAACGCGCATGGCTTATTGCAATTCCGGGCCTCCGGTTGCCGCCTATATCGTTGAAAAAATCACTGGCCAGCGCTTTGAAGATTATGTGACGCAGAATTTCTTTCTGCCCATAGGCTTAAAGACGGCTACTTATTTTGAGCGGCCTTCGCCGCAGTTGACCACGCTCTATCATCCCGACGGCAAAACCCCGTATCCCTACTGGAACATTCTGCTGCGTCCTGCCGGCGCCATCAACGCCTCGGCCAAAGACATGGCCGCATATCTCCAGTTCTATCTGAATCGCGGTGAAGTTGGCGGCGTGCAGGTTATGCCGGCAGCCTCTATTGATTGCATGGAGACGCCCACCCGTACCTGGGAGGCGCAGCAGGGCCTGAAGGCAGGCTACGGACTGAGCAACTACACCAGCGTCCAGGACGGCTTTGTCTACCATGGCCACAATGGCGGCGTGGATGGCGGCCTGACTGAGATGTCCTATATGTCGGAATACGGCTTGGGCTACTTCTACAGCATCAACGCCGGCAATGGCGCGGCCTTCGGCAAAATCGGAGAGACCATTCGCGCCTACGTTACTCGCGGGCTGGTGCGGCCGCCCGTGCCCGCCGCGGGGCCCTTGCCAGCCAACGCACAGGAGTATGCGGGCTGGTACCAGCCCGACTCTCCTCGCATGAGCATGCAACAGTTTCTGGCGCGTCTGCTGGGCATCAGCCATATCCGCTTTGCGGATGGCAAAATGCTGCTATCCAGCCTGGGAAAACGGGACCAACCCTTCATTCCAGTTAGCGGCGAACAGTTCCGCTACGTTCACAAAACTGGACCAGCCGAACCCATTGCCACGGCCATGCTGCTGGCTCCCAATGCCGAGGGCCGCTTTGTCTTCATCGGCGGCGCCTTGAAGCATATCCCGGCCTGGTTCGCCATCGCGGAGATTGTGCTGGTGGCTTGGTTTGTGCTGGCGTTCGTTTCCATCGTACTGTATGCGCCGTTCTGGACCATTGGCGGCTTCTTCAAGAAGCGCCGCCGGCCCGTCGAGCGCGCCATGCGCCTCTGGCCTCTGATCGCCGTACTTAGCCTGCTGGCGTTTGTCGGCTGCTTCATGCTATCGAGCAGCGACACTATTACGCGCCTTGGCAATCTGACAATCTGGTCGTTCGGTCTCTTCCTGACGACGGTGCTCTACGGCCTTGCTTGCCTGGCTAGCGCGTATGCCCTGTGGCGGGCGCGCAAGCAGCAGATACGAGTGTATGTCCGCTGGTATTCGATCGCGGTGGCCACGGCGCTGCTGATTGCAGCCTCTTACCTGGCCTGGTGGGGCGTCATCGGCCTGCGCACCTGGAGCTGATCTCCGTCTGTGGAACGATTCACTTGCGGATTTTCCGAGGGCGGCGATTCCTTGAATCGCTATCGCCGCTTCCAGGAGCTTACTTCTGTTCCATCTCAATCAGAGAGGCGCTGTACCAGCGCTTATTCGATTGATACATGCAAATCAAATTGCTGGTCGCCCGGCGCGGGCGGTTCCCAGGAGCGGACGTAGTGCAGCAGTAGAACTCCCTCCCCAGGCCGCTTGGCCTCAAACGTGAAGATCTGGAAAATGGGCCGCCCCACGCCGGGTTTGGTCGGATCGGTCTGTGATTGGCGAACCAGCTTCAACGGCGGAGTGGTTCCTTTTTCGACGTACCACATATAGCCGGTGGAGGGATTCGATTGCAGGCGGAGTTCAAAGCTCTCTCCAACCTTCAAGTGAATATGGCCACCCTTGTCCGCATCTTTAATGACCTTATAGCAGTTCTCCAATAGGTGTATAGGGGAAGCAAGACCGCCGAGTGGCTTTTTCCTTAAGAAAAGGCCACCTTGCACGCCCCTATGAATTCCACAGAAATTGGAGAACTGCTCTAGTAGCTGCGGAAACAACCTGGGCAGAGCAGACAAAAACCAGAAACACAAACAGAGGCAGCCACCGCGCGGAACCGCGCCGACGCACCCCTCGGGCAAGTCGCATTGCAGGTTTCCTTTCGCGCGGTTGAACGCCGCTGGCGCTTGTTCTCCGCGCAGTACGAAGATATAACGGCCGGGTACTGACTGCAACAGGCGGCCAGAGCCCACATCCGTTCAATGCCAACACGCGGAACGGCCCCACTCACAGGAGGGGGCCGTTCGGGTCGATCGAAAATCGCTGAAGGGTTCTTAGAGCCTGTTTACGATCTTTAGTCCTGATCTGCCGTGGTCATCAAGGTAGATATATGCAGCTTCTCCGTCGGAACGGTAAATCTGAGAGATGGAGCCAAGAAAGCCGTATCCAAGCGATATCAGCCGGGAGCAGTTCGAGTTGATCCTTCCCTTGCTGGAAGGTGTGCGCAAGCGCACCAAGCCGCGCACGGTGGATTTGCATGAGGTCTTCAACGCGGTGCTTTACCTGCTCAAGAGCGGCTGTCAGTGGCGTATGCTCCCGGATAGGTTTCCCAACTGGGTCACGGTGTACTCGTATTTTGCCAAGTGGAGCGCAACCGATCAGGACGGAACAAGCGCTCTGGAGCGAGCCTTAAAAAAAATCCGTTGGCGAGGCCCGCGAGAAACTGGGGCGCAACGCCATGACCAGCTTCATCATTGTTGACGCGCAAAGCGTCAAGAACACCGACAGCGCCGAAGAGAAAGGATACGATGCCGGCAAAAAGGTCTCCGGCATCAAGCGACATATTGCGGTGGACACGCAGGGCTTGCCCCATGCCGTCGCCGTAACCACGGCCGAGGTGACGGACCGCAACGGCGCGTTGGTTGCCATCGACCGGTGCAGGCCGAATCTGGGGTTGGTGGAGAGCCTGCTGGTCGATGGCGGTTATACGGGAGAACCCTTTGCCGACGGCGTGATGGAGCGGTTGAAGGCCACAGTTCAAGTCGTCAAGCGCAACGAACTGCATACGTTTGTCGTGCTGCCGAAACGCTGGATCGTAGAACGGTCCTTCGCGTGGCTGGAAAAGTGCCGCCGGCTATGGAAGAACTGCGAACGGAAACTGAATACCAGCCTGCAGATGATCCACTTGGCCTTCCTCAGACTGCTGCTCAAAAGATCGTAAACAGGCTCTGAGCGCAACGCCCGCTCATCGCAAAGTACGCGATACACGGGGCACAGCTTCTCATCGTCATTCTTCAGGACCGATGACCGGGCCACCTGCCGCTTCGCTATCACTTCTCCTCCATCAGGATGTGAAGGGGACTTGCACCCCAAAGCTGTTAAACATGCTCGGCACACAAAAGAGGCCCCCGTGATGAGCGGGGGCCAAGGCGTATTGGATCTCTCGTGTTACCGAGAGCTGGATTGGCGGCCAACGGCTCGTGGCCGCCGGTACGGAGTGCACCCAGTGGGGGAAGGAGTGACGGATTTAGGGCCGCTCCGCACCTGTCAAGTTATCTGCATTCTGGGGAGATGCAGTTCCTTGGGCCGCCAAACTGTTTTCCATCAACCGTATGTGAACGCTACTGATCTGGACCGGCTTTTCGCCATCTTCGCCGGTCACGCCCCGTGCATTGCCCAGTGCGACTGAGTGCATGCGATATACGGGTATTGCATGTTCGGTGACGAGATAGCGCTTGACTGCTTCGGCCAGACGCTCTGAGTTCTGGATACCTGCGGCACCGCGTGCAGGTGAGTGCGCTTCGACCTCCAGAATGTAACCTTGTTGGCCACTTACCTTGGCAGCCAGATCATCCAGACGTTGGCGGGCCTTCGCTGACAAAGCTGGCTGTCCACCACGAAAGTCTACTTCAACTTCGGCCATCTGATTGTAGTTATCCAGACTCTTCACCGTCGTTGTCAGCCCATCAACATGGTTCATTGCGCTCTGCGCCGTGGAACTAGCCTGTTGAGCCTTGGTGCCTGCGGCAACAGCCGTTTCGTTGGCAGTATCCGCTGTAGACTGCGCTTTGGAAATGCCTGCCTGTGCTCGAGAGTCGACATCCTTGATGTCTCTCGCGTTCCTGTCATTGACTTCATTCAATTCGCTGAGTTGATCGTTGATGGGGGTCAATTGGTTCTTAACCCACTTTTTTCGTGCAAAGGGGTTCAAGCGCCCCCAGAAGCCCTCTTTGGGCGGCTTCACCGGTGACGCTGTGTAAGGGACAGGTGGCTCCTGCGTGTCGGAAGGAGGGCTGGACTGAGTATTCTCCACTGACTGTGCCGGCACGGCAACGTCTGTATCTGGAGCGCCAGATTGCTGTGCATTTTGGGCAAGGGAAGGGATTCCGATGGCGGAAGCCAACAGGAGGATGGCAAACTGGCGGCGGCGCAAATTGACTTCGACGGAACTTGTTTTCCTCATGAAGTACTCCTTTCGGCAACCCTTTCCGCAAGTGGTTTACGGACAGGGCTGCACCCGTTCGCAATCTGTAATAGCAATGCGAGTGCCAGAAGCACACTTCCGTTGAAGTTTTCGCTTTATTATTTAGATTCTTGAAGTTAAGAGCGCTAGACCGTCTGAAGGTCAAGCGCGATTAGGGTGGTTAGCGAGAGGCAGCGTATGTATCTTGTGCAAAGACCGGAATTTTCTACCTGGTAATAGTGGGTATTCAAAATGCGGCTTCAAGGCTTTCAAAGGCTGAAAGCCAATGTTTACGCTGAAGCGGCTTTTGGGGAAAACTGGAATCTCACTGCCCGCACGAATGGGCGAAGACTCGCATTTTTGCAATGAGCCCGTCGCCAGCATCTGCGGAACTCACCGGCAACAAGAATTGGTCGACTGATCCGTCAAAATCCTCGACGTCTCCGTCGTAATCCGGCAAGTCATTGGTAATCTCCGTCTCTTGAATTACCGGAGCGTCGGCAACCAGTTTGAGCCAGGTTAGACTACATTGACGATCTCCTGAGCACACTGCATTCGTGCCCTCGGCCAACTGGCGCACTGGTCGGGCAGCGACAATTTTCAGATTCGCCGCCATCATCGGCGTGAGCCTGAATTCAACAGACATAATGTACTTATTTTGCGTTTGACTGATTAATTTGCGGCCGATGCTTCCAGAATATCGATCAACGAGCTCTGATTCGATCTTCAGCTTGCATCCGTCGGCTTGAACGTCTCGTATCATACCGAAGATGGAACCACGATATACTACACGGCGTCCGCGCGGACCGTATGTCTGAGTATAGAAAATAGAAGTCCCCCGCTTATTCTCGGCCTGGAACGAGCGAATTAAATCGTTGCGTGCTGTGGCGGCTGTCAGAGGTAGGGTGTCAGCCACGCTTTGCGCCGCGGCACGCGGGTATGGCATGACAACGACAATCATGCAGACTAGAAGAAAATTCGTGTACCCATCGCTACACACCGCTGCTCTCCGATGACAAACGCTGGATTTGCCGAAGAAATGATAAAGATCAGCCGCTTCAAGGAGTCAGCTCGTTCAGCAGCAATTTGGCTTTAGCAGTCAGCGTGTGCGCTCCATCCACATCCCCTGAGGCCAGAGCCGCTCTGGCTTGCTTCAGGTACTCCCGTATCTGTGCTGTTGTCTTTTGCTCCTGGGCGCTCAGCTTGTTGTCAATTTCATATAGATTTCTTTCAATGGATATGATCTCATTCCTGGTCTGCCTGCTCAACTCGGCTGAATCTTCTGAAGTAAGCTGGCCGATGGCGCTTACGCCGCCGCTCATACCGGAGGATGGCTGGGGATCGCTGGAGCTTGGCGTTGCGCCCTTTGCAACTTGTTCGGCGGTACCATTCGGCGGCCGCGAATGCCTTATTGCAGGTTTAGGTTTTTGACTCGTCTTTTGGGTTGTTGTAGAGGTGGCGTGCTGGTTGGTGGCAGCCTCTTCCTTGGGAGGGATCTTGACTTCGGGTGGAGGCGGCACGGGCTCAACGGCAACGGGGGGCGCGGGTGGTTGAATATTCTTCTGATGGCCTCTGTGGATGCATGCCGTCAGTAAAAGTGGCAACAACCACGCAATCCCACTTGCGCGCAACTTCATTCTCAGCGCCTCTCTTCGTTTCAAATGCCCATCGGCTGTTTATGACGGCGTCCAGATTCCGCGTTGACGAGTGGAATTCGCAACAAAAACTCGGCGCCGTGTCCAACTCTCGATTCTAATTCTATGCTTCCGTGGTGTAACTGGAGAATTCGATAGGTCATGGCCAGTCCGATGCCGCTTCCCCCGCTCTTGGTGGTGAAGTATAGATCGAAGATCTTCTCCCGCATCTCTGTAGGAATGCCGGGGCCCTGATCCGCTATGCGCAATGTGGCCGATCTTTGATTCTCTTCGAGCACAACTTCCAACGTGCCGCCATTCGGCATGGCCTGGGCGCCATTTTGCATTACATTCAGCACGGCCTGTTTGAGTAGGTCGGCATCGATGTTAGCCATCAGCGGTTTGCTGGGAAGTTGGCTGACCAGGTTCACATTATGCGTGGAATACTCCGCCGCAGTTAGCGATAACGCTTGGCCAATGATTACGCAAATGTCTTGCTCGCGGAGTTGAAGCTCCACCGGGCGGGAAAAATCCACAAGCATCTGCACCACGCGGTCCAATCGATGAATCTCCGCCTCGATCACCTCTAGATGGCGGAGGGCCGGAGCGCTGCCGTCACCCAGCTTGGCCTTCAGAAGTTCCAGGTGGACCACAATTGCATTGATGGGATTCTTGACCTCGTGCCCCACGCCGGAGGTAAGCCTGCCAATTGCTGCCATGCGCCTGGAGAGTTCAAGCTCGGCCTCGATCTCTTCAGCCGACTCCGTGTCATGCAGTGTGACCAGCGCGCCCAATCCTTGCCGGAGCTCGTCGTCGTAAATAAAATCCAACGACACCTGAACCCGTCTCCCCGATTCTGTAAGAATATCTTCCTGGATGAGGACGATTCCCGCATCGAAAGCCTCTCGAAGAGTTCTTCCGAGAACTGTGGAGCGGTCAAATATGTTTCGAAGCTCTGTACCGAGAATGCTGTCTCTTTCGACACCAAGAAATCGGCACGCAGCTTCAGAGACCAGCACTGCTCGCCCATCGCTGGTGAAAAGAAGAATTCCATCCTGCAGGTTGCCGAGCATCCGGTTGAGGTTCTCTTGCAGTGTGGAGAAGACCTCCTCCACGTTGCGCATCCGCTGGCCAAATCGATCGATCTTGTGGGAGACACGAGAGACCATATCCTGCTTGAGAGTCTCTTCTTCACGGGAGGGAGATTCACCTCCAGCCGTCCAGTAGTCCAGTTGCCTGCTGATCTGCTCCAAGGGACGGAGGGCGAGATTGCTCAGCAGGAATGCCGCTGCCAATGCTGTGGCCAGAGCAAAGCCCATGATTGTGAGCGCAGCGTTCAGCCAGGGCGCATAAACGGCGCGCAGAAAGGTAGTGCGCACCCCGATATGCACGCTGACAAAGAGCTTGCCATTGCTGTTCAGAGGCACCACAACGTCAAAGACCTTGGGAGGCCCAAAGACCACCATCATTAGCCGCAGGGAATTCGCGTCGGCGAGTTGGCTCAGGTCGGGACGGACCGGCAGAGGTTTGTCCTCGTTGTCTGGATTCGTGCTCAGCAGCGTGCTGGACTGGCTATCGCCGATATTGATGTCGTAAACGGTAAGCGAATAACGGTTGACTGAGTCGACTACCGCCTGCAATTCAGCATCATGACGAACTGCCTCGGCTTCCATATTGCGCAACTGAGAGGGATGACTGGGGTCGAACGTGCGCCCTTTGAGGCTGCGTTCCAGTGCATTTTGGAGCGCAAATCGAATCTGTTCGGCCACCATGCGATTCGTGTCGTAGGACTGTTGCAGCGCCGCATGAAGTAGCTGGCTCACGTAAACCACAGAGAGAGTGGTGGTGATGACAAACACCAGGGCGGTGATAGCCAGGACGAGTTTGGTTCTCAACCGCATGATTTATCCCTTTTGTGCACCGGTGATGAAACTGTACTCCTTGAGTTTGTTGTAGAGGGTCTTGAGACTCAGGCCCAAAATCTCGGCGGCTCGGGTCTTGTTTTGCCCAGTGGCCTCCAGGGTTTGCATAATAAGCATCCGCTCGGCCTCTTCCATGGTTGTTCCCACTCGAATCGGCACGATGCCCGAGTCAGCTAAGTGCTCGGTAAGGGGTTGCTGGCTGGCGAAACCGGGAGGTAGATGGCCGGCATCGAGAGGATCTCCCTCCGCGCAAAGGATGACCGCACGCTCAATTACATTGCGCAGCTCGCGGGCATTGCCGGGCCACTGATAGGATTTCATCCGCTCCAGTATTGACGCGGTTACTCCGGAGACCCGGCGGCCATGCTTCAGATTCATTTCCTTCAGCATGAACTCTGCCAGGGCCGGCAGATCCTCCAGGTGCTCGCGCAACGGTGGCATGGCAATGTTAAAGACGTTGAGGCGGTAATAGAGATCGGGGCGCAGGTACCCCTGTGCCACTGCCTGAGCCGGATCTCGGTTGGTAGCCGCAAGAACGCGAACATCCACATCCTGCTCGGAGCGCGCGCCTAGCCTACGCAGCTTTCGCTCTTCCAGTACACGCAGCAATTTGGCTTGCGTTGCTAGCGGCATCTCACCTACTTCATCCAAAAACAGCGTGCCGCCGTTGGCCAGCTCGAAGCAGCCCGCCCGTCGTTCTATGGCGCCCGTGAACGCGCCCCTTTCATGGCCGAAGAGCTCACTCTCAATCAGCGCCTCGGGGATGGCCGCACAGTTTACCGCCACAAACGGACGCGATTTGCGCGGACTCAAATCGTGCAAAGTGCGGGCTGCCAGTTCCTTACCGGTTCCACTCTCGCCGGTGATCAGCACAGAGACATTGGAGGGTGCGATTTGTTCAATTAAACCGAATATCTCCCGCATCGGACGGGAACTACCAACCAGAGACCCCAGAACCCCGGTTTCGCGCAGCCGTCTGCGCGCCACTTCAAGCTCGATCTCGGTTACGCGCTGCCGCGCGGCATTTACCAGGATGGTGCGCAAGCGAGTGGCGTCAACTGGCTTTTGCAGAAAGTCATACGCGCCCAGCTTCATCGCATCCACTGCCAACTGGATGGAGCCCATTGCGGTGAGCACGACGACAGCCATCTTTGCATGGAAGTCCGCGTCATCTTCAGCCAGCCTGGCAAGCAAGTCGATACCATCCAACCGCGGCATCTTCAGATCGGTCACCAGAATGTCCGGGTTCCAACTCCGCACCTTCTCCCAGGCCTCCACGCCATCGCTTGCCGTGGCAGTCGAGTAACCCCAACCAGAAACTAGCTCAGACAACCCCATCAAAGCGTTGGGCTCGTCTTCGGCAATCAGAACCTTGAGAGTTTTTTGCATGCAGGCTTCATATGCAACCGGTACTGTCAGCGCTCACATTATGAGCAGATCATCGGACCTTCAAATATCAACTCACATCCCGTCAAGCGCCAGTGCCACCAACGGTGTGTCCGTGGCTAGCCGCAACTAGAAACTGATTGTACCGGATTGAGCGAAGCAAAATCCAAAAGCGCAAGTTGCGGCGCGCACGTCCACCTCTTGTTCCATCAATGATCTCAACATGAATTCATGTTGAGATCATTGTGAGTCAGAAGAACTGCCAGACCCGAAGCCCGATCGGAAACCGGATCATAGAGCAGCAGTCCCCTATATATGAGCATTGGTCATATGAGGATTGGTTATATCATCGCGTGCGCCAGCTTTAGAGACGATGGACAGAGCCTGAGAGCTCGCTGTGCTATCGCCGATGCTCAAGCAAGCTTGCGGCGCGCGCGATTGAGAGACACCTCCAGGAGTTCATCCTCGATTTGCACTGCGCAAAGATCTGTCAGCATCGAGGACGCCCATCGATACACATTGTGCTCCCTCACCTGCTGTCTCAGACGATGCATCCGCCGACGCCGCTCCGCCGGGCTCATGCACAGCCCAGCGTGAATGGTTTCGCTTACCTGTTCCGTGTCGTAGGGGTTTATCAGTAGAGCGTCCTTCAGTTCCCAGGAAGCGCCGGCAAAGTGGCTCAGGACCAACACGCCATCATCATCGTTACGAGCTGCCAGATACTCCTTGGCAACCAGATTCATGCCGTCGTGAAGTGAAGTTACAAGACAAATATCGGCGGCCCGGTAAAAGGATTCCACCTCGTCGTGGCTGCACTGACGTTCAATCAGAATGATCGGCTTCCAGTTCGGCGTTTCGTAACGGTAGTTGATGCGTTCAACAGTTTCCCTCACCCGAAGGCGCAAATCGACATAACTTGGAATGCGCGTGCGGCTGGGGGAGGCTATCTGTACAACGACAATTTGTTCGAGGTACCACGGGTGTTTTTCAAATAAGTTCTCGATCGCGAGTAGCCGCTCCACAATGCCCTTGGTATAGTCCAGGCGGTCCACGCCCAGCAGCAGATGCTTGCCTTCTATGCCGAGCTTGCGATGCAAAGATCGTATGTCTTTGTCAGATTTACTTGTATGGGTCATTGCGGCCGCATACTCCTCAGTTGCAGATCCATTTATCTTCGGTGACCTCGCGCTCTCCTCGCTGGCATCAACGGCCTGTTCGTCGTTCAAGGGTTGTCTGGCGGCGGCTTTATGCTCGTTCCACGCCACACTGATGGGGTACGGACGGACCACGGAGTGGTGCCCGTTGCGCCAGACACTGAAGTGTTCCCAATCTGTTCTTGCCTCCAGTACTCGGTCCACCGTTTGCAGAAAACTGTTGCAGTGCGACTGTAAGTGAAAACCGATGACATCTGCGCCCAGTAACCCGTTCAATAACTCCGCCTGCCAAGGGAAGATGCCGAATGTTTCTGCGTTCGGCCAGGGAATGTGCCAGAAGATAGCCACGCGGGCGTCAGGCCGGGCATGCTTGATAATTTGCGGTAACAGAGCGAAGTGGTAATCCTGCACAAGGACTACAGGATGGTCCATTCCCTGCATTTCTTCGATCAGCACCTCGCCGAATTTAGAATTCACCCTCTTGTAGCAGTTCCAATCGCTAGCGCGAAAGATGGGCCGCGTGTGGGCGATGTGACAGAGAGGCCACATTCCTTCGTTGCAGAAGCCCTCATAGTAGCCCGCCTCCTCTTCAGCGGTGAGCCATACTCGGCGCAACGTATAACGCATCTCATCAGGCGGTACTCGCAACCGGTCATGCACGTCGACGAACATACAGTCTTCGCTACCGCTGCCATGTGCGATCCATGTGCCGTCGCACGCACGCAAAATGGGCTCAATAGCCGTCACCAGTCCACTGGGCGGCACGATGCACTCGGTCTCTCGTCCGCAGCGTATGTGTATGTACGGCTCTCGATTGGAGACGACCAGAAGCTTGTCGCTGCCTAGACGCTCGCGCATATGCACGGCGAGACGGTCCGCCGTCCATAGTTGTTCTGAGCGGTTGCGAAGCTGAGCTTCGGTCTCGGCCGTCTCTCGCGCCCTGGCCAAATTCTCGGCCAGGGACGTCACTTCTTTAGCGAGCGGCGCCAAGTAGCCAAACTCGTTCGCTCCATCTTCGACCTCCGCCTGACCGCGCCGCAACTGACGCAGCCACTCCGCCGCCCGCATCGCGGGCCGGTACAAGAACCACCGCACCATCAGAAGAGTTACTAGCGTGACCACAAACACCATGGCGACGATGCGAAGAAAACTCTGGCGCCAAACTTCGACTCCCTCGGCACGGATATAGTCCGCATCGGCCGTCATCAGCAGAGTGCCAACAGTTCCCCGTCCGTAGTGCAGAGGCTTGGCGTCTTCGTACCAGAGTCTCTTTGGCTGGCCAAAGTGCGTGACTTTATAGAACCAAGACCCCGTGTTGTCCTTTGCTTGATTACTTGCTTCAGGTATCTTCACAAATGCACTTATTTCCTTGTTCTCATTGAGCGCACGCTTCAGAAGGTTGGCGGAAACTTTCTCCAACGGAGGAGCATCTCCGGCGGAAGCGAGGAGCCTTCCCTGGTTATCAAAGATGGCTAAAGCCGGCTGATCCTGGTGATGACGATGACTCTGAAGAATAGTAATCCAATCGACATTCGCCCCCGTCATGAGTTGTTCTTCGATTTGTGGCCGCAGCCCATCTCCGAACCATTGCGTCCTCTGTGCAAGGTCGCTTCGCAATGCATGTTTGCGCGCCAATACGTCAAAATACGTGGACGCAAGGGAGATCAACGTGATTCCAAGCAAGAGAGACGCAACCATCCGTAGACGAAAAAAGTGCATTTTGTTTTTCCTCATAATGGAAACGAAGAAGCGCCGCCAGCAAATGGCTGCTCAGACTTCAATAGGCCGAGCCACAGGAACGGGATCTAGATCGGAAACGACGAAGTGCTTCGCGTGGCCACTCAATAGTCAAAACACGGAGTCCGCCGGATCCCCCCCGGAAGAAAAAGCAAAGTTCGGGATACAACTCAACGATTCGCTGACTAGCGCCTACGTTTGCGATAAAGGCGGCAACATTGGATAGTTTGTCATTTTTTTCGAGCATCGTACGCATCCTTTTTTGGGGAGAGACAAGCAATGTGGCTGGACAGCCTGCTCGCATGGCTATAAACCAAGTGGAGACTATTGGGACGGATTCACCTGCGGCTTTCGAGCAATCCGATTCTTTACTGGACCACGCTTCAAGCTCTTCAATCGCCTCCAAACAATGGAGCATCGTTTCTGCTTCAAGCTTGCTCGTTATCCTGGCTGACATACCCTCATAGGGCTACACTGTTTTCTGGACATCGAGTCAATTCGCGGTTCTGGATGAATCCTGAAGGACAGAATTGCAGCCGTCCTTTACGATCGTGTCGGTACCTGCCACCACCTTAATAGTTGGCTAGTCGGGCTGCAACGCGTGCGGTGTTTGCACGTCTTGTTGTGAATTGGGCTCTTCCTTGGGCTGTTGTGCGCCCTCCATGGAGGGCAGCAACGACTGCCCAGGTTGGGGCTGCATGGCAATTGCAGAGATGCAATACACTGCGATGATAGCTATTGAGCAGAGAAGACCCCGGGCGGTAAGAATTCGGTTGCGAAGTTGCATGAAATCTGCTCCCTGATGATGAAATGCTCGTCCCTGCTCCTTGCTCCTGCAAGGGGCATTCCAAACTGTAAGTTCATAGCAGCCTTGAAGATGATGGATTCGTCACGAGGGCGTCAGGCAGCGAGCGGAAAAACTTACATTGCAGTGTGCAAAGATTTCCCACGCATTTGCTTTGGACACAGTTTGGGCACAACAAAAGGCACCTGCGGAATCTGGGGCTTATTGATCCGGCTCGAATGAGTCAGATATTCAGTCTGATTGAAGCGTCGTATAAGCGTGGAGAAGATCGAGGCACATAAGCTTCCGCAGGTTGCGTTAAACGAGCGTTGCCATCGCGCGGTCAAGTTGCGCTTGAACGGAGCGAATATTGCAGAAACAGTAGCGCAGTGCGAGACAGTTCGCGCGGCGGTTGGAAGGCTGTATCGGTTCCGATTGTCGGACGGCCGTTAGGATCGGGCGATAGTTGAACGTACAATTCACAGGCACAAATGACTTGGAGCAGGCAAGAGACGCTCGACTCCAGCCGAGAATCTACTGCCATATGCCTAGGATGCGGCGCAGGAGAATCAATTCGCCTAAATGGTAAGAAGCATGATCGGCGGCAACCAACGCCTCCCTCAGTATGGTTTGCCCATCGCCGTGTGGAATCTTGGCAAGGAGATCGGTCGACTCATCGCTGACTTAGGCATCGAAAATCAATAAAGGTATCATCTCAGATCCTGTTTGCGATCTTTGTACGCTGCATGGCAAGCGACTCCAGGCATC
>VFSW01000358.1_pt1 | contig 65374 bp, 69 predicted proteins | sample 5358111 | NCBI WGS metagenome assembly VFSW01 (sample SAMN11554181, study PRJNA540505) | mine drainage metagenome | isolation source: sediment from site ElyBrook_90M | place: USA: Ely Copper Mine, Vershire, VT | collected 2017
GCATGCCTTACGCTACACTAAAGCGATACCATTATCAATGTTACAGGCCACTAGTAGCCCAAGCGTTCACGACATCAAGTCAGTATTGAAGCGGCTATCCGACCAGGCATCTCGTATTGAGCGCAGACTCGGTATCAGCACCCCAACCCCGCGCGAAGTAACGAAAGAGGAGATTGAGATCGTCGTGAATGCCCTGGTTGACGTGGAGCTTAGCGAAGGCTCACGCGATGCAGTCAACATAACTCGCGCAGAGCTTGACCAGGTGATCCAGGATTCGCTGGATGGTGTCCTCGGTGTCGATCCGATCCGCAAACACAACGAAACGGATTTGCAGTGGGCGTTCAGGACTTCTGGCGCTACGCTCAAGGTGCGCTAGAGTATTGTTTATCGGCAGCTCCCCGTTTTATCTCATCCGTGCTCGTCTTTGTTCAAATGCTTGCTGGCACAAACCCAAGTCTTTGTCGATGTCCCCATCGTCGCAAATCTCGGCGACTTCTTCCGATGGGATAACTCTCCGATGATCGCCATATTCTAGGTCGCGCCCGACCGAGTGCCGCGCCAGAAGGGCTGCTGTGCAGCTTGGGCCGTTCATTGTTTCCCACCCTTCTTTGCACAGCGCCGCCGTCGTTGAGGCCGAAGCCCAAGCCAATTGACCGGAGTTCTTTTCATCGGTCAGAACTCTAGCCTTGCCAACTTCGGACGCGGCGAAGCCGTCTTTAGCATCTGCCGAAGTGGTTGATGCGGAGCTTCTAATACGAGCCGACAGGCTTTCCTCTAAGAAGCGCGAACCCCACGCTCCAACGAGGATGCCAGCTACGAGACTCAGCGCTGACACTGCGAACAAGGCCCGAAACGCTTTCTGTGCTCGACGCCATCGAACCAGGATGTAGATTGCGATCCCGACGGCCAAACACGCCGCGACAAGGAGCGGTGCCTGCCAGTAGTTCATCGGGTGTTACCAACCCTTACGATTCGCCGCCGCCCATTCCGCGCCGTATCGTGGCACAACGTAAGTCTCCCAACACTTCACCCAATCTGATCCGATGCAGTGTTGCGCGTCGGTCAGGGTGATTGTCCCATTGCAAACGAGTTCGTGGAGAACGTTCTCAAGCCCGTCCTTTTCTCCGGCTCCAGGTCTAGGCACGTCGGGTTGCGGCCAAAGGTTTTTCATGTCGTTCGAGCCGCCGAGTTCGAGCGGTATCAGGTGGTCCACCTCGCAGCACCTGCCGGAACCGCTGCCCGCGCAAAGACAGGTTCGCGCTGAGTCGGTGTATTCGGAATAGACGCGCTCTCGGTCGGCTTCGCTCACGCTTCGGTGCTCGCGTGCCCACCCAGGCGTGCAAACGTCGTCTGCCTTCGCATCGGCGAATACATCGCCTGGGGTTAGTTTTGGGTCGGGTCGCACCGCGCTTACGGGGTCGTAGTGCATAGCCGGAAGTGGTGCGGACTCGGAAGGAGGAAGGTCTTCGTTTTTCAGCGTTGGCACGAGCATTTCCGGTTTCGGCGACGGCGCGACGGCGGGCGCGGGAACCGCCATTGATGTGACCCTCTCGGCTTGCTGCCGCCCGATCTGCATTAACGATATGCCCGCGACCGTTCCCGCGACGAAGTAAAGGATCGCGAGAATGATCATCACTCGGTAGGCTTGGGGCGACCGTCGCCATCGCCAATGGGTGTAGAAAGCACCGCCTACAACCAAGATCAACGCAAGAGTTATAGCCATTGAACCGTGTTCCCCTATTTTCAAGGAGTTAACAGACGCCGACTTATGAGTCGAGCGGAGTTGCCTCGTTGTAGGAAATAGTAGACAGTCTGGCGCAGGGGGCGAATTAGATGCCGATTTCAGACCGCATAGCCTGCTTTGCGACTGCTCTGGTCCTGGGTGTTGGTTGTCTTGGTTGTTCGCCCGTTATGGAAGCGACCCGCCCTAGTCCGGTTGATATCGGCCAATTGGCTGTCGGCGAATCGCGAGCCGAAGTCGAAGCGGAATTCGGGCCGCCAGTTTCGAACATCACAGATCGCGGCAAAAGTTGCGACATATACAAGCTGTATACCCACGGCCCTAACGGCGTCGAAAAAGGGGCAATCGCGGTAGGCGAAGCGGCGGCGGATGTTGTAACGCTTGGGCTTGCCGAGATTTTGTTGACGCCTGCCGAGGCTGCTACTCAGGACGAGAGGCATGTCGTGATGGCTTGCTTTTCGAGCGACAGTGACGACGCGCCGCTGAGGACTGTTCGCGAAAGCGGCGGCGCAACCCAAGGGGGCGGGGAAGCGCTCGAATCACCATCGGCGGCCAAGACGGGCGGCCCGACGGCTGAGAACGACCGCATGGGTGAAAACTAGGGGCTCCTCATTGGTGCCGCAGAATAAAAAGCTTTCCCCACTAGCGTCGCGAGCGTGGACTGACAAGCCCGTTCTGCATCCCTGCGCCCAATGCGGGGAGCGCCGATGCACTGGCCCGCAGCAACGCTGCGAAGAATGCCGCGCGCGTGCCGCTGAAATCACGCGCATCATCCGCTCGCGCTTCGTGCATTAATTTTGGTTCTGGCTTCGCGACGCGCGTTCGACTATATGTGGACCATGCGTACACAGCGTGTTCTGCTCGGCCAGCTTGTAATTGAAAGAGAACTACCAATCGATCTTTTTGCGGAAGTGCCGTCTAGCGAAGCAAGCGAGAAGGTTGCGGCTCTCAAGGACCGCCTGGCGTTCCTTCTTGATGCGCGCTTCCAGCCATCCGACCAACTACCGCCGCCGCGCGTTGCCCCCACCGTCGAAGATGTGGCGGAGTTGCTCCACTGCCGGTGCCGGACCGTGTTGCGAATGGTCAAGCAGGGCCAGCTTCACCCGCTCAGTGACGAGGACGGCGAACTGTATTTCGACAGGGAAGAAGTAGCGAAGATCGCGCACGTCCCGCTCGGCCCTACGGTGTCGCGATTGGTTCCCAAGTAGCGCACAACCGCGACGATTCTCGGCTAAGCCGTCTCGGTCAGACTCTCGATCTCGTCGGCGAACAGAAGCGCAACCAGGCCGTTGCGGTCGTAAAGTCGGCGCGTCTTCGCCTTCTTGCTGCTCAGCACCAACATGATGCCCTCGAAGCGCGCCTCGGGGCCGCGCACGCTCGCAATCGCGGCTTTCCAGTGCACTATCACCGGATGCGGCGCGTTAAACGGGTTTGGAATCTTGAGCCGCGTTCGATGGTGCGGCGCGTCGGCGCTGTCGAGCCAGCGGGCCATCAACTAAGCCGCCTTCGCATCTTTCGACCGGATCGGTGTTGGCGCCTTCTCGATCAGTGGCTCACCGGCCACGATGCGGCGCACAGCGGCGTCCCACTTCTGAAGCGCGGCTAACTTCTGCGGCTCGAACGTCTCGCGCTGATAGGTCTGCATCACTCGCCCGCCGAGCGCGTGATTGAGCAACTTTTCGATTGTCACCACATCGACCCCGAGCCGCGCCATCAGGGTTGCCGCTGTCCGGCGCAGGTCGTGAAAGATCGCATCTTCGATGCCCGTGGCTTCCTTGAGCCGTTCGGTTTGCTTGAAGATATTCTTGGTGTGGCCATCACCGCGAGCCGAAGGGAAAACGAACGTTGCGTGACGCTCGGGCGTGGCCTTGCGGCGGCGCAGAATATCGAGCGCCTGCCCGACGAGCGGAACGCGATGCGGGGTCTTGGTTTTCGTCCTGCTCGATGGCAACGACCACCATCCCGCGTCAAGATCAAGCTCGTCCCACAACATTCCTTGAAGCTCGCCGCGTCGCTGCGCCGTCAATAGCCCGAGGCGCCACATATCGACGAAGTACGGCTCGAAGTCGCTGTTGTCGAGCGCGGTCCAGTGCGTCTTGATCTCATCCTCGGCGAGAACGCGTTCACGCGAAACCTCGGTATGGCGGCGCAATCCTTCGGTCGGATTCGTTGCTCCTTCGGGGAGAAGGTCCTGCTCAATGGCCCAATTAAAAATTTTCGAGATACACGATAGCAGCCGGTTGGCCGCGATGCGGTTGTGAAGCTCCCCGTCGTCGTCGCGCACCACCAAGCTCTGAAGAAGCTCGCGCACATCGCGGCGGGTGATGGTCCGCGCGTCGCGCTTGCCCCATACGGGGACAAGTATTTTCTCGACCTGCCGCTCGTCCTCTTTCCAACTCCGCTTTTCAACCTTCGCCCATTGCTCGATATAGGCGCGTGCCAACCCCGCGAATGAGTCCACGCCCGAGGCGCGGCGCTTTTGCTCCGCAATCGCGGCGCGTTTGGCTTCGACTGGATCGACGCTGGCGATCTTCGCTTCGGCCAGCTTGATCTCAGCCATCTTTCGCGCGTCGAAGTAGTCGAGCACGCCTTCGCTTCCGAGTGTATACCGTGCCTTTTTGCCGTTGCGGTCATAGTAGGTGATGAACCATGTCCGCTTGCCCGACTTGTAGACGCGGAGCGCAAGGCCGGTCTGCCCGAACGACGGCGCGCTCACGTCGTCGGCGTAATTAATGGCTTCCCGCTTGTCATTAGCTTCAGGTGCGGGAAGCGTCTTATAATCGCGGCGAAGGTTATAGGGCATTTGATTATACCTCAGGTGTGCTCGTTTGGGGATTTGGGTTCTAGGTGGGTTCTACGTTCCGCCATTTGGTCTTGCGAGTCAACTGGCACAATCTGTCTACGGAGACAGGCGTAACGAATCGATTACGGGCGGGACGGCTTGGCATACATAGCGACATAAGGAGAACCTAATTCGATGTCGAATCAGGTCGCCAATCCGAACCACAAATCCATCGATGAGATGGTCGCGGAGCTACGCCACAAGCGCTCCGAGATCGAACTCGGCGGCGGTAAAGAGCGCGCCGAAAAGCAGCATCTGGCGGGCAAGCTCACCGCTCGCGAACGCATCGAGCGGCTGGTGGACAGAAGCAGCTTCCAGGAACTCGCGGTGTTCGCGCGTCATCGCTCCACCTATTTCGGGATGGCGGACAAGGAGTTCCCCGCCGATGGCGTCGTGACCGGATGCGCCACCATCGATGGCCGCCTCATCCATCTTGCGAGCCAGGACTTCACCGTCGCGGGAGGTGCAGCGGGCGAGATGCACTGCGACAAGATCGCCAACATGATGAAGCTGTCGCTCAAAACGGGCAGCCCGTTTGTCTTCATCAATGATTCGGGCGGCGCGCGGGTGCAGGAGGGCGTCGACAGCCTCGCCGGCTATGGGCGAGTGTTCTTCAACAATGTCGAACTGTCGGGCTCGGTGCCGCAGATCTCTCTGATATGTGGTCCTTGCGCGGGTGGCGCGGCATATAGCCCGGCCCTCACCGATTTCATCATCCTGACGAAGCAGGCGCACATGTTCATCACCGGGCCGCAGGTCATCAAGCAGGTCACCGGTGAGACGGTGACTGCCGAGGACCTCGGCGGCGCGGTCGCACAGATGAACAACTCGGGCGTCGTGCATCTGCTCGCGCAAAACGATGACGAGGCGATGTATCTGTGCCGCCGGCTGCTGAGCTTCCTACCCTCGAACAACATGGAAGACCCTCCGCGCCTGCGCTACGACTTGCCCATCGAGTCCGATCCCGAATTTGCTGGTCTGGTCTCCACCGACATGAAGGTCGCCTATGACATCCGCACCGTGATCGCACGGATCGTCGACAATCAGGATTTCCTGGAGATCCAGCCCTACTTCGCACCCAACATCGTGATCGGCTTCGGCCGTTTGCAAGGACGGCCCCTCGGCATCATCGCCAATCAGCCTAATGCCTTGGCGGGCGCGGTCGATATCGATGCTTCCGACAAGGCGGCGCGCTTCGTCCGCTTCTGCAATGCCTTCAACATCCCGCTGCTTACGCTGGTTGACGTTCCGGGTTTCCTGCCCGGCATCGAGCAGGAGTATCGCGGTATTATCCGGCATGGTGCGAAGTTGCTCTTCGCGTATTCGTCAGCGACGGTGCCGAAGCTGACCTTGATTCTGCGCAAGGCATACGGGGGCGCATACGTGGCGATGTGCGCGAAGGATCTCGGCGCTGATCGTGTGGTGGCATGGCCGACCGCGCAGATCGCGGTGATGGGGGCGGAAGGCGCCGCTGAAATTGTCTTCCGGCGCGAGATCGACGCGGCCCCGAACAAGGCTGAACGGCGCAAGGAACTGATCGAGGAATATCGCGAGACCTTCGCGAACCCTTACGTCTCGGCGGCGCGCGGATTGGTCGATGACATTATCGAGCCGGCGGAGACCCGCAAGTACCTCGCGCACGCGCTCGAGGCCTTACATACGAAACGGGAACTCCGTCCGCCGAAGAAGCACGGATTGATTCCCCTCTAGACGAGTAGCTCCATGGCAGGATTGGACATCGCAAATGTCGTGACCATCGTGGCGCTCCTAGTCGCGAGCTTTCTGATCTCGTATCTCATCGCCCAGCACACCTTGAAGCAGGCCAACGAGAACGCGCGTGAGCAACTCGAACTGCGCCTTGCGGGTCTCACCAGTGCAAGCGCGGAACTGGAGCTTCGAGTCGAGCAACTTACCCATGCCACCGAAGCGCTGGCGGCGGGGGCGCGCTCTCGAACTTCAGCGGCGGCGGTCGTAACCGATGCAAAAACCGCGAGCGCAGCCGCACCGGCACCTCAGCCAGAAGCGGATCCCGAAATTTCCGCCGAGACTTTGATCCTCATTAGCGCGGCGGTGACCTCGTTTCTCGGCAAGAAGGTGCGCATCCGCTCGGCCAAGATGTTGCAATCGCCGTACGAGATTGTGAACCCATGGGCGCAGCAGGGTCGCGTAATCGTGCAGGCTTCGCACAATCTGCAAATGCGCCATCGATAGATGAAGGAGTCGCGCCTTGAAGCTTCAGATCGCCGTTGACGGAAAAACCTACGAAGTGGAGGTCGAAGTCCTCGAGGAAGATGCGCCGCAGCGTCCGTCCAGCTATACCCCCTACCCCGCCTTTCCCTCCACCATCCAGTCAACTCCCGCGCCCCACGCTATCGGACCCACGCCTGAAGCCACCAATGGCAACGTCAATGAGGCCAAGGTTTGCCGGAGTCCCGTCGCCGGCGTTGTCATCCGAGTGAACATTCAACCGGGCCAGCAGCTTCAGGCCAACGATCTGATGATGGTCCTCGAAGCGATGAAGATGGAGACCAACGTCACCGCACCCACCCCCGGCGTGGTGAAGACCATCAAGGTTCAGCCGCAGGACGCGGTGAAGGTCAACCAGGTCCTGGTCGAGTTCGAATAGTCGCGCCTCTCTATTATCGACGGTTTCGTTGTTCGCATTTAGCTTTGCGAGCTAACATCCGGCACGGGAGCGCGTCGATATGAAAGGACTTCAGGACAAGGTTGCGATCGTGACCGCGGCTGCCGGCGGCGGTATCGGCAAGGCCACTGCGACGAGACTCGCCGAAGAAGGCGCTATCGTCGTCGTCACCGATTCGCATGAGCGCCGGACTCGCGAAACCGTCGAGGAAATCTCCGCGCGCTTCTCGGGGCGCGTCGATGGCTTCGCACTCGATGTGGCGAGTCCCGAGGCAGTCCAGCGCGTCGTCGGCGAGGTGATCGCGGCCCGCGGCAAGATCGACATCCTGGTGAACAACGCCGGCATCAATGTGCTGGGCGGCGTCGAGAAAATCAGCCTCGAGGATTGGGCGCGCATTTTCGATGTGAACCTCACCGGCGCATTCCACCTGATACGCGCGGTGCTGCCCTCGATGCGCAAGCAGCATTCAGGTGTGATCATCAATGTCTCTTCGATCGCCGCGTGGTCGACGCTCGGCGGTTCGGATGCGCCATACGCGGCGGCGAAGGCGGGCATGCTCGCGCTCACGCGCGCGGTCGCGTCAGAAGCTGGTCCCGACGGCATCCGCTGCAACGCTGTCGCGCCCGGCATCGTGCTGACGAAGTGGGTCGAGAAGAACATGCCGGGCGTTCAGCGCCAGGCCGAGCACATCCCGATGCGGCGGTTGGCGCACCCCAATGACATCGCCGCGACGATCGCATTCCTGGCCTCCGACGACGCCTCGTATATCACCGGCGAAGCGATAACCGTCAGTGGCGGCCTCTACATGCATCCGTGAACCCGACCGAGGAATTTAAGAATGGCTGAATCGACTGGACTATTGGCGGGACTCTCGGTGGTCGAATGCGGCGAGGGCGTCGCGGCCGCGTTTGCGACCAAGATGATGGCGGATTTGGGCGCCGACGTGATCAAAATCGAGCCTCCCGAGGGCGACATCACGCGCCGCTACGGGCCTTTCCCCGGCAGCCAGCCCGATCCCGAAAAGAGCGGACTCTTCATTTATTTGAATGCCAACAAGCGCGGCGTCACTTTGGATCTCACCCGGCCGGAAGCTCGCTCTTCGATGCGTGCGCTTTTGGCGAATGCCGATATCCTCGTGCACAACATCGCGCCCGCGAAGCGTGAAAGCCTCGGCCTCGCGAGCGCGAAGCTCGCCGCCGATTTTCCACAACTCGTCATCGCAGGAATTTCTCCGTTCGGAGATACCGGCCCCTATGCCGAGTGGAACGCCTACGAACTCAATGTCGTCAATGCGGGGGGGTGGGCATTCCTGAGTCCGGGCGCCTCGGAATTTCCCGAGCTACCGCCGCTGAAGGCGTTCGGGCATCAGGGTGATTATCAAGGTGGATTGCACGCGTGCTTCGCGGCACTGGCGGCCTACTTCCATCGCCTCGATTCAGGGAAGGGACAGGTCCTCGAGGTCTCGCAGCAGGAATGCATCGCGGGAATGCTCGAGATGAACCTGATGCATTACACCTACGCCGGCCGTGAGACCTCGCGGCTGGGAACGCGGGTGCTGGGTCCGTGGAAGATCATGGAGACCTCCGACGGCCACATCCTCGCGGTCTGCGTCGAGGAGGATCAGTGGCGGCGCCTGGTCGAGTTGATGGATGACCCGGAGTGGACGCACGAGGAAGTCTTCCAGGATCGCCTCGCGCGCGGGCGCAACGCCGACGCACTGTACGCGCTGATGCAGGAATGGATCGGCGGATGGAAAACGCAGGAGCTTTATCACGCAGCGCAGCAACGCCGCATCCCGTTCGCGGCGGTCAACCAGATGAAGGATCTGTATGCCAATGAGCATCTGGCGGAGCGCGGATTTTTCGTCGAGCTCGATCAGCCTGGCATCGGCAAGATCAAAATGCCTGGCGCACCTTCCAAATACGCTGCCGGCTGGTCGATGCGTACTCCCGCGCCGCGGCTGGGCCAGCATAACGCCGAACTACTGGATGGAAAGAAATCCGCCCACGTGGCGCCGACGCCGGTACTCCGTGCATCGTCACGGGTAAGACGCGAGCTGCCGCTGGCCGGGATCCGCGTGCTCGATTTCACCTGGGCGTGGGCGGGGCCGTTCTGCACCTTGCAACTCGCGCACATGGGCGCCGAAGTCATCCGCGTGGAAACCGAGAATCGTGTGTGCGTGACGCGCGGACTGCCGCCGTTCGCCGATGACGAAGCAGGTCCGAATCGCGCCGGGTATTACAATCAGTACAACCAGGGCAAACGCAGCATCACGATGGATCTCTCCAAGCCGGAAGCGATCCAGATCGCGCTGGAGATGGCGCGTCATTGCGACGTGGTGACCGACAACTTCGCGGCGGGTGTGATGGATCGCCTCGGACTGGGCTATGAAAAGATCCGTGTGCAGCGACCCGATGTCGTGATGCTTTCGATGTCGGGATACGGACAGACCGGCCCGCTCAAAAGCTACGTCAGCTATGGACCTCCAGCCGCGGCGACTGCCGGCTTTTTCTCCCTCAGCGGATACGAAGGTCACGGACCGAGCGAGATCGGAATTTCATACGCCGACCCCAATGCTGGAATCTTCGGCGCGGTCGCGGTAATGGTCGCGCTGCTGCATCGCAAGCTCACCGGTGGTGGACAGTACATCGATCAGTCGCAACTGGAAACCGCGCTCGCCCTTCTCCCCGAGGGACTTCTTGAATTTGCATTGAACGGTGCTCAACCTGCGCGCGCAGGCAATCGCCATCGCCGGATGGCGCCCCACAATTGCTACAAGGCGATGGGCGACGACGACAAATGGGTGAGTATCGCGGTCGGGACCGAGGGCGAATGGCGCTCGCTGTGCAAGGTCATCGGGCAACCGGCGCTCGCCGAGGATCCGCGTTTCTGTGACGCCGCCGCCCGCAAGCAAAATGAAGACGCGCTCGATGAGATCATCACGGAGTGGACCAGCAGATCCGATCGCTGGGAAGTCACCCGCGAATTGCAGCAAGCGGGCGTCGCCGCGTTCCCCGCGATGAGCAACAGGGACCTCGCGACCAACGAACATCTGAAGGATCGCGGCTTCCTCGTGCAGATGGAACATCCGATTGTCGGGCGTCGTATCCACACTGGAATTCCGTGGACGATGTCCGGGACGCCATGCGAGGTCCGTCACGCCGCGCCACTGCGCGGCGCCGATACCGATTCAGTTTTGAAGCAACTGCTCGGCTATTCGACGGATCAAATCGACAAGCTGCGAGCCGCCGGAATCCTGAAATGAAGCTTCAGTGCTTCAACTGAGGTTTGCGGCGCGGCGGCGGTACTTCTTCGGCCTCGCGCTTGGGTACGACGATGGCAGGTTTTCTTCCCAACGCGAGCAGTGAGCGGCGCGCCGAGAAATGGCGCGGATCGAGGGTCAGGGCGCGCTCGAAGTACATGATCGCCGAGGCGGTTCTTTCTACTTTCAGGCAACACGCGCCGAGCATCGCGAGCAGTTGCGCGGTGTCGGCTCCGGCAGCCTCGCGCGCATGGACGAAAGCACCGATCGCCTCCGAGAATTTCTCCGACTCGTGCAGAACCTCACCCAGAGTCATCCACGCATGTGGATTGAGGGGGTCCAGCTTCAAGGCCTCATGAAGAGTGGATTCGGCCGAGCGATGCAGCTGGTTATTTTTCAGGCCGATCGCCGATTCAACCAGGCGATCCGATTCCTCGCGCAAGGCGGCACACCCGACCTCCACTTCGATCTTGTCGTGCGACACGATCGCTTTGGCAATCTCGACCTGCGCGCCCAGATAATCGCGCAGCTTCTCGATCACGCCCTCGCCGATCTGCTCCGGCTCCAACATAAAGATCACGCCGAGCGAATCGCCGAGATGATCCCCGGCGCGGATCTCGATGGAACTGCGCCGCCGCATCATACTCGCTCGTCCGGATCGAAGAGCTTCTTGTACTCGTCGAGCGCGAAGCGATCCGTCATGCCCGCGATGTAGTCCGCCACCACCCGCGGAATCGGCTCGCCGTCGTGCTCATGCAACATCAGCACGTGATTCGGCATTTGGCGTGGCTCGCTCATGTATGCGTTGAAGAGTTGCTCGAGCACCCTGCCGGCCTTTTCCGTCATCCGGATCACGCGATAGTGCCGATACAGCCGGTCGCGCATGATTTCTTTCAGCTCATCAACTTGCGCAGCCATCGCGGGCGAGAACTGCGCGAGGGCCCGGCCCGCTTGACGCACCGCCTCGACGCTGTCGATGGGCGCGTGCTGAATTTCGGCATCGAGATTCGTGACGAGGTCGGTCGCCATCGCATCGATGATTCTTCGAACCGTCTGGTAGCGCTCGATGCTCACCTCGCCATTCGCGGCGACACGCGCGACAAGGTTCGCCTCGCAATAAAGTTGGGACTGCTCCAGTTCCTCGACGGTAAGCATGCCTGCCTTCAAACCATCGTCAACGTCGTGACCGAGATAAGCGATCTCATCCGCAAGGTCGACGATCTGCGCCTCCAGACAAGGCCAGGTTGAAGGATCGAATTCCTGCGCGGCCGGCCGGTCCTGAAAGTGCGAATGCTTGATGATGCCCTCGCGCACTTCGAAGCTGAGGTTGAGGCCGCGAAAATTCGGATAGCGGTTTTCAATCCAGTCGATGGTGCGCAGACTCTGTGCGTTGTGATCGAAACCGCCATGGGGCCGCATCAGCTGGTTGAGTACCTTCTCGCCCGCATGTCCGAATGGCGTGTGGCCGAGGTCGTGCGCGAGCGCGACCGCCTCGGCGAGTTCCTCGTTGAGTCCGAGGGCTCGCGCCACTGTGCGAGTGATTTGCGCAGCCTCCATGGTGTGAGTGAGACGCGTGCGGTAGTAGTCGCCTTCGTGATTGACGAAGACTTGGGTCTTGTACTCGAGGCGGCGGAACGCGGCGCTATGAATGACGCGATCGCGGTCGCGCTGGAAACAGGTGCGCATCGGATGCGCGGGCTCGGCGATGCGCCGTCCGCGGCTGTCCTTCGACAGCATCGCGTAAGGAGCGAGGCTGCGCGCCTCGATCTGTTCCAGTTCAGTCCTTCGTCGCAACATTGGAAAGGTTCGCCGGGGTAAGTGTCGATGGTAGCACGCTCGGCGAGGCGACTCCCAAGCGGAACCGAGCGGTTGCCCACAGTCAGTGCGCCAGGAAGGTTTCGCTATTCGTTCGCCTCGACGCGAGTGGGTTTGTTTTTACGCATTTTAGGTCTCTGGCCACTGCGCGTTGAAAGAAATCGGTAGGAATTTCCTCACTATTTTGGCTTTGTTCATGTAACTAAAACATCTACGCTTCGCATGAACATCGGCCTGACGAGTGGGTTTGTTTTTGCAATCTCGCGATGTCCATCCACCCTCAGTTATCGTCGATGCGCGTGCTACAGCGCCACTCGACGATTATTTCGAAGATGCGACTGGCAAGCTAGATCCTGGCGTTGGCGCGCGCTTCTACAGCCCGTAACCCTGGCCTATAATTTCTTCCACTGAGAGGTGGTGGTGAGAGGCAGGGTATCGAGCGGCCTGTTGTTCGCGATGACGGTGCTGGCAGCCGTCGTTTTCGCTTCCTGTTCGACTTCCAAATCCACCCAAACGCCGCCGCCCGCGGTTGCCCAGCGCGCGAGCGCACCAACTGAATCCTCGCTGACCGGAATGGCGTCGTGGTATGGCCCCGGTTTCGATGGCCATCGGACCGCGACTGGCGAGGTCTACAATCAGGAGGAAATGACTGCCGCATCGACGGTCATCCCGCTCGGCAGCCAGGTCATGGTCACCAATCTGGACAATGGCCGCGCGGTCCAGGTGCGTATTAACGATCACGGCCCTTATGTCAAAGGACGCAAAATCGATCTCTCGCATGAAGCGGCGCGGACCCTCGGCATCGTTGCGCCGGGCACCGCGCGGGTGCGAATTGATGTGCTCAGCCAGCCCGAAGGCACACGTCCAATCGGCACGCCCATCCGCTACTACGTTCAGGTCGGCTCCTATTCGCAACAATCCAACGCGCGTCGCGTATCGAAAAAGCTCGCGGCGTATTATTCCGATGTGAAAATCGATCAGGTGAACGCCGGCAGCCGATGCTTCTATCGCGTCAGGATGGGGGCGTTCGCTACTCGCGACCGGGCGCGCGGGCGGGCAATTGACTGCGCCCGTTTCGGTTATCCCATCGTGATCGTGAGCGAATGAAGGCGCAAGGCATGCCCCATCGCCGCGCGATCGCCGTCATCGCGATTTCCGGCGGATTGGCTTTTGCGGGATGCGCCTATTCCCTCATCAACGGCGGCAAAGTTAACGAGACGCAGGCCGGCAATGTCGAGCAGGGCATCCAGCGCATCCGGCAACTCAGCTTCAAGCAACATGTTCCGGTAGTGCTCAAGACGCCCAACGAGGTCGAGCAGATGGTGCTCACGGATCTTCATCGCGATTATTCCGACGAGCAGCTCGATGCGGACGGTAAGGCCGGCGCGATGCTGGGGTTGTATCCACCCGGCATCGATCTCAAGGCCGAGACGGTGAAGCTGCTCAAAAGCCAGATTGCGGGATTTTATGATCCTCATGAAAAAGAGATGGTGCTGGTCGAGGGCGCCACCCCGGTTCCAATCACCGATCGCATGATCGAATTCGTCGTTCAGCGCGATCTCGTCGACGACATGCTGCTCGCGCATGAACTGACGCACGCGTTGCAGGATCAGAACTTCGCACTGCAGGACAAGCTCGACGCGCTTAAGGACAACAGCGACAAGGAGATGGCGCTGAAGTCGGTGGCGGAAGGCGATGCGACCCTGGCGGGATTTGCAGATGTCGCCGGTCGAATGGACAATTCGGTGGCCGATTCGCTTACCGCTTCGCTGAAAACTCTTGCCGAAACATTCGCCGCGCAATCGAAGGACACGCCTGAAGGGCTCGGCTACCCGCTAATCTTCCAATACTCGGAGGGCGTACGCTTTGTAGGCGAAGCCTACAAACGCGCGAGTGGATGGAAGGGTGTCGACGCGCTGTACTCCAAACCACCGCAATCAACCCAGCAAATCATCGATCCGAGTCTTTACTTCGATCATCCCCTGCTCCCGGTCGAAGTTACGGTCGCAGGCTATAAGCCGCTACTCAAGGACTGGACTGAAGCCGACGAGGATACTTTTGGCGAGTTGTCGATCCAGATCATCTTCCAACTCGGCTATGGAAAAGACGCTTCCGAAGTCGCGCTCGCGAGGCAATGGGCCGGCGATCGAATGGCGATCCTGGCGCACGGCACCGACATCTCGGTCATCTGGATCGTCGTGTTTCGGGATGACGATTCCGCGCGCCACTTCGAGGAAGCATACCGCAAGCTGCTGGATCGCACTCGCGCGTCGACGCCGCATCATCTCGAACTTCGCGGCAACTCGGTGCTCGTCATCACCGGCGCGCTCGCCGATCAAGCCTCGACGCTCGCACCTGCAGTTTGGAAAGCGAGCCAACCGGCTGAGCAGAAACCGACTGCCTCACCTGCGCATCCCATCAAAGCCGATGCGATGGGTCACGATCGCGTCGCTCTACGATGACGAAAAAGCGAAGGCTCCGCAGCGCATCGCGCCGAGGAGCCTCCGAGGTTGCCGCCTTGGGATAGAGACTAGATGTTGTCGACGATCGCCTTGCCGAATTCCGAGCACTTCAGCAGCTTGGCGCCGTTCATCAACCGCTCGAAATCGTAAGTCACTTCTTTCTTCGCGATGGTCTTGCTCATGCCGCGAACGATCGCGTCGGCCACTTCCTGCCATCCCATGTGCTCGAACATCAGGATGCCTGAAAGGATGACCGAGCCCGGATTCACCTTGTCTTGATCGGCATACTTAGGCGCAGTCCCGTGGGTCGCCTCGAAGATCGCGTGTCCGGTGATATAGTTGATGTTGGCGCCCGGCGCGATGCCGATGCCGCCGACCTGCGCCGCCAGCGCATCAGACAGGTAGTCGCCGTTGAGGTTCATGGTCGCCATCACGTCGAACTCGTCGGGCCGCGTGAGCACTTGCTGCAGCGTGATATCGGCAATGCTGTCCTTGACGAGTATCTGCCCGGCGGGAGGCTTACCGCCGCAGTCGTCCCATCCGATCGCGCGGCCCTTGTACTCGCGCTTCACCAACTCATAGCCCCAGTCGCGGAACGCGCCTTCCGTGTACTTCATGATGTTGCCCTTGTGGACCATGTTGACGCTCTTGCGCTTGTGCTTGATCGCATAGTCGAGCGCGGCGCGGATGAGGCGCTCCGAGCCTTCGCGCGAGACCGGCTTGATGCCGATCCCCGAGGTTTCCGGAAAACGAATCGTGGTCACCTTCATTTCCTCGAGAAGGAACTTCACGATCTTTTTCGCTTCGGGCGATTCGGCCTGCCATTCGATGCCCGCGTAGATGTCCTCGGTATTCTCGCGGAAGATCACCATGTCTACTTTCTCAGGATGCTTGACCGGGCTGGGCACGCCATCGAAGTAGCGGACCGGGCGCAGGCAGACATACAGATCCAGCAACTGGCGCAGCGCGACGTTGAGCGAGCGGATGCCGCCGCCGACCGGCGTCGTGAGCGGCCCCTTGATTCCGATCAGGTAATCGCGAAATGCCTCGACCGTGTCATCCGGCAGCCAGGTGTTAAACTGGTTGTAGGCTTTTTCGCCTGCATAAACTTCCATCCACACGATCCTGCGCTTGCCGCCATAGACTTTCTTGACCGCGTTGTCGAACACATACTGCGAGGCCTTCCAGATATCGCGTCCGGTGCCGTCGCCTTCAATAAACGGAATGATGGGCTTGTCGGAAACCTGCGGAACGCCGTCCTTGCCCTGGATAATCTTGTCGCCTTCGGTCGGAACCTTGATCGTCTTGTACGCCATCGTCGCTTGTCACCCTGTGCCTTGATTCGGATTTAGCACGCGCCTGAAGTATACCCCGGCAGCCGGCGCGGATTAGAACTCATAATATAGCAACCGGAATTCTATGAAAGGGCTTTACGACCTCGCCACTAGCCGGTGATGCCGACCTGCGCGAAGGCGTGGCGGCTTTCGTTCCAATAGTAGTAGCGATCGAAGACATCGTGGTCGAAATAATCGATCGCGTCATGATTAACGCGGATGTAGCGCGGTTCGTCCTCGGCACAGTCGAGGCCACGGGCGCATGCGGTCGGATAAGTATCCGGCGCGACGTTCTTGATGCCGATGGTGGGAAGCTTCTTGATGTCTGGAAACTCGTCGAGTTTGATCGGCGTATCGCGTGCGGCGAGCTTCACGAACAGCGCGTATGCCTTGCCGTCGCCACGGACCATCAGCCGCGCCTCGTCGGGCTTGCCGTCGCCATCGAAGTCGCCACTTAGAGTCAGGTAGCGGGTGGGGCTGGCGTCGCGCCACTTCTGGTCTTGAGGCGCACCCAACTCCGTCGCCGTGGGTGCGCGCCACGATTGCTCGTCGGGAGGATTCTTCTTCGCGCCGACGGTGGAACTCAGGAGCGCGAGTCCGAAAAGGAAAATGATGATGCGACGCATGATTTGTCGTCATGATGCGATGCTCTGCCTCGGATCCGCAAACCTAATTGGCGGGCGTCGCACAAGGTTTGCGGAGCCCGCTCAATCGCGAGTACATTCGCTATGAAATCGTTACCTTAATCGGGAGCAGTAGATGGACTTCAGCTACACGCCTCAACAGGAAGCATTTCGCGGCAAGGTCCGCGGTTTTTTGGAAAAGACTTCGGGCGAAATTTTCGGAAAAGGCGACGCGATGGGCGCGTCGACCGCCAGTCTGCTCGACGTGCGCGATGACGCCGCATGGACCAGGATGAAGCAATATCATCGCGCCTTGTACGATGCCGGACTCATCGCGCTGCACTGGCCCAAGGAATGGGGCGGCGGTGGCGCCGACCTCGTCGAGCAGTCCATCTACCAGGACGAAGTGCTGAAGATGGGCCTGCCGCTTTACGGCGCCAATCAGCTCGCCATCGATCGCATCGGGCCGACCATCATGTTGATGGGAACCGAGGAACAGAAGAAAAAGTATCTCAAGCCGATGCTGACCGGCGAAGAGATCTGGTGCCAGGGCTATTCGGAACCCGGCGCGGGATCCGATCTGGCGGGCCTCCAGATGCGCGCCGTTAGCGACGGCGATTCGTTCATCGTCAACGGGCAGAAGGTGTGGACCAGCCTCGCGCAGCGATCGCAATGGCAGGTGCTGCTGGTGCGCACCGATCCGCAGGCGCCCAAGCATAAGGGAATTTCGTACCTGCTATGCGACATGCGGTCACCGGGCATCACGGTGCGGCCGCTGATGCAGATCACCGGCGAGTCCGGTTTCAACGAAGTTTTTTACGACAACGTCCGCATCCCGAAAGAGAACCTGGTCGGCGAGTTGAATGGCGGATGGCAGGTATCGATCGCGACGCTGATGTTCGAGCGGCTTTCGGGTGGCACACGGCATCCGATCGAGCGCACCATCAGTGAATTACTCGAGCTATCGAAGAAAGTGAATTTCGACGGGATGCGTGCCAATCAGCATCCATACGTGCGCCAGCGTTTGGCGCAATTCGCGTGCGAATCACGATGTCTCAGGCTCAGCCGCTATCGCTCGCTCACCGCCGCGCTTAAGGGCAAGGTCCCGGGCGCGGAAAGTTCATTCGGCAAGCTGTTTGCCACCGAGCTCAATCTGCGCGTCGCGATGTTCGCGGACGAAATGCTGGGCGCGCTCGGTATCGTCGAGGAAGGGTCCAAGGGCGCCATCGAAGGCGGGCGCTGGATGCATCGCACGCTGGCTGCGCGCGGTCTGACCATCGCGGCCGGGTCGAGCGAAATCCAGCACAACATCATCGGCGAGCGGGTGCTGAAACTTCCCAAGGGCAATTGACTTCACGAATTCGTCGGAGCGGGGTTACAAGTCGTATGAAATATACGATCATTCAATCCCCGCTCGGACGTATGCTGATCGCCGCGACTCCGAAAGGCATCGGATGGCTCGGGTTCGGCGATTCGGACCAGCAGGCGATCGGCGAAATTCGTTCCGATTATCCCGATATCGAACTGACTCGCGATGACGCGGCATGCGCGAGTTACGCGCCGCCGCTCCTCGATTTCCTCGATCGCAAGGCGCCCTTCCCTACTCCGCCACTCGATGTCATCGGCACAGCGTTTCAGCGCTCAGTCTGGGACGGCTTATGCGCGATTCCCACAGGGCAGACGCTTTCGTATGGCGAATTGGCGCGGCGAATCGGCAAACCCGATGCGCCTCGCGCGACAGGCGCGGCCGTCGGTGCGAATCCCGTGTCGATTCTGATCCCGTGTCATCGCGCGCTCGCGAGCGATGGCTCACTCCACAACTATCGCTACGGCCTCGCGCGCAAGCGGATGCTGCTTGAAATCGAAGGCGCAACATTCCGGATGCCGAAGCTTCAGCAATCGTTGCTCGCGCTGCCGACCTAGGTTCCCTGAATCGGGCGTGCCCAACGGCTGAAAACGGTTTCTGCGATTCCCGCGAGCGGCTCCGCATTGTCATCGATTCCGCTGATGATGGCCGAGCGCAGGCTCGCGTGCTTCACTTCATCGGTGAATTCGCGAACCATCGCGAGTATCGAGGCCTCAGTGACCTCGAGGTGGCAGAGAAAGCCGTAAGCTTTGTCGCGATAGCGGAACGCCTGAATCGGGCTGATCTCCGATGATGCGAGGGTGACTGAATCTTCCGGCAAATCGAAAATGTCGCCGTGCCAATGAAACGCAGTGAACTGCTCCGGCACGCCTTTGAGCAGGCGATCGTCTTTGGCATCGCTGGTGAGCGTCACCGGATACCATCCGATTTCGCGCCGCGTCCCTTTGTAGACTTTCGCGCCTAACGCGGCCGCCAGCAGTTGCGATCCGAGACATACACCGAGCACGGGCCGGTCATCTTTCAGCGCGCTCTCGATGAGCCGCATCTCCGCTTTCAGATACGGATGCTCCTCCGCCTCGTGAACGCCTTGCGGCCCGCCCATGAGGATCAGGCCGCCCGCGCCTTTCATGTCCTTCGGAACAGGCTGGCCCTCGAAGGAGCGCACGTACTGCCACGCGAGTGCGGCGCCTTCGAGCGCATCGGCGATGCTGCCGAGATTTTCAACCGGATGATGTTGCATGACCCAGATCTTCGCCATACACAATTCTTACTGGCTCGCCTTCCCTCAAGGGAAGGGGTCGGGAGTTAAGTCTAGAACAGCGAGCCGGCGCGAGTGCGCCCGAGATGCGAATACGCGCGCGGGGTGGCGATGCGGCCGCGCTGGGTGCGCGCGATGAATCCCTCCTGCATCAGGTAGGGCTCGTAGACCTCCTCGATGGTGTCGCGCTCTTCGCCGACCGTGGCCGCGAGGCTTTCGACGCCGACCGGACCGCCATCAAACTTGTCGATGATGGTGGCGAGAATCGCGCGATCCATTTTGTCGAAGCCCATCGCATCGATTTCCAGCAGCTCCAGCGCGCCGAGCGCGACCTGCCGCGTGATGACAGGCTCCTCATTCACCTGCGCGAAGTCACGGACGCGGCGCAGCAGCCGATTCGCTATGCGAGGCGTGCCGCGTGAGCGCGCGGCGATCTCGTTGCCGCCTTCGTCATCGAGGCGCACCTTGAGCAGCTTCGCTGAGCGGCGAACGATCTCCGCAAGATCCTCCTTGGCGTAGAACTCGAGATGAAAATGCTGCCCGAAGCGGTCGCGCAACGGATGGCTGAGCAGCCCCGACCTCGTCGTTGCGCCGACCAGCGTGAACGGCTTGACCGCAAGTTTCATCGTGCGCGCGACCGGGCCTTTGCCCACCACGATGTTGAGCTCGAAGTCCTCCATCGCGGGGTAGAGGATTTCCTCGACCACGCGCGCGAGGCGATGGATCTCGTCGATGAAAAGCACATCGCCTTTTTCGAGGTCGGCCACTATCGCCGCGAGATCGCCGGCGCGTTCGATTGCCGGCCCCGAGGTCGTGCGCACATTGACGTGGAGTTCGCGCGCGATGATGTGCGCGAGCGAGGTCTTGCCCAATCCCGGCGGTCCCGAGAACAGCACGTGATCGAGGACCTCGCCACGTTTTCGCGCCGCTTCGATCGACATCCCGAGGATCTTCTTGAGCCGTTCCTGGCCGACGAATTCCGCGAGGCTATGTGGGCGCAGCGATAGGTCGAGCGTCTGCTCTTCCTCGCCGACGACGGGGGTAATCACCCTCGGCTTTGGGGGAGCTTCAGGGGCGATGACCTCAGCTTCGCTATTCGCTTTACTTTTCGGCAAGCAGCACCGCCAACGACTTTCGAATTATGGTTTCCAGATCTGCGGTCGCGTCTTCAGCCATCACCGAATCTACCGCACGCTGCGCCTGGATCGGTTTGTACGCCAGATTCACCAATGCCGAAACCGCATCGTCGCCGATTGTCCCCACCCCGTTTTCCGATGCGGTCCCCTGCGCAGGAGTCCGACGCTCCTCGCCACCGAACTTCAGGTTGGCAATCTTGTCGCGCAACTCGCGAACGATGCGTTCCGCCAGCTTCGCCCCTACTCCAGGCACAGCAACGATGCGATGGATGTCCTCGCGCGAGATCGCCTTGACCAAATCCTCGGGCGATAGAACTGAAAGAATCGAGAGCGCGGCCTTGGGTCCGACGTGCTGCACGCCGAGGAGCAGATCGAATGCGCGCTTCTCGGTTGAGTCGCTGAACCCATAAAGCAGCAACGCATCCTCGCGCACGATTTGGCGGACATCGAGATAAACCGGACTCCCAATCGACGGCAGCCGATAGTAGGTCGTCAGCGGAATGAAAACTTCATAGCCGATGCCGCCGGTCTCGATGATCACCCGGCCAGCATCACGCACGCGCAACGTTCCGGAAATAGACGCGATCATCTTCGAGTCCCCCATCCGGCGATTTTGCGCCGAGGCTTCGGCGCGAGGCGCTCGATGGTGCTCATCCGGGTCGCGCCGAGGTGGCACATCGCGAGCGCGAGCGCATCCGAGGCGTCGTCGGTGAGCACGATGCCCTCATCGAGTCCGAGCGCGCGGCGCACCATGTACTTCACCTGCGCCTTGTCGGCATGCCCGAAGGCGGCCACCGCGAGTTTCACCTGGTTGGGCGGGTATTCAAAAAATGCGAGGCCGCGATTCGCCGCCGCCAGCATCACGATCGCGCGCGCCTCGCCGAGGCGAAACGCGCTCTGAACATTCTCGCCGACGAAGTTTCGTTCGAGGCTGATGGCCGCGGGATTGTAGCTGTCGATGACTGCGAGGAGTTCGTCGTGAATCTTCTTGAGGCGGTCGGGACCAGGCGTGAGTTTGCCGGCCTTGATGGTGCCCGACGCGATATGCTGAAAGCTGCCCGCGGTTCCATCCACCACGCCGTAGCCCGTGATCGCGCTACCCGGGTCAATTCCCAGCACCCGCATCCGTCGACCTCCACCGCGTCTATCGTGCAGCTTCCACCACCGTCGGGCGAGGACGCCCTCCGGCCCTGACCCGCTGCGCAACATGCGGAGCATGTTCCGCAGCAACCTCTCCCAGCCTGGCGCTTCGTAAACTCAGCGCCGGGAGAGGAGCAAAATCAGGATGCCGCTGAAATCTGCGCCAACTCCTGATCGCTGATATCGAAATTCGCCGACACACTCTGGATGTCGTCATGATCCTCGAGCGCTTCGAGCAACTTGAGCACCTGCTCCGCCGTATGTCCCGAAACCGCGACCGTGTTCTCCGGAATCCGCGTCACTTCCGCCGTTCCAATCGCGATGCCGGCCTTCTCGATCGTATCGCGAACCGCGTGCAACTTGTCCGGAGGCGTAGTGACCTGGAAACTGTCCGCGTCGCTCGATACATCGTCAGCGCCCGCATCAAGCGCGATCTCCAACAGCTTGTCTTCGTCGGCCGCCTTCTTCTCGATGGTGATGATGCCGTGTTTCTTGAACATCCAGCCGACCGAGCCAGTCTCGCCGAGATTGCCGCCATGGCGGGAGAACATGAAGCGCAGCTCGGAAACCAACCGATTGCGATTGTCTGTCAGCGCATCGACGATGATGGCGACGCCGCCCGGTCCGTAGCCCTCGTATGAAAGCTCCTCGAGCGTGATGCCTTCGAGCTCACCGGTGCCTTTCTTGATCGCGCGATCGATATTGTCCTTGGGCATCGATTGCTGACGCGCGGTGGTCACCGCCGTGCGCAGGCGCGGGTTGGCATTGATATCGCCGCCACCCATGCGGGCAGCAACGGTGATTTCTTTGATCAGCTTGGTAAAGGCCTTGCCACGCTTGGCGTCGGTAGCAGCCTTCTTATGCTTGATCGAACTCCATTTTGAATGGCCTGACATTGATCGAATCCTTCCGAATCCCTGGCGCGGGCCGCCGAAGGGCGAAAATCCCACACCGCGCGATTATCACACAGAAGTCGCCGGTGGGGAATGTCCTCTGACGCGCATTCTACCCGACGCTAGCTTTGCTATTATGGTGCGCCGTAGCATGACCCCGAAGAAAGCAATCTGTGTGGCAATCGTTGTGAGCGGAGTCCAGTTGGGCATCGCCGGATGTTACTATCCGGCGAAAATTCAGCCTCCCCCCGCGGCAAAGACTCAGATCCGCATCAATGTTCCGTATGATTTGACCTGGGATGCGGTTCAATCGGTCGTCAACGACAACCAGTACAAAATCCTCGGTGACGATCCGAACGATGGAATTGTCGAGGCCGAGGCGCATTCGTTCACTCTCGCGGATGCCGATTGCGGCCAGATGAAGAGCGTCGCCAATCGATACGAGGCGGTACCCGACCCGGGCGGGAGCGCGGTTTACAATTTCAAGGTTGAACCGGCGGGTCCCGAAGCCACCAACCTGAGCGTCAATGCGACCTACAGCACGCCGCTTCATGTGCCACTCCACCCGATTACCGATTTCCAATGCGTCTCGCGCGGAAATCAGGAGGCGCGGCTGTTGAAGGCAATTGAAGCGGCGGCACAAATCGAACGCCGTCCAACGGCCGAGATCGATAAGCCGCAGCAAGCGACTAAGCCTGGCAAGCCTAGCATCCTGCGCCAACAGCCCGAGGAGCTACCGCAATCGGTGCCGGGAAGTCCGAGTCTATTGCGCCCCGGATTTCTCAAGAAGCCGACAGCGCCGATCGAATGAGCGCTTGACATTTTTTCACATCGGGACGAAACCGGAGGCATGAAAGGAAAAGTCGGTTTCATCCCGGGTGCGCATAAGATCGAATTTCACGAATACGATGTTCCAGAGCCTCCCGCCGGAGGTCTCATCGCCGAGGTCACCCAGACCAACGTATGCGGTTCCGAAGTGCATATGTGGAAGGGCGAATTCGGCAAGCGCGGCATCATGCCGGGTCACGAGATGAGCGGCGTCGTGCACTCGCTCGGCAAGGGCGTGAAGACCGACGTCGCGGGCAAGCCTATCAAGCAAGGCGATCGTATCGCGCCAGTCTACTATACGGTGTGCAATCGATGCGCGAATTGCGTCGCGGGGTTTCATTCGGCCTGCACCGCCAAAACTGTTGGCGCGCGCCATCCCGACGAGGCTCCGCATTTCACCTGCACCTTCGCAACGCATTACTGGATTAGGCCGGAGCAGCATTTTTATAAAGTGCCCGACAACGTTCCCGACTCGATCGCATCGTCCGCCAACTGTGCGATGTCACAGGTTTACTGGAGCCTCGATCGCGGGCGAGTCGCGTATGGCGACAACCTGGTGGTGTTGGGCGCCGGGGGACTGGGTCTTCATGCGATGGCGATCGCAAAAGCGCGGGGCGCACACGTGATCGCGATCGATGCGGTTGCGCATCGGCTCGAAGAAGCGAAGCGTTTCGGCGCCGACGAAACCGTCGACCTGCGCGCGCACCCGGAATTCGAAGATCGCCTCGCGCAGGTGCAGAAACTATGTGGTGGATGGCCCGACGTGATCCTCGAAGTCGCGGGAATGCCGGAGGCGTTTCTGGAAGCGATGAAGATGGTTCGCATCGGCGGCCGTGTCATCGAGGTCGGCAACATCTCGGCGGGGCTGCAAGTGCAGATTCCACCGTCGATGATCACCTTCAAATCACTCGACATCGTCGGGGTCGCGATGTATCCGCCCCACTATCTGAAGAAGTCGCTGGATTTCCTTTCGCAGCACATGGATCGTTTTCCATACGCGCAGATGTGCGACGCGACCTTCCCGCTGACTAAAGCGGCGGAGGCTTTGGACAAGAGTGAGCGGCGCGAGGTCACGCGCGCGGGCCTGCTGCCGCGCGAGAACTAACCGCGGCTCGGATCGTAGGGATCGGGAATCAGGGCTTCGCTGGGCACCAGCTCGGGCTGATCGCTGCCGGGAACCTGCCAGAAGAAGTGCGCCCCGGCATCGCCGGCAAGGTTGCGCTCGCCAACGATGATTCGGTGCTGCCCGGCATCGAGCTGGATCGCGCCATTCGTTTGTGGGTTTGGAACATTACCAACATCGGCGATCACAGGCTTCCCATCGATGGTAAGCCAACCAGTATCGTCGGCGACAATGGAAAATTTGTAGAGGCCGGTCTGCGGAACAATCAGCATTCCGCTCCATACCACCGATGACGAAAACGGCGTCGCGCCCAACTCCGCGACATTGTTGAAATCGATATTCTGGTCGACCCGGATGAGATGAGGCGGAGTCTCGCCGGGAGTGTTGCCGATGTAGTATCGCGCGAGGAGGCCATTTTTCGCGCGCACTGAAAGATGCTGCTGCAGCGGCGCCGTGAGCGGAGGAACGAAGAGAATAGCAATCGCGAGTGAGACCGCGAGCGCGCCGAGGGCGATCTGGGTGCGATTGCGCGAGACTTGCAGATCCTCGTGGAGGTCGTTGGCCGCGATGGTCCATCCGAGCCATAGCGGAACCAGCTGCAATGAGCCCGGCAGACCCATCAGCTTTCCGAGGTTGAAGGCCACCGAATCGCCGAAGACCGCGCCGCCGCCGAAGTAAGTGTCGCGATTGAACGAGAAATCGCCGCGGAAGTAATGCGGCAACGCGAATTGCCACACCGGGTTACCATACTCATAGGGAAAATGCGGATTGGTCGAGATCGCCGCCAGCATGTAGAGAGTCGACAGACCGGCCAGCCCAGCCATCAGGAAGTTGTAGGTCGGCGGAAGAAAGATCAGCGCAAGCGCGAAGAACGGCATCGCCGGCGTAACCTGGCGCGGGCCGGTCGCAGTGCCGCCGCCCCATGACACGATCGATTCGCCGAACGATGCGTTGAACAACACGAAGGCCAGGATCGCTTCGAGCACGACATAGAATTCCGCATGCTTGCCGCTGCGCCAGAAATACACCAAGCCGGGAATTATCAACAGCAAAACCGGATTGCAGAAAAACAGTCCGCGTTGAGGATCGATGAGTACGTTCCATAGAATGTTGAGACGCGGATAGGTGAGGCCGACGAAGCCAACCGCCTGCTCCGGGAACTGCTGATTCTGCGGCAGCGTATAGCCCTGATAGCTCATGAAGAACGGGCCGCCAAACGCGCCCCAGTTGTAGAGCATCAGGATGCCGCCGACGGCGGCGGCGCCGACCGCGAAGCTGAATACGTGTCCCCATTTGGGCAGCTTGCGCAGCGAATATATTCCGATCGCTGCGGCAACCAGCAAGCTTGGAAAATCACCTAACACGGCCCATCCGGCGAGGAGTCCCGCGAAGCCCGCGCGCAATGCGCCCGGTTCTTTCGCCGCGGTGAAGATGAGGTAAAAGCTCGTCATCAGGCAGACCGCGGCAACCGGTTCGCCGGTCATCTCGGTCGCGTAGGGAAACAGGATCGTGGCGAAGGCCATAATCAATGCGATCGCGACGCTACGTCCCTGGCTCGCTCCCAGGGCCTTGCCGAAGCGATACATCACGACTACAAGCAACGCGACCGGCAGGCTGATCGAGATGAGAATCGTGAGGTAGGTCATGAGCACCCACATCAAGGGTTCGTGCTCCGCGGCCAGCGGAAGACTGACAAACCAGCTGATGAGGCTCCATGGCAGCAGTCCCGTAAGCGAAGTGCCAGGCGCTTTTACCGAGTAGTAGTGATTCGAGATGTTAATGATGTCGGCGGTGTTGTAGCCGCAGAAGCCATCGATCCACAGGGTGCGGCGCTCGATTACCGAACGAATCAGGTCAAAACGTGCCGCGGTACTCTGATCCGAGGCCTGGTAAAAATACGCATAGCTGAAGAGCGACACGTAAAAGAGCGTATTCTCGATGCGCTTATCGCCGCGTTCGCTTTCGTTCATCGCCGCGCCACCTTTTTCTTCGCCTCGCGACGCGCCTCCGCCCGCGTGACCTTGGGCGGCTGCAGCGCGAACAGATACCATCCGGCGTACGCGATCATGATTAGCAACAGATACGTCAGCACCAGCGACAGGATATTTCCCTTCGGCACCGGCTCGGCGTCTTTGCGGATTTTTTCGAGATCGAAGATCGGTTTCGCATCCGCCGGTGGCGCATCGATCGAGACCACACTGGCGTTGCGAAAAAATGCCTTGCCGGTGTTGAGGCTGCCGAAACCGCCGACGCGCAATGCGACATCGACGTCGGCCCCTTTTTTTCCCACCCGCATGTAGAGGCCTTCACGCGTCCAGTTGGTGGTGCCTTTGAGCTCGGGCGACATGATCCCGTCTTCCATCACCGACATAGTCGCGCCGGTGTTGTTTTGGCCGACGTCCTCAGTGCGGATATCGACGCTCATGTAGTACCAACCGGGAGTCAGCGAGAGCGATTGCATCCAGCGCGCATCGTCGCCCTTGATGGCGCTGACCTCGAGTTCGCCGGAGCCGCCATTTGGAGGACGCGTCCAGTTGAAGGCCACCGCGTCCGGATCGTTGATCCATGCCTCGGTACGCCACAGGTCGGGCTGATTGCCGGATCCCTTCGCGAGGTCTCCGTTGTGTAAAAGTTCCCCGCCCCATGCGGACGGGATCGCAAGCACAAATGCCAGAAGCATCATCGCTGCTGACGTGAAGCGCAATCGCCCGCCCCTCTGTGGTCCCCGCATGGTCAGATCCAATTCCTGATTCCCGACCCTTGTAGCCACATTCGCGCGTAGTAGCCGGATCGCTCGATCGGCATCGCGGTCCAAACCGGGAAGAAGTAGATGAAGAGGATGACGACCCCGAGGACGAAGGTCGCAGTGACAAACTTTCCGCTGTATTCAGGCCATCTAACGAGCGACGCGCCCCAGACTCCGAGGAGCAGCACCAGTACTCCCAAACCCAACCCGGTGCCGAGACCGAGGACGAGTGCCGGTGCGATCGTGGCAAGGATCGCGAGATGCTCGAACCATAGCTCCTCGCCGCCATACCAGCATTCGGCGAGGACGGCCGCGAGCGCGAGGAATCCGAGATAGACCGCGGGCATGTAGTGATAGAGAAAGAGCGTGCGGCCGATCCACACCCACATCAAGGTGTAGGCAAGATAGCCGGATAGCATGAAGACGCGCGTCACCGTCGGCTTCTCGATGGTGTATATCGCGGTGAAGGTCATTCCGGTCAGCGCGCCCCACCAGATGAGCGGATTGCCGCCGCCCCACACCGTGGCGACTTTTCCATCCTTGGGGAAATGCTGCCAGTACGCGACCGGCCGCAGCATCATCGGCCAGCTCCACCATTTCGACGAGTACGGATGCGTCGCGGTGGAGACCGAATTTTCGTACCACACAATCTGTTTGTAGTAGTCGAACAGATCGGATATGCCACCCCACCATCCGAGCAGATAATGAACCAGGAAGGTGGAGAGGTAGAAGATCGCGGTCACTGTCGCGAGGGTGGTCACTGCACCGAGCACGTGCAATTCGCGATACCGAGCAGGAACGGCGCCCGATCCATCCGGAAGCGCCTCTTCAGGCGGCATCTGCCATACGTTGTAGGCCACGAACCCTGCGGCCAGCACACACGCAATCACTGGAATATAGAGTTTGCTGCCCAGGCAGATTCCCAGGGCGATCCCCAGAAAGATCAGCAACCTGCGCTTCGCCAGCAGCCCGTCCGTCTGCATGAAGCGAAACAGCAGCACGTATGAGATCGCGGCGAAGGTCAGGTAGACGATATCGATGCATGCGATGCGCGAATCGACCAGGAAGAATCCATCGAGTAACACGAAGCCGGCGGCAAGCGTCGCGGCGAGGCGATCCTTGAACATCCGGCGCCCAAGCAGGTAGGTCACGCCGACGAGAATCGTACCTAGCGTGGCGTTGCCGACGCGCCAACTCCATGAATGGTCGCCGAATAGCCAGATGCCGAGCGCGATCACGAGTTTGGCAACAGGAGGATGCGGGTCGAGGAAGGTCTCCGAATGCAGATAGTGGCGCGCCTGTCCCACGAAATGGACTTCGTCGAACACGATCTCAGGCGGATTTCCGATCTTCCAGAAGCGAGTGGCGATCGCCGCGAGAACCAGCACGCCGACTATAATGGTATCAGTTCGAATCCACGGCAGCGGCGGCAGCGACTCGGGGGGCGGCTGCTCGATTCGCGTTTTTGCTCGTCCTTCCGGCGGCGCGAATCGATGGAGCAGCTGCACCAATGCATTTTCGGTAGCCGGTGCCTCGCCCTTCAACATTGTTAATCCGAATCGCACGGAAATGGCGAAAGCCGCGACGTTCAATATCGAGGTCAGCATCGCCAGGCCGTCATGCGGATCGAGGAAAACCGCCGTGCTCTCGAGGGTCTGCTTGATGTAGGCGAGATTGAATAGGCAGGTGATCGTCAGGACCACGAACACGCCCATCATTTCGTAGCTTTCGAGCGCGAGCGGCACGACGAAAATCAGCGAAGGGTACAGATAACGTTCGTGCATTCGTGGTGCGAATAGAAAGAATCCGAACAGCGCGATGAACGAGGCATAGAAAAGCGACCTCGCATTGCGCACGCGCCACAGCACATAACCCACAAAGGAATACAACGGCACCAGCAGCGCCATCCCCAGCGTGAAGAAGGAAACGCCGGCGATGGTGCCGGAGTCCATCTGGCGAAGCCCGCCAATCAGCGCGATGAAGTTGAACGCGTTAACCGAAGTCTCGTGATAGTAGGCCGCCGTCGAAGTGTAGAGCTCGATGATCCAGTTCCATGGATGCCCGATCTGAAACGGCGCGATTCCGATGATGAAGGTGCCGAGCGAAACGATGAAGGAGCGAATCCAGGTGGCATAGTCGGCTTCCAGCAGCAACCACAAGCCCAGCACCGGCACCAGCATGAGGCCCTGCGGCTTGATGAGCACAGAAACCGCCGCGAGTGCCCACGAGATTTCGTATTCGCCCGCGAGGGTCGCAACCACCGCCAGCCACATGACCAGCGTGAGCACCGAATCGCTCTGGCCCCATACGACCGAATCGAAGAGCAGCGCCGGATTGAGCGCCACCATCAGCATCGCGATCAGGGCGAACTTGCTTTGCTCGGTGCTCCGCATATATGCGAACACCACGAAGCAGAGGAAGAAGTCGGCGATCAGCGACGGGCTCTCGACGATGATGCGCAGCGTATCGCCGCCGGCTCCTATGGCGCGCGAGACAACGCCGGCCGCCCACAGCGCATAGAGGTAGCCCGGCGGATAATCGAGGAAATAGCCTTGCTGGTAGGTGTGCGCGGGGCCGAGATCGGCGATTTGCAGCGCCCACGCCTGATAGCTTCCGACGTCGGTGCCGAAGCCGGAAAACGCCATCAGCCCCATCGTCTTGATGATCAACAACCCGACGAGGCTGAAGATTACCCATCTCAGGTATTCGTCTTCATCTTCGATGAGCGGAACTAGCAGCTGATAGATCTCATACAGCACCAGCCCGAACAGCACGCATCCGCTCACGATGCCGATGAGTTTGCCGCTGGGGCCGTTGCCTGGCGGCGTGGCGCCCAAGGCCGCCATCGCGAGGATGAGGATTCCCCAGGTTGCCCAGTTAGGTTGTGGCGCTGGCCGCGCCCGCTCCTGTCGCAGATTAAATAGAGACATCAAACTTTTGCTACGCCGACACGATAGCCGACCTGAGGCCGCGGATGAACAGGGGGCGCAGACGGCGAAATCGGGGTTGGAGAGCTTGGATGCCCGCGAGGGTCCTCGCCGCAGTTCAGGAATGGTCCAGCGGCGGTAATCTGTCAATTGTGCTTCGATAGCGTGCATGCTATCTAGTCCCGGTGGATCTGTGGATCCTCGAATTTCACGGCACCCGGGTACAGCGCTTCATTACTGCTCTCGCCGATGTCCGCGCGCACGAACGAAGCCAACGCGCTCATTCGCCGACTCGGAGTGCAGAGGAATCGGCTTTGCGAACCACGTTCAAAGTCGCTTGGCGATGGACTCTTCGAGTTGCGCGGCAAAGAGGTGAGGATCTTTACACATTCCGTCCGGGCGACGAATCGTGCTCCTGGACGGTATAATTAAGAAACGACGAGACATTCCAACTGAACTCATACGAGATCTGCGCAAACTCAATCACAAGGTTGGTTGACCGAGGAACTTCCAGTGATCGGATTGATGGAGCATTCGATGGCGAAAAATGAAGTACTGTCGTGGCTTGATCGAGAGGCACGACGCAGGGGCCGCGTGAAAGAAGTCGCCGAGTTATTCAGAGAGATGATGGTTGAGGAGCAACTCACGGCACTGCGGCGCAAAAAAGGAATATCACAGCGGGCTTTGGCCAGGCTGGCCGGGGTTTCTCAGCCGGTGATTGCCCGAATAGAGTCAGGGGGGATAAAGAACCTGACACTAGCGACGATCGCGCGAACCGCCGCCGCGTTGGGCGGGAGAGTGGAGATCAAGATCCGTTCCGGAAGAAAAGTTCGCTCGCGCGAAAGCGCGTAAGCGAGACCGCCGATAACCAAATTCATTCAACGACGACTTCGTGCGGAGGTACTGATGGATCTGATTCACACCCTATTCGAACCCGCCGGTGAAGGCCCTCATCCCACTATCATTGCGATGCACGGATGGGGCGCCAATGCGCTCGATCTGCAAGGCCTCGCGCCCTACATCGCGGGCGGCAAATTCATGCTCATCTGCCCGCAGGGTCCGCTGGAAGTCCCGATCGGCGCGATCTCGGGCTACGGATGGTTTCCGATTCGGATGGGGACGCCTCCCCGCGAGGATCAGATCGACGAGGCCGTCGACCGCGCTGCCACGTTCATCGATGCCGCCGTCAAGCGTTATCCGGTTAATCCGCGCAAGCTTGTGATGCTCGGCTTCAGTCAGGGCGGCGTGATGGCGTTTCGGCTCGCGTTCCGCCAGCCGCGGCGATTCGCCGCGCTGGTGGGCCTTTCGACGTGGTTTCCGCCGGAGTTGAAAAGCAACCTCACCGATCGCGAAGCTATCGAGCGCCTGCCGACGCTTCTTCAGCACGGCCGCGCCGACGATATGATCCCGCTCTCGCGCGCGAAGGAGTCACTCGAGCATCTACGCGAATTGGAGGTCCCGGTGACGCTGCGCGAGTACGACTGTGGTCACGAGATCACCGCCTCGAGCCTCGAGGATCTGTCGGAATTTCTCATCACCAAGGTGTTGTCGCCGATCATTAGCGCGTAGCTGAAAAAGAACGAAACGGGTTGCAGCGGCGTCCCGGTGGGGGTCGGGCGCGCCGCCGCTACCGCTTCGGGGGAGGACTTGGTTATTGCTGCGGGGCCGGAGGCGTCACACTGTCGGTGTTCTTCGCCGAGCTGAGCGCCTGATGTAGAAGCTGATGTTTTTGCGCATCCAACGCTGCGAGCTGGGTTTGCAACGAAGCTGCGGCTGTGTTGTTGACCCCTTTGGTCGCGAAAATATTTTGCCAGACCGTCAGTTTTTCCTGGGCTAATGCGGATTGGGCCGCCGCGTAGGTCGCGATTTGCCCGTTGGACCCGGCGGTGCAATTCCCCGCGACGATGCAGGTGTCGACCGCCTTCTTGGCGGTCTTGAGGGCTTCGAAATCGGTCTTCAGCGGCGCATCACTATTGAAAGCGGTACGGATGGTCTCGCCGCTGATGCCCGCCGCATGTGCGAGCAGGAAGAACTTCATGTCGTCGCCGTGATGGCGGCTACCGTCTGAGCCCATCGCCAACGCCGGTACGCAAGTCGCCGCCAGTGCCAATGCCGAAAGCCCGCTTATCGCCGTCACGAGTGTTCTTTTGTTCATGTTCTCTGTTCCGCTTCCTTCAAAAAATAACTGCCGATGAATAATTGTGAGGTGGTTCAGGTCCGCAATTAACAAGACGTGCGGTGCGATGGTTTGGTTACAGCGGAGTCGCGCGACCGATAAAATTGTTTCGATGTCACGAAAGAACCTGATTTCCCTGGTCGCGACGATTGCGGGTTTGATGCTGCTGCAGTCCGCTTGCAACTTGGTTACGCAGACGGTCCAGACCGGCGGCGAGAAGCAGTTCAAGCCGGTGCCACCGCCCTCGCCTGCCGGTACCCACGTGCTGATTTTTGCGATGGATGGCGCTACTCCTGCGCAGTTCATGGAGGCGGTTCATTCCGGTCTCGCGCCGAATATCGCGACGCTTTTGGGCAAGGACCATGGTGATGGAGTCTTCGAGCATGCCTACGCCGCGCCGCATGCACTGAGCGTGTTGCCATCGAGCACGATCGCCGATTGGGCGGCGATATTTACCGGCTCAGTTCCGGCCTACGACGGCATCCCGGGCGATGAATGGTTCGAGCGGGAGACGATGCAGTTCTATGCGCCGGTTCCGGTGTCGGTGCCCGATGCGGCCGACAACGCCAAGGTCGTCACCGATGATCTGGTCGGCCGGCAGCTCAAGGTGCCGACCCTTTTCGAGGACCTGAAGAATCGGAGCAGTTTTGTTTCACTGTTGTCGATTCATCGTGGCGCCACGATCTACACCACCGTCGCGCCTGGCTCCTTTCCCGATCTCATCGAGCATCTCATAAAGGGCCAGCTCCACGGCGAAGATCCCGAGAAATCGCTCAGCGGATCGGTGGATCGCGACGCGACCCTGAAAGTTCTCGGTGCCTTCCAAGAACATGGCATTCCCGATTTGCAGGTTGTCTATCTTCCCGGCATCGATATCTTCACCCATGCGGCGCCGGATCGGCTCGCCGGGCAGACCCGATACCTCGAGCATGTGACTGATGGGTGCGTCGGCGAGGTGCTCGACGCCTATCGTAAGGCGGGCGTGATGGATCGCACTTACGTGCTCTTTATTTCCGACCACGCGCATACCCCGACGCTCGACAAGGAGCGCAATGAGCTCGGCACCGACGAGAAGCATTCGCCGTTCGAGGCCGTCCACAGAGCCGGCTTTCGCGTTCGCCAGGCTCGTTTGATCCTCCCCAATTCCGACACGGACTACCAGGCTGTGATCGCGTACCAGGGCTTCATGGCGTACATCTATCTCGCCGATCGCTCCACCTGTCCCCATGAAGATGATCGCTGCGATTGGAAGAAACCGGCGCGCTTCGAGGAAGATGTCATCCCGGTTCTGAAGACCATTTACCGATCGAACACGAAGGGGCGTCCGGTGGCGAAGCTCAAGGGCACCATCGATTTGATTTTCACGCGGCCCGGTGTTCCCGCTGGTCAGAATTCCCTGCCCTACATGGTCTTCGACGGCGAAGACCTCGTACCCATCCACGAATACCTGCACGCGCATCCGCGGCCGGACCTCGTCGACCTCGAAGAGCGGATGAACTGGCTGAGCGCCGGGCCGTACGGAGATCGGGCCGGCGACATCTTGTTACTCCCGCGCGCATGCATGAACATTCCGATCGAGGATCGCTATTACTTCGCCGGAATCACGCACTATACGTGGCACGGCAGCGCATGCGAGCAGGACAGCCACATCCCGTTTATCCTCGCGAAGACGAATGCGACGGGCGCGAATCTGCGCTCTATCATGTCCGACTTCGGCGGCGATGCACCTTCCGAGCGCGAGTTGACGCCGCTGGTTCGCGCGCTATTCCCGCGACGGATCGGCGCGGAAACCGTCGCCGCCGAGCCTACACATGCGCGATGACTTCTTCCTTGAGCCGCCGCATCATCTTCTCGTCGATGGCGCCGAACGCGCTGAAGATAAATTGTGTCACGCCCCAATTCTGCACCCGGCGCTTCAGTTCCTTCACGCATTCTTCGGGCGTCCCGAAAAGGACCACTGGAGAGCTCAACACGTCCTCCGCGCTCATCTGGAACATCGGCGCCATCGCCTCGGCCATCTGTAGCGTGGCGGCCTTCGAATCGGTCAAGTTAAACGCGAACAGAAAGCCGCTGATGCGGATGGAATTCGGGTCGCGTCCGTGGCGTTTGGCTTCCTCGCGTACGAAACGGATCTTTTCCTGGTAGTTAGCGTCCGTCATCTCTTTGACTTTGTCGATCGAGACTTTTCCCAGCTTGCCGGCGTCGGGAATGATGTTGAGGATGTCGGCGTGCTTGGCCGCCACGCGCAGGAGGCCCTTGCCGCCGCCACCAACGATGATCGGCGGGCACGGCTTCTGGATCGGTTTGGGCCACAGGATCGCATCCTTGAGATGGTAGAACTCGCCGTCGAAGGTGGTCTGCTCTTTCGTCCATAGCGACTTGATGCAGGTCAGCGCCTCGTCCAGCATTCGCAGCCGCTCGGTGATGGGAGGAAACGGAATCCCCGTCATTTCGAATTCAGTCTGAGTCCATCCGCTGCCAAGGCCGGCAATCAAGCGTCCGTTGGTCAGATGGTCCAGCGTCATCAGGCTCTGCGCGGTAATCGCCGGATGCCGAAACAGGTTGCATAACACGAGATGGCCGATCCGGATTTTCTTCGTAGCCGCCGCCACCCATGCCGCGACCGAAACCGTGTCCCATGCCAGCGCATGCGGATCCGCCTGGCGCTCCGGACCTTCGAGCACGATGTGATCGGGGAACACGATTGAGTCAAAGTCGAGAGCCTCGGCAGCCTGCGAAAGATCGCGAATGCGCGCCGGCTCCATGTTCGCCAGCTGAATGCCGAATTCAAGTTTCATGGTTTCCTACTTTGCCTTGACGGCTTCGACGTCGATGCTGATTGCAATGTCATTGCCGACCACCAAGCCGCCCGAATCGAGCGTCTTGTTGAACGAGATTCCGAAGTCCTGACGATTAATCGTCGTGGTGGCGGAGGCGCCGCGGCGGATGCCCATAGCTTTGACCTCGGGGGACGGTCCGGTCACTTCGAGGACCACCAGTTTTGTCACGCCGTGCAGCGTCAGGTTGCCGGTGACCTTCCATTTGCCGTCGCCGTCGGGCTCGATCTTGGCCGACTTGAAGGTGATGGTCGGGTATTTCGCGACGTCGAGGAAATCGGGGCTCTTGAGATCATTGTCGCGCTTCTCGGCCCGCGTGTTGATCGACGCCGCATCGATGGTCGCCACGATCTCAACCGACTTGGGGTCGTCATCGTTCGCGGTGATTGTGCCCGAGAACTTGTCGAACTCACCCCTCACATCGGAGATCATCATATGGCGCGCGCTGAAACTGATGTTCGAGTGGACAGGATCGATATTCCATGTTTGGGTTCCAGTGCCGCGTGCAGATACGGCGGCGATGGTGAAAATCGCCGACACGAACACGGCGGCGGCCGCGGTCCTTGCGAACCACGATGAAGTAAGTTTCGATTGCACAGTTACCCTCCCGAACCGTTAGGCGATCCGTTTTGCGTAGCAGTACCGGCCTCCACGCTGATGAGGCGTGAAGATGTTCACGGGCGCGGGGCCGAAAAGCAATAGACTAAATCGCGGCTCAGGTAATGAATTCCGCCGACGGGTGGCATCGCGGGTAGTCGCGCAGATACTGGAAAAATCGCGCGAGTGTCTTGTCGCTACGCGTCAGCGTGCCGGGCCGGAAGTGAATGGTGTTGACGATGGGAATGTCCTCGCCGACGACCTTCATCTCGAGTTCGGTGACGGCGCGCAGGAAAGCCGCCGTCGATGCTTCATCGCCTTCATCCTTCCTGGCCGCGATAATCGCGAACACGCGGGTCTGTGCGGGACGCGGGAGCGCAAACGGCGTTATCGCACCAAACCATCGACCCTCGATAGTGCCGCTCTGGTAGTAGATGTTGTTGCCGTAAATACCGATGCGGTAGTCGATCGGTTCACCCAGCGCATGACGGCCCTTGAAATCATACAGCATCGAATGATCGGTCCATTCGACACTCTCATGCGGATCGTCCTGCTCGAAGGTTATTCCGTGTAGCGCCTTGATGTGCTGCATGTCCGGCGTGTTGCAGCTCAGTACCCATGGGTCGGTCGGAACAACTTCTGGAAGAACCGAGGCGTTCAGCGCGAGTTCCGAATCGGGAAACGGAAAATCCGGGATCTCGAAACGCGGATGCTCGCCATTGTACGCGAATACGATCCCATAACGCTCGCAGGTCGGGAATTTGAACAGGCAGGCCGCTTTCGGCGGAGGGTCGCCGACCTTGGTCGCGACGCATACGCCGTTGCCGTCGTATTGCCAATGATGAAACGCGCACCGTATCGTGTCGCCCTGAATGTCACCGACGGAAAGATCCGCGCCGACATGCGCGCAGTAGGCGCTCATCACGCGCGCCTCGCCATTGGTTCCGCGATACGCGACTACCCGGCCATCGAGGAAGTCCACCCCGAGGATTTTCCCCGCCGGAATTTCGCGCGATAGGCAAATCGGAAACCATGATTCGGAAAAGAGTCCGTTTTCGCCCTCATGCGGAAGCGGCGCGCCGAGCTGACGACGTCGCGGAACGATAGCCTCACTGATTCCATTTCCCATGGCGACCCATTTATCACGACCGCCGGAATATCGCCAAAACGTTCCTGCCCGCGCGAGGCATGCTAGAATCGCGCCTCATGGATGCGATCACGCAAGCGCTGCGCGAACAGTACAAGGACGGCAGCAATCTCAACGCGCGCATGCGCCTGCACGCGCGCTTCAGCACCAATCGTTACGGGATCTTCCCGTGGATTTTGGACCACATGACGGTGCCCAACGATGGACGAGTGCTCGAAGTCGGGACCGGCACCGCGCAAATGTGGCTTCGCAACCGCGATCGCATTCCGCGCGGATGGCGCATCGTGCTGTCGGATTTTTCCGATGGCATCCTGCGCGAAGGTCTGGCCGCGCTCGCGCCGCTCGGTCGCCATTTCGAGGCCGCGCAGCTCGACGCCCAGGCCCTCCCCTTTGCGAACGCGACCTTCGATGCGATCGTCGCCAATCACATGCTCTATCACGTGCCCGATGTGCCGGCCGCGCTGCGCGAGTTTCGTCGCGTACTCAAGCCCGGCGGCGCCTGCTATGCGGCGACCTTCAGCCTCTCCAATATGCGTGAGTTCAATGACGCGGTGGAGCGCTTCCTCGGGATGCCGATCAGCAACTCCGCCTCGCATTTCGGCCTCGAGACCGGCCTCGCACCGATGCGCGCGTGCTTTCCGAATGTCGAGGTTCTCCGTTATCCCGACAGCCTCGTCGTCACCGAGGCCGCACCGCTGATCGACTACGTCAACTCGACCCGGGCGCGTTCGCGCGTGAGCGCGGAGAAGATCGCGGCTTTGCGATTGTTTTTCGAAAAAGAAATCGCCGAGCGTGGCGCGTTCCACATCAGCAAAGACGCGGGGATTTTCGTCGCGCGGACCTGACTCGATGAGCACCGACTACGAACATTCTGAACTACGCGAGCTGGCTGAACTGCGCGAACTCGCGCGGCTCATCGAGGTGATTCGCCGGCTGCGCGCCGAATGCGCCTGGGATCGCGAACAAACCGTCGCGAGCACCACGCGCCACGTCATCGAGGAAGCGTACGAAACCGCCGACGCCATCGCTTCAAATGACAATGCTGACATCGCCGAGGAGCTAGGCGATTTGCTGGTGCAGTCTCTGTTCGTTGCCGTGATTGCCGAAGACGAATCGCGGTTCAACCTCGAAAAGGTCGCGCACGATGCGGCAGAAAAATTGATCCGGCGGCATCTGCATATCTACGGCGACCTCAAAGCCGACACCGTCGATCAGGTTCTGTCGAATTGGGACAAAATCAAAGCCGACGAGAAAAAGGACGCGGGCAAAGATCCCGGCCTCGGTCAGACTGGGCGCGGATTGCCGGCCCTGATGCGCGCGGAGAAGCTGGGCGAGAAAGCGCGCCGCAAAGGGATGGACTGGGCCAACATTCAAGAGGTCCTCGCCAAGGTACGCGAGGAACTCGACGAGGCGGAAGCGGCTCTCGCCCAAGGCGACCATGATGCGCTCGCATCGGAGCTTGGCGACATGATGCTGGCGCTGGCGAACGCGCCGCGCTTCATCGGCCACAATGCCGAGGAGACGCTGCGCCGCGCGTGCGATAAATTCGTCGGCCGCTTCGAGGCCGTCGAACAGCTCGCCTCCTCGCGGAGCCTCGACCTCAAAAAGATGTCACCCTCGGAACTCGAGGCTTTGTGGCAGGAAGCCAAACGCCTGGCTTCCAAGGGCAGATCAACTCGATCCTCTTCCGACTTTCCGTGAGGCGCGCCCTCAGCCGTCGAAGCCCTCGGTCTTGCGCAGCTGGTCGTGCAGTTCGAGCCACGGCACGCGGTCGGGCCAGAAGGCATGGCGCAGCGTCGTACCAGGATGCCCATCGTTCGCCTTCGGATCGATGCAAGCTCTGCTCACTGCCACAACATCGGGCAACACATCGAGATTGATCGTCAGGGGCGAGCCGCAATTCTTACATCGATTGCGATGGACCTTCTCGGAGCTATTGAAGGTCTGAAGGTCGCCACCCTTGGTCCATCGAAATCCGGCCTTGGGGAAGATCGAAAGGGTGACGAAGGCCGCGCCCTGAAGCCGTCGGCATACCGAGCAATGGCAATGATGCATTTCGACGGCGGGTTGCGTGATTGCGAACTGATTCGCTCCGCAGAAGCAGGAGCCCTTTATCGCTTCGAAGTTTGCCACGGTTGCGACCTCCTTGAGCCTTAGGTGCTGTGAGTTCTGAGTAAGCGAATACGATCCTCGCACCCCTATGCGCAACCGGAATCCGAGCGCGCAATTTAACAATGCCTCCGGCGTCCGCCACTCGTCTTCGTTCGGAATCAGATACTCCGGGTGCTGGACATCATATTGACCCGCTGCATCGGGACTGTTAGCTAGGAGGGATTATGCCGCACATTCCAGTTCATCCGTCAGCAGAGAAGCGCCAGAGGCAGAACCTCAAGCGCCGTGAACATAACCGCGCAGCCCGGACCCAGGTTCGCACCGCCGTCAAGGTCGCATCCGAGTCTATCGAGGCTACCGATGCCGCTGCTGCGCAGGAAAAACTGCGTGCCGCCATCGCCGCGCTCGACAAGGCCGCGAGCAAAGGCAAGCTGCATCGCAACACTGCGAGCCGCAAGATCGGACGCCTCTCCGCGCAGTTCCATAAAACCCACGGCGCGAAATCCCTGCAAGCCTAGCGTTGAAATTTTGAGGATGGCGGCGTCCGGCGAGGGCGCCGCTTTCGTTTTTCGCTATTGCGAGGTCAGGTCGAGCACCAGCGCCGATAATGCCTCGGCGCGATCCTTTATCTCACCGTTCTTGAAGCCTTCGTCGAGTTCACTCGCGCGATGATACGCGCGCCGCAGCCGCGCGAGGCCGAAACGTTTCGCGCCATCGATAGCGCGCGTCGCCAGCGGACTGCTCGGGCCGAAGCCGAGCGCCCCAGCGATGTCGTAGGTGCTCTTGCGCGCCGCCAGCATCGCGGCCGCGAGCATCATGCGCCGCAGCACCGGGATGAACTCGACCGCGAGCAGCTCGAACGGATCGCGTCCGCCCGCGAGCGCGCGAGTGAGTTGCGCCAGCGCCGCCGTGGTCTTCCCCGCTGAAAGGCTCTCGGCGATTTCGAATGGCTCGGGCAGCTTTGATGGTCCCTGCTCGGTCAGATCCGCAGCCTCGATCGAGGTGCCCTTCTCCAGATGAATCGCCAGCTTGCCGAGCGCATTCGCGATCGCAGCGAGATCGCCGCCATGACGCGCGACCAGCAGTTCCGCGGCGCTCTGCGAAAGTTTCAACTCGAAGCCCCGTGCGAAACTGGCCGCATACTGCGGAAGCTGATTGTCAAAGGGACGCAGGCAGTTGACCAGGATGCCGACGCTTTCGGCGGCGCGCCGGATCTTGGCGGGCGCGGCATCCTTGTCGTAAACGATGACGAGATGGTTAGGCGGTCGGGCATCGTTCACCGCGCCGATAAGTCCGGCGTCGCCACCACGAGTTTCCTTCTCCGAGGAGTCGTCGGTGGACGCGCTATCGTCGCCGCCGCGATCGCGAAACGAGCGCATCACGCGGCAGACCAGCATCCGTTTCGGCGCGAAGAGATCCGGCGCACGAAGCTCCTCGACCACCGAAGCGAAGTCTGAGGCATTCGCGATTTGGAAGGTGCGATACTGGAGGCCCTCGCGAATCAGGCGGCGCGCGATCACATCGACGACGTGCTCGCGCAAGAAGGCTTGCGGCCCGGCGATGAGGATCGCGGCGGGCAGCGTCTTGGCAGTCTCGACGATGCGAAGGAACCCTAGCCCATTCTCGGCAGGCATCCTCCTCTCTCCTCTCCTCTAGCGTCAGAACCCGGTCGCCATCGAGTCGTACATATGAGCGGCGAGGCCGGCCATCATCTGGGTGCGCGAGCCGCGCTCCTGGGTCTCCGTGGTCTGGATGTCGCTCAAGCGCGCGATGTCAGCAGTGCGGAGATTCTGCTGCAGAAAGGTCGGCGTGGTATTTAGGACATTCTGCGAAACGGTCGCGTAGTTTTCCGTATCGCTCAAAGAATTGATGCTCCACAGCAACTTCCCGGTGTGGCGATCCCGCAGCCAGGCGCGGACCACCAGCGTCTCCCCATACTGAGTCGGCTCGAGCACCGAGTTGAATGCATTCGGGACGCTGAGCACTTGCAGAACTGCGCCGGTCAGTTCGAGGTCGGCTTTCGACGGGCTGTCAACGATGGTGAGGCGCTTGTGACTCGCAATCTCATCCTTCAGATAGACCATGAACTCATCGTTGATGCCGGTCTGGCGGCTCTGATTGGTGAAGCGAGCTACGTAGATAGTTTGTGCGCTGGCCGGCAGGTTGGTGCCCGAGGCGCCAAATTGATAACCGCATCCTGATACGAGTAGGAGCGCGGCGACTATCGCGACCCGCCTAATCATGCTTCGCGGGCAGGCGACCTTCACCTTTTCCTTTAAGTTCGTTGACCTCGGCAATGTGGTCGAGGACGCCATTGACGAAGCGTCCGGAGCCTTCGTCACCGTAGGTTTTCGCCAGCTCGATTGCCTCATCGATGGTGACACGCGCCGGCACGTCGTCCATGTGCAGCATCTCGAAGACCGCCATGCGCAGGATATTGTGATCGATGCGCGAGAGGCGTTTCACCGACCAATGCTCGAGCGCATCGGCGATTTGTTTGTCGAGATCGCGCTCATCCTTGCGGACGCCATCGATAAGTGCATTGGCGAAGACCCGCATCTGACTGTCAGTCGGCGCGGTTTCGAACAATGCCGCGAGGTCATCGCTCGAGGCCCCGCCGCAAATATCGATTCGATAAAGAGCCTTGAGCGCGAGCTCGCGTCCCATGTGCCTGCTTCCCATAAAAACCAAGGCCGCCCACTTCGCAGCCGCACCCTATGTTATCAGTTTGAGGTCCGAGAAGAGATGGCCCAGCTTTTCCTTCTTGGTGCGCAGATATCCGATGTTGCCCTTGTGCGGTTCGACCTCGAGCGGCACCCGCGTCACGTTCACCCCGTAGCGCCGCAGACTGTCGATCTTGTGCGGATTGTTGGTCAGCAGCCGCACTTCGCCGATGCCGAGGTCGCGAACGATTTGCGCGCCGATGCCGTAGTCGCGCAGGTCTTCCTCGAAGCCTAGCTGAAGGTTCGCCTCGACGGTGTCGAGTCCGGTGTCCTGCAGCGCGTACGCGCGAATTTTGTTACCCAAGCCGATTCCGCGTCCTTCCTGATGCAGATATATGATGACGCCCGATTCCGACGCGAGAATCCTCTCGATCGATTCCTCCAGCTGTTCGCCGCAGTCGCATCGCGCCGATTCGAACACGTCGCCGGTGAGGCATTCGGAATGAAGGCGAACCAAGGTAGGCCGACCTCCACCGACATTGCCCTTAATCAGCGCCAGGTGCTCGCGTCCATCGACGATGTTCCTGAAGATGACGGCCTGAAAATCGCCATTCTCGATTTGAAACGGCACGCTCGAGACGCGCTGCACCAGCACTTCGTTGGTCAGGCGATGCGAGACAAGGTCGCGCGTGAAAACGATCGGAAGGTCATGCTTGGCGGCGAACTCGCGCAGTGTCGGCAGCGTCGCCATCTCGCCATTGTCATCGAGGATCGCACATAGCGCCGCCGCGGGCCGCAGCCCGGCGCACTTCATCAGGTCGACCGCGCCTTCTGCGCGCCCAAGTCGCATCATCACACCGCCCGTTAGCGCCATCAGCGGCAGGATATGCCCCGGCATGACGATATCGGCGGTGGTGGATTTAGGATTTCCGATGACCCCGATGGTTCGCGCGCGATCGGCGGCCGAGATACCGGTGGTGACACCTTCGCGTGCTTCAACCAGCGCGCCGGCCTGTTCGCTGCCGATGCCGGTCTCGGTAGTTTGCGAGAGCGGGATGCCAAGTTCGCGCATCCGCTTTTCGGGGATCGCGATGGACACGATGCCGCGGCCCTCGCGCGCCATGAAGTTGACGTGATCAGGGGTGACGAATTCGGCGCCCATCACGAGGTCGCCTTCGGCCGACTCGGACTCCTCGGGCACCATCAGGACCATCTTGCCTTCGCGCAAACGGGCGAAGGCTTCGTCGAATGAGGAACCGGGCATTAGCGCATTCTCCAGTCGGGCGATGATATCACCGCATTTTCAATCTAACCAGCCACATGGGTTTTGTAATCCTTGCGGGCCTTTGTGGCGCGAGGGCTTTGTGGTTAATTCCGATTCATGGCGAACTCCGCGATACGCATCGAAACCCGCAACGGCGTGCGGCACCTCATCCTCTGCCGCCCCGAGGCCTACAATACCATCACCCCACAACTTCGCGACGAGCTCAGCGCCGCCATCGATGACGCCGATTCCGACCACGACGTCCACGTCATCCTCCTGCGCGCGGAAGGTCCTGCATTTTGCGGAGGGTACAACCTCGAATGGGGAACCGGCCTGCAAGTGGGCGAGCCTGCGCGCAAACGGGTGTGGGACTCGGTCACCGATTACAACGCGATGTCGAAGTTCGTGAATGTCTACATGAAGTTATGGTACGCGGCGAAGCCGACCATCGCGGCGGTCCACGGATGGTGCGTCGGCGGCGGCACCGACATGGTGCTCTGTACCGACATAATCATCGCGGCGGAAAATGCGTCACTTGGTTATCCTCCGTCGCGGGTGTGGGGCACGCCGACCACCGCGATGTGGGTTTACAGGATGGGGCTGGAGCGCGCGAAGCGTTACCTCCTCACCGGCGACGAAATCCCCGCCCTCGAAGCCGCGCGCGCAGGGCTCATCCTCGAGGCCGTACCCGATGACCAATTGCAAGACCACGCGGTCGCGTTTGCCGAACGGATGGCGCGGGTGCCCACCAATCAGCTCCAGATGCTGAAGATGCTATGCAACCATACTGCCGAGAACATGGGGCTCGCGACTTCCCGCGCGCTCGGCACGCTCTTCGACGGTGTCGCGCGCCATACCCAGGAAGGCATCGATTTCATCGCCCGGGCACAACAGGCGGGCTTTCGGCAGGCGGTGCGGGAACGCGACGATCCCTTCGGCGACTACGGCTCCGGCCCGCGCTCGAAGAAGCGCAAGAAGCCCACTGGCGGTTAGTGGAGTATCATCCCGAAGATGTGGAAACGCCTTCTGACGCCTGCGTGGAATGGTCGAAGCGTCGCCTGCGTTCGCCTCGCGGTGGGGCTGAGCTTTTTCACGCAAGGGATTCTGAAATTCATCGACCCGCATATGGGCATGATGCGTTTCGCGCGGATCGGCTTCCCGCTTCCGAATTTCACCGCTCATTTCGTCGGCACATTCGAGGCCGCGTGTGGGGTTCTGGTCCTTGTGGGTCTAGTCACAAGGCTCGCGAGTGTTCCGTTACTGATTATCATCTTGACCGCGATTGCCACGACCAAGATTCCAGAGCTCATTCATCCCGGGCAAGGCTTCTGGTTTATGGTGAGCGACGCGCGAACCGATTTCGCGATGACTATGAGTCTGATCTTTCTACTAGTCGTCGGCGCGGGAGGTCTGTCGTTCGACCTTTGGCTGCTTTCACGCAACGAGATTCCTCGCGGTGTCGCGAGGAGATAGCGTGCGCGGACTACTGCGCGGCGCCCTTCAGGCTGATGCCGTATGGCATCAGCGCGTCGAAGCTGATGCCTTCGAATGCCGGCTCTGAGGCGGCAAGCTGGGTGAAAATCGCGTTGGCATCGGCGGTGCGCTCCTGGCCATCGATGGCGTGGCCGAGCCGCGCAATCGCTTCGATTCCCGTCAGCGCCTCGCCCGGCGGCGGGAATGCCTGCGAGAGGCGCTGCACGCGACCTTTGAAGTTGGTGAAGCTGCCGTCGGTCTCCGGATAGGCGCCGATGGGCAGCACCTGATTTGCCATCTGCGCGGTCTCGCTCGCGTCGGTATCGAGGACGACCAGATATTCGAGCGCGCCGAAATCCCTGATGAACTCAGTTTCACCCATCATGCCGAGCAAATCGGTGCGCATCAGGATCAACATTTTAAGCTCGCCCGCCGCGACCGCTGCTCCGAACTCGCTGAAATGAGCGGGCGGGATTCCCATCGCCTCGAGGCCGCGGGTGTTGGGATTCTTGTTCGCGCGAATCAAAAACTCGTCGTCGCCGCTCATCCCCGGCGGCGTATAGCTTACCATCGCAATCCGATCGGAGCCGATGGTGTCGAGCAGCAGGCGCTTGAGCGCAAAGGCTTCCTCGTTGGTGGCCTGCGCGCCGATCATCGCGCCAATCGAGCGCGGACCGAAGCTCTTTTTGAAGTTGCCGATCTGCGACGCCAAGCGCCGCACCGCGACGCTCCACTCCTCGGGCATCAGGCGCTCGCGATCCTGCACCAGTGGTGCGGTCAGCCGCGTTTCGTTCTGCAGCTTAGTGAAATGATGGCGACCCTCATCGCACATCCAGTAGCTATTTACCTCCGGATTGTAGCGCGGCTTGTAGCGATAGATGCGCCCGCGCTGATGATGGATGTCGATGGCGCATCCGCGCTCGCATCCGCCGCACACCGAGGTCGCGCGATGCAGGTACCACACGCGCATCCGGAAGCGGAAATCTTTTTCGGTCAGCGCGCCGACCGGGCAAATGTCGATCACATTGCCGGCGTACTTGTTATTGACCGGCTGTCCCGGGTAAATGTCGATTTCGTTATGATCGCCGCGCTCGAAGATCGCCAGCTCGCTGGTATGCGTGACCTCATCGAAAAAGCGCGTGCATCGCGCGCAGAGGACACAACGCTCCTGATCCAGCATCACATCGGAGCCGATGGGTATCGCCTTGCCCTTGCGGACCTTTTTTTCGAGCGGGAAGCGTGAAACCTGCTCATCGTACTGCATGTAGTAATCTTGCAGTTTGCACTCGCCGGCTTGGTCGCACACCGGGCAATCGATCGGATGGTTGATGAGCAGGAATTCCAGCACCGCTTTTTGCGCGGTCTTGGTCTTCGCGCTCTGGGTGTGGACGACCATGCCCTCGGCAACTTTGGTGTTGCACGCGATCTGCAGCTTGGGCGCTTTCTCGACCTCGACCAGGCACATCCGGCAATTGCCGACGATGGTCAGCGCAGGATGGTAGCAGTAATGGGGGATTTCGACTCCGATCTGTTCAGCGGCCTGGATCAGATTGAGCCCGTCGGCTACTTCGATTTCCTTGCCGTCGATGGTGAGCTTCGGCATCTACCTTCTTCCTGACTCTTAGTGGCACAGACTTCAGTCTGTGTGCTTTTTTCTACTATGCCGCAATCGCGAACTTGCCGCCGTTGCGCTCGCGAAATGGACATCTGCCGAGCCGCACGTGATCTTCGAACTCGCTGCGATACTTCGGCACGAAGCTTTTCACCGGCATCGAGAGGCTGTCGGCCAACACGCAGATGGTGTTGCCTTCCATGTTGCTCGAAATATCGATGAGCAACTGAAGGTCTTCCATCTTACCGCGGCCTTCTTCGAGATCGGTCAGCAGCTTCTCGATCCAGCCGCATCCTTCGCGACACGGCGTACACTGCCCGCACGACTCATGATGATAGAAGTGCGCAACCGTCTTCAGCACATCGACCATGCAGGTGTCTTCGTTCATCACCATCACGCCCGCGGTGCCCATCAGCGATCCGGCCGCGCGGACTGAATCGAAATCCATATTCACCTTGAGCGCCTCTTCAGCGGTGAAAACGGGAAACGATGATCCTCCGGGAATCACGCCCTTGAGCTGCTTGTCGCCGAGGATGCCGCCGCCGACGCCATAGATGAGGTCCTTGAGCGGAAAGCCCATCGGCAGTTCGTACAAGCCGGGCAGCTTGACGTGACCCGAGAGGCAAAACAGCTTCGGCCCGGGGCTCTTCTCGGGACCGATGCTCTTATACCAATCGGCGCCGCGATTGATGATGTGCGGAATGTTCGACAGCGTCTCGACGTTGTTGACGACGGTCGGCGACATGAACGCGCCCTGAATCGCGGGAAATGGCGGCCGGTTGCGAGGATACGCGCGCTTGCCCTCGAGCGATTCGAGCAGTCCGGTTTCCTCGCCGCAGATGTAGGCGCCCGCTCCTCGATGAGTCCAGATTTCCACATCGAAGCCGGAACCCATGATGTTCTTGCCGACCAGGCCCGCCGCGCGCGCCTCGGCAATGGCAGCATCGAGGATGCGCTTCTGCACCGTGAACTCGCCGCGCAGGTAAACGAAGCAGGTATGCGATCCGACCGCGCGGCAGCAAATCAGAATGCCTTCGATGATCCCATGCGGATCGTTTTCGAGCTGATAGCGATTCGCGAACGTGCCGGGCTCGCTCTCATCGGCATTGCAGCATACATAGACCGGCTTCTTCGGCTCCTTCGGAATGAAGCTCCACTTGGTGCCGGTCGGGAACGCCGCGCCACCGCGACCGCGCAAGTTGGAATTTTTGACCTCGTTGATCATCTGCTCGGGAGTCAACTCGAAGAGCGCCTTGCGCAGCGCCTCGTATCCGCCATGCGCACGATAGACCTCGAGCTTGCGCAGATCCGGGATGTCCAGCCAGCGAGTGAGAATTCTTTCCATCTATATGTCGAAGGGTTTGCGGTCGTCCTAGCGCACAGGCTCGACGTGCTTGGTTTCGAGCGCCATTAACTTTTGCTTCTGCCCCTGGATCTTCCGCTGCAACGCCATCAGCGCATCGAGCACCGATTCCGGTCGCGGCGGGCATCCGGGAACGTAAACGTCAACCGGCACGATCCGATCGATGCCGGGCAGCGTCGCATAGTTGTCATAGAAGCCGCCAGTGGAGGCGCAGGCACCGAACGCCATCACCCATTTCGGCTCGGCCATCTGGTCGAAGACGCGCCGCAGGATCGGTCCCTGGCGCACCGTCACAGTTCCGATGACCATCAGCAAGTCGGCCTGGCGCGGAGTGAAGCGCGGGAGCAGCGCGCCGAAGCGGTCGATATCGTAGGGCGTCATCGAGAGCGACATGTATTCCATCGCGCAGCACGCGGTCGCGAACGGATAGGGAAAAATCGAGAACTTGCGCGCCCATCCGATCGCCTTGTCGAGCCGGGTCAGAACGGCGGTATCGCCGAGCAGGATTTCGTCGCCGCCCTGCGCGAGCCCCTCGGTCAGGTTGTTCTCAGCCATTGATGATGTGCCTCGTCGTTGCAACTCCTAAGGTATCAACCGCCTCGGGATGGGGTCAACAATTCCTAATGAACGCGACGTTGCGAATGAAGCGCTACTGCACCGATAGCGCGAAAATTGTTCTCGACAATATATGTACTTGATGACATGTTAGGATGTGGCATGGGCGGTAGAGTTTCATCCCGATTTCGACCCCGAGTACGACGCACTCGATCAAGGCATCCGTGATGCTCTACTTTCACAAGTCAACATACTCAAACAGTTCGGACCGCAACTCGGCAGACCGCGTGTGGATACGTTAAAGGGCTCGAAGCACAACAATATGAAGGAGATTAGATTTTCAGCCGCCGGCGGCGTATGGCGCTTTGCGTTCGCATTCGATCCGATCCGGCAGGCGATCGTTCTTTGCGGCGGTGACAAATCCGGAGCAAGCGAAGGTCGCTTCTATCAGCGGCTGATCGCGAAAGCAGACGCGCGGTTCGATGAGCATCTCGCGCGCATCAAACAGAAAGTCAAGGGCAGTTGAAATCTATGAGCACCCTCGAAGAAAGAATGAATGAGCTGAGCCCCGCGCGGCGCAGGAAAATCGAAGCACGCACGGCTGAGCTGATCGCTGAGGAAATGACGTTACGGGAGTTGCGCCGCGCGCGAAAGCTCACCCAGGTTCGCGTCGCGAAAGCATTGCGCATCAGCCAGGACGGGGTTTCCAGATTGGAACGGCGAACCGATTTGATGCTTTCAACGCTGCGAAAGAGCGTTGAGGCGATGGGAGGCAGTCTGACGCTGGTCGTCGAATTCCCCGACCGCGCCCCGGTCATCCTGTCAGGAATCGCCGAAGATGCACTCCCACTACCGCCGCGCTCGTCTCCGCGTTCTGCACGAATCAAAACGCGAACGACTGAAGCAGCGAGCGCAAGAAAGGTCGGATAGCCCTACCCCGCTCGCAGCACTGCGGCGCCGCGGATGCGATCGTGCTTCAACTCGATCAGCGCCTCGGTCGCCTGCTCGAGCCCGAAAAATTGCGCGTGCGTGTCAATCGGAATCTCGCCCGCGATCGCCATGAACTCCTCGCCATCACGGCGCGTGTTGGCGGTGACGCTGCGAATCTCGCGCTCCTCGAACAGATGCTTGTCGTAATCGAGCGATCGTCTCTCCACCGCACCGCGCTCAAACGAGCTCCAGCCGAAGTTCTCGACCGACGGCTGATGCCGCCTTGCAAAGAGTGTTCAGAGTTACCGCTTCGTATTGCGGATCGAGGAGGCGGTCAAGCGCCGCGCGACTGGTGTGCATACGCCTCGCCATTTCCGCTTTGGAAACGTGTTTCTCCTTCATCGCGGCTTTTACCTGCCGCGCAAGTACACGCTTGATAGCGTTCGCGCTGACCTCCTCATAGATACCTTCCTTACGCAACCAGCTATCGAAGGATGAACCGATGTTTTTCTTTTTCATCTTTCACCCCACTCGCAGCACCGCGGCGCCGCGGATGCGATCGTGCTTCAACTCGATCAGCGCCTCGGTCGCCTGCTCGAGGCCGAAAAACTGCGTATGGGTGTGAATCGGAATCTCCCCCGCAATCTGCATGAACTCCTCGCCATCGAGGCGTGTGTTGGCGGTGACGCTGCGGATCTCGCGCTCCTCGAACAAATGTCTCTCATAGTTGAGCGAGGGAACATCGGTCAGGTAAATACCCGCGATTGATAGCACGCTGCCGCGATCAAGCGCCTCCATGCACGAAGGCACAATGTTGCCTGCCGGCGCGAACAGAATGGCCGCATCGAGTTTTTTCGGCGGGCGATCCTCGGCGCGCCCGACCCAATCGGCGCCCATACTCTCCGCCAGCGCGCGATGCGTGCCACCGCGAGTCATCACATAGACCTTGCATCCCCAATGCTTCAGCACCTGCATCGATAGATGCGCCGAACCGCCGAAGCCATAGAGACCCACCGTCATGCCGCGCTCGATGGCCGCGCGCTTGATGGCGCGGTACCCGATGATGCCCGCGCATAGCAGCGGTGCCGCTTCCTCATCGCCGAGGGCGTCGGGGATGCGATACGCGAAATCCTCGCGCACGGTGGCAAATTCAGCGTAGCCGCCGTCGTGGTCGTAGCCGGTGAATTTCGCATTGGGGCAGAGATTTTCGCGCCCGCGTTTGCAGTAGATGCAGATGCCGCAGGTCTCGCGCAGCCATGCGATGCCGACCCGCTCGCCGACACGATAGCGCTTGCATCCGGGGCCGAGGCGCTCGACGACGCCCACCACTTCATGACCCGGGATTACATGCTCGCGATGCATCGGCAGGTCGCCCTCGGAGACGTGGAGGTCGGTACGGCAAACGCCGCAGGTCTTCACGCGCACGAGAATTTCGTCCGCGGCAGGTTCGGGCGGCGCGATATCGGCGAGCGCAAGTGGATGTTCCTCGATGCGGCCAGGAATGTTTACCGTCATCGCTTTCATGTGAGGAATTATCTCTTACCCTCGCCCGATGGGCGAGGTCGCCCGCGAGGCTTGCGAGCGGGCTGGAGTGGGACCTTAATCAGCGCGTCCTCGCGCGATTATGGAATTCTTTTCTGGGTTTGGAAGGGACCGACGCGCAAGGGACCGCATCGGGCAGAATTCCTGAATCGCTCGCGCAGCGCGTGCTGAATAAGGTCCCGCTCCAGGTCACTCGAAGACTCGTGACCCACCTCGCCCATCGGGCGATGGAAGGATTCGGAGAGGAAAAGATTCATGAGGCAGGTGCCGGCTGATGCTCGCCTATCGTGTCGCGGAGGAAATTTTCCGCGGGGAGTTTCGCCTGCTTGGCGATGTCGTGGCTGCCGTTGGGAAAGTATGCCGTCGAAACATGCGCCCCGCGCGCCCGCAACTCATCCGCAAGCTTGGTTGCCTGCCGCAACGGGCTGCGCTGATCATTCTCCCCATGCATGATGAGCACGTCACAGTTGAGCTTGCTCGGCAGATTTTCGATGACGCTGCGCTCCTTCAAGACGCGCTTGCTGGGCCATACTTCATGTAGCATTTTCAGCTTGGTGCGTAGCGGCGCTTCGGGCCACAGTTTCACCATGTCGTACGCGCCGGATTGCAGGATGAGGCTCTTCGGGCGCTTGTCGTAATCCATGAGCAGACCGGCGGCCACGGCGCCGTCGGCAACGCCCCATACCGCCATCCGATTCGGATCGACGTCATCGCGCGCGGCGAGCAGATCGAGCGCACGACGCGCGGCCTCGACCGCTTGTGGCCCCACAAGGCGGCTCGGCCCCGAGGATTTTCCATAGCCGGGGATGCTCACGCATGCGACCTGGATTCCGAGGATGGTCGCGAGGTCGCCATTTTTCTTCACGCATTGATGCGCGTCGCCCTCGTCGCCGTTGAGCACCAGCACCGCCGGCAACTTGCCCGCCTCGGGGCTTTTAACCACGTAGCCTTCGATTTGATAATGATTCGGTCCCAGTGCGATTTCGAAATTGAACGGCTGCACGACCGAGCGCTTCGGCGGCGGCTTCGCCAGCGCGGTTCGGGGAACGCTCGGAACGTGGGAGGGATTGGGCTTCTTGCGGCATCCGGGAAGTGCAATCGCGAGCGCAATGGTGCTCATCAGAATCACGCCCCACAAATTGCGCCTCATCCGCGTCAATCTAGGTTACCCGGCCAGTTCGGTAAAGCACTGGGGCCGAATCATCTCTTAATAATCGCGATGTTGAATCGGCGGGATCTTTCGCAAATACTGTTTGGTTCAAAGATTCGCCAAGTTGGCACCATGAGCACCGCTGCATCCTCAGTAATCGATTTCGAAAAAAATGGCGGCGTGATTCCGGTCGTTACCGTCAATCACGCCAACGGCCGCGTGCTGATGCTCGCCTACATGAATCGCGAGGCCTTCGATGAAACCGTCACGACCGGCCGCGCATGCTACTACTCGCGCTCGCGCAAGAAGCTATGGCGCAAGGGCGAGGAGTCCGGAAATTTCCAGGTGGTGCGCGAAATCCGCCTCGATTGCGATGAGGACACGGTGCTCATCTCGGTCGAGCAGCGCGGCGATGGGGCCGCATGTCACGTCGGTTACGAATCGGATTTCTTTCGGATGTGGAAGGACGGCGAATGGCAGACCGTCGATACGCGCCTCGTCGATCCGGCGAAGTATGGACCCAACTACGGCCATCCTCCTAGAGAGGCCAAAGACGCTAAGAAGACCGCTAACTGAAAATGTCATCGGCAGAAAAAATCCTCCGCTTCGGCATCCCCAAGGGTAGCCTCGAGCAGCAGACCATCGAGCTGATGCGCAAATCCGGATGGCGCATCTCGGTCGACAGCCGCTCCTATATCCCCAGCGTCGATGATCCCGCGCTGAGCCTGCGCGTGATGCGCCCGCAAGAGATGCCGCGCTACATCGCCGATGGCCACCTCGATGCCGCCATCACCGGCAGTGACTGGGTGATGGAAAATGACGTCGAGCTAGTACAAGTCGAAAGCTTCATCTATGCGAAAGTCTCGATGAAGCCGACGCGATGGGTGCTCGTCGTGCCGGAAGCCTCGCCAATCAAGCGACTGGAAGATCTGGAAGGGAAGTTGGTTGCGACCGAGATGGTCGGCTTCACCAAGCGCGTTTTCGCCGAACGCAAAGTTAACGTCGCGGTAGAATTCTCATGGGGCGCCACCGAGGCCAAAGCCGCCGACGGTCTCGTAGATGCGATCGTCGAGGTGACGGAAACCGGATCGTCGTTGCGCGCGAACAAGTTGCGCATCGTCGAGGAGCTGCTGACCTCGACACCGGTGCTGGTCGCGAATCAGGCGTCATGGAAAGACGAATGGAAGCAGGCCAAGATCAAACAGATTGCGGTGCTGATGCGCGCCGCCCTCGATGCTGACGCGCGAGTCGGCCTCAAGCTTAACGTCGCGAAGAAGAACCTCGACAAGGTTATCGAGCTGCTGCCTTCGATTACGGCGCCGACGATCTCGCACCTCTATGCCTCGCCCAATCTGAAGGGAGTCGATTGGGTCGCGGTCGAGACCGTGATCGAGGAACACAAGGTGCGCGAGCTCTTTCCCAAACTCCTCGAAGCCGGCGCGGTCGGCATCGTCGAGTACCCGCTCAACAAGATTATCTGACCTAATCAACTCCTTAGGATCTGGGCGCATTCGGGCTTGAAGGAGATCGAACCTATGGTCATACGCGAGGTGACCGAGCGCTCGCTAGAACAATACGCAATCGAGCAAATAAAGACCGGGTACACTGCCTTGTCGAATACAGTCGCGCAGGGAATCGATACTTTTCGCGGCAGGCTGTTCTTGATAATGCCCGCCGGGTTAGAAACGAATCGAGTCCAGTACTGGGACTCGGATCCGGGCAAGGTGAAGCAGCGGGAAGCTGACGGCATCCTCGCGCAAGTGTTGGGTAACTACCTAAATAGAGGCGGGAATAGGGTTCTTATTCAGGATTTCGAGGCAAGGCGCACTGATCCGTCTTTCACGGACGACCCGCTCCGGATATCGTGCCTGGAGGAACTATACTGGGAACTTCAAGGCACTGAGATCCCGCTGGCCAAGATCGAGGAATGCGTCCGTGACGCCAGTTGTTGGCCGTGGATCTGTTACTTCCGCAAGGAGCGACGCGGAAAAACCAGATATATTGCGCACGCAGACCTGGAAACAGCAGCGGCCCATCTCGTTGGTGTAGGGATTCAAGCCTTGCACGACAGTTATATGTTCTGGTGGCGAACCGACCTTGAACCGTTTCCTTTCAATTTCGCCGAGCTACCTGACTAAAGCCGTTACGCGTAGCCGCTCCCCTATAGGGATGGCGTCGTGGGTTAGGTCGGCCGGGGTAGCCCCTCTCCTTAACAACGGTTCTAGGTGGCACCGGAACGCATTGGCAATGCTACGATCCAACGCAGGCCTCGATGAGGAGGTCATTTCCGATTTGCCAAACCTCCAGGTCATCGATGCTTACGGAATCTTTCATCTTCAGGATGCCGAGGCCCTCGATTGCGGAGAGGCCGCCGCCGAGGAGTTTCGGCGCGATGAACATCGCGACGCGATCCATCACCTTCTGTCGCAATGCCGAGGCCGCAAGATGCGCGCCGCCTTCGAGCATCACCCGATTCCATCCGCGCTGGCCGAATTCGTGAAGGAGTGGCGCCAGGGCGATCTCACTCCCGACTGTCTTCATCGCGAGGACTTCGGTTTTGTCCGAGCCGTAACGCGCGTGCGCCTTTTTGTAGTTCGCCGGCGTCGTCACCAGGATCGTCGAGGCATCGGAGCGCTGGGTGAACACGCGCGCGCGAGGATCGCTGCGCAGTTTCGCATCGATGATGACCCGTTACGGATCGCGTCCGCCTTCATCGCGGCAGGTCAGCCGCGGGTTGTCGGCGATGACAGTGCCGGCGCCGCCCATCCCCGCATCGCTGTAGCGGCGCCATCGATGGACCAGCGCGCGCGATTCTTCGCCGCTGATCCACTGCGAGTCGCCACTGGAAGTCGCGATGCGCCCGTCGAGCGTCATCGCGAGCTTGAGCGTGACCATCGGGCAGCCCGTCTCGACGCGGGTGAAGAAGCCCTCGTTGATGTGGCGGCATTCGTCTTCCTCGACGCCGAGGGTTACTTCGATGCCGGCCTTTTTCAGGATCGCGATCCCTTTGCCGCGCACCTTGGGAAACGGATCGCCGCATCCGATGACGACGCGCTTGATGCCGGCCTCGACCAGCGCATTCGCGCATGGCGGCGTCTGGCCGTAGTGGGCGCACGGCTCGAGCGATACGTATGCGGTCGCGCCACGCGCGCGCGCGCCGGCCTTCGCGAGCGCCACCGTTTCGGCATGCGGACGGCCCCCGGTGGCCGTCGCGCCGCGCGCGATGATTTTGCCTCCCGCGACGATCACGCATCCAACGGCGGGGTTGGGCGAGGTGAATCCGAGCGCCGATTCCGCCAGCTCGATGGCTTCCTCCATGAGGCGGGCATCGCGTTCGAGGTTCGGGCGGGAGGTGGTCATGCCCACCGCGCGTTGGTCGCGTGCCTCGGAGGCAATTGTCGCGCTGCCCGGTTAGTAGTTCCGCGCCTTTCCTCTCTGTCATCCTGAGAGACGCTTCGTCGCGAAGGACCTACGCGAAGCGATTCGACCGTGAGGCGCAGCCGAGCGGTCGCTCTGAATCCAGGGGCGAAGGACCGTGGAGGAGATTTCGGCACCGCTAGCTTCAGGTCACATTGATCGCCACAGAGAGATGCACGGGAAAGAGCTCCTATACAATGGCGCGAGCCTATTACATCTACATCATGACGAATCGAACGCACACCCTTTACACGGGCGTCACCAACGATTTGCTTCGTCGTGTCGAGGAACACCGCAAGAAGATAAATCCGGGATTCACCACCAAGTACAAAATCGATCGCCTGGTCCATTTCGAGCACTTCGAACATATCGGTGACGCGATAGCACGAGAGAAGGAAATCAAAGGGTGGGTTCGGCGAAAGAAGATCGCACTTATCGAAAGTGAGAATCCGCATTGGTCGGATTTGAGTGGACAGTTGTTGGCGGAATAGAAGACGACGGCTCGGCCATGCCTCGCGGTCGCATCGCTTCGCGTAGGTCCTTCGCTTCGGCAGCCTCCGCTCAGGATGACAGAGGGGAGGAAGTAGCGCGTCGGAGGAGTATCGCTGCGCGGAAGCCTTTTGCGACGACGCGTTGCGCAGGAGCATAGAAGGACCGGGCGCTTCGCTTGAGCGCATCATTCCTTCGAGGGCTTGAGGTCGTAGGATGCCGCGGCTTCGCCCTTTTTGTCGCGCGAGCGCGAGGTCCCCGGCGTCTGCTTGCGCAGCCGAATGAGATCCTCCAGCTCATGCATGAACTCATCGATGTCTTTGAATGATCGATAGACCGAGGCGAAGCGCACGTATGCCACCTGATCGATCTCGTGCAACTCGCTCATCAGCGCGCTGCCGATGAAGGTGCTGGCAACCTCCCGCTCGCCGCGCTCAAGCGCCGAGGACTCAACGCGATCGGCGATCTGCTCGATGGTTTCCATCGAGACCGGACGCTTCTCGCACGCGCGCTTGATACCCGCGATGATTTTGGCGCGGTCGAACGGCTCGCGCCGCCCGTCCTTCTTCACCACCATCGGGGCGGCTTCCTCGACGCGCTCGTAAGTGGTGAAACGCTTTTTGCACGCGGAGCAGACGCGGCGTCTGCGGATGGTCGCGCCGTCGCCCGACATGCGGGAATCGACGACGCGGTTACCCTTATGACGGCAGAACGGACACCGCATGATCAGAACCTGACGCAGCCCGCTTCATCTTCCATCCCCATCCCCTCAGCCTGCGAAGTCTGGATGACGGCGGGCCGCCGCCATCCAATATATTGCGGTATTTCGAAGTGCGGAATCGCGGCGGATCAGCTCTTGTGGGCCTGGATGTATCCCACCACGTCTTTAACGGTACGGATTTTCTCGGCGTCTTCGTCGGAGATTTCGATGTTGAATTCTTCTTCGAGCGCCATCACCAGTTCGACGATGTCGAGCGAGTCGGCGCCGAGGTCTTCGATGAACGAGGACTCGGGTTTGACTTCGTCGGCCGCGACGCCGAGCTGTTCGGCGATTTTCTCGCGCACTTTTTCTTCGATGTTATCAGCCATCGGGATTGCGATTCCTCCTCGGCGACTCAATGCAGCGCCGGACAATTCAAAGCTAGGTCGATTGGGGGAGCATATGGGCTTGATGCGAGATAGGCAAGTTTCGCGGCGCGGCGATTGTCCCTGCTGTGATGCAGGTTCAGCTTTTAGATTGCGCGAAAGCTTCGCCAATCGATTTCAGCGATGCCATGTCCTCGAGCGGGCGCACCCGGATGTTTTTGTTGATGCGTCGCATCAAGCCCATCAGAACCTTGCCGCATCCGAATTCAATTGCGTCGGTCACCTCGAGTTTGCCGAGTTGCTCCATCGATTCGATCCACCGCACCGGTGCGGTTATCTGCTCGATGAGAAGATCCGCGACCTTCGCGGGATCGCTGTTCGGGGCCGCGGTGACATTGGCGATGACCGGGAACCTCAGCGGCGAAATCTTAAGGCCGCGAAGAATCGGCGTCATGCCATCCTGCGCAGGCTTCATCAGCGGGCAATGAAAGGGTGCACTGACCTTGAGCTCCACCGACATGGTCGCGCCGCGCTCCTTGGCGATATCGATGGCGCGGCGCACCGCGGATGCATCTCCCGCGATGACGATTTGGCCCGGGGCATTGAGGTTCGCGGGAACGGCGATTTTTCCGCCTTCGGAAACCGTCGCGCAAACTTCTTTGACCGCGTCGAGGTCGAGGCCGATAAGCGCCGCCATCGCACCTTGCCCCGGCGGACACGCTTCCTGCATCAGGCGCCCACGCTCGCGAACCGCGCGAACCGCATCGGCGAAGCTCAACGCTCCGGCCGTAACCAGCGCGCTGTATTCGCCGAGGCTGTGCCCCGCGGCAACCACCGGTGCGATGCCGTGCTCAGCCTGGAAAACCCTCAAGGCCGCGATCGCGACGGTCACCATCGCGGGCTGGGTATTGGCGGTAAGCCGGAGGTCATCCTCGGGGCCCTCGAAGCATAGCTTCGAAAGCGAAAATCCAAGCGCCTGATCCGCCTCGTTAAAAGTATCCCGCGCGACGGGAAAATTCTGCGCAAGTTCGGCGCCCATTCCAACTCGTTGGGCGCCTTGGCCAGGAAAGAGAAAGGCAAGCTTCATGCGATTTAAGAATGCGGTTCCTTACGAGGATTGGTTTCGTCGATTTCGGCGGCCGGAGATTTTTCCGTCGAAGCCTTGTCGCCGTTCTGAAGATGAAGTTCGCCGGTCGACTTCGCGCCATTTAGCGGCGTCGTGTGAGGCTCGATGACGGGAACTGCGGGAGCCGGGTCGACCTTGAGGGTTTCCTTGCGCGGATGCTCCGTATGTTCCTTCTTGACGCGTTCTTCCTTGATTCGTTCTTCGGGCGGCAGGATGTCATCATGCGCGACCGCGCCAACCGGCACGGTGGACGCTCCCGCGTTGATGCGCCGCTCGCGCTCTTCAGCTTCCTTGGAGCGCGACAATCGATCGCGCATTTTGGCGAAGATTCCGCGGATACCTTTCCCCTGCGGCTTGGCGCCAAGCGCCTCCTCATTCTTCGCGAGGATCTCGACGATTTCGGTATTGACCTGATGAACGAGTGCTTCGTTGGAGGCCGCACGAATGGCATTGCGAATCGCGCGCGCATTCGACGACCCATGCGCAATGATCGCGACCCCATTGACCCCGAGTAGCGGCGCACCGCCGACTTCGTGAGGATCCAGGGTTTCGCGCATCGCGCCGAGCGCCTTGCGGATTAGGAGGTACGCCGCCCTGCCCCGCCAGTTCGAGGTGAACATCTCGCGCAGATGGCCAAGCAGGAACGCCGCGAACCCCTCCATCGTTTTGAGCGCGACGTTGCCGGTGAAGCCGTCGGTAACGACAACATCAACCTTGCCGCGATTGATGTCCCGCCCTTCGACATAGCCGACATAGTTCACGTCCGACGCCATCTGATGGAGCATCGCGGCAGCGCCGCGCGTCGCGTCGGTGCCTTTCGAGGCTTCCTCGCCATTGGAAAGGATCCCGACCCGCGGGCGCGCGATGTTACGCACGCGACGCGAATAGACACTACCCATCACGGCGAACTGCGCCAGATGAATCGGCTTTACCTCGGTGTTGGCGCCGGCATCGATCAAAAGCGTAAGGCCGCCGGTCGCCGGAATCAGCGATGCGATCGCGGGACGATCAACATGCGCGAGGTTGCCGAGGATAGCCATCGCTGCGGCCATCATCGCGCCGGAATTGCCCGCGCTCACGAAGCCGTGGACCTCGCCGCGCTTGACCATCTCCATCCCGAGATGGATCGACGAATGCGGCTTGGTCAGGACCGACTCGAGTGGCGAGTCATCCATCGCGACCACTTCGGGTGCATGCTCGACTCGAATCGCGAGGCCGGTGGTATCGTGCGCAGCGAGTTCCGTCTCGACGATATCCTTGAGGCCGACGAGAACAACCTCGATGGCGAAATCGCGCGCCGCCGCAACCGCTCCTTCAACGGCAGCCTTGGGAGCGAGATCGCCCCCCATCGCGTCGAGCGCGATTCTCAAGGATGTACTCCTGCGACCCTACTCGGTCGCTTCGGCGAGCTGACGGCCGCGATAGGTACCGCAATGGCGGCATACGCGATGGGGCATCACGGGCTCGCCGCATTGCGCGCAATTGGACGGATTGAGAGGCTTTAAAGCATCATGCGCGCGGCGCATGTTCTTCTTCGAGTGCGAGGTACGACGTTTTGGTGCTTGCATCTAAATAATCCCGGTTAATTTCGCTTCTATTTGTATGTCAATTAAGACGAGCGGCCAACCTTAAGGTTGCGCAGCGCCGCCAGTCCCGGATGCCCAGTCTCCAAGCTACACCCGCATTGGGTATGATTCAGGTTCACGCCGCACTTCGGACAGAGCCCGCGACAATCCTCGCAACAAAGCGGCCGCGTTGGCAGCGACAGCAGGAACTGCTCGCGAATCAATGGCGACAGGTCAATCCGATCGCCATCGTAGAGCGAGAATTCCAGGTCCTCGTCGCGAAGATCCTTGTCATCGTCGAAGCCGATTGCCTTCGGCGCCAGGATGAAGCGGAAGTCGCGGTCGCTCGGCGCCGCGAATTCCTCGGCGCATCGCGCGCAGATAGCGGTCGTCGAGGCATGTAGGCCGCCCTCGAAGAAGAGCTCGGTGCCCGCGCGATAATAGGAAACATTCACGCCGATCGGCTTTTTAACCCGGAACTCCGTAAGCGGTCCTTTTTCGAGGACACGATTGATTTCGTCCTCCGGCTCGGCGAAGGAAAGTTCCTTCGCTTCGGCGGTTATATCGTCTATCAGAAGCTTCACTGGACCCCCTCTCTGGGCAATATAGGGGTGCGCGAAGAGCCGATTATTGCATGCCTTGGGGTGGGTTCAAATATGCGCGCCGACCGAATGGTGGAAACTCCATCGACGCTGGCGCGGTCATAGACTTTCGCAAGCGCGACAGAATAGCGTCTTATCGATTAAGAAGGAGAGCCACGACTACCCAGGCCAGCACCGCGCCATAGGCCAAAAAAGAAGCGTAGGTGGCGATTCGACTGGTGGGCATAATAACCATCTCCCTGACTCAAAACGATCGATCTACTGAGGAGCAAATCCTTTGCCGAAAGCACGGCTCCGTAGAATTAGACGATGAGGAATCCGGCTATTTCAGTGCGTGGGAACATTTCGCGGGATTGTCAAACTTACCGTCGGTTTGGTGCAGAATTTACATCGCCACCGCCGCGGCTGCGCCTTACCGATGTCCGCTATCGATGTTGATGAGCCGCGTGCAATTCCAACGCGAGAACTCCCAGCACCAGCGCGCCGACCACCACTTGGTTTACCAGCGCGGACTGATTCGCCCTTCGTTCAGCGGGCGCGTTTCCCGAGGGAGCGTTGGAACCCGCACTGGAGCGAGAAGACGAATCCTGAGCCTCGTAGTCATCGATATTCCCGAGTCCCGCCGGCAGAGGCTCCGTTGAGTGCATCCTTGATTCCGGCGGCAGCGCGTTATCGACGGATGGACTCGATGCTGAACTTGGCGCATTCGGAGGGAGTACCAGAACCTGGCTCGCGGATGCCGCTCTGATCGGAACCATCGAGATGGAAAGCGCCAGAATCGTCAACAGCGCGATGCTCAGCAATCGGGACTGCCGCTTTCCGGGCGCGTTATGTTCCAAACAGTGCGTGGTTTTGGACCTCAACATCGAAATTCCCCAATCTGGATACGTTGGTTGTCACGAATGGATGCAATCTATCTGGCAACACAGAGCATCAAACGTTCCAAGGGAAGCTGGCGGTAACCTGCGGCGTTCAGTACCCATTACCCTCTATGCAAACCGCGATTGCCTGATTATGTTAGGCCCTTGCATTGAGGGGAGTGCGGTTCAAATGTCTCAGGCAGAGCCTTCGGATCGATCGGCTGAAGTTGCCGAGGTCGAGCAGCGCGAAGCGCTGGCTACCCTCGGCAACGATGTGGCCGTTCTCGACACGCTTTGGTCCGAGGGCCTGGTCGTAAGCAGCACCGCTCAACTGGTTCTGAGCAAGAGCCAGGCGCTGACCCTTTTTCGCGCGGGCCGCATTCGCCTGAAGACCTTTGAGCGGCGCGTATCGAAGCTGGCGGTCCTGGGCGATATCGCCCTCGCCACCGGCAACGAAAGCTTCACCGTCAAAGATGATCCGACCGGCAGCGACCCCTCCACCTCGGATATTTTCGTCTGCAGTTACATGAATGCGTGGCGAATCGAGGGCGCCGCATGGAAGATGATTGGCCGCCACGTCGGCTTCATCGCGCGCATGCCCACTCAGGCTAAATCCTAGATGCTCAGTACGCATCGGGCGCGGCGCGGTAGGCTCCATCCATCCCGAGATCGTTCCGTCGATTGCTCCTCTCCTACCAAGTCGGCGAGTTCACCGATGGTCAAAGTGTGCTAATATCGTCGGGTGGCGCCCATCGAGGGCGCCGTTTGTCGTTTGGGTAACGGTGAAATCGCGCACATGGGAAATGCAGAAACGAACCCACCGGAGGTAGCCTCGATGAGGGTCCTGAGCGCTTCGCGAACGATCTCGGATGGCAACCGGCGACGCACTGGCGGTAGCGTTGCTTTAACGAAAGTGCAAAAACAAACCCACTGGGTTGCCATCGAAAATGACGGAACAAAGCCAATTCATCGAGGAGAATCAAAGCGTTTTTGGAACGCGATGATAGTCAGCGGGGCGTATGTGACAACACCTCCCGGATAGCAAAGGTCGCAGGACGAAGGCCGGCCGGCGCGCCATCCGACCCCTTCTGGGAAGGCGCTTAGGGAGGCATGTCGAATCGCAGAAACAAACCCACCACGAACCCGCGCTGGTACGGCTGTTAACACCTCATCAATAACGATTCGACATCGCGTCGATTATCGATCAGAGCGGACCAGCATCGAGGCCTGAACACCAGTCTCCGGCGCGTCAGCGCGATTCCTGCCGTTCAAGTCACAGAACGATGTCCGGTCTACAAACTGTAGGGTTCGATCGAGATGCGGTCACGCCTGGCGGCGTTCGTTCGCTTTTACTTTCTGATACTTGCGGTAGTCGTAGCCGGTCGCCATCGCCATCAGCAAGGGCTCCATCCCGCCGTCGCGCTCGCGACGCAGCACCCGCAAGCGATCGAAGAATTCGCGGAAGTCCTTGTCGATGCGACGGATGCCATTGCCATCGTTGGGCGCGAGGAAGAAATCATGCAGGCGCGTCACCGTGAAGCGCAGCGAGGAGTAGCGCAACTCGTTCGGGAACGCATCCCATTCGGCGAGCGAGAGCGTGCGCACCGATTCATAGCCGTGGAGCAAATCGCGGAAGCGATCGAGGGAGTATTCCGCATCGACAAAGCACATCGCATTGACGGCGGTGGCGATATCGAAAATGAACTTGCCGCGGCACGCCGCCTCGAAGTCGAGCACCGCGACGAGCTTCTCGCCGCGAAACAGCACGTTGTCGCAAAAGAGGTCGCCGTGGATGACGCCCTTGGGCAGTTTGCCCTCGAGGTAGCGCGTGAGGTAGTCGACCTCGTCATCGAGGGTGCGCAGAATCTTGCGGAAGTAGTTCGGCAGCTTCGCGCGCACGGACAGGTACAGATCGGCAATACGCTCGAAGCTGAAGCGGTTGTCGATGCCCTTCTTGTAGGCCTTGCCCAGCACGTGCAGCTCGCCGAGGGTACGACCAATCGTCTCGAGCTGGGTCGGCTTGAGGCGGTCAGGATGCAGCACCCGGCCCTCATGAAAGCGGAACATCGAGACGCATTTACTGTTGAAGTTGCGATAGAAGCGGCCCATCCGATCCTGCATCGGATGCGGGCACGGGAACGAATGCTTGCGCAGGAAGCTCAGCAGGTCGAGCTCGCGCTTGAGCTCGTTCTCGCCCTTGACCTCATCGACGCGGAGCAGGAAACGCCCCTTGGCGGTCTCCAGCAGGTAGTTGCTGTTGACCGAGCCCTCGGGAATACCGGCAAAACTGCCGACGCGGCCCAAGCCGTAATCATCGGCAAGTTCCTTTAGGAACGGTTTCGTGAGCTCGGTATAAACGGCCATTTAATCGGGGATGAACTTTCGGATTGCTTGGCCGCAGTCTAGAGCGCATTGACGATCCCGTCAACTAGGGGGTTGAAAAAAGCTCCGATCAGTGGCCACGACGATTGTAAGAAACTCAATGATGAAATAAGAGAATCGCCATGGCAGCTAAGAAATCCGCATCCGCAGGCAAAACCAAGCCATCCGTCGCGAGCACCGGCACCGCGCCCTCAATGGAGGGGTCCAAGGCGCCCGCATTCGCGCTTCCCGATGAATCCGGGAAGGCGGTCGCGCTGAAGGACCTCGTCGGAAAGAAAAACCTCATCCTTTACTTTTACCCCAAGGATATGACCCCGGGATGCACCACCGAGGCGTGCAGCTTTCGCGACAATATCGATGGAATCCGCAAGGTTGGCGCGCAAGTGGTCGGCATTAGCGGCGACAGCTCGGCGTCGCATCAGAAGTTCATCGACAAGCACGCGCTCAACTTCGCGCTCCTCGCGGATGTCGGCAACGAGGTCGGCAAGCGTTACGGCGTGTATAAGGAAAAATCGCTCTACGGGCGAAAGTTCATGGGCTATGAACGCACCACGATGGTGATTGATAAGAGCGGCATCATTCGGAAGGTTTTTCCGAAGGTAAAGGTAAATGGGCACACGGCTGAGGTCATCGCGGCGCTGAAGGAGCTCAGCTAGCGCTCAATCCCAGAATACGAGGCGATGACCCTCGCGGTCGCTGAAGTTGCCCAGCGCAATCATGACGATATCGACGATGTAGCCGATTCCGAAGAGGCCGCCGGTCAGCAGCCAAATCACGCCGGTCGCGATCTTGCCCACATAGAAGCGATGCACGCCGAAGTAGCCCAGAAAGATGCATAGTAGAAGCGCAACTAGCCTAGACTGCGGAGAAGCGTCAGGCTCGTCATAGAGGCGCTCATCGGGGGGAATCGGCAAGCCGCATTGCGAGCAATAATCGCCCACCGAGAGCAGCTCGTGGCCGCATCGCGGGCAAAAGCGCGGCCTTAGCCGGCCAGCCCACGCAGTATGGCTCGGCGCATCCATCCGAAGGTCATTATCAGAGATCGCCAGATTGGTCATGACGGTAATCTCCCGATGCGCATCGGAGCAAATGAGGTGCCGCGGGAATCTTCAGAATATCGGTGTTTACCGCCGCGGCACAGCGCAGTCCCGGCGCGGCATGCAATCCACATCCGGCAGCGGAAAACCTCAAAGCTCGAAGTCGGCCGCTTCCAGGATGCGCGCGGTGCGGTAGAGGAAACTGTTGCCGAGGACGCCATCCACCACGCGATGGTCGTATGACAGCGCCAGGTACATCATGGTGCGGATCGCGAGCGCATCGGCGCCATCGACCTCGATCACAATCGGACGCTTCTTGACCTCGCCCATCCGCAGAATTCCCACTTGCGGCTGATTGATGATCGCGAAGCCGTAAAGGTTGCCCTCGCGACCGGGATTGGAGAGCGTGAAACTTCCGCCGCTGAGGTCATCGGCGGTAATCTTTTTGTCCTGCACCTTGCGACGGAGCCGCTCGATTTCCCGTGCGAGGCCAACCACCGACATTGTCTCGGCCGCCTTGATGACGGGGACCAGCAGACCATCCTCGCTGTCCATCGCGATGCCGAGATTAATCTGCTTGCGGATGACCAATGAGTCGCCCACCACCGATGCGTTCATGCGTGGGAATTCCTTCAGCGCGCGTACCGTCGCGGCGGCCGCCAGCGGCAGCATCGTGAGGCCGAAGCCCTCGCGTTCCTGGAACGCCTTCTTATAAGCCTCGCGAAGCTGCACAAGCTTGGTCAGATCCACCTCCGCCAGCGTGCCGACGTGCGGCGAATGCGTCTTCGAATAGACCATGTGTTCGGCGATGAGCTTGCGGCGGCGCGTGAACGCCTCGACCGTATCACCCTCGCGGGGTTGGTAGACGGGAGGATGATATCCGCCGGTTGTGGGCGCTACCGGCGGAATTGATGGCGCCGGCCTTGATCCTTCGGGCGCCGGACGCGGCGACGATGCCGCCGCCGCTCCGTTCGCATGCTGCGCAACCGGCGCCTGGGGCGCCGCTAGCGCGCCGCCCTGGCGCAGCGAATCGAGGTACTTCAGCACGTCGCGTTTGCTGACGCGCCCGCCGATTCCAGTGCCGGGGATCCGCTCGATGTCGAGGCCATGCTCGGCGGCCATTCGCATGACCACCGGCGAGTATCGCCGATTGTCCCCCTCCCCTTGCGGCGCGGGTGGGGCGGCCCCCCCCCCCCCCCCCCCCCCCCCGCGCGGGCCCCCCCCCCCGCCGCGCCCGGGGGGGGGGGGG
>VFSW01000359.1_pt1 | contig 65347 bp, 44 predicted proteins | sample 5358111 | NCBI WGS metagenome assembly VFSW01 (sample SAMN11554181, study PRJNA540505) | mine drainage metagenome | isolation source: sediment from site ElyBrook_90M | place: USA: Ely Copper Mine, Vershire, VT | collected 2017
TTCGTGTTGTGAGCACCCTGCCAGTCGATCGTCCAGCCGCCGCATTGTTGGCCGATGTCCACCGCGGCATGACCGACGACGAGAATGCGTCCCTTGGGGTTGAGCGGCAGCACGCCGCCGTCGTTCTTCAGCAGCACGAGCGACTCGCGCACGGCCCGCCTCGCGAGCGCGCGATGCGCCGGATCGCCGAGCACGTCGAGGCCGGCGCTCGTCCGCGGGTGTATCGCCGGGGGACGGGTGAACAGGTTTGCCAGAACCTTCACACGGAGGATGCGGCGCACCGCGTCGTCGATGCGCGCCTCGGGGATCACGCCCTCATGCACCTCGGCGAGCGTGTTGCGGTAGATTTGCCGCCAACTGTCCGGCGCCATGATCATGTCGAGGCCGGCATTGATCGTCGTCGGGCAGTCGAATTTCGTGCAGCCGGGGATTTCTGCTTGGGCGTCCCAGTCGCCGATGATGAAGCCGTTGAATCCGAAACGTCCCTTCAAAACACCGGTCAGCAGGGATTTGTTGGCATGCATCTTCACGCCTTGCCAGGAGTTGTACGAGGCCATCACGGTGAGGACGCCCGCGTCTATCGCCGGCAGATAACCTGCGGCATGCACGCGTATCAGGGTCTTCTCGGGAATGAGGTCGTCGCCCTGATCGCGGCCGTCGAAGGTGCCGCCGTCGCCGATGAAGTGCTTGACCGTCGCGACCGTGTGATCGGCCGAGAGGTAGTCGGGGGTGCCGAGCTTTCCCTGCAGGCCCTCGACCATCGCCGCGGAGAGGCGCGCCACCAAGCGCGGATTTTCCGAGTAGCTTTCGTAGGTGCGTCCCCAGCGCGTGTCGCGCGCGACCGCGATGGTCGGCGCGAACGCCCAGTTGAAACCGGTCGAGGCCACTTCATCGGCGGTTGCGCGACCGATCTTCCGGACGAGTTGCGGATCATGCGTGGCGCCGAGCGCGATGTTTTGCGGGAAGATCGTCGCGCCACGTACCCGCGCATCGCCATGCACGGCGTCGATTCCGAGCAGCAGTGGAATCGCGACATGGCCGGATCCGTTGGCGGCCGCCGCGCGTTGATAGGCATTGGCGAGTTCGAGCCATTCGGCGGGTGCGGCCCGCAGGTGCCCGTACGGTGCGGAGTTGCCGCCGGCGAGAATCGAGCCGAGGTGGTATTTCGCGGCCTGCCGCGGTGTGATCGTGGAGATGTCCGCCTGGATCATCTGCCCGACCTTCTCTGCGAGCGTCATCCTGGCCATCAACGCATCGACGAAGCGCTCGACTCGGGGCTCGATCAGCACGTTCTTCGGTCCGGCCGGCCAGAGATTCGGATGCGCGACCGCCGGCGCGGCTAGCGCGCCGCTGGGGCGTGCGAGCGCGGCGATCAACAACCAAGCCGAGCCCGCCGCGACGCGCCGCGCGCCTGCGTAGAGGATGACGTGTTTCATCGGCGGCTCCCCGCGGCGGAAATCGCCACGACGCGATCTTTCACGTTCCAGCCGTGCACGGCGACGCGCGCGCAGCGCCTTCCGTTCAAGGGGCATTCGACCTGGATGCGGCGGGTCTCGCCGGGCAATAGTGTCACGTAGTTGTCTCCATAGTAGACCGGAAGCACGCGGGTGCCCCGCGCATCCTGCATCGTTATCCTCGTCGCGAGCGCCGTGTCCCGGCCGCGATTCGTGAGCGCGACGTCGACAATCTGTGCGGATCCCGCCTCGCGGTCGCGCGCCGTCAGCTCAACCGGTTGTCGGGCAAGCCGGTCGAGGCGGCGCTGCCCCGCGGCGGTGGCGCTCGGCCAGTATACGTTCTCGGAGCGGATGCGGCCGAGCCCATCGCGCAGCGTGAGCTTCACGATCACGACACCCTCGCGTGCGAAGAACGGGCTGAGATCGAGCGGCGCGAAGCGGGCCGTCGAGTTCGCGGCGATATCGGCGTGATCGACGCGCCGTGCGAGCAGGCGCCCGCCGAGGGTGAAGATGCGGCTCTCCAGTTCGAGGCTCGGCTCCGCCTTGCGCGTCACGTTGATGATCGCCGGCCGGTAGTCCGGCAGATCGAGTTGTGCGTGCAGCGGTTCGCAGGCCTTCTTGACCCCATAGTAGGCCGCCGCGGTGTCATAGTCGGAGCTGTAGATCTGCCAGGTGTTGCTCGGCCAGGCAGGGTGCGTCATCCAAAGCAGGCGACCGCTATTGCGCGTCCATAAATGCGCGTTGAAGCCCTCGAAGATCGCGCGGTACGAGACGTAGTCCATCAATTGGGCTTTGCGTTCGAAATCCTCGAGGCTGCGTGGCGCACCGTATTGGCGGTCGAGGGCGGCCATGAAGGTTTTCGTGTCGCCGTTGCCGCCGAAGTGCCAGTCGTGGTAGGCATAGGTGTCGTTAAGCGGCCAGCGGTCGGCCGCCGGGATCATGGCGCGCACCGAGTCGAGCGAGGCGAGCGAGGGTGTGCCCACCTCGACGGCGAAACCTCGGGCGAGCGTCGTGAAGTACGCGGCGGGCGGGCGGTAGTTGTACGGCCCGCTGACCTGCAGGTTCACCGAGTTCGAACTCGGCGTGTAGTAGCGGGTACCGTCGAGTTTCGCGACCAGAGCGGCCATGCCGTCGTTCAGGATCGGCGGCGGCACCCCCTCGTTGCGGCCGATCCAAAGCGCGATCGACGGATGATTGCGGTAGCGGCTGATCACGTCGCGTACGTTGGCGAGGAACAGCGCGGGATCCTGCGGTTCCAGCTGGAAATTCTGCGTCGAGATCCAAAAATCGTTCAGGACGAGAAAGCCATATTTGTCGGCGAGATCATAGAAGACACCCTCGGTGTTCTGGCCGAGCCAATTGCGCATGATGTCGAGGTGCGCGGCATGCTCCAGCCGGAAATAGGGCTCGAGCCTGTGTCGGCCGATGCGCTTGAGATCATCGTCCATGCCCCAGTTGCCGCCGCGCGCGGCGATGCGCACGCCGTTGACGCGGATCACGAGATACGGTGCGAGTGTGCTGGCCGGCAAGGTGCGCACGGCCGGCGAATGCTCGCCGGCGGCGGTCAGAGACGCGGCCCAGCCGTTCGGCGTGCGTTTGATCGCGCGATGGCGCACGTCGATGAGTCGCGCGGCGCGCGCATTCGCGAGCGAGGGATTGAACTCGACCCGTCGCAAACGGCCTTCGCGGTCGAACAGAGAGAGTTCGTAGGTTAGTTCGCGCATCCCGAAATTCAGCGACTTGCGGTCGGAGAGCCGTGTCGCGTGATAGACCGCGATATGCAGCCGGTGGAGCGTCGCCGGACCGTAGCCGTTTGGCCACCAAAGGCGCGGGTGGGGGACGCGAAGTTGCGCAAATTCGCCCGGTGAGAAGCGCACCGTTGTCACCCCGGGAGGCAGCGTCAGCGAGCGCTGCACGGTGACTGAGTCGAAGCGCGCCTTCACGGTTGCGGCAAGCGGCCGTCCGGCCATGTTGCGGACGGGCACGGCGATCGAGACGTCGGCAACGTCGCGTCGTGGCAGCGGCAGAATGGTCTTCACCTGCGGATCGAGGATGCGCAACGCACCGCTCGCCGCCAGTGTGACCGGCTGCCACAGGCCGATGTCGCGGTCGCGGATGCCTGGAATCCAGTCCCAGCCCCCGGTCGCGATGAACGTCGGCCCGTCGAGCGCAAGTTCGCCCCCGTTCAGGCCGGGACCTGCGGCAACCGACTCTTCGTGGGGAATGCCGGGATGCGGCGGCGGCACGATGCGCACGGCCAGTGCGTTCAGGCGGCCGGGGCGTACGAGGTGCGTGACGTCGAATACGCCGCGGATGAACGCGCCCGTGATCGTGCCAAGCCGGGTGCCGTTGAGCCAGACCTCGGCGCGGTAGTTGATGCCGAGGAAGGTGAGCGTCAGATGACGGCCGCGCAACGCGCCGGGCGCGCGGAACACGCTACGATACCAGTAATCTTGGTGCGCCAATCGCTCCGGGATCGCGAGGTTGTTGAGGCCGTAATTCGGGTCCGGGTAGACGCCGCGTGCGATCAGCGTCGTGAGCACGGTGCCGGGTACGACCGCCGGATACCAGGGCTTTGCGTCGGCCGGATAGTCGACGGACGAAAGACGCGCGCCGCCCGGATCCCGCGCGCGCGGCGCGGCGACCCGCAGGCTCCAGTTCGAGACCGTCCAGGTGTGCGCGCCGGCGGGGTCGAGAGCCGTCGATGCCGGGGGCGGTGGGGTCGCGATCGGCGCCGATGGCGCGCTGTGAGCGTGCGGCAGCGTCCAAGGATCCTGGGGTTGATCAAGCCCGATCCACTCGCGCTTCTGCACGGCCCAACCGACCCCGACGTGCCTGAACTCGATCAGTCCGAAAGCCGGCGGTGCCGCCGCGAGTGCGCCGATGCGCGCCGCGCTGAGCGCGTGCTGGTGCACGCTCCACAGCGCCAGTTTGCCGCCGAAGTGATTGACCGTGAGGTGCTTACCGACAGGCGCCGCCCGGGCCGACAAGGGCGACGGTGCGGGTGCGAGTGCGATGCGTGCCGCAACCGGAAGGGTTTCGGCGCTGCGCTCGGCAACCTCGCTTCCGCCCACATAGAGGCGCGCGGTGCGGCCGTCGTAGGTCGCCATGACCGCCGTCCAGTGTCCGGGGGCAATGGCTGCTGAACCGACCAAGCGTATGCCCGGACCCAGCACGAGTTGCGCGTGTCCGTTGCGAAGTTCCAGGCCGCGCCACGAGCGGCTTGCCAGTTCGCCGATGGCCGTGAGGATCTCGGTGCCGCGTTGCCGCCGCCGCCAGTCGATCCAACCGCCGATTGACCAGGGTGCTGCGGCTGAAAGCAGTCGCGCGTCGGGCGCAAGTTTGCGATGCAGGCCGATTCCGCCCGCGAGGAAAGCCGCGTCGTAGGGACCGAGATTCTCCGAAGGCGACGGGTTCATCGCTCCGGAGGCGCTCGCCCATGCCACGGATGACAACGCGATCAATCCGATGAGGCCAGACATCCGACAAATCACAATTTTAACGCTGCGTTTACAGCAGCTTCTACGTGGCGCCATGGTCTCCCCTTCGCGCGTCGTCGTGACAACGCTGTCATTTTATCGTAACCCGATAATCGATCCTAGGACAGTCTGAGGTTTCCGTCTCGTTGATCGCCGCATTGGCCCGCGCCATCCGCATTCGTGGTGGTACGCACTCCTCGGAAGGCACCAGGGGAGGCGTTGGCAATGCTCATCGTGGCTTTCGGATGGATAAGTCAAAGCGGTCCCGGTGCATGTGGCGTGTAAACCTCAGTGGTGTCCTGCTTGTTCGACGACGCCATCGGGCATCGCCATTTTCACGCATCGAGGCGTCCGTCATCCTGCGGATCGGGGGAGAATGTGATTTCCACCGTGTTCATCGAGATATCGCTGATCGGCGTGTTTCATCGTGCCGCCAGCTCGGTGGCGCGACGTGTTTCGGGGCAAAAATGCGCAATATTTAGCCATTTCGTTCAATCCATCGTCAGGTCGCGAATCTCATTGCAGGTGCCGGGGTCGTGCGGGGCCGTCTGCGCTGCCACAGGAGTGTCGCGCAGGCGTTCAGGGCAATAAATGCAAACAAATGTATTTAATCGTTGACTTTCGGCTCGGGCCGGCGTTAGCCTCTGCGCAACATCACCCGGGGCGCCAGTCCCGGGATGGTGCGGGAACGGAGCGCCGACGCCGATGCTCAGCGATCCATGTCGGGAGCGCAGAGCAGCGTCGCCGAGCATTCGGCGCCGGAATCGAAAAATAGTTTTGATCGGGGGGAGTTCATACCATGTCGCATCGTCAGGAAAAGCGCGCCCGTAAGTTTATTCGTTTGGCTGTGATGACAGCGGTGTCATTCGACGCGTCCCTCGCAAGCCACGCGCTGTTGGCGGACGCGCCTGCGCCCGCCCACACGCAGAGCGCCAAAGCGGGCGCGAGCGCGGATCAGTTGACCGAAATCGTCGTCACCGGCTACCGCGAATCGCTGCAGAACGCGCTCAACATCAAGCGAGCGTCTTATTTGCCGGTTGAAGTGATCTCCGCCGAGGACATCGGCAAGATGCCCGATCAGAACGTGGCGGAGTCGCTACAGCGGCTCGCCGGGGTACAGATCGACCGCGGTGCGCAGGGCGAGGGCACGCAGGTGTTGATCGACGGCCTGCGGCAGAACCTGACGACCTTGAACGGCGATCTGTTCCTCACGGGCAAGGAATTCTACGTGTCCGGCGAGGGTTCCGGCGGCGGCGCTGGCGGCAACTCGCAGTACGGTTCGCTCGAAGGCGTGCCGAGCGAACTCGTGACCGGCATCGAAGTGTTCAAGAATCCGGACGCGGCGATGACCGAGGGTGGTCTCGGCGGCACGATCGACTTGAAGACGCGTGACCCACTCGCCGGCCGGGACGGTCTCTCGCTCGGCGGCAATTTCCGTGAATCGACGGCGGACGGCACGTCGGCCAAATTACCGGCGGGCGTGCTCGTCGGATCGTACAAGGTCGGTGATCGCCTCGGTTTCACCGCGAGTGTGTCCTTCGACAACGAGAAGACACACACCAAGGAGTTCCAGGACCAGAACCGCGCCGCGTGGCTGACGACCAATTCGGCGACCGGTCCGTACACCGGCGCCTTGACCGCTGCGGGAATCACCACGCTGCCGAACGGCCAATACTACATCGATCCGCAGCTCGCCTATTTCACCGACATCATCGACTACCGCAACGACAAGGGCGCCTCCCTCGGTGTCAAGGCGCGCATCACGGACAGCATCACCTCGCGGCTGAATTGGTTCCACTCGGAAGAGGACGACAGCAATTACAGCTACAGCGACAAGGCCTGGTTCAACGGCTCCGGCCAGTCATCGGGGAGCCTGATCCCCGGCATCGATCCGACCCAGCCGTATTCGATCGACAGCAACGGGGTCGTGCAGAACGCGACCTTCAACGCGCACGGCGCGGAGACCGCCACCCTCTACCAACAGAACATCGCCAAGGCCGACAATTTCCAATGGGTCACGCGATTCGACAATGGTGGCCCGGTGCGCGGCGTGCTCGATGCCGCCTATTCGCGCGCGACATCGAATTACCAGGCGGCCCAGGCCGACGTCGAGCATGGACTGTACCTCACGAGTGCCGGCGTCGCGACCGCACCGGCCGCGCCCGGCTGCAACAACGGCTCCTCGACCTGCGCGCCGCCGGCGCCCGGCAGCCACGGCTATGAGTTTACCTACTCGAACGGGGGCACCTCTGGACTGCCTTCGGTAAGCTACCTGTCGCCGTATGCTGATGTCCTCAACAATCCGAACTACACCACGTTCAAATCCAACTGGGCGTGGGCGAACCTCACCAACAACCGGGAGTTCTCGGTGCGCGGCGCCTTGAAATGGAACCCTCAGTTCATCAAGGACGTGCCGGCGACGATTACCGCGGGCGTGCGCTATGCCGGCCGGGACGTCCGGCAAACATTCGGCCGCTACTTGATCAACGGCACCCAGCCGGGCGGCGCGATCGCGGGTGGTCAGACCGGCTGCAACTCGGTCAGTGCGCCGAACACCTGCGGACCGTGGCTCTATTACCAGGATCCGGGTTACGGCACGCCGAACATTCCCTATTCCACGGCCTTATCGAACCCGGGCCTCGGCGCGACATTCCCGAACTTCGCGGTCGGCAACATTCTCGTCAAGAATCCGGCCACGGGAGGGATGACCGATCCGTCGACCTACCTGCAGCAAGTCTGGGCGGGCGCCGGCGTGACCAACACGACCGAGCAGTTCTTCGTCGATCAACTCAGTTCCTTCAGTGTCGCGGAGCGCACCACGGCGCCGTACTTCATGGTCGATCTGGGCGGACCGTCGAGCCCGTTCCACTCGAATTTTGGCGTGCGCGTCGTCACCACGAATCTGACGATCGACAACGGCCAGTCGGCGCTGTCGCCGACCTACTATGGCACCGCCTCGTGGAACGGCGTCGATTCGAATGTCGTCCCGGTGCGCACCACCCGCAGCTACACCGACGTGTTGCCGTCGTTCAATTTCGTTCTCAATCTGTCCGAAACGCAGAAGGTCCGCCTTAGCGCGGCGCGGGTCGTGGCCCCGCAGGACCTGTTCGAGCTCGGCGTCGGCAATTCCTACAATTTCACGCGTAACAGCAACCGTTTGAACCCGACCACCGGCCAGTTGGGCGGCTTCGAGTTCATCAACGGCGCCTCCGGCAACACGCAGCTCGACCCGTACCGCGCCTCGCAATTCTATCTGTCGTACGAGGACTACTTCGCACCCGGGTCGATCGCGAGTCTCGCGGGCTTCTACAAACAGGTCGACAATTTCATCGAGGTCCAGCAGGTTTCGACCTTCGTCAAGGACGACTTTGGGGGCGACACCGGCTACATCACGAAACCGGTCAATGCCGGACAGGGCAAGATCTACGGCCTCGAGGCGACGGCCGACTACGCGTTCGGCGACTCGATCGCCTCCTGGTTGCGCGGCTTCGGCGTCGCCGCCAACTACACCTATTCGAAATCCGAGGCCAACAACTCGACCACCTCCTTCTCGTACGACTCGGCGATACCCGGGGTTTCGTTGAATGCCTTCAACGGCACGTTGTACTACGAGCGCTTCGGTTTCTCGGCGCGCATGTCCTACACCTGGCGTGACCGGGCGGTGAACGACTCGCTCGTCGGTGCGACCTTCACCTTCCCCGATCAAAACGGGGTCGAGAAGACCTATCAGGTGTTCTCGGCGCCCTACGGGCAGCTCGACGGACAGATCGGCTACGACTTCAACAAGCACATCGGCGTGTTCGTCTCGTTCCAAAACCTGACGAACTCGGTGCAGCATACCTATCTGCAGTTCCCGAACCTGCCGTTCACCTACGACGCCAGCGGGCGGCGTTTCTTCGTCGGCATCCGGGGAAAGCTGTAACAGGCACTGGCCGCAGCCGCCGCCCGACTGGAATCGAGAGGCGGCGCGGCGGGCCGCGTGGGGCTTACATGATGATGGACGACAGGCGGATCCGGCACATCGCGATCGTTGGCGGCGGCACCGCCGGCTGGCTGGCGGCGGCCGTTCTCGCCCGCTCTCTGCCGGGTGTCGGCTGCCGCATCACCGTCGTCGAGTCCCCTGACATTGCCCCGGTCGGCGTGGGCGAGGCGACCATACCGCCGATCATCGACTTGTTGCGCCTGCTCGGCATCAACCAGGACGATTTCGTGCGTCATACCGGCGCCACCTACAAGCTCGGCATCAGGTTCACCGACTGGAGCCGGATCGGCTCGAGCTACTGGCATCCGTTCGGCACCTTCGGCACGGTGATCAACTTGCGTCCATTCCATCATGCCTGGCAGCGCGCCAAGCAGGAGGGGCGCGCGCCCGACTTCATGGATTTCAGTCTCTGCGCGGCGCTCGCGCAGGCGGGTAGATTCCGATTCCAGGATCCGGCGGCACCGGGACCTGTCGCGGGCCTGCGGCACGCGTTGCACTTCGACGCGAGCCTGGTCGCGAAATACTTCAGCCGATACGCCGGTGTTCTCGGCGTCGTGCACCTCGAGCGTCGCGTCGTCGATGCGACGCTGCGCGATAGCGGCTTGATCGAGGCTCTCGTCTTCGAGGATGGATCGCGGCTGGAAGCGGATCTGTTCATCGATTGCAGCGGCTTTCGTGGAATTTTGATCGACCAGGTGCTACGCACCCGCTTCGTCTCGTGGGGTGACTATCTGCCCTGTGATCGGGCAATAGCCGCACCCACCGGAGCGGCGACGGCGGCGCAGGGCAGGCCGCCATTCACCGAGGCTCGAGCCGGCGCGGCGGGCTGGCAGTGGCGGATTCCCCTGCAACATCGCATGGGCAACGGTTACGTGTACTCGAGCGCCCATGCGAGTGATGAGTCGGCGTGGCGGGATTTTCATGCCGCGCTCGACGGCGAACCGCTCACGGAACCGCGTGTGCTGCGCTTCGTCGCCGGTCGGCGCGAGCTTTTTTGGAACCGAAACTGCGTCGCCCTCGGCCTCGCCTCCGGCTTCCTCGAACCGCTCGAGTCGACCAGCATTCACCTGGTGATGAGCGGGGTGTACAAGCTGCTCGAACACTTTCCGGATCGGTCATTCGCGACGGCCAACATCGATTCGTACAACGCCGAGCTCGGCGTCGAAATGGAAGCGATCCGCGATTTTCTGATCCTGCACTATGCGGGCACCGGACGCGACGACAGCGCGTTCTGGCGCTATTGTGCGCACATGCCGCTGCCTGCGAGTCTTGCCGCGCGAATCGAACTTTACCGGCAGACCGGACGCGTGCGCGGCAAATCCGGCGAGCTGTTCAGCGACCTGAGCTGGTTTTACGTGTTTGACGGACTCGGCATCGAGCCGCTGGCGTATGACCCGCTGATCGATGTGGTGCCGAAGGGTGCTTTCAGCGAGATTCTCGCCGCCCTTGGTCGCGACACGCGGGCGGCCGTGGCTGGCGCACCGACCCACGAGTCGGTCCTCGCCGCACTGACGCGCGATGCGGGCGCTGGCGCGGGCGCGGTCGCGGCCCGGAGGCGATGAACGTGGCGGGTTCCTTGTATGGCGGCGTCGAGCTCGGCGGCACGAAGTGCGTCTGCATACTTGGCACCGGGCCCGACGACGTGCGCGAGCAGGCGGTCGTGGCCACCGGCCGCGACCCGGTCGATACGCTGGCGAGAATCGAGACCATCCTGCATCGATGGGTCGGGCAGCACGGTCCGATCGATGCGCTCGGCATCGCCTCCTTTGGTCCAATCGATCTCGTGCGTCTCTCGCCCACCTATGGCAGCATCCGCGCGACCGCCAAGCCTGGCTGGCGCGGTACCGACATCGCGTCCCGATTCGCCCATAGCTGCGGTGTGCCGGTCGGCTGCGACACCGACGTGAACGCCGCCGCGATCGCCGAAGGGCGCTGGGGCGCGGCGCGCGAACTCGCCGATTATGCTTACGTCACTGTCGGCACCGGTGTCGGTGTGGGTTTGATCGTCGATGGCCGGCCGCTCCAGGGCTTCAGTCACCCGGAATGCGGCCACATCCGAGTGGCACGCATGGCGCAAGACAGCTGGCCCGGTTCGTGCCCGTTTCACCGTGATTGCGTCGAAGGTCTGGCCTCGGGCGGCGCGATCGCGGCGCGTGCGGGGCGGGCACCGGAGACGCTGAGCGACGATGACGCGGTTTGGGAGTACGCTGCGGACGCGCTGGCGCAATTGCTGCATACGCTGATGTTGACGGCCGCGCCCCGGCGAATTCTGGTAGGAGGGGGCGTCGCCACCGCCCGTCCGGGATTGTTGCCGCTGATCCGCCGTCGCTTGACGCGTAGTCTGGGCGATTACCTGGATCTTGACGAGCTGGTCGGTGCGATCGATGCCTACGTCTGCGCACCAGGCCTCGGCGGGCGTGCGGGGCCGCTCGGCGCGCTCGCGCTCGCCGTCGATGCGGCCGACCGCTAGCGAGGGAGTGAGGACATGCGGCACGAATCTCGGAACCCGTATCCGTGGCGGCGCGATGCGCAGCCGGGGCCGGAGCTCGCCGGCACCAATCTGGCGCGCGCCGGGGATCACAACCAGCGTGTGACCTTGCACGCGATCCGGGTGAACGGACCCGTCACCCGCCACGAGCTGTCCGAGCAGACCGGCTTGACGCCGGCCGCGATCGCGAACATCACGGCCCGCTTGTTGAAGAACCGATTGATCCTGGACGCCGGGCGCCGGCGCGGTCAGCGCGGCCAGCCGGCGAGCAAGTTCGTCGTCAATCCGGACGGCGGATTCTCGATCGGCCTGAACGTCGACCGGGACCACGTCACGCTGGTCATCGTCGATTTCGCCGGGCGGGCGCGCGCGCGATCCTCCCGCGAAATTGCATTCGCCCAGCCGGTGACGCTGCGCGAATTCTTCCGGCGTTCGGTCGGTCATCTGCTCGCCAAGTCAGCCATCGATCGCGCGCGGCTGGTCGGCATCGGCATCGCGTTTCCGGATGACATCGCGCGCGCGCATCTGCCGGATCAACCGCAGGAATATGCGGCCTGGAGCAATGTGCGCGTGGACGATCTGCTCCGCGACGTCCTGGGCATCCCGATCTTCATCGAAAACGACGCGGCTGCTGCGGCGATCGGCGAGATGCAGTTTGGCGCGGGCCACAAGTTTCGCACCTTCTTCTATCTACTCGTGACGGCGGCGCTCGGCGGCGGCCTCGTCATCGACGGCCATTATTTTCGCGGCGCCACCGGGCGCAGCGGTGAGATCGGCTGGTTGCGCGCACACGCCGGTGTCGGCGAGCGGGCGCAGCTGCAGAACATCGTCTCGCTGTCGAATCTATGCCGGATGCTTGCGGTCGGCGGCCACCGGATCGCCTCGCCGGCCGGTCTTGCAAGACTCGAGCCGGGTGCGCGCGCGATCGTAACTCGCTGGATCGAGGAGTCGAGCGCGGCGATGGTCGAACCTCTTCTCGCGGTCAACTGCCTGATCAATCCGGAGGCGATATTGATCGGTGGTCGTCTGCCCGGGGGGCTGATCGATCAGCTTGCCGCGGCTCTGAATCGCAGGCTCGCCGATCATGCAGGACAGATCCCCGCGGTCGCGCCGGTGCAGCGGGCGCAGCTTGCCGACGATGCGCCGGCGGTCGGCGCCGCGATTCTGGCATTCAACGCCCGGCTGCTGCCGCTGCGCGACGCTTTGTGGAAGCCCGGGTGAGCGCCAGCGGGGAATTCGCCGCCCATGCGCGTTTGAGGGCGGCGCGTGCCCACCTCGTCGACTGGCTGGTTGCAGCCGTGTATCCGCTCTGGGCGCACCTCGGCATCGATCGGGTCGGCGGCGGTTTCGTCGAGTGTCTGCATCAGGATGGCAACGCGCCAAACGTCGCACGGCGCGCCCGTGTTCCGGCACGCCAGATTTTCTCCTTCGCGCAGGCGCCTCGCTTTGGCTGGGAGGGTGATGCGGGCGGTATCGTCGCGCGGGGGCTCGAGGACTTCGTCGGCCGCTATCGCCGGTCCGACGGCTTGTTCCGGACTTTGGTTGCGGCCGATGGCACGGTAGTTTGCGACGACGCATTGCTCTATGACCAGGCCTTCGCTCTGCTCGCGTTCGCGGCGGCGGCGACTTGCGGTGACGCCGGCGTCTGCGAACGCACCGCCGTCGACCTGCGCGAGCGGATCGGGGCGTGCTTCCGGACCGCGGACGGCGCCTTCCGGTCGACCGATCGGGCCGACGATGCGCGCGATGCGAATCCACACATGCACCTGCTCGAGGCCTGCCAGACGTGGGCGCGGATCGGTGCGGATCCCGGGTGGGCGAGGTGGTGTGGGGCGTTGACCGACCTGGCACTGCGTCGGTTCGCCCACGCCCCGAGCGGCGCTTTCGGTGAGTCATTCACACGCGACTGGCGGCGCACACCGGGGCCGGCCGGCTCACGGATCGAACCGGGTCATCAGTTCGAGTGGGCCTGGCTGTTCCTGCGCCATGAACCGCCCGCGGAAACGACCCGTGTCGCAGCGCTGCGTCTCTACGCGATCGGCGCACGCCATGGGGTCGTCGAGGGCGTTGCCGTGGACGCCTGTGACGCGGATCTGCGTGTCACATCGCGAGGAGCGCGCCTCTGGCCGCAAACGGAACGACTGAAGGCGGCGCTCGCCGCGGCGATGCTGACGGGCGATGAGGATCTGTGGTTGGCGGCGGCCGACGCCGCCGAGTCTCTTGTCCCGTATCTGGCGACGCCGATACCCGGGCTGTGGTTCGACTTTCGCACGCCGGCGGGGGCTTATCCGCCGACACCGGCGCCCGCGAGTTCGCTGTACCATCTCGTCGGTGCGATCGGCGAACTCGACGCGGCGATGAGCGCAGTTCAACCTCGCGGCGCGAGTTCCGGATAGAACGGCCGCATCACCTGTTTCGGCGTGCGGTCGACGGTGAACAAGCCCCAATGCTTTTCAGGTTCGAGCGGATCGGGCGAGCCTTTCCAGGGCTCGTCGAACGCCTCGAACACGAAGGTCAGAATGCCGGCCGCGTGCGTCCAATCCATCAAGTCCGCGAAGTAAATCGCCTGAAACTCCTCCGAGGAATTTTGTGGCTGTATGCCGCGGCCGTTCGAATTCGTGGCCCATCCGGCCTCGGTGATCACGACCGGCTTGGACGGGTACAGCGCGGCGACACCGTCATAGTTCTGCCGGCTGTAGTTCACCGCCTCGTGTATGTGCTTGTACTCCCAAACCGGATAGGTGTGCACGGAGAGAAAATCCAGTTCGGGCACCAAGTCGCGCAGCGTATCGCGCCACGGCACGTAATTTTCGCAAAATGTCACCGGTTGCACGACGCCGCGTTTGACCCGGCGAACGTGCTCGATCATGCGCGGCACCGGCACGAAATGATCGGTCCAGCCGACGGTCGACTCATTGCCGACCGCGACCGAGAACACGATGTCCTCGTAGCGCCCGGCGAGATCGATCAGCCGGCCGATTTCGGCGTCGTTTTCGGCGTGATTCGCCTCCAGCACTTGCTCCGCGTAGGTGCCACCCCACGGGCAGCCGAAATTATTCATCTCGGCGGCGAGGTAGGCGCCCAGCATGACCTTAAAGTCGAGCCGCTCGGCGCGTATGACCTCCAGCACCCGCAGCGCGTGGGGGCTGCAATCATAGAGCCGAATGAGCCGCCAGCGCCTTTTCAGGATCAGCAGATCTTCACGGATCTCGGCAAGCGACGGATAGATGCGCTCGCCCGGACTTTGGCCGCGCCGGTAGCCGGAATAGCAAATCGCGTCGCCCGTCGGCAGAGTCAGCATCTAGGGCCTAACGTCCGCGGGCGTGTCAACGATACTTGGCGATGCCATCCCGGTCCCACAGTCCCCAGTACGCGCCGACGTCGCCCTCGATCCCGGCCTTCCAGGCTTCGTCGAACGCGGCGAAGTAGAACAACTCGATCCCGTCACGCGCAGCCCATCGACAGGTGTCGATGAAATAGCTGATTGCGCCTGCGGCCGAGGGAATGGCGCCGTGAAAGGCGGTGCCGGTTTGCGGCCAGCCGGTTTCGCTGATCACGACGCGCTTGCCGGCGGCCACCGCGACCGTGCGGCGGTACATCGACTGCATGTAAGTGATCGCCTGAGGCAGCGGGCAGCCTTCCCAAAAGGGATAGCAATTGGTGAAAAGGACATCGCACTCAGCGGCGACTCGAGGATGTTCTTCGAACAGATAATAGGCATCGACGTAGCCCACCGGAACATCGGGCACCGCTTCCTTCACGCGCCGCAGATGGCCGATCAGTTCGTCCTCGGACAAGTCCTCGCGCAGCAGCACTTCGTTGCCGACGGCGAGCAAATCGGCGTGTCCGGCGCGGGCGACGGCGATCGCGCCTTCGATCTCGCGTTCGTTGATCCGTGGATCGGTTCCTAGCCATGCGCCCACCAGGGTCTTCAAGCCCATCTCGTGCGCGATGCGCGGAGTCTGTTCATGCCCATCGGTGCACGAGAAGCTGCGGATCCACTTCGTGTACGGCCTGATGATCGTCAGTCGATCACGGATCTGCGCCCCGCTGACCGCATCCCCCGGCGCCTGCCCGCCGATGTAGGGGCTGAAGCAAAAGCCGTGGATGCGTGCGCGCAATATCGCGTCGAGTTCGCCGGTCAGCGCGTCGAACTCCGCCGCGTTCGGCGCGTTGACGGCAGTGCCGGTTCCTGGGGTCGTGCCGTCGGCCCAAGGTGCCCTGTCATCAACGCACGATCCTTCCATCCAGCGCTTTGACATCGTTGACACGCCTCAGCTGCGGCTGTGGGCACGTTGGTAGGGTAGGCGCCCGGCACCGCGTGTCCCGGCCCCGCCGTAGCCGCCTACCCGGTCGTAGACGCGGACGTAGTCGACGACCAGTTCGGCCGGGAATTTAGTGGCGGCGTTCGGCACGCCGGGAAAGTCGCCGCCGACGGCCACGTTCATGATGATGTAGAACGGTTGATCGAACGGCGCCGGCCAGGGATTCAAGTCCGCAGCGCGCCGCGCCTCGATGCCGCGTTCGTCGCGAAGCGCGCTGCAGCTCCACCAGAAGGACTGCCGCGCCCAGACCTTACCGTCTACGAGCCAGCGTATCTCGCCCGGCTCCCACTCGACCGCGTAGACATGAAAGTCGGCGACCGTGCCGCCATGCTCAAATGCGTGCACGTGGGTGACGAGCGAGCGCTTTGGCGAGGTGGAACCGAAATGCAGGCTGCCGAGGTATTCATGCGGCCGCTCGCCGGCAATCTCCATCACGTCGATTTCCCCCGAGGCCGCCCAGGCGCCGTAGGCATCGTCCTGCGGCAGGAGCCAGATCGCAGGCCACAGGCCCTTGCCGTGCGGCACCTTGGCGCGAAACTCGAATTTGCCATAGCGCTTCGTGAAAAGCGGTGAACCGTCACGCCGCCGCGTCTTGATGCGCGCCGACGTGTAGCCGCAGCCGTGCAGGGATTCCTTCAGCGCGCGAAGATGCAATTTGCCATCCTTGACGCACAGGTTCGACGCATCGTTGGTGTAGTACTGCAGCTCTTCGTTGCCCCAGCCGGGCACCCATTCGTGTCGCTTGTAATCGAAGAAGCCGTTGCCGATGTCGGCATCCCACTTCGTACGGTCGAGGCTATCGCCGTCGAACTCGTCGCACCAAACCAGCCGCCAGCGGACCGAGTCCGCGGCCGATGCGCGTCGTCCGACCTTTGCCTTGACTTCACGTGCCATAGGAGCCATCCCCTCAGCGAGCGCCCGCCGACGACCCGGCGCCGGCGTCAGCTTCCAATGAGAAAATCGCGATACCACAAGGCGCTGTCCTTGACGGTGCGCCGCTGGGTCGCGTAATCGACATGCACGATCCCGAATCGTTTCGAATAGCCATCGGCCCATTCGAAATTATCCAAAAGACTCCAGACGAAATAGCCGCGTACGTCGACCCCGGTGTCGAGGGCGTCGGCGAGCGCGGCAATGTGCGAGCTCAAATAGCGGATCCGATCCGGATCGGCGACGCGTCCGTCGATGAGCGCGTCCTTGTACGCAGCGCCGTTTTCCATTATGTAGACCGGCGGCAGGTCGTAATCCGCGTGCAGACGCCTAAGCAACTCCGACAGTCCGGCGGGGAACACTTCCCAACCCATGTCGGTGACCTCGCGCCGTGGTTCGCAACCGTCCTTCGATTCGCCGGTCGCCGCGACACTGCGCGTGTAATAGTTGATACCGAGAAAGTCGAGCGGCTGCCTTACCGCGTCCATGTCGCCGTCCTGGATCTGCGGCGCGTCCGCACCCAGGTGCTCGATGACGTCGGCGGGATAACTGCCGGTTAACAGCGGATCCATGTACCAACGAATGATCAATCCGTCGTCGAGCCGCGCCTTGGCGTGATCAGTTTCGGAATCGGTTGCCGGATGAATCGGGGACTGATTGAGCACGATTCCCATGGGCGCACGGCAACCGGCCGCGCGCATGGCCTGCACGGCACGGCCGTGGCTGACCAGCAGATGGTGCGAGACCTGCATCGCGACGCGGCGGTCCTTCCCGCCCGGAGCGAAGATGCCCGCTTCATGCCCGAGAATCGCCACCACCCACGGCTCATTGTGGGTCGCTATCGAGGCGAGGCGGCCGCCCAGACGGCGCACGACCTCCGTGGCATACGCGGTGAAGCGATCGATCGTGGCGCGGTTCATCCAACCGCCCTGCGATTGCAGGGCCTGGGGCAAGTCCCAGTGGTAGAGCGTTGCGTGCGGGGCGATGCCGCGGCGGAGCAGGCCGTCGACGAGGCGCGAATAAAATTCGAAGCCGCTTTCGCTGAAAGCACCCTCGCCGAGGGGTTGAACCCGCGGCCAGGAGATTGAAAATCGATAGGCGCGCACGCCCAGGCTGGCGATCAGATCCAAATCGCTTTCATAAAGGTGATAGTGATCGCAGGCGACGTCGCCGCTGCTGGCGTCGCGAATCGCGCCGGGCCGCCGGCAGAATTCGTCCCAAATCGAATCGCCCCGGCCATCCTCGCGGGTGGCGCCCTCGATTTGGTAGGCGCTCGTGGCCACGCCCCAAACGAAGTCCGCGGGAAAGCGCTTCGCGAGCCCGCGTGCGTCGCCATGCGTATCCGGCACGTTCAATTCCAAGCTGTCACAGTCCTGCGGTCTGACGCCAGCGTCGCAACCCAAGTGAACGCGACGAGCCGCCGCGCGCCGCGCGAGTGATTCGACACCATGGAGGTCGTCATCGCCTGTTCCTCAGAGGATCCGAAAAAAGCCGTGTTGCATGGCCGGACGCGATACGCATTTTTATGCGTTTGGCGCCTGCATTTCCTAAGGTTAATTTCTTGAAGCGCAAGAAAGCGCTTTCATCATAATTATTTAGCGCTGCGCGCGCACCGATTGTCAAGTGCCGGCGTGGTGCGGCGGCGATTCCCTCCGGCGGCTCGGCGTGCCACGGAGATGCCGCGGTTGACACGCCGCCGTGCACCTGTGCTATAAGGAAAACTGAAAGCGCTTTCACAGAGCGATCGTCCGGCGGTGCAAGCCGCTGGATGGAACTCGCCGCAGAACGGTCGAAGAATCATCAATTGGGGGGGTGGCATCTGATGAGATTGTTCAAAGGTTTCGCATCTTTCGCGCTCGTTTGCGGCGCGGCCTTTTCGCTCGCCGGATGCGGCGGTTCCTCAAATCAAACAGCTTCCCAGCCCACGGTCACCGGCATCACCGTGGCGCCAACCTCAACGTCCCTCGCGCCCGGGCAGACCCAGGCCCTGACGGTGACCGCGACCGAGAGCTCGGGAGCGACCGTCCCGCTGACCGACGGACTGACCTTCACCTCGGACAACACCGCCGTCGCGACGGTGAGTGCCACGGGTGTCGTCACCGCGGCCAGCACGGCCGGAACGGCCCACATCGCCGTCACCGCCGTCGTCGGCGTCAACAACGTCGTGACGGCACCGACCCCCGCGACGATCGTCGTGTCGATACCGCTCACCTCGATCGCCCTGTCGCCCCTGAGCGCCACGATTGCGGCGGGCGCCACGCAGCAACTCACGGTGACTGGCACGTACGCAAACAATTCGACGGCCGTCCTGCCCGCCTCGGGAGAGACCTTTGCCTCGTCAGACACGACGGTCGCAACCGTCGACGGCACCGGACTCGTCACCGTTGTGGCGAACGCGACGCCCGGCAAGACCGCGACGATCAGCGCCACGGACACCGCCTCGAAACTGACGACGTCGACCGCGAACTCCACCGTGATCACGGTTGCTGCTCCGCCGCCGACATTGGCGTCGATCGCGCTGTCGCCGCTCACGGCGAACGTTGTCGCCGGCAAGACCGTGCAACTGAGCGTGATTGGAACCGAGAGCAACGGCACCACGACGCCGCTTCCGGCGAGCGGTGAGACCTTCACCTCGTTGAACCCCGGTGTGGCGACCGTCGACGCCACGGGCCTCGTGACGGTCGGCGCCAGTGCCACTCCCGGCCAGACCGCCACCATCACCGCGAAGGACACCGCCTCGGGTCTCGGGACCTCGACCGCCGACTCGACGGTCATTACGGTAGTCTCGCCGGTCGCCAGCGTAGGCAATGTGTATTCGAATGGTGCGCTGGACACCGGCGTAACCTTCGTCCCATTTGGCGGATCGGTGAACTCGCCGCTGCCGGCGGTTGATCCGACCACGCTGTTCACGGACAACACTCCGGCGCTCAAGATCGTCGTGACCGGGGCTGCGGGCGCCTATTCCGGCGGTGCATTCGTCGCGGCTGCGCCGCGCGATTTGAGCTCCTTCAATGCCCTGACTTTCTGGGCGAAGGCGAACAAGACGCAGAGCACGCTGAAGGTGCAGTTGGGCAACGACGGAGGCGCGGGCGCCAACGTCAATTACCAGGTCGAATCGATCGGCCTGCCGCTGACGACGAGCTGGCAACAGTTCGTGATTCCGCTGCCCGACCCGGCCAAGGCCAACGGCATCGACGGCTTGATTTCCTTCGCCGACGCGAACAACAACTACACGTTCTGGCTCGCCGACGTGCAATACCTTGCTGTTCCGGCCAGCGTGCTCGGGACGGGTACCGTGGCGGGCGACGGCTTTTCCGCGGTGGGACTGAACAACACGACCACGCCGCCGAGCCTGCTGGTCGCTTCCGGGAGTACCTTTCAGATCCCGAGCGGAACGAACAGTCTGACCTGGACCTTGGGCACGGGCATGCTGAACGGCAGCCCGGTGGTACCGCTGCCGAATGGTGGCAACCTCGACAACGACGCCTGGCGCTGGTTCACCCTGTCTTCGAGCACCACCAACGCGACCGTCAGCGTCGACGGCCTGATCAAGGGCGTGAGCGCGGGCACCGCGACCATCAAGGGCACGCTGGCAGGTGTGCCGATCCCCAACAATGTGCCGGTGACGGTGACCGCGCCGCAGAGTACGCCGACGACGGCGCCGGCCACGCCGACCGTTCCGGCGGCCAATGCGGTGGCGGTCTTCGACAGCAGCGGCGTTTACACTCCGCTCGCCTCGGTGAATCTGAACGAGAACTGGTGCGGTGGAGCGACCGAGGCGCCGTTCGCGATCCCGGGTACCACGCCTGCCCAGAGCGTCGCGCTCTACAACTGGTCGAATACCTGTGACGGCATCGGCTGGGAAGCAAACCCGATCAACGCGACTTCACTTGGGTTGACCAACTTCCACGTCGACCTGTGGTCGCCGACTGCCGGCCCGCTGACCTTGAGGCTGGTCGATGCGGGCGGTAGCCAGGGTAACTACACGGTGCCGGCGATCCCGGCGAATACGTGGACCTCGGTCGATGTGCCGTTGTCCTCTTTCACCGGGCTTACCGCGGAAACCGCGATTCAGCAGCTTGGCCTGATTGGTCCGGCCGGCTATACGGTTTACGTGGACAACATCTACCTGTACAAGGCTTCCTCGAGTGGCGGCGGTGGCGGGGCGACGGCGCCGACGGCATCGCCTCCCGCGCCGACCGCGACAACGAAGGCAGCCCTTTACAGTCCTACCTATGGGGCTACCGTTGCGGCGCCGGTCTGGTCGTATAATGTCGGCTTCTGCGGCGCGAACACCTACGCCCCTTACAGCATCAGCGGTGGGGACCAGGTGCTGCAATACGGCGTGAACTCCAGCGCACCGTGCTTCGCCTGGGCGGACAAGGCGGTCGGGGGATCGGTCGGCGCCAATATCGACGTTTCCGCCTTCAGCACCTTGCACGTCGACATCTGGACACCTGCGACACCACCGCCGGTCATCGACATCGGTGTCGTGGACTTCACCGGCAGCCCGATCCGTACCGATTACTACATCAGCTACGGCAGCGGTGTCGCTGCGGCCTGCGTCCCCTCGGCATGGTGCAGCCTTGAAATCCCGGTCAGCAGCGGTTCGCCGTTGTCACCCAACAAGGCCATCGGTCAGCTGCTGTTGGTTGCCCAGGCGACGAAAGGCAACAACATCACGACAGGCAGCTACACGTTCTACATCGATAATGTCTACTACCACTAGACGCCCCTAATGGCGTCGAGCTGAGCCCGCGGGGTCGGAGACCATGGCGTCTCCGATCCCGCCGGCAGGCTTCGGTCCTGCGAGCACTACGCAGCGGCGGTCTCACCTGGTATCGTGCGCAAAACCTAGGCCAGCTCGGCTTCTGGTGAATCGCCCTCGAACGCCGGGGATCGCTCTGAATATGCGCACGCCACAGGATCACCCCGACGAAGCGCCATGGACGCGCCGACTGCTGCTGCGCAAGCACTGGGTGTTCGCTGCCGCCGTGGGTATCGTGGCGGCGGTGACCGCCGCCGTCTGGATGTATGCGGCGGCGCGAAGCCCACCGCTCGTGCCGATTGCCGACCGCCGTTTCGTGCCGCTGGTGAGCACGATGATTCCGGGCCTGCGACCGGTGACCAGCCAAGTCCTCGTGACCGGCACCATTACGGCGCGCCACGACTTGCCGATCGGCGACGGCGGAGGGGCCGGGCGCATCGTCAAGGTCTATGTGCAGGTCGGCGATCAGGTCAAACGGGGCGAAGTTCTCGCGCGACTCGATGACTCGGTGCTCAAGCCACAGGTCGAGGAGCTCGCCGCCTCGCTCGCCAAGGCGCGCGCCCAGGCCGCGTTGTCGGCGGCCGACGAACGCCGCGCGATCGCCATCGGTCCCGATGGGGGCCTCTCAGCGCAGGACATCGAGAAGAGCCGGGCGACCGCGGCCATGGATGCTGCCAACGTGCAAATGGTCGCGGCGCAGTTGCGGCAGAAGCGCGCCCAGTTGGCGCTCACCCGTGTGCTCTCGCCGGCGCCCGGCATCGTGCTGACGCGGGATGCGGAGGTCGGCCAGATCGCGAGTCCCGGCGGCGCGGCGCTGTTCACCCTCGAGGAGGACGGTCAGGTCGAACTGCGCGGGCAGGTGGCCGAGCAGGATCTGGCCTCGCTGAAGATCGGCCAGCCCGCCGAGGTGCATCTAATCGGTTACCGACACGCGTTCCCGGGGTCCATCTGGCTGCTCGGCGCGACCATCAATCCGCAGACACGGCTCGGCGAGGTTCGCATCGCGCTGCAACCCAGTCCCGCGCTGCGCCCGGGATCCTTTGCACGGGCTGTCATCACCGAAAGCCACGCCGAGCGTCCGGTGGTGCCGCAGACCGCGGTCATGGCTTCTGCGGGCGGATCGTACCTGTTCATCGTCAATCACGACGGGCGCGTCGCACGCCGTAGCGTCGTGCTCGGTGGCGTGATCTCATCCGGCGTGGTCATCCGGAGCGGTTTGACCGGCACGGAGCGCGTGGTCACCCTGGCCGGCGGATTCCTGCAAAACGGCGAAGCGGTACGGGTGGCACCCACGAGGACACGAGGCTCGTGAGGCGGTTGTCAGCCTGGGCGATCCGGCATCCCTTGCCGCCGATCGTCGTGTTTGTGGTGCTGTTGTTCGTCGGTGCGACGGCCTTCGTGCGCCTGCCCGTCACGCTGAACCCGCACTTGTCATACCCGATCGTGTCGGTCACGGTCAATCAGCCGGGCGCGGCGCCCGAGGAAGCGCAGACCCAGATCGTGCGCCGGATCGAGGCGGCGGTCGCCGGCATCGGCAACATCCGCCACATCTTCTCGAAGGCTTACCAGGGCGGCGAGGAGACGGATGTTCAATTTCAGATCGGTACGCCGATCGACCGCGCCGTGTCCGAAGTCCGTGACGCGGTGACCCAGGTACAGGCGGACCTGCCGGCCGACATCCTTCCGCCCGTGGTGCAGCGGGTCAACGTCGACGGCGGGCCAATCGTGTACTACGCCGTCAGCTCCACCGACATGAGCGATCGGCGCATTTCCTGGTTCATCGACAACCAGATCACCAAGACGCTGCTCACCGTCCCGGGCGTGGCGCAGGTTTCCCGCTACGGTGGCGTGGACCGTGAAATCCGCGTCGAGCTCGACCCGTCCCGCATGCAGGCTCTCGGCATCACGGCGGCGCAGGTCAACCAGCAGCTGACCAACCTGAATGTCGATCTGCCGGGCGGTCGCGCCGATCTGGGCAACGGTGAGCAGACGATTCGCGTCCTCGGCGGTGCGCGCAGCGCCGGGCAGCTCGCGCAGACGCAGATTGCGCTGCCGAACGGGCGGGCCGCGCGTCTCGGCGACATCGCCAGCGTTCGCGACGGCGCGGCCGAAGTGCGCAGCATCGAGCTTTTCGACGGACGTCCGTCGATTTCCTTCGGAGTACAGCGCACTCAGGGCTCCTCCGACGTGTCGGTGCTGCAAGGCGTAGAAAAGGCGCTCGCCAAGATCCGCAAGGATAATCCGAACCTGCGGATCAACCAGACGTTCACCTCGGTTACCTTCACCAAGCTGATGTACCGCTCGGCGCTCGAGGCGCTGATCGAAGGCGCGCTGCTCTCGGTGCTGGTGGTGTGGCTGTTTTTGCGCGACACGCGTGCCACGCTGGTATCCGCGATCGCCATTCCCCTCTCGGCGATTCCGACGTTCGCGTTCATGTACTGGATGGGCTTCACGCTCAACCAGGTGAGCCTGCTGGCGCTCTCGCTGGTCTCCGGGGTGCTGGTCGACGATGCGATCGTCGAGGTCGAAAACATCGTGCGGCACAAGCGCATGGGCAAAAGCGCGTTGCAGGCGGCGCTCGATGCGGCCGATCAGATCGCACTCGCGGTGGTCGCGACGTCTTGCACCATCATTGCCGTGTTCGTGCCGGTGAGCTTCATGGGCGGCATCATCGGCCAGTATTTCAAGCAGTTCGGTTTGACGGTCGCCGCGGCGGTGTTTTTCTCCCTGCTGGTCGCGCGCCTGCTGACGCCGGTCATCGCCGCCTATACCTTGAAATTCGAGCCGACGCCGGATCACGGCGATGGACCGATCATGGCCTGGTACCTGCGCGCGCTGCGCTGGTGCGTACACCATCGCTGGAAGACGATGCTCTTCGGCGTCCTGTTCTTCGCCGCGTCGGTCGTTGGGCTCGTATTCATCCCCAAGACCTTCATTCAGAACTCCGACAGCGGCAGCGCGGCGCTGCAGATCGAGTTGCCGCCGGGCGTGCGGCTGTTCGAGACCAAGGCGGCGGCCGACGCGGCCTACCGCATCATCGCGCGCCAGCGCTACGTGACCTCCATCGACGAATCGGTCGGCGGCAACGGCAATACGCGCATCGCCAACCTCTACATCACGCTGGTGCCGCGCAGCCGGCGCCCGGTGAGCCAGGATCAGTGGCAAAACCGCATGCTCACTCGCTTGCGCTCCATTCCCAACGCACAAATTTATTTCCAGAACTTCAATGGCGGCAGCGATGGTCACGACATCACCATCGACCTGACGGGTGATGACCTGGGGGTGCTCGAACACACCGCGCACCGGGTGATGGCGCAGATGGCGGCGCTGCCGAATCTACGAGACGTCAGCTCGGAGGACGGCCTGCCGCGGCCGGAGATCCGCATCCGCCCGCGCTTCGACCTTGCCGCGCAGCTCGGCGTCACCGTCGCGGACATCAGCCAGACCATCCGCATCGCGACCCTCGGCGATTTGCTGCAAAATGACGCCAAGTTCACCTTTCCCAACCGGCAGGTGCCCATTCTGGTGAACCTCGAGCGCTCGGCCCGCGGCAGCCTTTCGACACTCGAGAACCTGCCCGTACCGACATCCAACGGCGGATCGGTGCCGCTGAAGGCGGTGGCCGGCTTCAGCTTCGGCGAGGGGCCGACGGTCATCCACAGCCGCGATCAGCGTCTGCGCATCGCGATCGATGCCGACCTCAACGGCGTGCAACTCGGCAAGGCCATGAAGGAAATCCATGCGCTGCCGGCGCTCACCCATCTGCCTGCCGGCGTACACCTCGCCGAGACCGGCAATGCCCGGCTGATGTCGGAGCTGTTCACGGACTTCCTGATCGCCATGGGCACCGGCATCCTGATGGTGTTCGCGGTGCTGGTGCTGCTGTTCGCGCGGGTGCTGCAGCCGATTACCATTCTCTCGGCGCTGCCGCTGTCGATCGGCGGGGCGGTGGCGGCGTTGTTCATCACTCACAAGCCCCTGTCGCTCGGGGTGATGATCGGCTTTCTGATGTTGATGGGCATCGTCGCCAAGAATTCGATCCTTTTGGTGGATTTCGCCATCGAGGAGATGCGCGCCGGCAAGGATCGATTGACCGCCCTGCTCGAAGCCGGACACAAGCGCGCACGTCCCATCGTGATGACCACGGTGGCGATGGTCGCGGGGATGCTGCCGGTGGCCTTCGCGATCGGCGACGCGTTCCGCGCCCCCATGGCGATTGGCGTGATCGGCGGGCTGATCACCTCGACCGCGCTCACGCTGGTGGTGGTGCCGGCCGGCTTTACTTTGATCGACGACATCGAACGTTGGATCGCGCCGAAGATGACCCGTATGCTGATCGCCGAGCCACGAGAGGTGATTCGATGAGAATGACGGCCCACGCACGTTCCGCGCTCGAGCGCACGGTGTCCCGCCGTTTACGAGACGGGTTGATCGCCCTGACCGTGGTGCTGCCGGTCGCGGTGGCGACGGCCCGTGCCGCGGATCTTTGGGACGTCTATCAGCTGGCTTTGAAGAACGATCCGACGTTCGCCGAGGCGGGTGCGAACTATCGCGCTGCGCTCGAGAATGCGCCCATCGCCCGAGCGGGCTATCTGCCGAACATCAGCGCGTCGGGTCAGCGCCAGATCGACAAGTCGAGCGGCCAGATACCGCTTACCTTCGATCCGACGACCAATGCGTACATCGAGGGAAGCGGCCGCTTCCGTTCCTATACGACGGGCTATACGGTGCAATTGACTCAGCCGATTTTCAACTGGTCGGCGTGGCAGTCGATCCGCCAGGCGGACGCCTCGGTTGCCCAGGCGCAAGCCTTGTTCGTCGCCGCGCAACAAGATCTGATACTGCGTACCGCGAGCGCGTATTTCGCGGTGATCACCGCGCGCGATTCGATGGCCGCCGATCACGCGGCGACCGATGCGTACCGCCGGGAATTGAACCAAGCCGAGGCCAGGTACAAGGTCGGTACCGGCACAATCATCGACGTGCAAAATGCCCGCGCCGCCTACGATCAGGCGCTCGCCACCGAGATTGCTGCGCATCAGCAGATCATCAACGCCGAGGAAGCGCTGCGGGCGATTACCGGGGCGCCGGTTGGCACATTGCAGGAACCGGTCGATGGCATCGCGCTGCACGAGCCGGATCCAGCCAACGGCGTGCGCTGGGTCGACACCGCGCTCGAGCAAAATCCAAGCCTTCGGGCCGCACGGGCGGCGGCCGACGTCGCCTCGCGCAAGGTCGAGATCAATCGCAGTGACTACTATCCGAGCTTGAATCTCGTGCTCAGTCATACCTATAACAGCAACAACCAATATTCAGCGATCCAGGGTTTCGACATAGGCCAGTCCCAGAGCCTCAACGGCAACAACATCGCGCTGCAATTGACCGTGCCGATCTACGAAGGCGGCGCCGTACGCGCCAGCGTGAGGCAGGCGCAGCGCCAATACGAGGCGGCCCGGGATCAGGTAAAACTGACGCGGCGGCAGACGGAGCAGAATGTGCGCACGGACTATCTCGGCGTGCTCACGAGCATCTCGCAGGTCAGGGCGTTGCGCCAGTCGGTCAAATCGAACCAGACTTCGCTGCATTTCATGGAGGCCGGCATGCGGATCGGCACCCGCACGATCGTCGACGTGACGCTGGCGCGCCAAAACCTGGTCGCGGCGCAGACCGCTTACGCGCAGAGTCGATCCGGGTACTTGACTGGGTTGCTGCGTCTGAAGCAGGCCGCCGGCATCCTGGGTCCTGAAGATCTCAAACAAATGTCCGCGCTGCTGTTGGTGCCCGTGCCGGAGCAGCCGTGAGCGAGGCTGACTTGTTGAATGCACTGAAGATCGATCGCGACCAGCGCGACGACGGCGGTGGTGACAGACGCCTCTGGATTTGGATCGGTGTGACGGTATTGGTGGTGCTGCTCGCCGGCGCCGCCTGGCTGATGCTCGCGCATCGCGTCATCACGGTGCGGACGGCGACAGCCGAGGCGGCCGCTGCCGGCGGCAATGTGGGAGCCGTGCTGCAGGCGACCGGTTACGTGACCGCGAGACGCCAGGCCACTGTCTCGGCGCAGATCACGGGAACCCTGACCGCGGTGCTGATCGAAGAGGGCGATCATGTGAAGCGCAACCAGGTGTTGGCGCGACTGGACGACCGCGGTTACAAGGCGGCACTGGATGCCGCCATTGCACAGGCCGCGGCGGCGCACGCGCTGGTGGCTCAATATCGAGCGCAGCTCGTACAGGATCGGCGCGATGCGGCGCGCGACCAGTCGCTTGCGGCGCAAGGCCTCGTATCCAGGCAGGTGGCGGAGCAGACCCGCACGCTGGTAGCGAGCGCGAGCGCGCAGCTCGTGGCCCAGCAAAGCCAGGCTGCCGCCGCCGATGCCGCGGCCCAACAGGCGCGGGTCAATTTCAACTACACCGTCGTGCGCGCGCCGTTCGGCGGCGTGGTCACGACCAAGGACGCCCAGGTCGGCGAGATCATCTCGCCGCTGTCGGCCGGCGGCGGATTCACCCGGACCGGCATCGGCACGATCGTCGACATGAATTCGCTCGAAGTCGACGTTGACGTCAATGAGGCCTATATCGCACGCATCCGTCCCGACCAGCCCGCCGAAGCCGTGCTCGACGCCTATCCTGACTGGAGAATTCGCGCGCACGTCATAGCCATCGTGCCGACGGCCGACAAGAGCAAGGCCACGGTGAAGGTGCGCGTCGCGCTCGAGTCGAAGGACCCGCGCATCCTGCCGAACATGGGCGTGCGGGTGAGCTTCCTCGAACGCTCGCCCAAGGCCGGCACCGCACCGCCGAGGGGCGCGCTGGTGCCGGCGACCGCGTTGGTGCGGCATGGCGGCAGTGACGCGGTGTTCGTGGTCGCGGGTGGACGCGCGCGGTTGACCCCGGTGACGGCGGGGCCGGGCTACGGCGATTTGCGTCTGATAGTAAAGGGTCTGAGGGTCGGTGAGCGCGTGATCGTCAAGCCGCCTGCCGATCTGAAGAACGGCTCGCGCGTGCACTCCGGCGGCGATAATGACTGAGGATGCGCGCATGACGGCATTGATCGAGATTCGCGGCGTAGCCAAGACCTATGTACGCGGCAAGCAGAAGGTCGAGGTGCTCCACAACGTCGGGATCGATATCGCCGCCGGGGACTTTCTGGCCCTGATGGGGCCTTCGGGTTCCGGCAAGACAACTCTGCTCAACCTGATTGGCGGGCTCGACACGCCGAGCGCCGGCAGCATCACGGTCGGTGGTCAGCGCATCGATCAGCTCGGCTCCGGTGCACTGGCACGCTGGCGGGCCAGTCATGTCGGCTTCGTGTTCCAGTTCTACAACTTGCTGCCGATGCTGAGCGCGCAGAAGAACGTCGAACTGCCGCTGTTGCTGACACGGCTGTCGGCGGCGCAACGGCGCAAGAACGCCTCCATTGCGCTGCAACTCGTGGGGCTTGCGGATCGCGCCAACCACAAACCGGGCGAGCTATCCGGCGGCCAGCAGCAGCGCGTGGCGATCGCGCGCGCGATCGTTTCCGATCCAGCCTTGCTGGTCTGCGACGAGCCCACCGGCGATCTGGACCGGCAGTCCGCCGATGAAGTGCTGAGCCTGTTGCGGCAGCTCAACCGCGAACACGGCAAGACCATCGTTCTGGTGACACACGATCCGAAGGCAGCCGAGTTCGCCACGCACACCTTGCATCTGGACAAGGGTGAGCTGGTGGAACCTACGGTCACGGCGCACTGATGAAATACCTGCATCTTGTCTGGGCCGCGCTGTTGCGGCGAAAGACACGCACCGTGTTCACCCTGTTGTCGGTGGTGGCGGCGTTCCTGCTGTTCGGCATGCTCGACACCGTGCGCGCGGCCTTCAACGCCGGCGATCAATTGGCCGGTTCGGGGCGCCTGATCGTCAGCTCCAAGCTGTCGATCATCGAGCCGCTGCCGCTGTCGCAGCTTACCCGGATCCAGGCCGTGTCTGGGGTGAAAGAGGTGGCCTACGCCAATTGGTTTGGCGGCACTTATCAGGATCCGAAGAACTTCTTTCCCAACTTGGCGGTGAGTGCGAATTATTTGCACGTCTACCGCGACAGGTTCGCGTTGCCCGCCGCGCAACGCAAGGCCTTCGCCGACACCCGCGACGGCGCTGTGGGGGGCGCGGCGCGGGCGCGGCACTACGGTTGGAGGCTGGGTCAGCAGGTGCCGCTGATCGGTTCGATCTTCCCGCGGCGCGACGGCAGCAATACCTGGAGCTTCCAGATCGTCGGAATTTTCAAGGCGAAGAATCCGAAGCTGAAAGCGATCGAGCAGACGTTCCTGTTCCACTGGAAATACTTCAATGAGGGCAATGCCTACACACGCAACCAGGTCGGCTGGTACATCGTGAAGGTCGCCGACCCGGCGCAGTCCGACCACATCGCACAGGCCATCGACCGGCTGTCGCAGAACTCCGGCCATGAGACCAAGACCGAGACCACCCATGCCTTCCAGCTCGCCTTCGCCAAACAGATCGGCGATATTGGCCTGATCGTCGGCGGCATCATGGCGGCGGTGTTCTTCACCTTGCTGCTGTTGACCGGCAACACCATGGCGCAGGCGGTGCGCGAACGCATCCCAGAACTCGCAGTGCTGAAGACCGTGGGTTTCTCGAACCGCGCGGTGCTGCTTCTGGTGCTGGCCGAGTCGGAACTGCTGGTCGTGGTCGGTGGGGTGCTCGGCCTGGGACTCGCCGCGCTGTCGCTGCCGGCGGTCAACGCCGCGGCGGGCGGGCAGATCGTGCTGCCGCCGGTCGGCGTGACCACCTGGGTTATGGGCATCACGCTGATGCTGGCGGTCGGACTGGTGGTCGGTGCGCTGCCGGCGATGCGCGGCATGCGCCTGAACATCGTCGACGCACTCGCTGGGCGCTGAGGAGACCACATGCGATTTCTCACCGGCCTACTGACCATCGTCCTGCTCGGCATCGTGCTGGTCGCCTGGATCATGCTGCCCTCTGCCGTGTTGCTGGCGCTCCTGGTCCTGCTGGGCGTGGCATTGCTGGTGACGCGACGCGGCCGTCAGGCGCTGCAGGTAACGCGCGTCGGCATCAGCACCTTGCCGCAGCGGTTGGGTTCGTCCTCGGTCATCCTGGTCGGGATTGCCGGTGTGGTCGGCGTGCTGGTGGTGCTGCTGGCGATGGCAAGCGGCTTCGAGGCCACGCTCAAGGCCACCGGCAGCAACGACTCGGCGATCGTTCTGCGCGCCGGTTCCTACAACGAGCTCTCGTCCGGCATCGATCGCGCCAGCTCGATTCTGATCGCGCGGGCGCCCGGCATTGCCAAAGACGCGCAAGACAACCCGATCGCCTCGCCGGAGCTGGTGGTGATCATCAACCTGCCGAAGAAGAGCACCGGCACCACGGCCAATGTGCAGTTGCGCGGTGTCGGCCCCGAGGCTTGGGCTCTGCATCCGCACCTGCGAATGATCAAGGGCAGGCGTTTCACGCCCGGTTTGCGCGAGCTGGTGGTGGGCAAGGGCGCGGAAACGCAGTTTGCCGGACTCGGCATCGGCAGCAAGGTGCTGCTCGGACGCCAGCCGTGGACGGTGGTCGGCGAATTCGACGCGGGTGACGCCCATGATTCGGAACTGTGGGGCGACGCCGAGACCGTGGCGTCGGCCTATCGCCGCAACGGTTTCCAGTCGGTCAGCGTGCGTCTTGGGAGTCCGGCGGATTTCGCCCGCTTCAAGGCTGCGCTGCTCAGCAACCCGCAGCTCAAGGTCGACGTCGAGACCACCCGCGCCTACTACGCCAAACAATCGGCCGGCCTGACCAAGGTGATCCGCGTGGTCGGCATCACCGTGGCGGCGATCATGGCCATCGGCGCGATCTTCGGCGCGCTCAACACCATGTACGCCGCGGTCGCGGCGCGTACGCGCGAGATCGCCACGTTGCGCGCGATCGGCTTCACCGGCTTGCCGGTGGTGATTTCGGTGCTGCTGGAAACCATGCTGCTGGCGGCGCTGGGCGGCGTGCTCGGCGGGTTGATCGCTTGGCTGATCTTCGACAATTACACCGTGTCCACGCTCGGCGCCAACTTCAGTCAGGTCGTGTTCCAGTTCCGGATCACGCCAGCGCTGCTGGTCGCCGGACTGAAATGGGCGCTCGCGATCGGCTTCGTCGGAGGGTTGTTTCCGGCGCTACGCGCCGCGCGCCTAGTGAATATCACGAGTTAGCGTCATGCTCGCCGCTAACCGGATCCCTTCAGGGCGGTCACCTCGATCTCGATCTGCATCCGCGGATCCGCCAGGCCGGCGGATATCATCATGGCGCTCGGCCGGATCTCCCCGAAATACCGGCGCAGAATCGGCCAGCACTTCGGAAATTCCTCACCCCGTGGCAAGACATAGGTTACACGGACCACGTCCCCGAACGTCGCGCCCGCCTGCTGGAGCGTGGCCTCGATGTTCCGCAAGCACTGCTCGGTTTGCTCTTCCAGGCGGTCGGAAATCGTCATGGTGGAATAGTCGAATCCGGTCGTCCCGGAGATGAACACCCAGTCTCCCTGTACGACGGCGCGGCTGTAGCCGATTTCCGTCTCGAAGGACGATCCGGAGCTGATGAGCGTGCGTGTCATTGGGGGGTGCCTCCGCCGCCATTTTGACCCAACTGCGGCGATCCCGTCGACTTGATTCCCTGAAAACCGCGCCGCTCTTCGCTACGATCGCTGATAATGGGCGTCGGGATTGAACCGCGACGCCTGGGAGGTCGAATGGCCGATAAGTTCGCAGCCCGGCTCTCACTGACAGCCCTCGCCGCTGCGTCGTTCTTCATCATCATGCTGTATTCGCTGGGCATCTGGACCGCGGCGACATTGCCACTCGACGTCGTGCAGTCAGGGAATCACTATGTGGTGCGTCCCCTCCTGAACGATCCTCTTCCTGCTTCGCTTATCGATGGGGATGTTCTGGCGCCCCAAGCGATGACTCCTTTAGCCCGGGCGGTACTCTTCGAGGGCCTGGGTGTTCCCACCGGCTCGTCCGTCGGCGTTGCCGTATTGCGCCATGACCGCGTTCTGCACGTCTCGATCGCGGCACGGCCCCCGCAGCCCTTCGCGCACCACTGGGTGCAACGCCTGCTGAATGCCTTCGTGCTCACACCGTTCATCATGGTGCTGGCCTTGCTGACACTCTGGCGCGGGCGCGACCGCGTGGCCGGGGGGCTCTGCGTCCTGTCGCTCTTCCTGTTGACGGGCAGCGCATTGCTGAATGTCGGCGTTGCGCTGGCCGACCCCCGCGTGACCGTCTGGCTCGTCCTGTTGCCCTACGAAGGCCAGTTTCTGGTGGCCATCCCGGCGCTGTACGTGATGGCCGAAGGACTCGCGGGCTCCGGGTTGTCGGCCCGCACACGGGTTGTCACGAGAGTCCTCGTGGCACTCCTCGCCACCGCGGGATTGGGACTTTCGCTGCCCAGTCAGGTTGCCGCCATCCAGTTCGGGTCCGAGCCCAACGCCGTGATCTCATCGACGGTTATCGGCGCCACCTTGGTCGGGATCCTGATTGCGGTGCTCATGCTCCTCGCCGGGTACCGCCGCGCGCCGCACGAGAACCGACTGAGGATCCGCTGGGTGCTCTTGAGCACCGCGTATCTGGTGGTCTGTGCGGTGGCGATCGTGGTGCTGGCGCCCGTGCAAAGCCGTTATCCGAATCTTTACGAGTTCGTCTATACGGCACGGGCGTTGGCCTTCGCGGGGTATCTCTACGGCACGGTTCGAGCCCGTCTCGTCGATATCTCCTTCGTTGTGAACCGCGCTCTGGTGTACGCGGGCATCACCGGCCTGCTCTTCGGCATCTTCTCGGTGCTCGAGCTCGGACTGCATCAGCTCGCGGTCAGTGACAAGCTGAGCTGGGCGCTCCAGGCGATCGCCGCACTCCTGTTGGCGGTGGCGCTGAGTCCGTTGCACCGTCGGCTGGAGCACTGGGTGGAACGGGTCTTTTTCCGCAAGCAGCGCCTCGCCATCGCGAGCATCAGGAACTTCGCGGCCGAATGCGCGTTCATCGAGCAACAGAGCCGCCTGTTCGATACGGCGGTCGAGCGGCTGCAGCCTCAGTGCGCGGGTGTGGCCGTCTATGAGCGGGCACTCGCCGGGTACCAGCTTCGCGCGTCGCGCGGGCAAGATTGGCCGGCGAGGATCGACTTGGACGATCCGGCGTTCGTCTCGCTGCGCGCCCACCGGCGGGAGGCCGACCTTCAGGGCGTCGGGAGTGCCATCGGCCCCGACACCTTCGCCTTTCCGATGGTCGTCGGCGAGACCTTGAGCGGCGCCGTCGTCTGCCGGCCGCGCGCCGGGGAGCAGTTCGCTCCTGACGTTCGCGCGGCGCTGGCCGAGGCATCCCATAACCTCGGTGCCTCCCTCTACATCCTCCGTTACCGCGAGCAGGCTCGCCTGGTCGCCGACATCGCCACCGGCCGCATCGATGAGCTGAACGCGCGCGAGCGCGCGATCGCGATGCTGGAGGGCGCGGCCTGACCAGAGGCCAGTTACACGGTTGAGGCTTCAGCGCGAAGCTCTCCGGCGGCACGATAGCGTGCGTCTGCGGCGCGTACGCGCGAGATCGCCACGTTGCGCGCGATCGGCTTCACCGGCTTGCCGGTGGTGATTTCGGTGCTGCTGGAAACCATGCTGCTGGCGGCGCTGGGCGGCGTGCTCGGAGGGTTGTTTCCGGCGCTACGCGCCGCGCGCCCAGTGAATATCACGAGTTAGCGTCATGCTCGCGGACGATGCAGCGGCGGATTTTTGCCGTATCATGCCCTCGGCATATGGTCAGTATTTCGCAATTCGTCACCATCCAGCAGGTGGCCGAACTCGCCAAGGTTTCGCCGAAGACCGTATCGCGAGTTATCAACAATGAACCTCGCGTGCGCGCCGAAACGCGTGCGAGGGTTCTGCATGCGATCCAGGAGCTCAACTATCAGCCGAACCTGAATGCGCGGGGTCTTGCCGGAAACCGCTCCTTTCTGATCGGCCTGCTCTGCGACAAGCCCGGTGACTACTTGAGCGATTTTCAGGCTGGCGCCGTCGAGCGGTGCCGCCAGTCGAATCTGCACCTGTTGGTGGAACCGTTGGACGTCCTGAGTTCCACGGTCGAGAGGGAAATCGACACCTTGCTTGGCCAGTTGCGGCTGGAGGGCGCCATTCTCCTGCCGCCGCTCAGCGACCATCCGATCATGTTGGCGAAGTTACAGGACACCGGCATTCCGGTCGTGCGCATCGCGCCGCGACATAACATCAGCGCCTCGCCGTCGATCAGCATCGACGATTACGCGGCGGCCCGGCAGATGACGGCGCATCTGGTCGAACTCGGGCACCGCCGGATCGGCTTCATCCTCGGGCGGGCGCAGCACGGCGCGACCGAACAGCGCTATCAGGGGTTCCTCGACGAGATGCGCGTGCGCGACTTGCCGGTTGACTTCGAACTGGTGCAATCGGGCAATTTTTTGTTTGGTGACGCGTTGCTGTGCGCGGAGCGCATGTTGTTGCACAAGGCGCCCCCCACGGCGATATTCGCCAGCAACGATGACATGGCCGCCGCGGTGATTTGCGTCGCGCGCAAGTTCAAGCTCGATCTGCCGGGCGACTTGTCGGTCACGGGGTTCGACGATGCGCCGGTGGCGCATATGATCTGGCCGGAGTTGACGACGATACGCCAACCGGTCGGGACCATTGCGTGGGAGGCCGCCGACATGATCATCCGCCATGGCCCGCGGCGGCGTGGCTGGCCCGAACCGGTGCCACGCCGCCTGATGGAACATCAACTCGTGGTGCGCAATTCCTCGGCGCGCCCCAACCGGCCTTGATGCCGCGCAGGAGCGGACACCGCGCTACTTGCCGACACGTGCCGTCAGATGGGCCGGATAACGCTCACCGTGGACCTCGATGTGAGCGAGCGCGTCGTTGATGCGGCGCCGGTCGTCGGCCGAGAATGCAACGGCGGCGGCACCGATATTCTCCTCGAGGCGCGCGAGCTTGGTGGTGCCCGGTATCGGCACGATCCACGGCTTCTGCGCGAGCAGCCAGGCCAGCGCGATCTGAGCCGGTGTGGCGTGCGCCTCGGTTGCGAGAGTCTCGATGCGGTCGATGAGCACCTGGTTCGCCTTGCGGTTCTGCGCCGAGAAGCGCGGGACCGTGCTGCGGAAATCGTTTGCGGAAAAACTCGTCGACGCGTCGATCTTGCCGGTCAGGAAGCCTCGGCCGAGCGGACTGAACGGCACGAAACCGATGCCCAGTTCGGCGCAGAGCGGCAATATTTCCGCTTCAGGGGCCCGCCACCACAGCGAGTACTCGCTCTGTAGCGCCGCCACCGGTTGCACGGCATGTGCGCGGCGGATCGACTGCACGCCGGCTTCGGACATGCCGAAGTGCTTGACCTTGCCGGTACGAATGAGCTCCTTGACGGCTCCGGCCACCTCTTCCATCGGCACATCCGGGTCGACCCGATGTTGGTAGAACAGGTCGATCCGGTCGGTCTTGAGCCGTTTGAGCGCGGCGTCGGCCACGGTCCGGATCCGCTCGGGCCGGCTGTCTACACCGGCTGTCGGGTTGGCGTCCTTGAAGCCGAATTTGGTCGCGATCACGACCTGGTCGCGCACCGGCGCAAGCGCTTCGCCGACGATCTCCTCGTTCGTGAAGGGCCCGTAGGCCTCTGCGGTGTCGAAGAACGTGATGCCGCGATCAACCGCCGTGCGCAGCAGGGCGATGGCGGCCTGGCGGTCGAGCGGCTGTCCGTACGCAAAGTTCAGGCCCATGCAGCCGAAGCCGAGGGCGGACACTTCGAGATGACTGTTGCCGAGTATGCGTTTTTGCACGAGGTCTCCCGGGGCGATCGGAAATCAGTGCTTGCGAAGCGGGCAGGTGCGAAGGCCGAACATCGCGTATACCGGACAGAATCCCACGGCCCCGGTGGCGAGCGGCACCACGCCGAGCCACCCCCACACGCCGATGACGTGGGTCAGCGTCAGGCCGATGAGTCCGAGGCCTACCATGATACGCAAAGTACGGTCCAAAATGCCTTCGTTCACGGTCATGTGAGACGCTCCTCGAGTGGTGACGGGTGGACCCGGCGGGCCCGAGGCTTATGATCGCAGATCGCGGATATCGAACGGTATAGTGGAAGTCCACGACAGGCCCCCGCGAGGCCGTCGCCAAGCTCTCGGCGAGCCAGCCGCAAGTCACGATCTTTCCCGGGCCATCCGTCGATGTCATGCCGGCTTGCAGAGATCTATCCGGCGCACACCTGGTCGATGTTGCGCAGGGTCTCGCGCGCGCCCACTCGCGCAAGTTGTTCGACGCAGACCCGGTATTGCGCCACGAATCGCCGATCATGGAGCGCTTCACGGCCAACCAGATCCGTGCTCTGCAACAGCGTCATTGGCGAGTCGCTGTCGATCATCGGCTTGATCCGATGCAACGCATTGGGTTCACTCAGCGTGAAGGCGTGGTCGTCATCATCGCGCCCGACCCGCACGCAGCGGTCGAAGCAGGCCAGCAGGAAGGCGAGTCGCCGCGCATCCCGGCCGGCACCGAGGCAGGCGCTGAGCGTCGGTTCCAAAAATGCCGGAATCTTCGAGCCGCCGTCGAGGCACAGGCGGTCAATCTGGTCGGCGATCGCGGGATTGGCGAAACGCTCCAGGACCTGCCGCTTGTAGGTGGACAGATCCATCCCCGGTAGCGAACTCACCCATACACCCGCATCCTCGTCGAGGAATCGCTTCAGGTAGCCGCGAAATAGCGGATCGGCCAGCGCGCGGTCAACCCGCCGGTAGCCGGCCAGCCACGCGGGGTAGGAAAGCATCTGGTGGGCACCGTTGAGCAGCCGGATCTTGGCCTCCTCGTACGCGCTGACATCGGCGACCATCTGCACGCCGTGGCGCTCCCATGCCGGACGGCCGTGTCGAAAGCGATCCTCGAGCACCCACTGGATGAAGTTCTCGCAGATCACCGGCACTCGATCATCGAGGCCGCTGGCCGCATTCAGTTCGTCGCGTCGCTGGATGCTCGCGGCCGGAGTAATGCGATCGACCATGGCGTTCGGGAAATCGACGTTCTGCGTGATCCACTCAGCGAGTTGTGCGGAGCGAGCCTTGGCGTAGGCGACGAAGGCACGGCGCGCCTGGTCGCCGTTGTGACGCAGATTGTCGCAGCACATCACGGCAAATGGCGGCACGCCCGCTGTGCGGCGCAAAGCCAGGGCGCCCACGATCAATCCGAAGGCCGTCTTCGGAGTTTCGGGATGGGCCAGATCATGGGTCACGCCCGCATCGTCGAGCGAGTAACCCCCCTCGGTGATGGTGAGCGAGACGATCCGGATCGCCGCATCGGTCAGCCGCGCGAGCACGCTGGCAGGGTCATCCGGCGCATAGAGATATTCAACCATGGCGCCGATCACACGAGTCAGTCGGTCGCCCTCCGTTGCGCGTTCGGTCACGCTGTACAAGCCGTCCTGCGCCCGCACGGCTGCGGCAAACTCGGCGTCCCGCCCGAGCAAATTGATGCCGAGCAGTCCCCAGTTTCGTTGATCGGCGTCGCCGAGGCAGCGCTCCAGATAGACGGCCAGATGCGCGCGATGAAATGCGCCCACACCGATGTGTGCAATGCCGGCGGTGACCGTGGCGCGATCGTAGCGCGGACCCACAACCCCCGGTGGAAGGCGCTCGAGGCTGCGGTGGTCCATGTTGGAGCGCTACCTCGAGGGGCCGTCGTGAGCCGCCTCGATCGTCGGTTGCTCCGAGAAAACGCGATCGGCGAACGCATTGACCAGTCGGGCGAATTCGGCGTAGCGCCAAAGGCTCACGCCATGTTCGCAGTTCTCGAAGCGCCGGCTGCTCGCGTTTCTGGCCACGGCCAAGAAGCTGGCTTCCTGGCGGATGTTGACCCTGTCCTTGCCACCATTGACGATCAGCACGGGCTGGCGGATCTCCCGCAGGATGGCGCGAAAGTCGATGCGGCGCAGCGCCTTCACGGCCTGTGAGAACACGGTCAAGCTGAGACCGGCATCCATCAGCGCTTTCGCATCGGCCGGCTCAAGATTGAGTTTGCCGGGACCCAAAGTCTTTGGCATCAATCTGCGGATCAGTCGTTGCTCGCCAAAAACGGCCGCCAACGCACGGAAAATCGCCCCCCGGGCGACATACGGGAACACGTCCGCGCCAAAGAAATTGAAGGTTGCGCCGCCGAGCACCAGTCCTTTGAGTTGGTGTCGGGCAAGTGCACTCGCCGATGCCATGGCGGTATAGGCGCCAAGGGAATCCCCGACCAGCACGATGGGTGCGGATCCCACCGACCGGGCCGCCGCGACGACGGTCGCCACCGCGCCGTCGAGGGTGTAGCGCTCATCGCGGCGTGCACCGTGTCCGGGCAAATCCGGGGCGAGTCGGCGGTAGCGCGGATTCAGATGGCGCGCCATCGGATCCCACATGCGCCCATTCAGGGTCGCCCCGTGCAGCAGGATAAGCACCGGTTCGCTCGAGACTGAGTGCTCGGGTGTGGCAGGCATGGTCGGTCCTCGTTAGGCAATACCTATCAGATATGTTCTCTCAAATACTCACCAAAAGACAAACGCCGATTTTCCCTTTTATCGCGTTATTGGATGAAAATCGCGAAATTACCCTGGTTATCCTTCGAAACCACCTAATTCCCCGAAATCCTAATGCCATGCAACATATCCAACCTGTTTGACATCTTTACGGAGAAGGCGCTAGGCTTGTCGGCAGTTGTCACCACCTGAGCGGTGTCAAGTTCATGGGTACCATCGCCACGCTTTCTTCGCTCGATCGCCCGACGCTGTCGGCGCAGGTCGCCCGCCACATCCTGGCGCTGATCCAGCGCAAGCAACTGCGTCCCGGCGATATCGTGCCGAGCGAAGTGCAGGTCGTGCGCGAGATGCGGGCCAGTCGCGGCAGCGTACGCGAGGCGTATCGCACCTTGGCGGCGCTCGGCATTCTGGAAATCGAGGCGGGCCGGCGGCCGCGCCTGCGGCCCATCGACCCTCACGTCCTGACCCAGGTGTTCGACTATGCCTTGAACACCGCGCAGGTGAGTCTCGGCCATGTGCTGGAAACGCGCCGTGCGATCGAACTGCAGACGGCCCAACTGGCCGCCCGCTACGCCACGGATGCGCAGCGCCGCTGTCTGCGCGAACTGGTCGCGCAGATGCGCTCGGCCGGCGCGAACCAGGCGCGCCGGGCGGCGAGCGATGTGGCGATCCACGACGTCATCGCCGAAGCCAGCGGAAATCCCCTGCATGTGCTGTTGCTCGGTGCCATGCGCTCGCCGGTGGCGGCGTCCGCAAGAATGCATCTGGACGACACTCGTAGCGCCACCGAGCTGACCCGGGTGATCGACGCGCATGATGCGGTCGTCGAACGCATCTGCGCCGGCGATCCCATTGGCGCGACTGCCGCGATGTCCTACCACTTCGACCTCGCCATGGTGCATGCCGAGCGCCGGCAGGGTCACGGTGATGTCGTGAGCATCGCGGCGGAAACCGTGTCGGAAGCCGCAAAGTAAGCGCCCTGTACCGCAGCGCAGTCCCCTGGCATGTCCCACGATGAACGCTTGCGCGCGACGCCGGACGCGGTCGAGGAAATAACGAATTTCCTTCAAGACTTCGTGCCCGGCAGGGTCAACGTCTCGCGGGCGGTGCGCGAGCAACATGCCCGGGGTGAGGGACTGTCGACCAGCCTGGCACCCGACGTGGTGGTCTGGCCGACGGACAAGCATGAAGTCAGCCGTATCGTCGCTCGGTGCAACGCCTTGCGCGTGCCGGTGATCGCCTTCGGCGCCGGCAGTTCGCTCGAGGGGCATGTCAGTGCGCCCCACGGCGGCGTGTGCATGGATCTGTCGCGGTTGGCTGACGTCCTGGCCGTTCACGTCGAGGATGGCGACTGCGTGGTACAGCCGGGCATCACCCGCGAAGTGCTCAACGAGCACCTCAAAGGCACCGGCCTGTTCTTTCCGGTCGACCCGGGTGCCAACGCCAGCATTGGCGGCATGGTGTCCACCCGCGCCTCGGGCACGACCACGATGCGCTACGGCTCGATGGTGCACAACGTGATGGCGCTCGAGGTGGTGCTTGCCGACGGGCGCATCGTGCGGATGGGTACACGGGCGCGAAAGTCCTCGGCCGGCTACGACCTGGCGCATTTGATGATCGGTGCCGAAGGAACGCTCGGCATCATCACCGAGATCACGCTGCGGCTGCATCCGCTGCCCGAAGCCGTGGCAGCCGCGAGCTGCGCGTTTCCGACGCTGCGCGATGCGATCGCCACCGTGACCGACCTGAGCATGACCGGTATTCCATTCGCGCGTATCGAGTTCCTCGATGAGCACCAGATTCGTGCCATCAACAATCACTCGCATCTTGCCCTGACGGAGTTGCCGACCCTGTTCCTGGAATTCCACGGCAGCGACTCGTCGGTCGGTGAGCAGTCCGCCACGGCGCAACAGGTGGCGGCAAGCCACGGCGGCGTCGGCTTCGCCTGGGCGACGCGCACCGAGGATCGCACGCGCCTGTGGCGCGCCAGACACCTGGCGTACTTTGCCTCACTCGCGCTGCGCCCGGGTTGTTCGAGCATCATCGCCGACGTCAGCGTGCCGGTCTCCGCGCTGGCCGAATGCGTCGAACGGGCGCGTGCGGAAATCGACAAGGCGGGATTGATCGCACCGATCCTCGGCCACGTCGGCGACGGCAACTTTCACGTGATCTTCCTGCACGATCCCGGCATCGCGGCGGAACGCGAGGCTATCGCCCGCGTCTACGACGCCATGGTGGCGCACGCGCTCTCGCTGGGCGGCACCTGCACCGGCGAGCACGGCATCGGCATGGGCAAGAAATCCAAACTCCTGGATGAGTATGGCCGCGACCTGGTCGACCTGATGCGTGTCATCAAGCAAGTCTGGGATCCGAACCACATCCTCAATCCCGGCAAGATCTTCGATCGCCGGCAGATCGACTAACGCGCCAAAACGCAAGGTGGGCAAACCCGATGAGCAGGATCAAGTTACCCCGATTCGAACGCAAGACACTGGCCGTTGCCGTGTCGCTGCTCTGTGCGGGCGCGTTGTCGGCGAAAGCCCGGACGGGCTTCGCCGCCGAGGCGTCCGCGGCGGGCGCCGCAGCTCCACAAGTAAATCTCGCCACGATCATGGTCACGGCGCAAAAGCGCGAGCAGCCTGCGATCGACGTGCCGGCATCGGTCACCTCGATCGAGGGCGCATCGCTCGCGCGCGGTGGCCTGGATCGGCTGTCGGAATACGTGGATCAGATTCCGGGCATGTCGTTGACGTCGATCAAGCCGGGTGAAAACCAGATCACGATCCGCGGCATCACCACCGGCTTGTCGCAATCCGCGCCGACAACCGCGGTCTACATCGACGATGCGCCGATCGGGTCGGTCAACGCCTATACCGTCGGCAGTCAGCTCGCTCCCGATCTGGATCCGGCCAATCTCAGCCGCATCGAGGTGCTCAAGGGGCCGCAAGGAACCCTGTATGGCGCGGGAGCCATGGGCGGGATGATTCGCTACGTCACCACCGCGCCCGATTTTCGACACGTCAAGGGCAGTGTCACCCTCGGCGTCGACACGGTTGATGGCGGCGGCACCGGTGACGTCGGTCGCTTCTACGTCAATTTGCCCGTGGCGAGCAACAGCATGGCCCTGCAATTGAGCGGCTTCGACCAGCACTATGCGGGCTTCATCAACGATCTCAACGGTCGCACGAATGTCAACGGCGCGCAGCTGAAGGGCGGGCGTGCGGCTTATACCTGGTTGATCGACAGCGACTGGAAGGTGGCGGTTTCGGCGCTCACGCAGCAGGTCCACGACAACGACACGCAGACCGAGGACGTCGATGCGAAGACCTTGAAGCCGCTCTACGGCAGTCTGGTGCAGAACGCCTATATTGCCCAGCCAGCCAATACCAAGCTCAACGTTTACAACGTGGACCTTCACGGGTGGATCGGCAATTTCGCGCTGGTTTCATCGACGACCTATCAAACCATCAACGCCAATGCGGTCGGCGACGTGACGCCGTTGTACGGTGCGCTTCTCGGCCCGCTGATCGGCATTCCGGGTTTGGGGACCGGCATTTCCCAGTTCACCTCGACCAAGCGCTGGTCGCAGGAACTGCGTCTGGATTCGACCGCGTTCGGCGACAAGCTGCAATACGAGGGCGGGCTTTACTTCACGCGTGAAGTGGACAGCAACCGCATTCCGGGTATCACGACATTTTCCACCGCGACGCTCGCGCCGATCGTGCTGCCGTTCGATCTGGTGAAGGCGGAAATCGATTCGACCTACCGCGAATACTCGGCCTTCGCCAATGCGACCTATGCGTTCACGCCGAAATACTCGATCCAAGGCGGCCTGCGTTACAGCACCGATCACCAGACTTATGGCCAGAATTACAGCGGCCTGCTCGTCGGGCCAACGCCGCTGATCGTCACCAACGGTCGCGAGCAGGGGAACAAGGTCACTTATCTGGTCACGGCGAGCTATCAGCCCTCGGGTGAGCAGACGTTGTATGCGCGTGTCGCGAACGGTTACCGCCCCGGCGGGCCGAACGCGGTACCGCCATCCACCGTGTACGCGGCGCCACAGACCTTCAAGCCGGATTCCCTCACCAGTTATGAAATCGGCTACAAGTCGGTGATGGATGACGGCACGCTGTCATTTGCGGGCGCACTGTTCAGCACGAATTGGAACGATATCCAGATCCAGACCAGTGCCGGCGGATTCAACTTTTTCGTCAACGGCGGCGCCGCGACGAGCAGGGGCGCGGAGGCCACCTTGCTCTTCTATCCGGTCGACGGCTGGAGCATGCGCGCAACCGGCGCCTACACAGATGCCAAGTTAACCCAAAATGCACCACTCGCCGGCGGCGTTTCGGGCGACGAGTTGCCGTTCGTGCCCAAGGTCACCGCATCACTGAGTTCTGACTATCACTGGCCCCTCGGCGGCGGATGGGGCGCAAGCGCCGGCGGTTCGGTCAACTATACCGGCCAGCGCCGCTCCGACTACAGTCAGCGTGCCGCCGTCAACATACCGTCATACACCACGGTCGATCTGAATACCGCGGTCAGTCGGGACGGTTGGCACCTCTCCTTGTATGTGAAGAACCTCAGCAACAGCCGCGGCTTTACCTACCTCGCCACCCGGGGGCTCGCTCCGGGGCTCAACCCGTACACCGCCGGCGTCATCACGCCACGGACGATCGGGGTGCAGGTTAATTATCGATTCTGATGAGCCATGGACGTTCGATAAGGTACCGCCATGTCGCATGAAAGCGCTGAACCTCCTCTACACACTAGGCTGGCTACGCTTGCCCAGCGTGATGTCGTGCTGTCGTGCGGCGTGAAGCTCGCCGAGGTGACCACCGCCTATCGCGCGCTCGGCAGCCTGAATCACCGCGGTGACAATGCTGTGCTGGTGTTGCACGGCTATACGACCGGTCCGGCCATGCTGGAGGAGGGTGCGAATGCCGCCGAAGGCTCGTGGAGTGGCTTGATCGGGCCCGGTCGCGCGATCGACACGGATCGGCATTTCGTGATTTGTCCGAACATGCTCGGATCGAGTTATGGTTCGACCGGTCCGGGCAGCATCGATCCGGCCACCGGCAAGCGGTATGGCGGCGATTTTCCAGCCATCTCGCTGCACGACATCGTGGCCGTGCAGAAGCGCCTGCTCGACACGCTCGGCGTGCGTCATCTGGTGGCCGTCATGGGGCCTTCGTTCGGCGGCTATCAGGCCTTCCAGTGGGCGGTGGATCATCCCGACTTCATGGATCGGGTTGTTGTCGCGGTGAGCGCTCCGTTCCATCCCGGTACGGCGGGCCAGTCCGATGCCGTGCTCGAATTGTTGCGCAAGGATCCGGGTTGGGCGAACGGCCGTTACTGCGACACCCCCGGAGCGATGATCGACACGCTGACCGCCATGCGCAACGCAACGCTCACACGTTACGGCGTCGACGCGGAACTGCGACCCCGGTTTCCCGACCCGCAGCTGCGTGCCGCCGAATTGCAGCGATTGGCACGGGTATGGGCGCTCGAGTTCGACGCGGGCAGCCTGGTGACCCTGCTCCGCGCCGCGGAGGGTTTCGATGTACGATCGCGCTTGCACGCCATCCGGGCTCCCCTGCTGCTGGTGAATTCGCGCACCGATCCCGTGTTTTCACCCGCGTTGATCAAGGAGGTGGCGCCCCTGCTGGATGCCGCGAATCTCACTTGGTCCTATGTCGAACTCGACAGCGACAAGGGGCACTTCGCATCAGGCGCCGATTGGTCGCTGTGGTCCGATGCCCTTGTGGCGTTCCTGCGCGACGGCCGCCTCGAAACTGAAAACAGTTCACGCCGGTGAAAGGCGCATACCGAACCTATGTGCTCACCTTGCTATCGGTGATCGGCTTCCTGTGCTCGGTCGACCGGGTGGTGATCACCATGTTCATGCAGCCGATCAAGCAGGAGTTCGCACTCAGCGACACGGAACTCGGCGTGATGACGGGACTGGCGTTCGCCGTGATGGGTGGAATCGTCGCCATTCCGCTGGCGCGGATGGCCGATCGCGGCAGCCGAAAGTGGATCATCGGCGCCAGCTTGTTGGTGTGGACTCTGTTGACCGCGGCCACGGGCATGGCGGCGACGTTCGCGCAGTTGCTGGCCACTCGGGTCGGCGTCGGGGTCGGTGAGGCCGGTTGCATCCCGGCGACCCATGCGATGCTCGGCGATTATTACCCACGCGAGATGCGCAGCCGCGCGCTTGGCGTGCACACCGCTGGGACTTACCTTGGCCTGCTTGGCGGCATGATCGCGGGGGGCGTCCTGGCTCAGACCGTCGGCTGGCGCGCCGGCTTCGTCTGGCTTGGGCTCGGTGGCCTGGTGGTCTCGGTGATCTTTCAGTTGACGGTGCGCGAGCCATTGCGCGTGGATGCGATCGAGAAGCCGACCCCATCCTCGACCGGGGTGATCGCGCGGCTCGGCGACCTGCCGTGTTTCTTGCTGCTGGTGGGCGCGTTTTCAACCACGGCGCTGGCGGGCTCCGTGGTGACATGGTTGCCGGTCTATCTGGGGCGAGCATTCACGCTGACTCCGATCCAGATCGGGGTTGGACTAGGTCTCGCCATTGGCGTGGCGACCGCCGCCGGCGCCGTGATCGGCGGTCAACTCGGCAATCATTATTCGAAGAACTCCAAATCATGGGGAGCCCGCTTTTCGGCGATCGATACCGTCGCCGTCATGCCACTATTACTGGGGACGTTTTTCGCACCGTCTCCGGCTATCGCCTTCACGCTGCTGTTCCTTACCTTCCTGGTGGCGGGCATGATCACGGGACCCATATTCGCGATGCTGCAGGACCTGGTCGACCCGAGTGTGCGTGCAACGGCGCTCGCGATCGTCGCGCTGTCGGGCGTCGTGTTGGGACAGGGTCTCGGTCCGGTGCTGGTCGGCTTCCTGAGTGATCGTTGGTCCTCGAATCGCGGTGACGCCGAGGGCCTGCGCCTGGCGATGACCGTGGTGGCGCTGGTGAACTTTCTCACCATCGGCGAATTTTGGCTGCTTGCACGGCGCATCAATGCCGTCGTGCCGCCGGTCCGGCGAGCGACCGAGTCCGGGGCCGCGTCTCTCACATTCCCCTAAGGTGCGACGGCCCGTCTACAAAGTGGGGGCTTTCAGCCGCTGACGGGAATTCAGGCCTGGTCTCGATCGACCTTGCAGGGGCGTTCTAGCCGCGCCTGGCGGGATCTTGCTCGCGGCAGCGCTCGAACCGGGCGCGTAGCTGCGCTTCAACCGCGGGCTCCACCGGACCGGCCGTGAACCACTCGAGCGTGAGCTCCTTGAGGTCGGCGAGCGCGATGTCGCTGCCCAGACCCCTCGTCTGCAGGAGCCGCCGCATCTGGTAATCGCGGCGCAGGCCCATGTCCGAGTCCGGCGTCGCCACATCCGTGACGAGTTCGGCGCGGATGCACAGCAGGCGCAGCTGCGACTCGTTGGCGGCAAGATCGCGCGCCACATCGCCGGCCGTGACCTTGCCGAGCTGCTTTTCAAGCGTCGTGCGCGCCGCCTTCGGTGCGTCGGCCAGCGCGGCGACGGCAGCGGCGGCCGCCAAGCGCGCCGCCTCGATGTCCTCGGAACGCAATTGCGCGAGCGCAAAGCCGCGTATCGCGCTCGCGGCGTCGAAGAGAGCCGAGTTCGCGCGCCGCGCCGCCGCGGCACGCTCCCGTTGCACGGCATCGGCGCAATGGTCCGCGGCACGCGCGAAGCGCTGGCGCAGGTCGCGCGCCGAAGCGCGGGGCAGGTCCAAGGCATCGAACTCGGCGCGCCGCTGGTCGAGCGTCTGCATGGCGGCGCGAAGCTCCTCGCCGCTCAGCGCGGCGATGGCATCGAGTTCCGCGCAAAGCGCGAGCGCCCGGGCTTGATTCGCATCGAGTGCGGCGCCGTGGGCGGCGGCCTGCTGGGCGCTGCGTTGAAAGACCGCATCGCAGTGGCCGCGGAATTCGTCCCACAGGGCGTTCGATCGCTCCCGGGGCACGAGGCCCACCGTCCGCCACTCCCTCTGCAAGCTCTTGGCCTCGTCGATGGCGCGCCGCGTGTCGCTCAGAGTCGCCAGCCGGCGAGCGCGCTCGATCAGTTCGAGTTTCAGGCCGACGTTGCGGGCGTACTCGACATCGAGCCGGCCCTGCAGATCGCCGAGCACGGTGCGCAGGCGTCCCTGCAGCACCGCGGCCACAGCGTTGTCGACCGGTGCATGATCGCGCCACTCGCGCCGGGCCTCGACGATGGTCTGCGCGACGTGACGCCAGTCGGCGCCCTCTGCGTCGAGTGTCGCGGTGTATGCCAGGAGACGCTCGATGATGGCTTCGCGTTGCTCCCGGTTCGACTGTCTGAGCGCGGCCTGTCGGGCGAAGTGTTCCTTGCAGGGCTCGTAAGCGCGATTCGCGGCGTCGCGAAAGGGTCCGGCTTCGGGGCAGTCCTCGTCACCGGCCCCACGATTCAGCGTACGCCATTCATCCTGCAACCTGCGGATGTGCTGTGCGAGTTGTTCGGGCGAGATCTCCGCCCCGATGAGCGATTGCATTCGCTCCAGTAGTTCGGTGCGCTTCGGCACGACCGTGAAGGTCTTCCAGTCCTTCAGTTCGGCGAGTTTGGTGTCGAGCAACTGTAACTGATGGTCGAACCAGACCGGTCGTCCCGTCGACGATGCGAGTTTCCGCTCGAGCGCGGCCCGAAGCCGCTGCGCGCGCGCGGTGCCGCCGCGATCGAGCGCCGCCTGCGCCTGGCGCAGCAAGCCGATCAGTGGCTGCGCCGATTCGGTGCGCGGCTCGGGCGCGCGGATCGGCGCGGGTTCCTCGATCACGAGGCGCTCCGGATCGCTCGTTTCCGCCACCGCCGTCGCCGCCGCTTCGGCCGCTTCGGCCGCCAACGCCGCTTCAGCCGCCTCGGCCGCGGCACGCTCCTTTTCCGCTTGTGCGGCGGCAACGCTCTGGTGATGACGCTCAACGACCGTGCGCATGGTGGCAAGGTGTGCGGCGACCTGCGCGCTCACCGCGGCAGCGGCCTCGGGCGCGAGGGCGGACCATTCTTGCTCGAAAAGGTGGAGCGAGGATTCGTATAGAGGATCGTAGGGCAGGCGGCTGCGGCGCGCGAGGCTCGCGACGAGCGTGTCGATCGCCGCCTGGCGGGCATCGCGAGCACGGTCTGCCGCGAGAACGGCGTCGCGTTTGCCCTTGAGGATGCGATAGACCGAATTGTCCTTGCCGCCGCGTGTGAGTCGAATGAGTTCGCGCAGGTGATCAGGATCGTTGACCGCCTGCGCGGCACGCTGACGCGCCTTGGTCGAATGGGCATTGAGCACGCAGTCGGTCAACGCCTCCGGCGTGCCGTCGGCGAGAGCGGCAGTGAGGCGCTCATCGTCCTCGCGTGCGAGGTCCACCGCATCCTCCCGGGTTGGGGCGGTCACGGGCGTCGCCGTGGACGCGGACGCAGGTCCCGTCTCGTCCGCGGCGGTGGCGACGGCGGTAGGATCGGAAGATTTGCCGAAAAAGCGGGAAATCAGGGCCATGATGTCCTTGGCGTGGACCGCGAAACGAGTATCCTCTCATTTTAACCCATGACCCTGCTCGGAAGCCCCGTTTCCATGCCAATGAACAGCTCACATCAGAATGACAACCGTTCACGCTTCGACACCATTGCCGCGCAGTGGGACGAGTCACCGATGCGCTCGGGCATTGCCACCGTGGTGGCCGATGCCATCGCCGCAGCGGTTCCTCTGAATCGCCATTGGCGGGCACTGGAGTACGGCTGCGGCACCGGCCTCGTCGGTGTGCGGCTGCTGCCGCGCCTGGGGCATCTTTTGGCGACCGATCTGTCGCCGGGCATGCTCGCGGTGCTGAGCGAGAAAGCGGCTGCCGCCGGCCTGGAACGTATCACCACTCAGGTCCTTGACCTGACCAGCACCGCGCCGCCGCAAGAGCGCTTCGACTTCATCTTCAGCAGCATGGCCCTGCACCACATTCCGGATGTCCGCGCTCTTCTGCATGCCTTTGGTGCGATGCTGGTCTCCGGTGGCTGGGTGGCGCTCGCGGATCTGGACTCCGAAGACGGTGGTTTTCATGGCCCCGATGTGCCCGGGGTCGCTCACCACGGCTTCGATCGGGTGCAATTTGAGGGTTGGTTGCGCGAAGGCGGCTTCACGGAGGTGACTTTTCGCACCGCGCATACGGTCGAAAAGAATCGACCGGATGGCGCCCACCGTTATCCGGTGTTTCTGGCCACCGCTCAGTGGTGGGCGCCCGATCCGAGCAAGAATTGAAAAGGCACCTGCAGGCGCGCAGCCCACGAACGTTCCGTGTGATCGGCGCCTGGAAACACGAGGCTGCGAAAATCGGCGGCGTCATAGCCCTTCGCGCGGAATAGTTGGTCCACGCGCCGCTGGTACGGGCCGTAATAGGCGTCCAGGGTCCGCGTACCGTGGTCGAAGTAGATCAGATGGTGCTGCGGCGAAGGCGCGTGCGCGCGCAGATAGTCGAGCAGCGCCTTAGGGCTTGGGTTGCCGCGGGTGTCGCTTAGCGCCGTCCCCAGCCAGTGAGTCGAAAGACACCCTGCGCCTCCAAACACCTGCGGATACTCTGAGATTGCGTACAGCGAAATCAATCCGCCCATGCTCGAACCCATCACGAAGGTCGCGTCGCGCGCCGGATCCACCCGGTAGTGGCTGTCGACATACGGTTTCAGTTCATCCACCAAGAAGCGCAGGAAACGATCGGAATAGGGCGGCACCGGCATCGCAAGGGGCATGTGGCGCACCCGGCGGCGCTGAGCGGTGCTCATGGTATCGAAGGGCTTTTGCGGAAAGTACTCACTCTCGCGGTTTGCCCCGGCGTTCCAGATGCCGACGATGATGAAGGGCCGCACCTTGCGTTTCGCCAGGAGCCTTGCGGCGGTACCTGCCGCGCCCCACGACTCGTGGTTCCAGGTGTGTCTGGGATCGAACAACATCTGTCCGTCGAACATGTAAAGCACGGCATAGGGCGCCTGCCGCGGATAGCCCGGCGGCAGCCAGATATCAATGTTGTGCGCAGCGACGTACCGGGAGGGAAACGCGCTCAACCGCTCGATAGACCCATATTTTACCTGCGGCACAGGCATCGAACCGGACTGTACCGGGGGAAGCGGGGTGCCGGCCGCGTCGGCAATGAGCGGCTGCGAAACCGCCATCCAAAACGCTGCGAGTACCAAGGCGCAGGGTCTGGCGAGCATGCGGATCACCTGTAAAGATTTGCGGAACTTCAGCCTGTGGTCTGGCGTCCGAGAGGATATCATTTGCCGATCTCCAGGGTGGTGCCACGATGGTCGACTTCATGCTCGACCGAAGGACGGCGCCTTGTTGACCCGTACGACGGAACGTTATTTTCCGCCGTGCGGGTCGATTTTTTTTTGCCGAGGAAGACCGGTTAGAACGCTTGCATCGATCTTCGGGGTGATTGCGGTGCTTGCGCTGAGCCAGTTCGGGTGCGCAGGCGGGGCATTCGCTCACGCTGCCCCGCCGGTGGTGGACACGGCTCTGCAACCGGTCATCGTCGAGGCGACCGCGATGCCGGGAGCGGCCGTCGATGTCAATCAGATCCCGGGAAACGTGCAGGTGCTGTCGGCGGCCGATTTGACGCAGGGTGGTTCGGCCAACCTCACGGGCGCCTTGGATGCGGGCATTTCCAGCGTCAACATCAATGACAATCTGGACGATCCGTTCCAGCCGGATATTCTCTACCGGGGTTTCGAAGCCTCTCCGGTGCTCGGGACTGCGCAAGGGCTCGCCGTCTATCAAAACGGGGTGCGCATCAACGAAGCGTTCGGCGATACCGTCAATTGGGATCTGTTCCCCGACAACGCGATCAATCAAGTCGAACTCGTGAGCGCGAACCCGCTCTACGGACTGAATGCGCTGGGCGGTGCCATCGCACTGACGATGAAAAATGCCTTTACGTATCGGGGGGGAGACCTGGGCGTTACGGCGGGCTCCTATGGCCGGCGCGATCTGACGGCACAATACGGTGGGCGTGACGGCAAGTTCGGTGTGTACCTTGCCGGCAAGGCGGCCGATTCGAGCGGCTGGCGGCGGTTCTCCAGCGACCGGATTCGCGATTTCTATGCCGTGTTGAGCGCCCATTCCACCCGGGGCAGTGTCGATCTGAGTTTCACGAGCGCCGGCAATACCATGAACGGTCAGGGCGCGGCCCCGGTCCAGGAACTGGCCGTCAACCGGTCGTTGGTTTTCACCGGACCGCAGACGAACCGTGACACGCTGCGATTTTTCGTGCTGAACAGCAGCTTGCGGGCGAGCCATGCCCTGTCGTTGCAGGGCGTGTTTTACTACCGCGATTTCGGCGAAACCGTGGCGAACGGCAACTCGACCAGCTATCAGGCTTGCGCCGGTGCCATCGGGATCCTCTGTCAGCCCGATGGGGTCACGCCCTTGAGCAACGCCCAGGGGCAGCCACTTGCGGATATATCGGCGGGCGGCACGCGACTCATCGGCGAGAATGACTTCGAATGGCTCCACACCTGGGGTCGGGGTGGTACTTTGCAGGCGACGCTGCGCAAAGCCGTCTTTGGCCGCGAGAACCGCTTCACCGTCGGTGCTGCGCTCGACTACGCCGCGACGTCCTTCTACAGCGGCGCGCAGATCGGTCTCATCGACTCGCAACTGCAGGTTCTGCCGTCGTCATTGATCGTCGACACCGCGGAGAATTCGGCCGGTGCGCTCGCCAATGGCGATCCGGTGCCGGTAAACGTCGATTCGATCAACAAGAGCCTCGGCATTTATCTCACGGATCGCATTCGGCTCACCCACCGTTTGGCCGTCACGGTGAGCGGCCGGTACAACGTCGCGTACGTCGACCTGGCCGATCAACTCGGCACGAACCTCAACGGTCGCAATCGCTACGTCCACTTCAATCCGGCCCTCGGAGCCACCTATGCGTTGCGGCCCTCGATCACGCTCTATGGCGACCTTTCGGAGAACACCCGAACCCCGACGGCGAGTGAGATCGAGTGCTCCGATCCGAGCAGACCCTGTGTCCTTCCGTCCAGCCTGGCCGGTGATCCGCCGAACCTGCGCCAGGTCGTCGCACACAGCGGCGAACTCGGCCTTCGCGGTCACTTCACCCGCACCCGCTTCGCGGGCGCCGAGTTCGACTGGAACCTGAGCCTGTTTCGCACGCTCCTCAAGGATGACATCCACAGCGTTGCCACCTCCCTGAGCCAGGGATTCTTCGAGAACATCGGCGACACCCGCCGGCAAGGTTTGGAGGCAGGTGTTCACTGGCGCATCGAAAGGTGGTCGGGCTACACGCAATACAGCTTCGTCCAAGCCACTTTCATGTCGCCCTTGCTCGTTCCCTCACCGTCGAATCCTTACCGAAACGCGCAAGGCGATATTCTCGTCAGACCCGGCGATCGGTTGCCCGGGATCCCGGAAAACCGGCTTAAACTCGGTGCGCAGTACCGGGCCGCGGCCGGCTGGAGAATCGGTGCGGCGGCGAATTACACCGGCAGCTTCTACTACGTCGGCGATGAGTCGAATCAATTGCCGGCCGTGCCGGGATTTGTGGTCGTCGACTTGCACACGAGCTACCGGCCGATGCCGCATCTGAAACTGTTCCTGTCAGTCGACAATCTGTTCGATCGGCAGTACGCGATCTGGGGAACACTGGGAGATCCGACCGGCGTCGGTGCACCAGGGGTGCCGACGGGCGGTGGCGGCAACGGTTCCGGGGTCGACAACCGGTTCTTGAGCCCCTCGGCCCCCACCGAGGCCTACGGGGGCTTCCGGCTTTCGTTTTAGGGCTGCAGTGCTCGCCGCCCCTTGACCTTGGGGCCGCCCGGCGCCTTAACTAGCTGCCATTGCACTGAACTTAAGGAGCAAAGCATGAACCCACAAGATACGCGTGCGGCGGGCGGGACGATGCGCCTGGCGATCTCCGGCATGACCTGCGGCGGCTGCGCGAATACGGTGACGCGCGTGCTCACGCGTGTGCCCGGCGTCGATCGTGCCGAGGTCGATCTCGCGGGTGCCGTCGCGACCGTGACCGGCAGCGCGAGCGCGGCGGACTTGATCGGTGCCGTCGAAGCCGCCGGATTCGGCGGCCGGCTGGCGGAGTCCGCGACGCCGGCGCCGTGACGAACGAGGCGCCGGCCGGGGCGGGCGCGCGGAATCATCTGTCGTTGCCGATCAAGGGCATGACCTGCGCCACCTGCGCGGCACGCGTCGAGAAGGCGCTGAACCGCCTGCCGGGCGTGGAGGCGGTCGTGAATCTCGCCAGCGAGCGGGCTGACGTGCGCTATGAGGCCGCGCGGGTCGATACCGTCGAGATCGCGCAGGCCGTTGAGCGCGCCGGTTACGAGGTGCCGCACGAGCGGCGCGAACTGGCCATCGTCGGAATGACCTGTGCCACCTGCGTACAACGGGTCGAACGAGCCTTGGCGGCGGTTGCGGGTGTCGTGCACGCGGACGTGAACCTCGCCACCGAGCGCGCCACGGTCGAGGGTCTTGGCGGGCTGTTGCGCGCGGCCGACTTGCTCGAGGCGTTGCGCCGTGCGGGCTACGAGGCGCAGGTTCTGACCGGAGACGTCGCGCGGGACCGCGAACTCGACGCCGCCGCCGCACGACGCCTGCGCTCCGAAGGCCTGCGGCTCATCGTCGCGGTCATGTTCAGTGCGCCGCTGCTCGCACCGATGTTCGGTGTGCCTCTGGCCGGATGGCTGCAGTTCGCATTGGCGACGCCGGTTCAATTCCTGGTCGGCGCGCGTTTCTACGCAGGCTCCTGGAAGGCGCTGCGGGCGGGCGTCGGCAACATGGATCTGCTGGTCGCGCTCGGCACCTCGACCGCCTATTTCTACAGCGTGTACCTGTGGCTGACGCGGTCGGCCGGCACGCCTCTTTATTTCGATTCCTCGGCCGTCGTGATCGCGCTCGTCAGTGTCGGCAAATGGATGGAAACCCGAGCCAAGCGCTCGACGACGGCGCAGATCCGCGCGCTGATGTCGCTGCGACCGGAGATCGCGCGTGTCGAGCGCGCCGGTGGCGAGGTCGAAATTCCGGCGGCTGCCGTCGCGCTCGGCGACGTGGTCGTGATCAGGCCCGGCGAGCGCCTGCCTGTCGACGGCCGCGTCATCGGCGGTTCGAGCGAGGTCGACGAGAGCCTCCTTACCGGCGAGAGCCTGCCGGTCGCGAAGGCGCCCGGCGACCGGGTCACCGGCGGTGCCGTCAACGGCGGCGGCCTGCTGCGCGTCGAGACGAGCGCCGTCGGCGAGCACTCGGCGCTCGCGCAGATCATCGCGCTCGTCGATGGCGCGCAGGCGAAGAAGGCGCCGGTACAGCGGCTCGTCGACCGCGTCGCCGCCTACTTCGTGCCGGTGGTGCTCGGCGTCGCCCTCGCCGCATTCTTCGGCTGGTGGCTGATCGCCGGCGCATTCACGACCGGAATCGTCGCCGCCGTGTCGGTTCTCGTGATTGCGTGTCCCTGCGCGCTCGGTCTCGCGACGCCGACGGCGTTGATGGTCGGCACCGGTGTGGCCGCGAGAGCCGGCATCCTGATTCGCGACGTCGAGGCCTTAGAGCGTGCACAGCGGCTCGACACGGTGGTCCTCGACAAGACCGGAACGCTGACCCAGGGCCGGCCGGCCGTGATCGCGCTGACGCCGTTCGGCCTGACGGAGACGGAACTGCTGTCGACCGCGGCGGCGGCTCAGACCGGCAGCGAACACCCGATAGCGCGCGCGGTGCTCGAAAGGGCCGCCGGGCTCGCCTTGCCCGGCCTCGAGGAGTTTCACAGCCACGCGGGTCTGGGATTGAGCGCGCGTGTCGGCGGCCGCCAGATCGCGCTCGGCAACCGCCGCCTGATGCAGGAGAAGGGGGTGTCTATCGAGGCCGACGCCGCCCGCGCGGCCGCTTCGGAGGAACGTGGCGCGACGGTGATCTGGGTCGCGGCGCTCGAGCCGACGCCGATGCTCCTCGGTTCGATCGATGTCGCCGATCCGATCAAACCGACCGCTGCGAGCGCGGTCCGGCGCCTGCGGGCGCTCGGCATCGAGACGGTGCTGCTGACCGGCGACAACGAGCGCACCGCCGCGGCGGTAGCCGCCAAGCTTGGCCTGGGCCGCGTGCTCGCAGGCGTCGTGCCGGCCGAAAAGGCGGCTGAAGTGCGGCGGCTGCAGGCCGAAGGGCGCTGTGTCGGCATGGTCGGGGATGGCGTCAACGATGCGCCCGCACTGGCGGCGGCCGATGTCGGCATGGCGATGGGCACCGGTACCGATGTGGCGATGCAGACAGCGGGCGTGACACTGATGCGGGGTGATCCCTTGCTGATCGGCGATGCGATCGCGGTTAGTCGTGCCACTTATCGCAAGATCCGCCAGGGTCTTTTCTGGGCCTTCGTCTACAACGTGATCGGTATGCCGGCCGCTGCGTTCGGATGGCTGAATCCGATGATCGCCGGGGCCGCGATGGCGTTGTCCTCGGTGAGCGTCGTCTCGAATGCCTTGTTGTTGCGCCGGTGGCGCGCCACGGCCGCCGATAGCGCGCGCGCGGATCATCGCGCATAGGTATTCCCCGCGGCGAACCGGCGGCATGTCGCATGCCGGCAGATCGTCCCATGCGCGCATACTGAATCTGCGGTAGGTGGATTCGAGTGCAAAACTTATGACGACGAACAAGTCCGGTGTCTGGATTGATCATCGCAAGGCCGTGATCGTGACAATCGGCCCCGGCGGCGAGCATGTGGCTCTGGTCGAGTCCGATGTCGAGAAACAACCGAGGCGCGCCGGCGACGCCCCCTTGAAAGGCGCCTTCGAGGCGCGTCAGGTGGCGCCGGACGACCGGCGTCAGATGGCGCTCACCGCGGAGCTCGATGGCTACTACGACGCCGTGCTGGCGGTTGTGCGCGACTCCCAGGTGCTGCTCATCTTCGGCCCGGGTGAGGCCAAGGGCGAACTGGCGAAGCGCCTCGGGAAGAATCGGTTCGCCGGGCGCATCGCCGCGGTTGAAGCGGCGGACAAGATGACCGATCGGCAGGTTGCGGCCCACGTGCGCGCCTACTTCGGTTGATCCGCGCCGGGCGCGGCGGCCGCGCGCCTCACACCACGCCGGCCAGACCGAGCGCGGCGCCGGCGGCGATGAGCCAGATCGGGTTGATCTTGGTGCGGGTCATGACCAAGACCGTCATGGCCGATATCAGCCCCATGCGCCAGTCGACGTCGCTCGCGCGGGCGAGGATCCACCCCGCCGCGAGCAGCATACCGACCGACAGCGGCGCGATTCCCTGGCGGATGATGCGCCCCAGCGGCGCCGCGGGACGGTGCCCGCCGAAGCGCAGCAGGGCAAGCGTCAAGGTGACCGGTGGCACGATGACCGCGAGCGTCGCGAGCACAGCGCCGGCGAAGCCCGCGATTTGCCAGCCGATCAGCGTCACGTACAACATGTTCGGCCCAGGCGCGGCCTGGGCGATCGCGTAGGCCGCGGCGAATTGCTCGTCAGTGATCCAATGGTGGGCGACCACCACGTAGCGGTGTACGTCGGGAGCGAGCATCACGACGCCACCGCCGACCGCCATCATCGACAGCAAGGCAAGCTGTGTCGTCAGCAACTCGAGCGGCGATGGCGTCCTTCCCGGGGCGATCATGCGTTTCGCCACCAGGAAACGCCGATGCCGAGCGGGCCGAGAATGCCGATCACCAGCAGCATCGGCCAGTGTTCCAGGCCGACCGCGATGAACGCGAGCGTGATCAAGCCGAACCGGATCGCGGCATCGGCGCGTTGCGGCGCGCGTTCCGGGAACAGGCCCACACCCATGTTGACCGCCATTGCAATGATCAACCCGGCCGCGGCGGCCGACATTCCACCGAGCGCGCGCGCGACCGGCGCGACGTGATCGTAGTGCGCGTACAGCACGCCAAGCGATACGACCGCGATCGAGGGTCCGAGCACCATGCCGGCGAGCGCCGCCAGCGCGCCGGCGAGGCCGGCCTTCCTCCAGCCGATCATCACGGCCACGTTGCAGATGCTCGGCCCCGGCAAGACCTGGCCGAAGGCGAGTATCTCGGCGAATTCGGCCGGTGTGTACCAGCGGTGGCGCTCGACGATGGAGCGGTAGGCGAACGGCAAAACGCCGCCGAAACCTGAGAGCGCCATTCGCGAGAAGGCGAAGAACAATTCGAGCGGCGAGCACCCGTCCGGCGGCAATTGCCTTACGCGGGCCATGCTGGCGCCTCCGGCACCCGTACCCAGCCTTCCATCAGCACGCGCGCGCTGCGGCTGAGGAGGACTTTTTGCACGGTCCACGCGCCGCAGCTTTGCGCCACCTCGGCGCCGACGTGCACGATTCCCGACGGATGGCCGAATCGCACCACCTCGCGCACCATGCCGCAGGCCCGGCTGACGAGCGTGCCGGGGACCGCGGCGGCGGCGGCGATCGCGACCGCCGCGGTGCCCATCATCGCGTGATGCAGTTTTCCCATCGATAGCGCGCGCACCAGCAGGTCGATTTGTTCGACCTCGACGGCCCGGCCGTCGGCCGCGCGGTAGGCCGCCGGCGCAGCGACCCAGGCGAGCTTCGGGGTGTGCAGCCGGTTCGCCGCGTCCTCGATGCGGGCGATCAGGCCCATGCGCAGCGCGCCGTTCGCACGAATTCGCTCGAGCGTCTCGAGGAGCCCTCGCTCGGTGTCGACTTGGGCGCGCGATTCGGCTCCGGTGAGGCCGATGGCGCGGGCCTCGACGAAGATCATCGGCATGCCCGCGTCGATCATGGTCACTTCGATGTGACCGAGGCCCGGCACCTCGATCGTCTCGGCCGCGCACCCGGACGGGAACATTGCGTTCGCCGCGCCTTGCCCGGCGGCCGGATCGCGGAATTCCAACCGCACCTCGGCCGCGGCAAAGGCGACCCCGTCCAGGGCGAAGTCACCGGCCTCCTGAACGACTCCGTCCGCGATGGGTACGTGCGCGAGGATCGTCTTGCCGATGTTGGCCTGCCAGATGCGCACACTCGCGAGGCCGTCGCGAGGAATCCGGTGTGCATCGATCAGGCCGTTGGCGATCGCGAAGGGTCCCACGGCGGCGGTCAGATTGCCGCAGTTGCCGCTCCAGTCGACGAGCGCACGGTCGAGCGCGACCTGGCCGAACAGATAATCGACGTCGTGATCGGCGCGCTCGCTGCGCGCGACGATCACCACCTTGCTGGTGCTCGAGGTGGCGCCCCCCATGCCGTCGATCTGCGTGCCGTAGGGGTCGGGGCTGCCGATCACCCGCAGCAGCAGCGCGTCGCGCGCCGGGCCCGGCACCTGCGCGGCCGCAGGCAGGTCCTGGAGGCGGAAGAACACCCCTTTGCTGGTGCCGCCGCGCATATAGGTTGCCGCGATTTTCCGGTGTGGGGCGTGGGCGCTCATCGAGGAGTTCTCCTTGCCTCGTGCCATGATCGCGGTCGTGACACCGCGCGTCAATCGCGCGATTCTCGGGTAAAGTGGCGGTTTCATCCGACCATCTCGAGATCACGGGCACCCGGGGGGGGCGATGTCTTACGCAAACGACCAGCCGGATTGGCTGGCGCTGGCCGGCCCGATTCCGCAGCTAAACTCGGCCGCGGCCGACGTCGCCGATCCTCTGGGCATCCACGTCCGCCTGCTCACCTTGCTTGGCTCGCAGGCCCCGCTCGGCACCGTGCTCGAGGGTCTGGTCCGCTATGTCGAGGGGTGGACCGACGGAATGCTGTGCAGCGTGATGCTGGTCGATGAGACGGGCAAGCGGTTGCGACTATGCGCGGCGCCGAGCTTTCCCGACGGGTATGCCGAGGCGGCCCGCGTGGTATCCATCGCCGAGGGCGAGGGCTCGTGTGGAACGGCCGCCGCCCGCAAGCAAATGGTCATCGTCGATGATGTCGAGACCTCTGCCTTGTGGCGCCGTTACGCATCTCTGGCGGTCTCGTTCGGCTTGCGCGCGTGCTGGTCGGTACCGGTCCTCGACGATGCGCAGCGGCTCGTCGGGACGCTTGCGCTGTATTACACGGTGCCGCGCAGACCGTCCGGCACAGAAATAAAGTTCATCGAATTCGCCGCGCAGTTGACCGCGTTCGTGATCCGCCGCCATGCGGAACTGGCCGAATTGCGCAACGGTGCGGCGCGCCTGAACGCGGTGGCCGGCACCGGGATCGGTCTTTGGGAACGCGTCGCCACGAACGAACGTCGATGGCTGGATGACTGGTGCGGGAGGCTCGGCATCGATCCGTGTGGCGGGGCGAATTTCGAGGATCGCTGGTGCGCGCAAATTCACCCCGCGGACATCAGCCGCTATCGCTCGCGTCAGGCTGCGAGCACGCCGGTCGCCGCAGGCCCGTATGTCATCGATTTCCGGGTGCGAACCGCCCGAGGGGGCTGGCGCTGGGTGCAGGAGCGCAGCGCGACGGCGGTGCCGGATGCCGGCGGCACATTGACGTCCCGGATCGGCGTCTGCATCGATATCGACGAACGCAAGAGGGCGGAATTCGAGCGCAGCCTCGCCGCCGAGCGCTACCGTACGCTCGCGCGCCTGGTGCGGGGTCATGTCTTCGAAGCGCGCATCGATTTGAATGGGCACATCGAATTCACCTGGGCGGATGACGAATTCGCGGGGATATTCGGCTGTGCGCGCGAGGAGCTCAATCGTCGCGGCTGGCAAAGCTTCGTCGATCCGCGCGATCGGGGGGCAGCCGTGGATCGGCTGGCGGCGCTCGGGCGCGGGGAGACCGTGGAGATCGAGCTGCGGGTCTCGTCGGCGAGCGGTGAGAGGCGCTGGTTGCGCATGGCAGCCGAACCCCTGGCGGCCGCGACGCCCGATGGTGATGCGAGCGTGATCGGCATGGCCGAGGACATCACCAATCGGAAGGCTCTGGTCGAACATATGCTCGGGGCGATCCATGGTGAACAGCGCCGAATCGGAGCCGATCTGCACGATGGACTCGGCCAGGTGCTGACGGGGGTGAGCTTGCTGCTGCGCAGCTGTCAGACGCGCGCACTGCGCGGTGAGGCGCTCGCGCCGGATCAAATCGAACACCTGATAGAACTCGTCAACGGCGCGATCGAGACGACCCGCGGGCTCGCCTACGGCCTTGCGCCGGGGACGGCTGAATATGGGGGCTTGTTCTTCGCCCTGAGCGCTCTCGCGCAGCATTACCGCCAATCAGGCCTGCCGATCAAACTCGCCGCACCCGGCGAGTTCACGCTCGCGATCGATTCGGCCACGGCCGACAACCTGTATCGCATCGTCCAGGAAGCCGTGACCAATGTTGTCCGGCATGCAAATGCCACGCAGGTGACCATCAACGTCACCGTGTCGCCGGAAGCGCTGATCATCGACGTGATCGATGACGGCAGCGGCATCCCGGAAGGTCGCAGGTCCGGGTTTGGACTGCATTCGATGCACTATCGGGCGGACGCGATCGGGGCGAGGATCTCGGTTGCGCGACTGCAGCCACGAGGAACCCGGGTCCGGGTTCGATTGAAGCGCTGAGCGTCGCGCTCCCTCTGCCGCGGACCGCGGCTCGAGAACAAGGTGGCCGCTGTCCTCGTCGCGCACCAGCCAGCCGTGACGGTGACCGCATGGCAGCGCCGTTTTAGAACTCGTCGCCACGGAGTGCTGATGCGAACCGGCTCCGGCTGCTTTTGATCGCAGCCGGAGCCGGGTAGTCTCATCAGACTGGAACGATCACGAATCAGTCAAAGTTCGCCTTTATACCGACGAAATACTGCCGACCGAAGATATCGTAGGTCGCCGCGTCCGTCAGCAACGGCGCACCCGCCACAAATGGCGGAGTCTTATCAAACAAATTCGTGATACCAGCAGAAATCTGCAGCTCCGAATTGATTTGGTAGTGGCCGTTCAGGTCGAAATAGCTGTACGCCGGAACACCCGCGTCACCGCTATTCACGCCATCCATCAGATTCGTCATCGAGGAGATAAAGCGCCAATGCAACGCCGCTCCGAGTGGTCCATTGGCATATCCGAGCATCGTATTGGCTTTCCAGCTCGGATGAGACAGATCAGAGATGCTCGCTCCGTCTGCGGCGATCGCCGAGTAGGTATCGGCTACCGAACCGGCCAGATTTACGCTCGGCGCCCCCAACCCCACCACTTGCAGCGACCGAAGGTATGTGACGTACGTCTGCAACAACACCCGTCCGGCGCGGCGCGACATACCCAGCGCATGCAATGGGAAGCCCCAATGCCCCTGGATGTCGACACCGTCGGTGGTGTACGAGCCGATATTTTCTTCGAACGTCTTCAGTGTCGCCAGCGCTCCGGTCGATTGATCGCGTGAGATCTGCTGGCAGAAGTAGTTGCTATTCGAATAGCTCGGATCAGCACCATTCGCATTGAAGCAGCTCTGCAGCACCAGGTCTCCAGTGACAGCACCCACCGCACCGTTGATCTTGATGTGGTAGTAGTCCATCGACGCGCCAAGATCGCGTGCCATATCCCCATGGAAATGCGGTGTCAAAACAAAGCCGAGCGTATAGGTGTTCGCGATCTCCGGCTTCAGCTGAGTATTGCCGGTATAGACTCCATTTGCCGACGCCTCGCCGTACGAATAGGACGAGAGCAGACCGTTCGGCACACCCTGCGCCTGACACAGAGCGGCGACCTGCGTTGCATTGGCACCAGTCCGGTACGAACTGTTGTAATTGCACGGATCGCCGGAAATGGGCACCTGTGCCTGAATGGACGGATTGTAAAGATCTTGCAGGCTCGGCGCCCGGAAGGCCCGCTGGAAGCCGCCACGGAACGTCACAGTATTATTGGCCTCCCAGTGCAGATCAGCCATCCAGGTGTTGGCGCCTCCGAACAGATCGTATTGCGAATGCCGGCCCGCGATGTCCAACGATACGTTCTTTGCGAGAAACATATTGTGCATCACCGGCACACGCAGCTCGAGGTACACCTCGCGAACATTCTGGGTTCCGCTCGTCGAAGAAGCCAGATCGTAAGAAGGCGAGATAATTTGCTGCGGAAGGTTCGGTGCAAACGCCGGCAGGGTATTGACTGCCGGATTAATCAGCGGAGAGGCATCATAGTTGAACGAATCGCCACGGTAGTCCGCACCGAGTGCGAATTTCAGGTTACCCTCGGGCAACTTCCACAGCGTACCGCTGATGTCGCCCTCGAAGTACTTCTGCGTCAGCACGGAAACGTTCGTGGCCGTTCCATTGACGTACTCGAGACAACCCTTGCTCAGCGGATGGTTGCCCAACGGATCCCAGGCATAACCGACACACGAATTACCGCTTCCCCCGAGATAGTTCGCCGTGCCATACATGATGGTCTCGAGCGCCGGGAGATTGATGTTATTGGCTTGGGAATTGTTGAAATTCGTCTGCCCATAGGATCCGAACACGTTCCAGGCCAGACTCGTCGATCCGATCGCACCCTTCAGTCCCGCAGTCAACTGATAGTCATTGTAGTCAAATTTCTCGATACGAGGACCGAACTGGGTCGCCCATTGCTCGACAACCAGCGGCCCATTATTCGGGGTCGTCTGCGCGCCGATCAGTGTCTGGAGTGCCGCATTACTCTGCACAAACGGATTATTGAGCGGAACCAGGAGGGGCTTGGGATTTCCGTTAAAGAACGCCCCGCCCTGCAGATCCTGGGCGGTCGAGTGCATGAAATTGATCTGCCCGTACGCCCGAATGTCGTGATTGAGTTTGTAGGTCACATGCGCGAAAAGGTTATAGCGGCGAGAGGGCACCTGGGCGGCGAAATACGGCCCCAACTGGGCAATAATCTGCTGACAGTTCGGGCTGATTGCCAAACCGGGCGTCTGGCCCGTCGGCCGATAGTTCTGCACGCAATTGGGCGCATCCCCGGTGGTGAAGATCGACCCATCGTTGTTTACGCCGAGGAATCCCGGATACGCTCCGGTGCCGCTCAACGGGGTGGTCCCGGGGTATTGCGCGAGAGTCGCATTGACTGCTGAGACGGGAACGCCTCCCAATGCGAAGCGCCCTTCCGGCGGGAACGGAACCGTGCGTGCGAATTGGGGGCTTCTGAAAAACGCCAACTGTTGGCCGCTGACCGCACCTCGTTCGTTGTACTCCATGTCAACGACGGCGTTGCCCTTGTGATGCGCGAAGTTCCCGCCCATCAGCGCGCTGAAGGAGTCTTCCTTGCCGTAGCCGTGGGTCGATGCGCCGTGCTGATAGGAGAGCCGGATGCCACTGAAGTGCCGCCGAAGGCGGAAATTGACGACGCCCGCGATGGCATCAGAGCCGTAAACCGCCGACGCGCCGCCCGTAATGACGTCGACGTTCTTGATCAGCGCCATCGGGATCGTGTTCAGATCCACGGTCCCGGCAGGACTGGTCGGCACCATCCGTTGGCCGTCGAGCAGCACCAGCGTGCGCTCTGCGCCGAGCCCACGCAGGTCGGCGTACGATTGCCCACCCTGGAAGCCGGTCGCACCCTGGACGTCACCGACTTCGGTCTGTCCCTGACCGGCGGCAAACTGCGGCATCTGACCGAGCGCGGTGTCGAGAGAGACTTGACCGACGGCGGAGATTTGTCCGGCGCCCACGGTCACCAGCGGGCTTGATGCGGTGTCGCTGCGGCTCGCGATCAAGCTGCCGGTCACCACTACTGCGGCGAGCGAACTCTGCTGCGCAGCCCTCGACGATGCGGCGGGCTGCGTTTGAATCGGGCTACCGCGCGCGGCGGCGGCGGCAGTGGCCATCAGGCCCGCCACGGTCGTGACGACCGCGCGTGCAAGCGGCCTCTGATGGCCGGCGCAACGACGCGCGGCAGCCGAGGAATCGGACTTGAACATGTGCTCCCCCCCAAAAATAAGGAAATTGCGAATCGCAACACCGGCCCACAAATATTTTTTTCTGGGCCGCATATGTAATAGACGACACAATTCGCGAAATCCTCCTGGAGATTGTCGTTTTTTGCAAAAAAACCACAACTCGTTGCATTGGCCGGCCGCAGGCCCTAGGGCGAAGTTCCATAGCCGGATGGGCCGCGACCTCGGCTTGTCGTGGGTCTCGATGCGATCCTGTCGCGATGCTACAACGCCAACGGTGCCTGTCAGCAGATCCAGCGCGACAGCAATGGCTTCCTACGTCGGCTTCAAGGCGACGTTCAAGTAAAGCTCCTGAAGTAGTACCCCCCGGCTCCGGGCAGGGGATTCGACCCCGGCACCAGACTCCCCTCGTCGGTCACGATCAGGTTCATGGGGATGTCGTGCGGCTGAGGGTGGATCGTCGCGAGTCGCGAGTCCGCGTATCCGAAGCCGATCGCGAACGGCCGCGGTGAGGCCGCGGCAAGGGTCCGGTCGAAATAGCCACCCCCATAGCCGAGCCGATACCCCGACTCATCGAAGCCCACGAGGGGTACGATGACGGCCTGCGGTACCAACAGCTCCCGCCGTTTGGGGATCGGAATGTTCCAGAACCCGGTCTGCATCGCCATGCCCGGGTACCACCGCCAGAATTCGACGGGAGCTGACTTTTCGACGACCACCGGCAGGGCGAGCCGACCGCCGCCGGCCAGATGCCGCTTCGCGACCTCGCGGACGTCGAATTCACCGCGAATGGGCCAGCAAAAGCCGAGCACCTCGTACGGCCGCAGATCGACCGCCTGAGCCAGCGCCGCGCAGGCCCGTTTGCCGAGCGAACGGCGAACCGCCGGCGCGAGCGCCGTTCGGTGCTCGATCAGTCGCTCCCGCGTGAGCTTGCGCCACCGGCGAACCTCCTCCCAGTTCTGGGCAGGCATCATCGGCCCTGCTCAGGAGCGAGCGGAATCGTCGGCAAGGCCGATCTCGATCTCATGGGACCGCCGTATCGCGGACAGATCGGTGTGCAATCGGTCGTTGCGAACTCTCGGCAGCAATTCACGCAGCTTGAGCACGCTGCCGCTTTGGTTGCGTTTGAGCGCGTCGAGTCGCTGGGTCGGATGCGTCAAGGATGCCACCTCGAGGCACGTTGCCGCGGTCCGGCGGGAGCGCTTGCCGCCGAGTGCCAGCAGGTGGCGGCATAGCACGGCGTAGGAGCGGGCATGGTTGCGCCGCATGGAGCGCAGCCGTTCTTCTCCAGGGGCAAGGCCGGGCAGGTCACCGTCACCCAAGCAATCACGAGCGAGCCGCCGCCCGGCACGCTCCAGTTCAATCAATTCGCCGAGGGCCGCGATCAATTCATCCGCGCCCGCGTAACCCATATAGACGTCACTCGCCTCGTGCATCGAACAAGCGGGTGAGACGAATTCCGGCATCAGCGCGGAGGTCGGCGCGCCAGGTCGCTGTGGTTCACGCCGTAGAGGAAGTACAGGATCAAGCCGGCGACCGCCCAGCCGGCGAAGAAATACTTCGTGAACGCGCTCAAGCTGAGGAACAA
>VFSW01000360.1_pt1 | contig 65194 bp, 64 predicted proteins | sample 5358111 | NCBI WGS metagenome assembly VFSW01 (sample SAMN11554181, study PRJNA540505) | mine drainage metagenome | isolation source: sediment from site ElyBrook_90M | place: USA: Ely Copper Mine, Vershire, VT | collected 2017
TACCGCGAAAATCCGTCCCTCACCCGCCCGTTCCGTCACGCCGCCGCACCAAGGTGCGCGGCGCGTGGCGGGCCATTTCCAGCAGCGTCTTGCCGTCCTCCGAAATGCGAAGCCCTCGGAAGCCGTCTCGCATCGCCGAACGCCGCTTACTTCACGGAGCTGAGGTATGACGCAAGGGCCTTGATTTGGTTCGGGGACAACTGGCTCGCGACCCGGGGCATCGGAGGCGGTGCGGCCGTGTTTTGTCCTTGGCGCCACTGCTCGAGTCTCACTTTCAAATAGTCGTATGACAGTCCGCCCAAACGGGGGATTTCCCTCACGCCCTCCGCGTTCGGGCCGTGACACGCCGCGCAAGCGACGATGTCGGAATCCGGAATCCCGTCTCGATATATCGTTCTCCCTGCGGGTACGAGGGCCATGTCTCCGTCATTGGCGGCTTTGGGGGGAATTGCAGCAAAATAAATCGCAATGTCATGCGCCGACCGGACGCTGAGAGCGGCCGTGGCGCCCCACATGAATGGGCCAATGCGTGTGTGCTCGTGAAAACTCTGAAGCTGGTTCTCGATATATCGGCTCCTCTGCCCGGCCAATCGTGGCGCGCTTGAATAACCTTGCCCCGTTTCTCCGTGGCACCACGAGCAATACCGACGGTCGACGGCCCCCGCGCTGCCCGCCAAGGCGAGCACCGCGGAGAAAACGGCCAGGAAAGCCATCGCCCGCACTGTCATCTTTAGCCCGATGGGTTTCATGATCCGCGCTTTTGGTGAGCCGACGACATGTCAAACAAGAAGAGTCACTTCAGATAACTGAGGTAGGCCGACACGGCGGCAGCTTGGGACTGAGACAGGTCATGCGCTATCGGCGCCATGACCGACGACAGGTCTTCTTTCCCCGAACCATGCCCTCGCTCTATGCTCCAACGCGTCAATTCCTTGACGGTGTACGGATAAAGCTGACCGGCCAAACGCGGAATTTCCGCTTTACCCTTGGCCGCCGGACCGTGACAGGCCGAGCATGCGGGAACATTCGCTTCGGGAATTCCCTCCTCGTAGATTTTTCCACCCGCAACCACGAGATTCGGCGGACCGTCCCCGGCCGGTCCGGGATCGAGCTCGCTAAAGTGCGCGGCCAAGGCCGGTCGCATCGACGGGCTGACGCCATGCACCTTGGGCATCTCTACGGAGATGTCTTTATCCCGCCGGGTCTCGGCAAAATCCAGCAACTGGTTCTCGATGTACCGGGCCGGTTGTCCCGCGATTCTCGGTATGGGCAAAAAACCGCGATAACCTTGTCCCGACAATCCGTGGCAGTCCTGGCAATATTTTATCTTGGCCTGAACGCCTCCCTCCGAAACGGCGGCCGTGCCTGCGTCACCCGCAAAAGCCGTCGCGGAGAAAACAACCGCCAAAATTGCCGGCGGCAGTGCCCATGGCAGGCCGATGAATTTCATAATCTGACCTTCGTCCCTACACGCGGTTGTCGGAAAACATATTATTCCCGCCCCGGTCCGCAGCCGGACGCCCGACCGGGACCGCAGCCGGACACCCAATGTTCCCCGGGCGGCGTTTTGTTCCACGCCTTGAAGTTTGCGTCCGAAACGCTCGACAGATTTTCCAGGAACGCCACAATGGCCCAGATCTTCTGGTCGCCGACCGGCGATTTACCGGCGCCGAAGCTCGGCATGCCGGTCATCTTGATGCCGTTCTTGATGACCCAGAACAGGTCTTCGGGCGAGCGATCCGTGACCACTCTTCTGAGATCGGGCGGAGGCTCCAAACCCTCGGCGAATTTTGCGGATTGCACGCCGGGCTCGCCGTGACAGTCGACGCAGCCGATCTCGGCGTAGGCCAGTGCGCCTGCCTGCACCGCTGCCGGATTGCGCAAAAAACCCGCCGGCGGTCGATCGGTCGCGCGCCACGCTATCGAGGCCTTGCGCACCTGGACGATGGCCCAGTTGACGACAGCGGGATCGGGACGATCGGCAGCGACATTGAAAAGCCCGCCGAAGAAAAAAATCGCCGCGCCAATGCCGCCAACAATCGCCAGCAGACCGATGACCGCCAGGACGCTCTGGGCTTTGGTGAAAATCATGGCACCGCGCGTCATCGTTCCCTTATTGCTCAGGCGGAAGAATTGTTCCGCGCTCCGGCTCGCAATCGCCTTAAACCTGGAAATCCATCTTTCACGATCCGACGCGGATGTGGCGATCACAGCCGGGCAAACGACACGACAAAGATCGATGAGATGGCGATGCCTGGATCGCGTCCGGGCGAGACTGCGGCACAACCCGCAGCCTCGCTAGGTTCGGAATTTACCTACGGCGGGGATGCCCGCGACGCCGTGCGGTTCCGCCCGTTCACCCGCCCGCCTTATCGCAATGCGCGACGATGGCGTCGACGAAGGTCCGTCCGAAATCGCGCAGCTTGGAGGCGCCGACGCCACTGATCGCGGCGAAGTCGTCCAGCGTGCGCGGCGCGTGGCGGGCCATTTCCAGCAGCGTCTTGTCGGAGAAGATCAGATAGGCCGGCACGCGGCGGCCGGCGGCGATGCTCATACGCAGGCGCTTGAGCGCGGCGAGCAGCGCGGCGTCCGCATCGGCGAGCGCGCCCGACGACGCGGCAGCGCGGTCCTTGCGGGCGGCTTGCGCATCCGGACGATAGAGAAACGTCTTCTCGCCGCGCAGCAATGCCTTGCCGTCCTCCGCAATGCTGAGGCCGCCGAAGCCGGCGATGTCGTGGTCGAGGAAGCCGCCGGCCACCAACTGGCGGATCAGCGAGCGCCATTCCGGTTTCTTGCGCGCGGCGCCCGCGCCATGAGCCGGCAGGCGGTTGTGTCCGGTGGCGACGATCTTTTCGGTTTCGGCGCCGCACAGCACATCGACGATATGCGCCGCGCCGTAGCGCTCGCCGGTCTGCAGCACGGCGTCGAGGATGCGGCGGGCGTCCTTGGTGCCGTCCACCGTCGCCGCAGGGTTCAGACAAACATCGCAATTGCCGCAAGGCTCCGCGGCCTCGCCGAAATAGGAGAGCAGCGCGCGGCGCCGGCAGCTCGAGGCTTCGCAATAGACGATCAGCGCGGCCAGCCGCCGATGCTCGCGCCGCTTGCGATCATCGTTCGACTCTTCCTGGTCGATGAACATCCGGCGCATGCGGATATCGCCGAGGCCGAACAGCATATGCGCCTCGGCCGCTTCGCCGTCGCGCCCTGCCCGGCCGATCTCCTGATAATAGCTTTCCAGACTCCCCGGCAGATCGACATGGAAGACATAGCGCACATCCGCCTTGTCGATGCCCATGCCGAAGGCGATGGTCGCCACCATCACCGTGTAAGGCTCGGTCATGAAGGCGTTCTGGTTGGCCTCGCGCGCCTCCTTGCTCATGCCGGCGTGATAGGCCAGCGCCTTGATGCCTTCCGCGGCCAGCAGCGCGGCGGCCTCCTCCGTCTTCTTGCGCGACAGGCAATAGACGATGCCGCTCTGTCCCTTGTGCGCTTTGACGAAGGACAGAAGCTGCTGCTTCCAGTTCGCCTTGGCGGCCACCGTCAGCCTGATGTTCGGACGATCGAAGCCGAGCACGATCTGCGCGACGTCGCCGCCGAACAGCCGCGCGGCGATGTCGGCGCGCGTGCTCTCGTCGGCGGTGGCGGTCAGCGCCATCAGCGGCACGGCGCGGAACAGTTCGCGCAGGCGCGACAGGGCTTCGTAATCGGGACGGAAAGCGGGACCCCATTGCGAGATGCAATGCGCCTCGTCGACGGCGATCAGGCGGATGGGGAGCCGGCCCAGCGCCGCCAGCATCTGCTCGGTCATCAGACGCTCGGGCGACAGATACAGCAGACGCGTCCGGCCCGAGGCGGCGCGACGCCACGCCGCGACATTGTCCTCGCGGCCGCGCGAAGAGTTGATGGTGTCCGCCGCGACGCCTGCCAGCCGGAGCGACTCCACCTGGTCCTGCATCAGCGCCACCAGCGGCGAGACGACGATGGTGAGCCCGCCCATCACCAGCGCTGGCACCTGGAAGCACAGCGATTTGCCCGAGCCGGTGGGCATGACGCAGAGCACGTTGCGCCCGCCGAGCACGGCCTCCATCGCCGCTTCCTGGCCGGGACGGAAGGTTTCGAAACCGAAAACGTCCTTCAGGATCTGCCGGCTCGTTGGGGCGGAACGGGCGAGAACATTCATGCCGGCGGAATCCGAATCGGCTGCGGTGCGGGGGCGTATTTAGCGGCATCGCCGCGCGATTCCGAAACGATATGGATGCAGAGAGGAATCCACGTGCGACGGCTACGCCGCCTTCTTTTCTTCCATCGCCGCTTCGACGCTTTCGATCGTCTTCTTCTCGCGGCTCGGACTCTGGCTGTGACGCAGCAGGCTGAGCAGAATCAGCAGCAGCACGAAGCCCGTGACCGCGCGGAAGGCGTAGAGGAAATCCGTGTAGGCGCCGTTGGCGGTGTTGTTGCGCAACGGGCTCACATGCCAGCCATAGATGTCGGGCGCGTTGAGCAGCACGGCGCCGGCGATCTGGTCGGCGGTGAAGCGCTCCATGTCGACGGCCGTGACCGCCGCGTTGCGCACCGGGCCGGAGGCCTCCGCGTACATCGCGCCGTCGGGCAGCGCGCGGGCAAATCCGAGCGAGGCGGCAAAGAAGGCGAAGACCAGGAACACCAGGCCGGCAAACAGGATGGTCCTGCCGGCGACGATCTGGCGATGGACGGCCACGGCCTCCTCGCGCATCGCCACGAAGATGGCCTCCTTGGCGCCCTCCGAGACGCCGCCGCGATCGACAAGGTGGCGCGTCAGGCGGCGCTCCTCGGTCGTGGCGCTGTCGAGCATCGCCGGAACCACAAGCGCCAGGCCGGCGATCAGAACGGTGATGGCGTCGACCAGCAGCACCAGCGCGAAGAACACCCAGTAGCCGGAGGAGTTGCCGCCGGTCTCGAACTGCCCCGGCAGCACGCGCGCCAGCCAGGGATGGGCGCTGGTCATGCTGGTCACCAGCATGAGGAACATCACCAGATTGATGCCGACGAAAACCAGCAGCAGCCGGATGCCCGTGAACCGTATCGGCATATCCCCACCCCCAAGCCTTCCGTTTCATGCGATGATACACCAAAGAGGCGTCCGACACATGACAGCACCCGCGCCGTTCGTCCGCGACAATACGGCCTTGATCGCGCCGCCCCTGGTGCCGGAGCTGCGGCTGCATCTGGCGACGGAGGTGGTGCCGCTGTGGCGCAAGACGGAAGAAGAACTCGAGAAGGAAGGCGTGCCGCCGCCCTATTGGGCCTTCGCCTGGGCCGGCGGCCAGGCGCTGGCGCGCTATGTGCTCGATCATCCGGAGGTGGTGCGCGGGAAATCCGTGCTCGATTTCGGATCGGGATCGGGGCTGGTCGGGATCGCGGCGGCGAAGGCCGGTGCGTCCCGGGTGCTGGCCGCCGACATCGACGCCTTCGCGGCGGCCGCCATCGCGCTGAACGCCGAAGCGAACGGCGCGCGGCTCGACATCACGCACGAAGACGTGATCGGCCGAGACGGCGGCTGGCAAACCATCCTGGTCGGCGACATGTGCTACGAGCGGCCCTTAGCCGAACGCCTTACGGCGTGGCTTCGCCTGCGTGTGTCGGCCGGCACGACGGTGCTGCTGGGCGATCCGGGCCGCAGCTATTTTCCGAAGTCGGGCGTGGAAAAGCTCGCGACGTATCATGTGCAGACGACGCGCGACCTGGAAGACCGGGAAATCCGGGAGACCAGCGTCTATCGCCTGCGCGACGCTTGACTCGCCATCGCGGCAGAACTAGAAAAGAACAAAACAGGAACATTACCATGAAGCAGGATGGATTTCTCGACTACATCGAGCTGCCGGGGCCGGACATCCCGGCGACCAAGGCGTTTTACGGGGCGGTCTTCGGCTGGAGCTTCACCGACTACGGACCGGACTATATCGCCTTCGACAGTGCCGGCCGCACGGGCGGCTTCAACGCCGAACGCAAGGTCGTCGCGCGCGGCGGCCCGCTCGTGGTGCTCTACGCCGCCGAGCTTGACGCCATGGAAGCGAAGGTGCGCGCGGCGGGCGCGGAGATCATCAGCCGCGAGAACTTCGAAGGCGGCCGCCGCTTCCATTTCCGCGATCCGAACGGTAACGAAATCGCGATCTGGACCAAGGCTTAGCGCGTTCGCCCCCGGTTGGCGCGAGCGCCAAGCTCGTGCAGAGTGCGCCCTTCTTGAAGCCTGCTTCGCGGGCTCATCGCCACGAGGGGGGCACAAGAACATGGCCGGTATCACCGAAGACCCGATTGCCGAACAACACGAAGTCCACGATCTGAACCCCACCCTGGGGATGCTCCACCTGATCGCGCTGGGCATCGGCGCCATCATCGGCGCGGGCATCTTCGTCATCACCGGCCACGCCGCGGCGACCTATGCCGGCCCGGGCGTGGTGATCTCCTTCGCCATCGCCGGCGCGGGCTGCCTGTTCGCCGGACTGTGCTACGCCGAATACGCCTCGATGATCCCCGTGGCGGGCAGCGCCTACACTTATACCTACGCGACGCTCGGCCGGTTCATGGCCTGGTTCATCGGCTGGAACCTGGTGCTGGAATACCTGGCCGCGTCGTCGACGGTGGCGGCCGGCTGGGCGGGCTACTTCAACGATTTCATGCGCTATCTCGGCCATCCCATTCCGACGGCGTTCGCGTCCGCGCCCCTGTGCGTGGCGACCGACCTGCATTGCTCGACCTACAGCGCAACCGCCAGCACGCTGGACGCCATGCTGCACATCGGCACCACGGGCACCTACATGAACCTGCCGGCCGTGGCCCTGATCGCGCTGGTCTCGGCCGTGCTGATCGTCGGCGTTCATCTCTCGGCGAATTTCAACAACCTGATGGTGGCCATCAAGCTCTGCATCGTGGTGCTGGTCATCGCCGTCGGGCTGCCGCATGTCGTCGCCGCCAACCACACGCCCTTCATCCCCGCCAACACCGGAACCTGGGGCCAGTTCGGCTTCAGCGGCGTGCTGCGCGCCACCGGCGTGATCTTCTTCGCCTATATCGGCTTCGACGCCGTGTCGGTGGCGGCGCAGGAAGCCAAGAATCCGAAGCGCGACGTGCCGATCGGCATCCTGGGCTCGCTGCTGATCTGCACCGTGCTCTACATGCTGATGTCGTATGTGCTGACCGGACTGGCCTCCTACAAGACGCTGAACGTGGCGCATCCCGTCTCGATGGCGGTCGAAGCGCTTCCCGCGACGGCGTGGCTCGGGCCCATCGTCAACGTCGGCGCCATCGTCGGCCTCGCCTCCGTGGTCCTGGTGCTGCTGCTGGGCCAGTCGCGCATCTTCTACGCCATGTCGAAGGACGGCATGATCCCGCCGATGTTCAGCGAGGTGCACAAGCGCTTCCGCACGCCGTGGAAGAGCACGATCGTCACCGGCATCTTCGCGGCGCTTCTCGCCGGCGTGCTGCCGCTGGACATCCTGGGCGAACTGGTTTCCATCGGCACGCTGCTCGCCTTCGTGATCGTCTGCTTCGGCGTCATGGTGCTGCGCATCGCGAAGCCGCGAGCGATACGGCCGTTCCAGACGCCGTTCGTATGGGTCGTGGCTCCGCTCGGCATCATCATGTGCGGCGCCATGATGTCGTGGCTGCCGCTCGATACCTGGCTGCGGCTCGTCGGCTGGACCATCATCGGCCTGGTCATCTTCTTCCTCTATGGCATGCGGCATGCCAAGGCGCCGCGCTGGCACATCAAGGAACATCCCGCCAAGTGATCGCAATTTCATGCAGTGCGAGGGCTGACGCATGACCGATACCGACCAAGCCGCGGAACTGACACAGCCGGATCCGGTCCTCGCCAGCGAAATCCACCTTCACCGCACGCTGGGGCCGTTCAGCCTGATCATGATCGGCATCGGCTGCATCATCGGCGCCGGCATCTTCGTCATCGCCGGCACCGCCGCGGCGGAGCATGCCGGCCCCGCGGTCATTCTTTCCTTCGTCATCGCCGGGTTCGGCTGCCTGTTCGCCGGGCTGTGCTATGCCGAGTTCGCCTCGATGATCCCGGAATCGGGCAGCTCCTACACCTACGCCTACGCCACGATGGGCCGCTTCATGGCCTGGTTCATCGGCTGGAACATGGTGCTGGAGTATCTGGTGTCCGCTTCGACCGTCGCCGTCGGCTGGTCCGGCTACTTCCTCAGCTTCCTGCGAAATTTCGGGATCACGTTTCCCGCCGCCTACGGCAACGCGCCAATCGACGGAACCGGCATCCACGATCTTCATTGGACGGGCGCGATCATCAATCTGCCCGCCGTCGTCCTGATCCTCGCCTTGAGCGTCTTCCTGATCGTGGGCGTGCGCGAGTCCGCGAAGTTCAACGGACTGATGGTGCTGATCAAGACGGGCATCGTTCTGCTCGTCATCCTGTTCGGCCTGCCCTATGTGCAGAGCGCGAATCTGCATCCCTTCATTCCGCCGAACGAGGGCGAATGGGGGAAATTCGGAATCTCGGGCATCCTGGCCGCGTCCGGCATGATTTTTTTCGCCTATATCGGGTTCGAGGCGGTGTCGGTCGCCGCGCAGGAAGCCAAGAATCCCAGGCGCGACCTGCCCATCGGCATCCTCGGATCGCTGTTCATCTGCACCATCCTCTACATGCTGATGGCGGTCGTGCTGACCGGGATCACCGACTGGCGCACCCTCAACGTGCCCAACCCCGTGTCCTTCGCGATCAACAAGATTCCCCAGCTGCGCTGGCTGACGGTGTGGATCGACGTGGCGGCGCTGGCCGGCCTGGCATCGGTCACCTTCGTTTCACTCTACGGGCAATCGCGCGTGTTCTTTTCGATGGCGCGCGACGGATTCCTGCCGCCGGTCTTCTGCGTCGTGCACAAACGCTTTCACACGCCGCATCGCGGCACCGTCATCACCGCCGCCTTCGCGACACTTCTCGCCGCGATCTTCCCGCTCGACATCCTGGCCGATCTCGTCTCGATCGGAACGCTGCTGGCTTTCGTCGCCGTGTGCGCCGGAATCATGATCCTTCGGGTGCAGGCGCCCAAAGCCAAGCGGACCTTCCGGACCCCCTGGGTGTGGTTTGTCGCACCTGCCGGCATCGCCAGTTGCGGCTTGATGATGTTCAGCCTTTCCGACGCCACCTGGGTCCGGCTGGTGGTATGGACGGCGATCGGACTTGTCATCTACTTCGTCTACGGCTACTGGCACGCGGCGCCCTCGAAGTGGAAAGTGGCGAACGGACCCTAAAAGGCACATGCGATGAGTTATCGCTCGCTGCGTGACTTTATCGCCAGGCTCGAAAGCGCGGGCGAACTGGTTCGCGTGCGCGAGCCGGTCTCCACCGTGCTCGAAATGACCGAAATCCAGACGCGGCTGATGGCCCAAGGCGGACCGGCCGTGTTGTTCGAGAAACCGGTCAAGGCCGATGGCACGCCGAGCGACATTCCCGTGCTGGTCAACCTGTTCGGCACCGTCAAGCGCGTCGCCATGGGCGTGACGATGGGCGACGTGCAACGCACCACGGCGGCGGAGCTTCGCGAAGTCGGCGAGATGCTCGCCATGCTGCGCCAGCCCGAACCGCCGCGCAGCTTCGGCGACGCGTTCGATCTCTTGCCGCTGGCCAAGACCGTGATGGCGATGCGTCCGAAGACGACGTCCAAAGCGCCGTGCCAGGAGGTGGTGCTGAAGGGCGGCGACATCGATCTGTCGCGCCTGCCGATCCAAACCTGCTGGCCGGGCGAACCGGCGCCGCTCATCACCTGGCCGCTGGTGGTCACCAAGGGCCCCGGCGACGTGCGCGAGGACAATTACAATCTCGGCATCTACCGCATGCAGGTGCTGAACCGGCATCAGACCATCATGCGCTGGCTGCGCCATCGCGGCGGCGCGCAGCATCACGCGCGCTGGGCGAAAGAAAAGGCGGCGCCGCTGCCGGCGGCCATCGTGCTCGGCGCCGATCCGGGAACCATCCTGGCGGCGGTGACGCCGATCCCCGACACGCTGTCGGAATACCAGTTCGCCGGACTGCTGCGCGGCAATCGCGTCGAGCTGGCGGATTGCGTGACGCAGCCGCTGAAGGTGCCGGCCGAAGCGGAAATCATTTTGGAGGGCGAAGTCTCGCTGACCGACTATCGCGACGAAGGCCCTTACGGCGATCACACCGGCTACTACAATTCGGTCGAAAAATTTCCCGTCTTCACCGTCACCGCCATCACCATGCGGCGCGATCCGATCTATCTGTCGACTTACACGGGGCGACCGCCGGACGAGCCGTCGGTGCTCGGCGAAGCACTCAACGAAGTGTTCGTGCCGCTGATCCGCCAGCAGTTCCCCGAGATCGTAGATTTCTGGCTGCCGCCCGAAGGCTGCAGCTATCGCATCGCCGTCGTCAGCATGAAGAAGGCCTATCCCGGCCACGCCAAGCGCGTGATGATGGCGGTGTGGTCCTATCTGCGCCAGTTCATGTACACCAAGTGGGTGATCGTCGTCGACGACGACATCAACGCGCGCGACTGGAAGGATGTGATGTGGGCGATCTCCACCCGCATGGACCCGGCGCGCGACATCACCGTGATCGAGCACACGCCGATCGACTATCTGGACTTCGCCTCGCCCGAGAGCGGGCTGGGCTCCAAGATCGGACTCGACGCCACCAACAAATGGCCGCCCGAAACCAAGCGCGAATGGGGCCGCAAGATCCGCATGGACGACGAGATCGTGAAGACGGTCAGCGAGAAATGGCCGCGGCTGGGGCTGCCGGGGGATGGCAAGCCGGTGTGGTAGGCCCGTCAGCCGATGACTTTCGGCTCCGCCGGCGTCGCGACCAGATCGCTTCATGGTAGCGCAACCACGTCGCCTTATGGTAGTGTGTCGCAAAATACACGCGCAATGCGATGCGACGGTCCGGGGGGATACAGATGTCGATAATGTCCAAATCCGTTCTGTCGGCGCTTGCGATCACAGCCGCGACGCTGGGTACCTGCCCTGCCCTCGCCGCCGACGAATGCCCGCCGCTGAAAGTCATGGCGAGCGTCGACATGGTCCCCGCCAAGGACGGCCGGATGATGGTGCCGGTGACGGTCGCCGGCCAGCCGGAATATTTCATAGTGTCCACCTCCAATCCGCTGAGCTCGATTGCGCCGGCACTGGCCGATCAGTTGAAACTCGTCCGCGAGCACAGTCGTGTAACGTTCGTCGGCATGAACGGACAAAGAGACAATAAACTCGTGATCGTGCCGACATTCCAGTTGGGCGGACTACGGGCAGACTCGGCGCAGTTCATCCTCGGGGACCGCACCGGCGGCATGCCGCCACCCGGCAGCCTGGAACCGCTTGGCATGCTGGGAGCGGAATTTCTGCGCGGCTACGATGTTGATCTCGATTTTGGGGCCAACAAGCTGAATTTGATCTCGCAGCATCATTGCGGCGGAGACGTCCTGTACTGGAAATCCGACCGCGTGGCCAAGCTGCCGATGGTCGTGCTGGACAACGACAAGATCACCTTCCCGATGACTCTCGACGGTCATGAACTCCAAGCGGTTCTGAGCACCGGCCTTGCCATGTCGGCCATCAACATGGACACGGCGGAGGAGATTTATGACGTCGACAACGACTCCGCCGACAACACAAGGATCGGCAGGCTCGACTCAGACACGCCTCTCTACGCGCACCGATTCAAGATGTTGAGCGTCGCCGGGCTGGAAATCGCCAATCCCGAACTCGTTCTGATGCCCGATCGCGTCCGGGAGTCGATCCGCAACCACCAGCCCTTCCGCAGCAACCGCCAACTGGTGACGCCGGCATCCGAGAAAATTCCCCAGCTAATGCTTGGGATCGCAGAACTGCGGCATCTGCACGTTTACATCGACTATCGCGATCAAGCGATCTACTTCTCGCCGGCGACCAAAGGGGGCGACTTCCCCAAAGCCGCGGCCGGCACAGCGGCGAGGCCGTAGCGGCATCTTGCGTTCGCGTCTGCGGCAGGCCAAATACTGCTGCATGGCAACAAAACCCGCCCCCCAAGACCTGCTCCAGGACCTGATCCGCGCCGCCAAGGCGGCCGGGGCCGACGCCGCCGACGCCCTGTTCGTCGAGAATGTCTCGGCGAGCGTGTCCTACCGGCTGGGCAAGCTGGAGGACGTGGAACGCTCGGAATCCAGCGATCTCGGCCTGCGCGTCTTCGTCGGGCAGCGCATCGCCTTCGTGTCGTCGACCGACTTCTCCAGAGACGGGGTCGCAGCCTTGCCCGAACGCGCGGTGGCGATGGCCAAGCTCGCGCCGGAAGACAAATTCGCCTGCCTGGCCCCGCGCGACAGGCTGGCGAGATCGTTCCCGGACCTCGATATCGAGGACGCCGCCGAACCGCCGGCCGACACGCTGGTCGAACGCGCCCGCGCCGTCGAAGACGCGGCGATGGCCGTGAAAGGCATCACCAACTCCGAAGGCGGCGGCGCCAGCTTCGGGCGCACGGCCATTGCGCTGGCCACCAGCGAAGGGTTCGTCGGGCGTTACGCCGCCACCCATCATTCCATCGGCGTCGCGGTGCTGGCGGGCGAAGGCACCGCCATGGAACGCGACTACGAAAGCGTCAGCGCGCGCCATGCGGCAGACATGGAGTCGCCGGAGGCCATCGGCCGGCGCGCCGGCGAACGCACCATCGCCCGCCTGGGGCCGCGGAAGGCGAAATCGCAAGCCGTACCGGTGATCTTCGATCCGCGCGAATCCGCGGGACTGCTGGGACATCTTGCGGGCGCCATCTCCGGCGCCTCGATCGCGCGCGGCGTCAGCTTCCTCAAGGACCGCCTGGGACAGCATATCTTCGCGCCGTCCATCACCATCGTCGACGATCCGCATCGCCTGCGCGGCCTGCGCTCCAAGCCGTTCGACGGCGAAGGCGTCGCCAACGCCAGCATGGCTATCGTCGAAGACGGCGTTCTCAAGACCTGGCTGCTCGACTGCGCCAGCGCCAAGCAGCTCGGCCTGCAGACGACCGGACACGCGGCGCGCGGCACCGGCGGCCCGCCCTCGCCGTCGTCCACCAATTTCTACATGCAGCCCGGCGCGCTGTCCCCGGCGGAGCTGATGGCGGACATCAAGGACGGCTTCTACGTCACGGAACTGATGGGCATGGGCGTCAACGGCGTCACCGGCGACTACAGCCGCGGCGCATCCGGCTTCTGGATCGAGAACGGAAAAATCGCCTACCCGGTTTCGGAAGTCACGATCGCGGGAAATCTCAAGGACATGTACCGCGCGCTGACGCCGGCCAACGATCTCGTCTTCCGCTATGGCACCAACGCGCCGACCTGCCGCGTCGAAGGTATGACCATTGCCGGCGCGTGACACGGCCCTGCTCGAAGAGGCCGTGCGCGAGGCGGGCGTCATCGCGCGGAAATTCGCGACGGTGCCGGCCAAGCGCTGGAGCAAGACCGACGGCAGTCCGGTGACGGAAGCCGACCTGGCGATCGACCGCTTCCTGAGCGAGCGGTTGCGCGGCGCGCGGCCCGACTACGGCTGGCTGTCGGAAGAAACCAAGGACGACCCGGCGCGGCTCGCCGCAACACGCGTCTTCGTGGTCGATCCGATCGACGGCACGGTCGCCTTCATCAAGGGCAAGCCGCATTTCACGATTTGCGCCGCGGTGGTCGAAGACGGAACGCCCGTCGCGGCGGCCGTCTATAATCCGCTTACGGAGGAATGTTTCACGGCGACAAAAGGCGCCGGCGCGCAGATCAACGGCGCGACGATCCGGGTCAGCGCCCGCGAAAATCTGGAAGGCTGCCGCATGCTGGCCAGCAAGACGACGCTGCAAGCCCCCTGCTGGGGCGGCGCGCCCTGGCCGCCGATGACCGTCGAGACCCCGAACTCCATCGCTTATCGTATCGCGCTGGTTGCCTGCGGCGCCTTCGACGTGGCGATCACGCTGTCGGCCACGCACGACTGGGACCTCGCGGCCGCCGATCTCATCGTGCGCGAGGCCGGCGGTCTGATTTCGTCGCTCGACGGAAAAGCGCTGCACTACAATCAGACAGCCCCGGTCCAGCCCGCCGTCGTGGCCGCGGGCCCCTTCTTGCAGACGGCGATTCTATCCAAGGTTGGCGGAACAGGACAAACTTAAGCCGGAAGACGACCCATGACCGAACTGGTACCCAAGCAACTTCTGCATCTCGTGTTCGGGGGAGAATTGACCTCGCCCGACCGAATCGAATTCAAGGACCTGGCCAAACTGGACATGGTCGGGATTTACCCCAATTACAAGTCCGCCCTGGACGCGTGGCGCGCCAAGGCGCACGCCAGCGTGGACAGCGCGCATATGCGTTATTTCGTCGTCCATATCCACCGCCTGATGGATCCGGAAGGCGAGTGACCGGCCGCCCTCGCCCGAGGCCGAGGCGCATGCTAAACCCGCACGCCATGACAGAAGCCGTTCCCGCAGCCAGGACGGGCAATTTTGCCGTCGCCCAAAGGATCATGCGCAGCTACCTGCGCGACCAGAAATCGACGCTGGCCGTCGCGATCCTTTTCATGGTCGTGACGGCGGCAACCACAGCCGCCCTCGCGCCGCTGGTCGGCCGTGCCTTCAACCTGCTGGGCCAGACCACGCTGGCGGCGGCTCCCGCCGGCCATCGCGATCCGTTCTGGCTCCTGCCGCTGGAAGCGCTGGGGGTCTTGTGGCTGCGGGCGTTGGCCTCCTATATCCAGCAATCGCGGATCGACACGGTCGGCGAACGCGTGGTGACCGCGACCCAGCGCGACATGTTCCATTCCCTCGTGTGCCGCGACCTGACCGCGCTCAACGCGGTTCATTCCGGATCCTTCGTCTCCAACTTTCTCTATGACGCCACGCTGATGCGCGACGCGATCACCAAGGGGATATCCGGCGCCGCGCTCGAATTCGTGACCCTCGTCGGCCTGGTGGGACTGATGATCTACGCCGACTGGAGGCTCACCGTCTTCATCGCCGTCGCCCTGCCCGGCGTCGCCTGGGCGATGGAGCGCATCGGAAAATCCATCCGCCGCACCACCACGCGCAGCATGGAGGAAACCGGCTCCCTGTCGACCGTGATAGCGGAGGCCTTGGACGGCCGCCGCGTGATCAAGGCCTACGGATTGGAGGCGCATTCCTCAAAATACGCGGACGAAAGGCTGGCGAGCCGCCTGAAGCAGCTCGTCAAGCTGGCCCGCACGCGCGCGGCGGCGGTGCCGGTGACCGACATCTTCGCGGGCATCGTGGTCTCCGCGACCGTCCTGTACGCCTCGTATCAGTCCGCGCACGGCGCGCTCGACGGCAAAATGTTCGGCACGTTCATCACCGCTCTGCTGCTGGCCTTGCAACCGGTGCGAAACCTCAGTCAACTTCTGCCGATCGTTTCGACGGGCAGCGCGGCCGCGGTCCGCGTCTTCGCCATGATCGACGCCAAGCCGGAAATCGTCGACGCGCCAAACGCCAAGGACCTGGTCGTGATGCCCGCTCCCGCGGGAGGGGCCGTCAGACTGAAGGATGTTTCCTTCACCTATCACGCGGACGCCAATGCCGCCGCGGTCAGCCGCGTCAACGTCGAGATCGCACCCGGAAAGAAGATCGCGCTGGTCGGGCCCTCCGGCGCCGGCAAGACGACGATCTTCAACCTGCTGCTGCGCTTCTACGACATCGATACAGGAACGATCGAGATCGACGGGCACGACATCCGCTCGGTCACGCTGGATTCGCTTCGCCGCAACATCGCGCTGGTGACGCAGGAGCCGATCCTGTTCGACGAGAGCGTCGCCGACAACATCGCGCTGGGCAGGGCCGGCGCCGCCCGTTCGGACATCGAGCGCGCCGCACGGGACGCCGCCGCGCACGAGTTCATCGTGCAGCTGCCGGAAGGCTACGACACACGGGTCGGCGAAGGCGGGTTAAAGCTCTCCGGCGGCCAGCGCCAGCGCATCGCCATCGCCCGCGCCATGCTGCGCGACGCGCCGATCCTGCTTCTGGACGAAGCGACCTCCGCGCTCGACACGGAAAGCGAGCGACACGTCCAGGAGGCGTTGACGCGCCTGATGAAGAACCGCACGACGATCGTGATCGCGCATCGCTTGAGCACGGTGGTCGACGCGGACAAGCTCTATGTCCTCGATCACGGCCAAGTGGTGGAATCCGGAACCCATGCGGAACTGATGGCCCTGGGCGGGCTTTACGCGCGGCTCTACCAGCAGCACGACCTCGACGACGAAGCCCCGGCGTCGGCCGCCGTGGCGGAACGGGTATAGACCATGGACCGCACGCCGTTCGGCATCATGGCTTATCGGCTCGCGACTGCGGCGCTCTCCCCCGCCGCTCCGCTCCTGCTGCGCCGCAGAATTCTTCGCGGCAAGGAACACAGCGAGCGCACGGACGAACGCCTCGGTATCGCGTCGCGGCCAAGACCGGAGGGCCCCCTCGTCTGGGTGCACGGCGCCAGCGTCGGCGAATGCGTCGCCGCCCTGCCGCTGGTGGATGCGATGCTGGCCCGCGAGTGCTGCAATGTGATTGTCACGAGCGGAACGGTAACATCCGCCAAAGTCATGAGCGAGCGGCTGCCCGCGCGCGTGATCCATCAATTCGTCCCGGTCGACACGCCCGCCGCGACGGCCTCGTTCCTGGACCACTGGAAGCCGCAAGTCGGACTTTTTGTCGATTCCGATATCTGGCCGAACCTTGTTCTCGGCGCAAAGCAACGCGGCGTCCGCATGGCGTTGATCAATGCGCGCATGTCACAACGCTCGTTCCAAAGCTGGCGCATGGCGCCAGCGACCGCCAGCACGTTGCTCTCGGCATTCGAATCCTGCCTGGCCCAGGACGAGGAAATCGCCGACCGGTTTCGAGCCTTGGGCGCGCGCGACGTGCGCATCATCGGCAATCTCAAGGCCGATGCGCCGCCGCTGCCCGCGGACGACGGCAAACTGGAAGCGTTACGCCGGACGATCGGCGCGCGTCCCGTGCTTCTGGCGGCTCAGACGCATCCCGGCGAGGAAGAAACGATCCTGCCGGCGCACGACGCGCTGCGCCGAACCTTCGCCGATCTTCTGACGATCATCGTGCCGCGCCACCCGTCGCGCGGCGCGGATATCGCCATGTTGTGCGGGTCACGGGGCTGGCGCCTCCGCTCGTCCGGAGACAACCCCACAACCGACACCGCCGTCTATATCGCCGACACGATGGGCGAACTCGGCCTGTTCTACCGCCTCGCCCGTTTCGCATTCGTCGGCGGCAGCCTGATCCGGCACGGCGGGCAGAACCCCTTGGAGCCCGCCAGACTCAACTGCGCGGTGCTCGCCGGTCCCCACACCTTCAACTTCACGAGCGCATACAAGGCGATTTTCGACGCCCAGGAGATTGGCCGCGTGAACACGGCCGTCGAAATCGCAACCGTCGCCGAAGCCCTGCTTGCGGACCCCGGGAAGGCGCTTGCCCTGGGTCGGGCCGCAGCCACCGGAGCATCCAGCCTGAGCGGAGCGGTCGCCAAAACCATCGAAATCGTAGAGAAGCTGCTCGCCGATGCACGCGCCTGAGTTCTGGGACCGACGGGACCGCTGGTCGCGCCTTGCGGTCGCGGCTCTGGCGCCGCTCGGTTGGGCCTACAGCGCGAGCGTCGCATGGAAGGCGCACAACGCAGCGCCCTACCGTCCCAAGGCCGCGGTGGTCTGCGTCGGCAATTTGACCGTCGGCGGCACCGGCAAGACACCCGTCGCAATCGCGATAGCGCGCGCGCTGATCGCGCGCGGACGGCGGCCGTTCTTCCTGTCGCGCGGTTACGGCGGGAAACTGCACGGACCGATCCTGGTCATGCCCGAACATCGCGCGGCCGACGTCGGCGACGAGCCCTTGCTGCTGGCCGCAGCGGCGCCTGTCATCGTCTCTCGCAACCGCGGCGAAGGCGCAGCGCTGGCCGAAGCGCATGGCGCCGACGTCATCGTCATGGACGACGGGCATCAGAACTTCACGCTTGCCAAAGACTTGTCTCTCATCGTCATCGATGCCCAGCAGCAGTTCGGCAACGGCTTCGTGCTGCCTGCGGGGCCCTTGAGGGAATTTGTGAGCCAAGGGCTGGCGCGCGCCGATGGCGTCGTCATCGTGGGCAAAGGCGGTCCGGCGCTGACCTGCTACAACGGACCGATCCTGCACGCGCACATGACCCATGTCGACGCACCGGACCTGAAAGGCCGCCGGGTTGTCGGCTTCGCGGGAATCGGACGGCCCGAGAAATTCTTTCAATCGCTCCGCACATTCGGCGCCGAAATCGTCACGACCAAACGATTCGCGGACCATCACGTCTACAAGCTTTCCGAGATCGCCCGCCTCAAAGCCCGAGCGCGAACCGCCAACGCCCTGCTGATCACCACGGAGAAGGACTATGTCCGTTTGCCCGATGTCGAGCGCGAAGGCGTCGCAGTCCTGCCGGTGCGGGCCGCCATCGACAATCCCGACGCCCTAGAGCTTCTGCTTGACAGGCTGTACGCGCCGCGATAGCGCGGACGCCGAATGAGCGAGCCCCACGCCCGGACCCTGTCCCCCCTGCAATACCTGCGCTACGTGGCAGAGGCGGCGCCTTTCTTTCTCTTTATGGGCTTGTTCAAGCTGCTCGGAATCGATGCAGCGTCGGCTGCCGGCGGGTTCATCGGCCGGCACGTGTTCTATCGCCTCCCTTCCGCCAACACGGCCCGGACCAATCTCCGCGCCGCCTATCCCGAAATGAGCGCCGCCGAGATCGAAAAGACCGTGCGCGAGGTCTGCGACAATCTCGGACGCGTGGTCGCGGAATATCCTCACCTCGACAAGCTTGCGATCGGCGGCTCCGGAGCGCGGATCGAATTGGACGGCATAGACAACGGCAACGCCGCCATCGCCAGCGGCAAAGGCGTGATGTTCATCTCCGGACATTTTGCCAACTGGGAAACGATGCCGGTGGCCGCCAACCTGCAGGGGTACGACGGCAGCCTCGTCTATCGTCCCCCAAACAATCCTTATGTCGACCGCTGGATTACACAGCAGCGCGCCAAGCTCGGTCCCAAGGAGCACATCACCAAGGGCGCGCATGGAACGCGGCGTATTTTCACCCTGCTCCGACGCGGAAAGGCGATATTTCTGCTGGTCGACCAGAAGACCGGCGAAGGCGTCGCCTCACCATTCTTCGGACGTGACGCGATGACGACGGCGGCACCCGCCTCGTTTGCGCTCAAACTGGGCTCGATCCTGCTGCCGGCGTCCGCCGAACGCACCGACGGCGCGCATTTCCGGGTAAAGATACATCCGCCGATCGAATTCCTGCCCAGCGGCGATTACGAACGTGACGTCCTGCTGCTGACCGCCAAGATCAATGAAGCGATCGAGGCGATTGTTCGCGCGCGGCCGTCACAATGGCTGTGGATTCATCGGCGCTGGCCCAGTCCGCACGATGCGGTCAAAAAGCACAATAAGAGAAACGGTCAGGCCTTGGGCGGTTCGGGCGTAACGGCGGAACGCGACGGGTCGAGCTTGACCTGAAACCAGGAGAGCCCCCAATGCGTGTTGGGCCCGGTGGCGCGCCCGGTCTGGCCCATCAAGCCTATGACGTCGCCGCGCGCCACCTTGTCGCCGACTTTCACCAGGCGCTTGCTTTGATGCAGATAGCAGGTCGACACGCCGTGTCCGTGATCCAGCAGCGTGAAGCCGCCATCCAGCAGATAGTCGTCGGCGATCGTCACGACGGCGTCCGCCGCCGCATGGATCGGCGTCCCCTCCGGCGCAGCAACGTCAACACCGAGATGCGGGGCCATCAGAGTCCCGTCTTCGATACGGCGGCTGCCATAGACGCTGGTGATAATCCCGGAACAGGGCCAATCGAGCGGCTCGGCAAAGCCGACGCCGCCGGTGTTGCGCTTTCGCGCTTCGACGATCAGCGCGTTTTCGCGTTCAATGCGCGCGAGGTCCTCCGCAGACGGCGTCACGAGTCCCTGCGGCAGGCCGCTGATGCTCTGGGTTTCGTACTGCCGGACGACCGGCGTAACGTCGCGCGTCTCGTCCGTGCCGTCGGCAAATCGAGCCACGACGTGCGCCGGTTTCGTCCGGTCGAACGAAAACCCGAAAGCAAACTTCCCCTGCGGCGACACCAGCAGGGACATCTCGTCGACGGTGATCTTGGCGCCGGGCGGCGCCTTGCCGATCACCAGGCCACCCTGTTCGGTCGAACCGCCGAACGAAAGGCGCGTATCGCCTTCGGCGCGCGCAAAACCGGGTATCAGAAACGTCGCGGCACCCGCCGCCAGGAAACCGCGCCGCGCGATCATCAGGGGGTCTTTCCGATTTCCTGCAGGCGCTGAAGGGCCGCGGCCGGCGTTGCGTAGGCTTCTTGCTGATCAACGCTCCAATATCGCAGGGCTTCCAGCGGAATGTTCACGCCGGTCACGGCGCAGACGACGAACGACCCCGCTTTCACCACGCGGTATTCACCGTCAAGGTATTCCAATTCCGCCATGCCCTCGGGCCTTAGATCGCGTTCCATCTTGTTCATTTCAGTTCGCCTGCAGGCCTTTCACCGACACCGAGTTCTACGCGACCCGGGCACCCAATTCCATCAAAACAAATCACCTTGCCCGGCGCCGGGTTTCTTGACCTGCGATTTTGGCTTTGATGCGGAAGCGTGCCCGGTGGCTACCGCCGACACAGCGCCATCGCCGAAGGTTAAGGACAGGGGCTCACCCGAGATCACCGCGGCGGCGCTGGGGCGCAGCGTGCCGTCTGCGCCGCGGACCAGGGCAAAACCACGCGCCAAAACCGCATAATGGCTGACCCCGTCCAACAGGCGCGAAAACCCGTCCAGCCGGTTTCTCAGTTCGGCCAGCCGCGCGCGATGGCCACGTTCCAGCCTCTGCGCCAGCGTGCGCGTCCGCTCGGAACCCAGCGACAAGCGGCTTCTGAGGCCGGCCGGCCGCAGAACGGACGCCGCTTCGATAAGGCTTCGCCGGTGCTCATTGAGGTTGCTGCGCAAGGCATGGCCGAGACGTTCGGACGCCACATCGAAACGCTGGCGCGGCTGGGCAAAAAGCTGGTCGGCACGAGGCAGCACACGCGCCATCTGCCGGACCGCCTGGCGGCGATCCTCCATGCCCCTGGCGAAGGCGCGCAACAGACGGCGCTCGAAGTCCAGCGCCAGCGCAAGAAGCTCCGTCCGCACGGGCACGGCCAGTTCCGCGGCCGCCGTGGGCGTGGGCGCCCGCACATCAGCGGCAAAATCGATCAACGTCGTGTCGGTCTCGTGCCCCACGGCCGAGATCACGGGGATATCGCAGTCCGCGACGGCGCGCACGACGGCTTCATCGTTGAACGCCATCAGGTCCTCGACCGAACCGCCGCCCCGCGCCACGATCAGCACATCCGGGCGCGGCAGCGCGGCTTGCGGAAACCGTCCGAAGCCCCGAATGGCGGCGGCGATCTCCGCAGCCGCGCGTTCGCCCTGCACGGGCACGGGCCAAAGCAGCACGCGCCTCGGAAAGCGGGCCTCAAGCCGATGCATGATGTCCCGAATCACGGCGCCCGTCGGCGAGGTAACAACGCCGATCACCTCGGGCAGGAACGGCAATGCCTTTTTGCGCTCGGCCCCGAACAGCCCTTCGGCGGCAAGTTTCTTCTTCCGCTCCTCCAGCATCGCCATCAGCGCGCCGAGGCCGGCGAGTTCCACCTGCTCGACGATGAGCTGGTAGCGCGACGAACCTGCGTAAGTGGAGATGCGTCCGATACAGACGACCTCGAGCCCGGCTTCCGGCCGAACCTTCAGGCTCCTGGCCGTGCCTTTCCAGATCACGGCATTAAGCACCGCCTTGTCGTCCTTCAGGTCGAAATAGACATGGCCGGAGGAATGGAACTTCAGCCCGCTGATCTCGCCTCTGACGCGCACGTAAGGAAATGCATCCTCGACGGTGCGCTTCAGGGCGGCGGAGAGTTCCGTGACGCTGAATTCGGGCAAATTGGCTCGGTCGGACATGATTCACAGATGATATAGGAACTGTGCTTGAATCCAGCCCCCCGTTGGGGAAGGGTCCGGACGACTGAAAGGAGCCTGATTTTGAACGTTCTTCTTATCGGTTCGGGAGGCCGCGAGCACGCGCTGGCCTGGTCGCTGTCGGCGAGCCCGATCGTTTCCAAGCTCTATTGCGCCCCCGGCAACCCGGGCATCGAAGCGGTGGCGGAATGCGTCGCCATTGCCGCCAGCGACCTTGACGGCCTCGTCGCCTTTGCCACGGAAAAGAAAATCGCGTTTGCGGTGATCGGGCCGGAGGCTCCCCTCGTCGCCGGCCTTGCCGATCGCATGGAGGCGGCCGGCATCAAGGCGTTCGGTCCCAGCGCCAAAGCGGCCATGCTGGAAGGCTCCAAAGGCTTCGTGAAGGACCTGTGCGCGGAGCATAATATTCCGACCGCCGGCTATCGCCGCTTCCGCGACTCGGCACGCGCGAAGTTCTACGCCGACACGCTGGGACTGCCGGTGGTCATCAAGGCGGACGGCCTGGCCGCCGGCAAGGGGGTCATCATCGCCGAGACCAAGGAGGATGCGCATAAGGCCATCGACTTCATGTTCGACGGCGCCTTCGGAGCGGCCGGCGCGGAAATCGTCGTGGAGGAATTTCTGGAGGGCGAGGAAGCGAGCTTCTTCGCGCTGACCGACGGCGAACATGTGCTGCCGCTGATCGGCGCGCAGGATCACAAGCGCGCCTTCGACGGCGACCAGGGACCGAACACCGGCGGCATGGGCGCCTACAGTCCCGCGCCGGTGCTGACCGGCGAGGTCATCGACAAGACGATATCGCGCATCATCAAGCCGACGGTGGCCGCGATGGCGGAACGGGGCACGCCGTACAGAGGCGTCCTCTACGCCGGCCTGATGATCAAGGACGGCGAGCCCAAGCTGATCGAATACAATTGCCGCTTCGGCGATCCGGAATGCCAGGTGCTGGTGATGCGCCTGAGGTCGGACCTGGCGACGGCGCTTCTGGCGGCGCGCGACGGCGTGCTCGACGCCATCGACCTGCGCTGGCGCGACGAGGCGGCCCTGACCGTGGTGATGGCCGCGCAGGGCTATCCCGGCGAATACGAAAAAGGCTCCGAGATCCGCGGCCTGGACGACGCCGCGAAACAAGACGGCGTGCAAATCTTCCACGCCGGCACGATACGCCGCGGCGGAAAGATCCTGTCGGCGGGCGGGCGCGTGCTCAACGTCACGGCGACGGGCACAACGATCGCCGAAGCACAACGACGCGCTTATGCGGCGGTCGATCTGATCGACTGGCCTCAGGGATTCTGCCGCCGCGACATCGGCTGGCGCGCAATCGCGCATCGATAAATCGCGTTCAACCGCGGGTTTTGTTGTTACACTTTTGCGTCGCCCATGATTCGAAAGGTCGTCGACCATGAATCGCGCGCAATGGAACCAGCTCGCAGATACTTTCGAAACAGAAGTTTGCGATATCGCGCGCGAAGAGACCCGCGATCAACTGAGCCGGTTTGTCCGCGCCGTCGATTTGTCGCCGAAGAACTCCGTCCTCGTCGACCTCGGCTGCGGCATAGGCAGTTTCATCCGGAAATTCCATTATCGTTTCCGCGACGTCACAGCGGTGGAATTCGCGCCACGGATCATTGCCCGCGCCAAGAAGAACTGTGCCGACGTCCCGCAGGTCCGATGGCTCGCCATGGATATTCCGAATGCGGCCGCGGCGATCGGCGCGGTCGCCGATCTGACCGTCTGCATGAATGTCATCACCTCTCCGAGCCGGGCGAGACGGCACGCGATCTGGACGACGATCGCGAAAGTCACCAAGCCGAAATGCCACGCCCTGATCGTCGTTCCATCGCTCGAGTCGGAACGCATGGTGCGGCGGGTCGGCCGCGGCACCGACGCGTCATTGCCCGAAGGGCTCGTGCAAAGGGACGACGCCGTTCAGAAACACTTCGAGCGCAACGAACTGATGTCCACGCTGGCGCGCGCCGGCTTCGTCCCCGTGCGCATCAGCCGGATATATTACCCCTGGAGCAAGGAAGGCATGCGCAAGCCCCGCTCCGGCGGAGGAAAGGGCCCATGGGACTGGGTATGCCTCGCCCAGCGCCGCGCCGGCGGGCGGGCGCGCAAGCCCTGATCCTTACCCGCAGCCAGCTTCCGTCGCAGGGGCAACCTTCAGAAGCTCCAGTTCGAAGACCAGAGTCTGGTTCGCCGGAATCAGCCCGTTGCCGGCGCCGCCCTTGCCGTAAGCCAGACCAGCCGGAATCACGAGCCTCCACTTGTCGCCGACATGCATCATCTGCAGCGCTTCGACCCAGCCCGGGATCAACAAGCCAGCCGGAAAGGTCGCGGGTTTGCCCGGCTGCGTCTGGTCGAAGACTTTCCCGTCGATCAGAGAGCCCTTGTAGTCGACCGTGACGCAGTCGTGACGGCCGGGCTGCGCGCCCTTCCCGCGCTTGAGGACCTCGTACTGTATTCCGGGGACGGAGACGACGCGGGCATTCTTCGCGTTCGCGGCGAGGTAGGCGGCATTCGCCTCTGCGCTCAAAGGATCGCCGGCTGCGACGGCTTGTGAGGTCAACAAGGCGGCGGCAAGCACGGCTACTGCGGTAAAACGCATGTCGAAAAACTCCCCTGTTCCGAAAATCGCTCTGGCACCCGCCCTTTATAACGGCGTTTCCAGGTTACGCTAGGGCAGAACTTGTGCGTTCGAACGCGACTGGCCAAGAATGAAGGTTGGGCAGGACAGGGATCACAGATCATGCCGGAAGCCACGCGCCAGGACCGTTATTCCGGTACCAAGACCGTGGCCGACACGCTCACCTTCGACGTCGCACGGCTCGAGGCCTATCTCGCCGAGCGCGTCGACGGGTTCATGAAACCACTCGACGTCCGCCAGTTCAAAGGCGGTCAGTCGAACCCGACCTATCAACTGATTACCCCGAACCGCAAATACGTTCTCAGGCGCAAGCCGCCAGGCAAGCTGTTGCCCAGCGCGCACGCGGTAGACCGGGAATTCAGGATCATCTCCGCCCTGTATCCGACGGGGTTTCCCGTCGCCCGCCCCCATCTGCTTTGCGAGGATGACGGCGTCATCGGTACGATGTTCTACGCGATGGACTGCGTGGAGGGCCGTATTTTCTGGGACGGCACGCTTCCGGGCCTTGAGCCGAAGGAACGCCATGCAATCTACGATGCGATGAACGAGACGCTGTCACGTCTGCACGGCATCGACTACCTGAAGGTCGGTCTGGGCGACTACGGCAAGCCCGGAAACTACATCGCGCGCCAGCTCGCCCGCTGGAGCAAGCAGTACCAGGCGTCCGAAACAGAGACCATCGCGGAAATGGACAAGCTGATTGTATGGCTGCCCGCCCATGTGCCGCCCGGCGGGCGGTCTTCCATCGTGCACGGCGACTTCCGCCTCGACAACGTGATCCTGCATCCGACCGAGCCGCGTGTCCTGGCGGTGCTGGATTGGGAGCTGTCCACGATCGGCGACCCGCTGGCGGACTTCACTTATCATCTGATGCAATGGCAGATGCCGGCGCTGGACGCCCTGAGCGCCGGATCGCTGCTCGGCCGCGATCTGGCCGCGTTGGGTATTCCAGGCGCCGAGGAATACGTCGCGGCCTATTGCCGGCGGACCGGCCGCAGCGACCTGCCGGACATGGATTATTACGCAGCCTACAATTTCTTCCGGCTTGCCGGGATTCTTCAGGGCATCGTGGGGCGGGTGCGCGACGGAACGGCGGCCAACGCGAACGCCGCGCAAAACGCGTCCGCCGTGCGCCCGCTCGCCGAGCTTGCCTGGCGCTTTGCCCGACGCGCCGGCGCCGAGTGTTGAACAAAGCGTTACCCCCCGGGATCGCGATTAATCTGCACTTAACGCAGCTAATACAGCCTGCCGTTGTGAAAGCGTTGATTAACACGATGCGATTAGGCTGATACCCGAGCGAACAATTCCTGCTCAAACGAGGGCATCATGGCGGTCGAAGACCACCGGGGCGTAACCGAAAGAGATTGCGAGAAGGCGTATCGCGCATTCCGCATGATGGCCGAGGAAACCTCGGACATCGTGATATTGCACGAGCCCGACGGAAGCATCTTTTTCGCGTCGCCGGCACTCGACCGGATCCTCAAAAAGAGCGTCGCCGACATCGAACACGGGAAATACCTTCAACTGGTTCATCCAGACGACCTCGACGCCTTCACCAAAATCCGCGCCTATCCGCTGCCTGGCCAGTCCTTGACGGCCACCTACCGCACGCGGCACGGCGACGGCCATTATGTCTGGATCGAGACAACGACCCGGGGCGTCTATGATGCGAACACCGGCGCGTTGCGAAATCTGATCAGCGTGTCGCGCGACATCACCCAGCGCATGAACCACGAGTTGGACATGAAGGCCGCGCAACAGCGCGCAGAAGCCGCCAACAAGGCGAAGTCGCGGTTCCTCGCGAACATGAGCCATGAGCTGCGCACGCCGCTCAACGCCGTCATCGGCTTCACCGATCTGATGCGTCAGCGCACTTTCGGTCCGCTCGGCAACGAGCGCTACGAGGAATATGCGACCTTGATCTACGATTCGGGCCAACTCCTGCTCGATCTCATCTCCGACATGCTGGACATGGCGAGGATCGAGGCGGGCAAGCTCGAACTCAACTACGAGCGCGTCGATATAAACGGGACCGTTGACGACTGCGTTCGCATGCTGCGAGACCGCGCCGAGGACAACGGCCTGGAGCTCACGCTTTCGCTACCCGAAGAACCTCTGTTCCTGATCGCCGACAAGCGGGCCGTGAAACAGGTCCTTCTCAACCTGATGACCAATGCCATCAAGTTCACGCCGGCCGGAGGTCACGTCGGCGTCAGTGTGCGCACCGGTGGTGGTTTGGTGACCATCACCGTGCGCGACACTGGAATTGGCATTCCGCCCGAGGACATTCCGCGGCTCGGAAACCCGTTCGAGCAGGTCAACGGCGACCCGATGCTGGCCAAGGGCGGATCTGGCCTGGGCCTGGCGCTGGTGCGCTCGCTGATGGAAAAGCACGGCGGCACATTTTCAATCGAGAGCGAGGAAGGTATCGGCACGGAAGTCCGCGCCGTATTCCCGTTGGTCGCCGGCAAGCGCGCCGCTGCCTGACTCCTATTCGGCAGCCCGGCTCGGCCGCTCCAGATACTTTCCGTATTCCAGACGCGCGATCGTGCGATTGTGCACTTCGTCCGGTCCGTCGGCCAGGCGAAGGGTCCGCAGCCCCGCATAAAGCTTCGCTAGGCCGGAATCCGACGTCACACCCGCGCCGCCCCACGCTTGAATCGCATCGTCGACGACCTTGAGCGCCATGCGCGGCGCCGCAACCTTGATCATGGCGATCTCGGTCCGCGCGGTCTTGTTGCCCACCTTGTCCATCATGTCGGCCGCCTTGAGGGTGAGCAGCCGGCACATGTCGATGTTAATCCGCGCCTCGGCGACGCGCTGCTCCCAAATCGAGTGCTCGGCGATCTTCTTGCCGAAAGCTTCGCGGGACAGCAGACGCCGGACCATAAGTTCGAGCGCGCGTTCGGCGGCACCGATGGTGCGCATGCAGTGATGGATGCGGCCCGGCCCGAGGCGGCCCTGCGCGATTTCAAAGCCTCGGCCTTCACCCAGGATCATATTCGCGGCCGGCACCTTCACGTTCTCGAACACGACTTCGCCGTGGCCGTGCGGCGCGTCATCGAAGCCGAATACCGGCAGCATGCGCGTAATCGAGACGCCAGGCGTATTCACGGGAACCAAAACCTGCGATTGCTGACTGTGTTTGTTGGCCTCCGGATCCGTCTTGCCCATCACGATCATGATCTTGCAGCGCGGATCACCAAGACCGGACGACCACCATTTGCGGCCGTTGATCACGTAATGGTCGCCCTGACGCTCGATGCGCGTGGCGATGTTGGTGGCGTCGGACGACGCGACACCCGGCTCGGTCATGACAAAGGCGGAACGAATTTCACCGTCGAGCAGCGGCTTCAGCCAGGCGCGCTGCTGTTCCGGGCTGCCGTAACGCTCCAGGACTTCCATGTTGCCGGTGTCCGGCGCCGAACAGTTGAACACCTCCGATGCAAAGCCGACACGGCCCATCAACTCGGCCAAGGGCGCATATTCCAGATTCGTGAGGCCGGCGCCGTGCTCGCTTTCGTTCAGGAAGAGGTTCCACAAACCCTGCCGCTTTGCTTCGCCTTTCAGAGATTCCACAACCGGCACGACGATCCAGGGATTGCCCGCCTTGCGCGCCTCATCCATCTGCGCCGCATAGATTTCCTCGGCCGGGTGAATATGGCGGGCCATGAAATCGCCGATGCGCCCCAACCATTCCTTCTGGCGCGGCGAATAATCGAAATCCATGGGATTTTCCTCGTCAGCGATCACAGCGCCGAACTCTAGCGGCGCCCCGACCATGCCACCAGCGACGACAAGAGGATTTGACAGCGGACTTCCGTCGCGGCAAGCAGTCGCCATGCTGCTGTTGGTGGGCCTTTTCCTGATTATCGGCGGAGTGGCGTGCGTGACCATTGACCGGTCCGCGGCGCACTTCCTCTACGACAATGTGAGCGGGCCGTTCCATCGCTTCCTCGCGGCGACCACCCACATGGCCAAGGCGGCGCATTGGCTGCTGGGGGCCTGCCTGGTCACAACTCTCAGCTGGGCATGGCTGCGATGGATCGGAGAGGACGCCACGATCAGACTGGCGCTCCAGTGCGCCCTCGCCTTCATCGCCAGCTTGGCGCTGGGCAGCGCCATCCTGCACGGGATCAAGCTGGTGCTCGGCCGGCGGAGGCCACGCGACGACATCGAGATGAACCTGCACGGCTTCAAGCTGTTCGGCTTCAATCTCGATTGGAACTCATTTCCCTCTGGCCATGCGCTGACAATCATGTGCGTGGCGGCGATCGCCACGGCGCTATGGCCGCAACTTGCGATCCTGTGGTTCGCCATCGCTCTCTGGCTGGGCCTGACGCGAGCCCTGCTCACCGCACATTACCTCAGCGACGTCTTCGTTGGCGCCGGCATCGGTTTGATCAGCGCGCGCGAAGTGCTGGCGTATCTGTTTCCGCAGCTCACACTGCCCTGGTTCTAACGCTGTAAAATCGTCTGAGCCTGGGCGATGCGCTTCTGCGGATCGTCTTTCTCGGTGACCTCGGGCTTCTTGGGCACCTGGATGCCGCGCTGCACCGCCGGGCGGTCGCCGATCGCCTTCAGCCAGCGCTGCAGATGGTCCAGGCCGTCCACCGACACGCCCGACCATTCGTAGGTCCGCGCCCAGCACCAGTTTGCGATGTCGGCAATGGAATAATCGCCGGCGAGATATTCGTGATCCTTCAGGCGCCCGTTCAGCACCTCGAACAGTCGCCGCGACTCGTTCTGGTAACGGTCGATGGCCGCCTGATATTTCTCCGGCCAATAGCGGAAGAAGACGTTCGCCTGTCCCATCATCGGGCCGATGCCGCCCATCTGGAACATCAGCCATTGCATGACCTGCGAGCGGCCCTTGACGTCCTTGGGCAACAGCTTGCCGGTCTTCTCCGCCAGATAGATCAGGATGGCACCGGATTCGAAGACGGCGAAATTGTCCTCGTCGCGGTCGACGATTGCCGGAATGCGCCCATTCGGATTGATCTTCAGGAACCAGTCGGCCTTCTGTTCCAGCTTGCCGAGCTGCAGGTAATGAACCTCATAGGGCAAGGTCAGCTCTTCGAGTGCGACCGATGCCTTGTAGCCGTTCGGCGTCGCCGCCGTATAGAGATCGATCATGACATCCTTTCCAATCAGGCGGCGCGGAAACGCTCAACCAGCGCCCTCTCCTCCGCGATCAGAGTCTTGAACGACGGACGCTCGAGCAGGCGGGCTCTGTAGGCTGCGAGCTTGGGCCATTTTTGCGCATCGACAGTCTCGCCCGCATGCTCGAAGTTGACAAGCATCGTGGCCACGGAAATATCGGCGATCGAGAATTTGTTGCCGACAAGGTAATCGTTGTTTCCGAGTTCCTTCTCGAGATAGCCGAACAGCGGCGGTAGTGTCTCCTCCAGCGTCTTCTTGCAGAGCTCTTCGTCGGGAGGCTGGCGCATCATCCGCTTGACGACGCGCTCGAAGAACAGACCACGGCCGACGCATTGCGCCACGGCGGAGTCTGCGTACTCCTCGAACCACAAAGCGCGCGCCCGCAGATAGGATTCCTTGGGATAGAGCGCTCGCTCCGGAAACTTGTGCTCCAGGTAGTCGCAGATCACCGAGGAGTCGGCGAGCGTGTTCGGTTCCGGCAGATCGGTATCGCGGAGTGCCGGAATGCGCTTCAGCGGGCTGATTGCGACGTAATCCTCCGGCGGATGGAACGGGTTCACGGACTCCAGTGTGTAATCAAGGCCTTTTTCCATCAGGGCCACGCGCACCTTGCGCACGAAGGGCGAGATGTTTGCCCCGTAAACGATCAATGCCACGCCCGCCTCCCAAGCAGCTTGTCCGGCGATAGATGTAAGGCGCAGGTGGATGCGATCAAGCGCTAAGTACGGCGCGCGCGGAAGAAGGCCTTCAGCACCTGCCCCGCTTCCTTAGCGTCACCCGCGCGCGAGATCGCAGGGCGGTGATGACAGGTGGGCTGTTCGAAAAAGCGTGGGCCGTGCAAGACCGCGCCGCCCTTGGGGTCTTCGGCGGCGAACACCAGACGGGCGACACGCGCCATGCTGACCGCGCCGGCGCACATGGCGCAGGGTTCCAGCGAGACGTAGAGCGCCGTCCCGGTGAGCCGTTCGTTGCCCAGCGTCCGGGCGGCGGCACGCAGGACCAGTATCTCGGCATGGGCCGTGGGGTCGCGCAGTTCCAGGATTCGGTTGCCGTCCCGGGCCAGCAGCTCACCATCCGCCGAGAGCACCACCGCGCCGACGGGCACCTCGCCGCGCTCACCGGCCGCTTGGGCTTCGGCGAGCGCGAGTGCTATGGCTTCCTCGTCATTCATGGCGGATTCCTCATTGGCCGACGATAGCACGGAGAAAGGCGAGCGCATCGCCAAGGTCATCGCACGGGCGGGCATCTGCTCGCGGCGCGATGCCGAGAAGCTGATCGCCGAGGGCCGCGTGGCGCTGGACGGCGAGACGGTCACGACGCAGGGCGTCAAGGTGAGCGAGAACCAGGTCGTCAGCGTGGACGGCAAACCGCTGATGGAGCCCGATGCGGCGCGGCTGTGGCGCTACCACAAGCCCTCGGGACTGGTGACGACGCACAAGGACCCGCAAGGGCGGCCGACGGTGTTCGCCAACCTGCCCAAGACCTTGCCGCGCGTGGTCTCCATCGGACGGCTGGACTTCAACTCCGAGGGATTGCTGCTGCTCACCAACGACGGCGAGATCGCCCGCCGCCTGGAATTGCCGATCGCCGGCTGGACCCGGAAATACCGCGTCCGCCTCTTCGGCAAGGTCACCCAGGCCGAACTCGACAGATTGGCCGAAGGCGTTACCATCGCCGGGGTCAAATACGGCCCGATCGTCGCCGACATCGAGCGCACCAAAGGCGTCTATTCCTGGGCCGGCGTCACCCTCAAAGAGGGCAAGAACCGCGAGGTCAAACGCGTCATGGAAAGCCTGGGCCTCAAAGTGGCGCGGCTGATCCGCGTCCAGTTCGGACCGTTCCATCTCGGCCAGCTGCCGGAGGGCGGCGTCGAGGAAATCCCCGCCAAGCTGTGGCGCGAACATCTCGGCATCGGCCGAAAAAAGCACAAGGACGGACGATGACGCGGCAGGCCCTCATCCTCGTCTGTGTCCTGACGGCGGCGGGCTGCGGCCGCTGGGCCGATCTCGACTCCGACGCCTTCGCCCGGGGCCAGGCCTCGCAGGAACGCTTCACCATGGACGCCGCCGCCTGCAAAGAGGCCGCCGAGAACGCCCGCTCCTACGGCATCGCCGGCATGGCGGCGGACAACGTAGGCAAACACGACGTCTTCAACCGCACCTATGCCGCCTGCATGAAGACCAGGGGCTATGCGCCGCACACCTCCCTGACGACTTTGTGGGAAGGCTACGACCTCTGACCCCTTGCGCCTCCGGCTCAGGGTGATATGCACCCCGGCTGCCGCACGCGGAGGATGGGCCCATGAAGAAATATGCCAAGCCACAGGCCTATGCCGTGGAAACCAAGGACCACCGCTTCGCCGGGACCTTCGAGGTTCTGGTGCCCCTGCCCGACCGCGTAAAGCCCCATCGCATCGCCCAGCAATTCCCTACCCAGCAGGCGGCGGAAGGCTGGCTGCACAGCGACGAAGGCCAGGACGCCATCGCCGAGCTGTTCGCGGCCCACAAGCCCGCCCCCGCCAAGGCTGGCAATGGCAAAGCGGCCAAGCGCTAGGTCCATCCAGATTTAGTGGGTCGCAGACATAGCCGCACCATGGGCTGTGTTATTGAACGATCATTGTTTTTCGATTTGGCGCCTATCCCCCGGGGGGAGGGGGTAGAGAGAGCCTGCAGAAATCGATTTCGTAGGACCTCATTGCTTACACCACACTCTAAAAATGGGTATTGCAACGGGGCGTTCAAGCGCCTGCGGCAGAATGACCGAAGCTACGCCTCCGGCGCGGCGGAATTCGTCCACACTCACCGGAACGCACATCATCTCAGCGCCGGACAGCCCCCTTGCAGGCGAGGCAGCTGCGCGGCGAGGTCCGAGGTGTCGAATTTGCTGAGATTCTGTTCGTTTTCGATCCAATACTCCCTTGCCGCCGCCAGCCGATGCACGAAGGCCACCGCCTTGGGCGCATCTTCCCTGGCGAGTTCGGGATTGTCGGAAAACTCGTAGAAGCGCTTGGCGCGCGTCGGATCGGAGCCGGTCCAATACAAGCTGGCAGGCCGGCTTTGTTGCGCGCCAGCCCCCAAATCCGTGACGAAGGTCTCGGCGATGTCGTAGCTTCCGCTCGCGCCGCAAGGGCCGATGCAGATCGGCCGGGCGAAGGCCACCTCGACATAGACATGATGCCGGTCGCAGATAATGGAGAGGGATGGCGTGAACGACCGGCCATCGATGGCTGTCATCGTGCTGTCCCTGGCCTTGATCGACAGCGATTGCTCCGCGCCGTCGGCCGTTGCCGTCTCGGAGTACTTCCAGTGAAAGGCAGAGGGGTTCCACAGGGGCTGGCTCCACTTCGCGCCGGAATAAAGAGCAAGCAGCATCACGACGCCGATTGCCGCCTGCACCGGAATCCGCACGATCCAAGGCAGTTTTGACCATTTCATCCGCATGACCTCCCAGAATTCGACAAAGCAGACGCCGCGGCTCCCGCGCGGATTTGTGGAAACGCGATATCCAAATCCCTTCCAGCCGGCGACGTGCCGTCAGCGCTTGCGCCGCGAGCCGTGCAACTTCGCCAATTCGGCGCGCGCGACGCTGAATTCCGCGATGCGGTCGGGGCAGCCCGTGGAAAGCGCTTCGTGGAATTGCGTAGCCGCCTTCTTTTTGTCTCCGTGAATGAGCGCCGCCTCGCCGATATAGAAGTGGGCCTTGCACAGATAGCCGGATTGCTTTGTGGCATCGGGGTTTGTCGCGGCGTCGAGCAGCGCCGCCTCCGTGAGACTTCCCATGAAATAACGGCTCCCGGCCATCTCCATGGGCCACGTGCTTTGCACCCAATCCAGACCGGACAAAGCGGCGATTGTGGCGGAAAGCGCGGCCGTCGACGGCCGACCAGCCCGCGCGGCCGCGAGATACGACCAAATGGCGGCGCGAGGATCGGGGGTCGAATTGTATTGCCGATAGGGATTTTCCGAGTCGATCTTCGTAAAATCATCGATCGCGAGATCGTAGCGCCCCAGTTCGAATTGCGCCGCACCGCTATAGAGAAACGCAGTGAGATAATTTTTCGTGTCGAGTTGGTTCTGTTGGTACTGAATAGCCGCGCTGAAATCCCTTATCGCCTTGTCGACATTCGGCGGACTTTTAATAAGCCAGATTGTGCCGCGGTCGAGGAGCGCGTTGGCGTTCGGCTGTGGGTTCGCTCGAATTGCCTTCGTATAGTCGGCGATCGCTTTGTCATAGTCGCCCTTGCCCGCCCAAGCGCCGCCCCGATTGATGTACGCAACAGTGATGTCGGTGCCGTCGAGTTGGCCCGACTGAATGGCGCGCGTGCAGGCATCAAGCGTGGCGTCGTCATTGTTCGCCTCTTCGCAAGGAGACAATATTTGTTCCGACACGGAATCGGCCGCCGAGGCGGCGTTTACCGCAACAACGAGAAAAGCGGCCAGCATCGTGGCCGAAAATCGGATCATGAGGTCCCCCGGCGTATGTTGAATGGATCGTCCGTGTGCGCGCCGATGCGGACGTCGGTGCGCCGATAAAGACAGGTATCCGGCGATTGGCGCGACGGGCTCGTGCCGACGGCCGGCATGCGATGCGCCGACCGCACCGTGCGGCGTGCGCATACGAGAAGAGCATCCCATAGCGGCGGTGCGCGCCGATCCGGCACCGAGCAACCAACAATCATCGGCGGCATCCCCCGTGTCGCGCCAGCCTGCCTATGCCGGTTGCCCCGTACCGACCGATGCGCGGACGATAATACAAGAAGGCATTCGACGTCATCGATTTCGTCGAAGGACACGATTGTGGGGTCAAGGCGATGAGATCGCAGGAATGCACACATCCTCGGGCATGGACATACGAACCTGTCGTTACGGAAACAACCGGACGCCGCGCGATGCGGAAGATCCCGTTGTCAGCTGACAATTCCTTATCCGCACGCTACGATTCCAATCCGTGATCGTGGGGGGTGTTTCCATGCGCTTGACGCTGAAGGTCGCGGTCGGTGTTGTGCTGATCGCCGTCGGGGCGGCGTCGGCGCAATCATTGCCCGCTACGGGCGTCCGCGGCGCCGACCTGTACAACCTTTTCCGGACGAAGGGTGTCACCCTTTCGGCGCCACCGGATCAGCCGGTTGTCATGTTCGATCAGAACGACGTCTATGACGGTCAGGCCATCGGAATGGCCCGCGGCGGCGTGGTGTTCATCCAGCAAGGCGGCCATCCATGCCAGTACTCCCTGGAGTGGGACCAGCCGATCGCTTCGGTGTCGTTCAACAGATCGTACTTGAAGGCCGGTCCGAGCGGCGTGACCCATCCCGTGTGGACTGCGACCGCTTTCGACGCCTACGGGCGCAGCCTCGGCTCGGTCGGCGAAGCCGAAATCCGCAGCTACGTCGACGTTCCGGCTCGCCGGTTCACCCTGAGCGGGCCCGGCATCAAACGCGTCGTATTCTGGGGCGACGACAAAGGGGTCGACGGCTTCTGCAACGTCGTGATCGATACCATGGACGTCGTCGACGGCCGCTGAAGCGGGTTGCACAAGCAAACCACGGATATTTCATGGCCCAAATTCGAGGCGGCGGCCCAGCACACGCCGTCACGCGAAAATCGCATGCACCGCAGGTTTACACTGGGCATTAAAGCCGTAGGTTCAAGGCGGTGCGGCGGGATGGCGGCGCCGCGCCAGATTGATCCGGAGAGATTCGCATGCAGGGCACGCTGGACGATCCGCCGATCGTCATCCGCCAGGACCGCCGCAAGATATTTCTGCTGCTGCTGGTCTGCCTCGTCCTCGCGGCGGTATCGGGCACGGACCTTTTCGAGTCCGGTGCGCGCGATCTCGCGTGGCACGGCTTCGTCGTCGCCACTCTTTTGGCGTGTGCGGCGATGGTCGCGTGGAATCTCGCGCATCCCGGCTCGCTGACCTTGGACAGGAACGGGCTGACCTGGAAAAACATGTGGCGCTCCTTCCGCTACGATTGGAACGAGTTCGACGGTTTCGAGGTGTACGCGCCCGTGGCCTGGCGGCAATGGCCGGGATGCGTCTTCTCGGCCGCCCATCGAAAACAGCGCCAATCCCAATTGCCCACCAGCGGCCGGGGTTCGTTCGGCGGCAACTGGGAAATGAAGGCCAAGGACGTCGTCGATCTGCTCAACGAAGCGCGGCGGCGCTGGTCGTAGCCGCTTGCCGCCGCGCGCAGGGCACAATAAGCCATCATCTCCGTCGCCGAGGGAGTGGGCATGCAGGGATCGCTGGACGATCCGCCGATCATCATCACCCAGCATCGCCTGAAACTGGCGCTGCTCTTCGGGCTGTTCGCCGGGCTGACGGTGGTGCTGGCGCTGGGCGCCTGGATCAGCAGCTTCCTGCGCGACGCGGTCTGGGCCTATCTCGGACTCAGCTTCCTGGCGCCGCTGGCGCTGGGCAGCGCGGCGGCTGCGGCGGCGAGCGGCTGGAGCTTCCTCCATCCCGGCACGCTGACGCTTGATCCGGAAGGCCTGACCTATCGCGCCTATTGGTATGTCCGCCGCCACCGCTGGGCCGACGTCGCCGAGTTCGTGGTCTTCGCGCCGTCGAGCCGCACCCGCACGCCGGGCTGCGTCTTCGTCGATGGCTATACGGGACACCGCATCGGCCGCGGCGTCTCCGGACGGCACGCCTCGTTCGGCCATGGCTGGGAGAACAGCGCGGCGGAGATCGTCGAGCTGCTCAAATCGGCGAAGGAACGGTGGGGCTGACCCCCGGCCTGCAAAGAACGGACGGCGGTAAACAGTGCTAGGCTGCCGCCGGCCACGCACCCGGACAGAGACACATGCAGGGAACGCTCGACGAGCCGCCGATCATCATCACGCAGGATCAGGGGAAGGTCGTGTTCATGCTCTTCCTGATGATCGGCCTGGTGCTGACCTTCGTCGCCATAAGCCTGGGCGCCGGCGCGCGCCTGGCGGTCGGGCTGTTCATGGGTTTCACCCTTGGCGGAGGGGGCGGCTGGCTGATGATGCCGCGGCTGATTCCGCCCCGGTCGCTGACCCTGGACAAAAGCGGGCTGACCTGGGACGGAACTTGGAAAACCCGGCACTTCGAATGGAGCGATTTCACCGGCTTCGCCGTCGTCCCGACCGCGATCTTTTCGCGGCTGCCGGGCTGCGTCTTCTCGGAGAGCTATGCGGCGCATCCCCTCGCCAAGCGATTTGCGGGCGGCGCCGGCAGCTTCGGCCCCTGCTGGGAAATGACCGCGCAGGAGATGGTGACGTTGCTCAGCGAAGCGAAGAAGAGGTGGGGCTGAGGCCCCCTTCGCCTCAAGCTCGCTGACGCTCGCTTTCGCCACTTCCCCCGTAAACGGGGGAAGAAAGAGGACATGCTACTTTTCCTCCCCCCTTTACGGGGGAGGTGCCGAGCGAGCCCTTGCGAGTGAAGCGGAGGGGGTTACTTCCCCTTCCCCAGCAGCGCTTCGCGGCGCGCCAGGCTTTCGGCGGGCCATTCTTTCTTCATGTCGTAATAGATGTCGAAGGCGCGCGCACCGTCGGGCAGCACCACCCAAGGCAGTTTCGAGCGCGTGAAGATGTGCACGTCGGGCCGCAGCGCACCGGGATCGTCCAACGTGCCGACGCGCACGAACAGCATCACCTTGCGGCGGCCGTAGTCACTCCACACGGCGGTCTTGCAATCGGGGCAGCGATAGATGTCGTGCGGGCGGCCGCTGTCGGTGCGCATGGTGACGGCTTCCGGCGCGCCGGAGAGCAACGTGACGCGGTCGGCCTCCATGATGGCGTTGAGCGCGAAGGCCGTGCCGGTCTGGCACTGGCAATCCTTGCAGTGACAGCAATGCACGAACATCGGCGCGCTTTCGAGCCGGTATTTGACGGCACCGCAGAAACACGAACCGGAATAGCTGGGCATGATGGTCTCCAAGGCGGAGGGTGCTCGCGTGGCCTCACCCTTCGACAAGCTCAGGGTGAGGGATTTGGCTGGTCCCTCATGCCGAGCTTGTCGAAGCATGAGGGGTGCGGTTCCCGGCACGATAATGTACCGTTTTGCTCTTGCAAGCAGGAACGTGGAGCCCCGAATGCCCGAAATGCCCGACCTTTGTTTCCTGTTCGACGTCGACAACACGCTGATCGACAACGACCGCATCACCCAGGACCTCAGCGACTATCTGACCAGGACCTACGGCGATTTTCCGCACGACTGCTATTGGTCGATCTTCGAGGAACTGCGCAAGGAACTCGGCTATGCCGATTACCTCGGCGCGCTGGAACGCTATCGCGTCAAATACCTGCACGACCCGCGCATCCTGCGCATGGCCAACTGGCTGATCGACTATCCCTTCGCCAACCGCCTGTTCCCCGGCGCGCTCGACGCCGTGCGGCATGTGGCGAAATGGGGAACCACCGCCATCCTGTCGGACGGCGACGCGGTGTTCCAGCCGCGCAAGGTGCAGCGCTCGGGCCTGTCGGAGGAGTTCGACTATCGCGTGCTGATCTACATCCACAAGGAACAGGAGCTGGACTACATCGAGAAGATTTTTCCGGCGAAGCATTATGTGCTGATCGACGACAAGCTGCGTATCCTCGACATGGTGAAGCGGCAATGGGGCGCGAAGGTGACGACGGTGTTCCCGCGCCAGGGCCACTATGCGACCGATCCGGAGATCGTGGCGGCGTTTCCGAAGGCGGATATCACGGTGGAGAGGATTGGGGAGTTGACGAGGGTGGAGAGGGATGCGTTTGGGGGGTGATGGCGCATGCCATCGATGACGATGCGGCGCGGTTTTACGCGGCGTTCGGGTTCAAATCATTCGCAGGCGACGCGCGGACGACGTTTTTACCGATGGAGACGATCAAGAGAGCGATTTTAGGGGCATAAACCCTCTCTGCTCCCGCTACTTCTGCCACCTCACCGGCTCCACCTTTCGGATGAGAACGCCCCAGCCGAGGATGCCCACCAGCGCGACCGCGCCCGCGACGACAAACGCCCAATAGAACTGACCGGTTCGATCGACCACGATCCCGGTGACGATCGGCCCGATAATTCCGGCGATGTTGGCGATACAGTTCTCGAAGCCCATCCACTTGCCCGCCGCGCGGGGGCCCGCCAGCGTCTGGGCGATCGCGTAGTTGTTCGGCAAGCCGATGCCGAGCGCGATGCCCGCGCAAAACAGGCTGGCGATGGACACCGTGGTGTCGCCGGCCGCCGTGGTCAGCAGACTTGCGGCGACGACGGCCAGGCTCAAAATGGCGCCCGCCTTGCGCGCGATTCCGGCGTCCGCGCCCGCCGCGATCCATCGATCGGACAGCCAACCGGTGAGGAACGTGCTGGCGGCATAGCCGATGTAGATCAGCCCGCCGATCTCCGCCATCTCCGTGACCGACAGGCCGCGCGTCTTGACCAGATAAAGCGGCAACCAGGAAATCACGAAATAGAAGGCATAGTTGGCGCTGAAATGACCAAGGCTCGCCCCCCAGGCCTCGCGGCAGCGGACAATCGCTGCATAGGACGGCGCGTCGCCGTCCGGTTGCGCGGCCGCGTGCGCGGTGGCGTGGCGGGTCGCGGTCCACCAGGGCAGCAGCCACAACAGGGAAACGAGGCCGAACACCACGAAGACCGCGCGCCAGCCGAACTGGGTCATCATCAGTCCGCCGACAAAGGTGCCGAAGGCCGGGCCGAGCCCCAGGCCGACCAGGATCAGCCCGTTGGCGGCGCCGAGCTTCTCCAACGGCAAATGCTGCGCCAGCAGCTTCGAGCTGCAGGGGAAAGCCGCGCTCTCACCAACGCCCAGCAGCACCCGCAGAATGAGGAGCGAGGCGAACCCCATGGCCAGGCCGGACGCGGCCGTCGCCACGCCCCAGATCGCCAAACCGACCGCCAGCGTCCAATAGGCGTTGATGCGTTCCGTCAGCCATCCCGCCAGGATCTGCGCGGGCGTGTAGCTCCAGAAGAACGCCGACAGCAGCAACCCGATCTGGGTGTTGGTGAGCCGAAGCTGATCCTTGATGAGAGGCGCGGCGGTCGCCAGATTGCCGCGGTCGACATAGTTGATCAGGATCGCCAGGGCCAGAAGCGGCACGACGGTGGGGCCGATCGTCCTGGACGCCGCCGCCGCCGTGTCCGCTGTCATCGCTCTCCCCCGCGTGATGGCATACGGTCAGTGCGCCGCGTTCGTGGCGGCACCCGCCTCGCCCTTCGCCACGCCTTCCCACAGTCCGTTGATGTAGACCGCGCCCAGCGCGCGGTCGTAGAGGCCGTAGCCGGGCTTGCCGGTCTCGCCCCAGATCATGCGGCCGTGGTCGGGGCGCACATAGCCTTCGTAGCCCGCGTCGTAATACGCCTTGACGATGGCGCCGATGTCGAGCGAGCCGCAATCGGATTTGTGCGCCGTCTCGTAGAAATTGCCCTTCTCGTCCACCTTCACGTTGCGGATATGCGCGAAGTGGATGCGCTTCCGCCCGGCGAACTCCTGCACCATGGTGACGATGTTGTTGCCGACGTCGGCGCCGAGCGAACCGGCGCACAGCGTCAGCCCATTCTCCGGCACGTCGACGATGGCGAGCAGGCGGCGCAGATCCTCGACGTTCTTGACGATGCGCGGCAGGCCGAAGATCGGGCGCGGCGGATCGTCGGGATGGATCGCCATCTTGATGCCGGCTTCGCGCGCGGCGGGGATCACGCCCTTCAGGAAGGCCGTGAGATTATCCCACAGCTTCTCCTCGCCGACGCCGCGGTATTCGGCGAGCAGCGCCTTCAGCTCGGCGGGCTTGTAGCTGGTGTCCCAGCCCGGCAGGTCGATGCCCTGTTCCGGATCGATCTTGGCCACCGCTTCGGCGTCGAAAGCCAGCGTCGAGGAGCCGTCGTCCAGCTTCATCGCCAGGATGGTGCGCGTCCAGTCGAACACCGGCATGAAATTGTAGCACACCACCTTGAGGCCGCAGCGCGCCAGGTTGCGCACCGTTTGCGCGTAGTTGGCGATCAGCCGGTCGCGCGTCGGGCGGCCGAGCTTGATGTCCTCATGCACCGGCACGGATTCGATGACTTCGAACTTCAGGCCATGGGCTTCGATCTTCGCCTTCAGCGCGCGGATGTTCTCCAGCGGCCACACCTCGCCGACCGGCACGTCGTAGACGGCGGAGACGATGCCGTCCATGCCGGGGATCTGGCGGATGTAATCCAGCGGCACCGGATCGCTGTCGCCATACCAGCGGACGGTCATTTTCATCGGGTGGGTCTCCGGGCGGGCGTTGGTAACGGTCCCAGCTTAGCGCGCCGCGACCTCGTTTGTCATGGCCCGCCAATGCAGGCCCTGACGCCAAGGATCACACGTGCTGGCCGCCGTTGACGTGCAACTCGGCGCCGGTGACGTAGGAGGATTGCTCCGTGCACAGATAATAGACCGCCTTGGCAACCTCTTCCGGCAAGCCGAGGCGGCGCAACGGAATCTGCTGCACGATCTTGTCGGTGCCGGGCGACAGGATGGCGGTGTCGATCTCACCGGGCGCGATGGCGTTGACGCGCACGCCGAGCGGGCCGAAATCCGCCGCCATCTCGCGGGTCAGCGCCGCCAGCGCCGCCTTCGACGAGGCATAAGCGGAACCGGCGAAGGGATGCACACGGCTGCCGGCGATCGAGGTGACGTTGACGATGGCGCCCTTGGCCGCCTCCAGTTCCTCGCGCAGCCCGACCGCCAGGCGAAAGGCGGCGAAGAAATTCACCTCGAAGACCTGCTGCCAGACCTCCATCGGCGTGCTCAGCGTGGTCATCCGCGCGCCCATCTTGCCCTTGGGCGAAATGCCGGCGTTGTTGACCAGGGCGTGCAGCTTGCCGTGCGGCAGACGCGAGCGCATCTCGGCAACGGCGCGCGAGGTGTCGGCGGGATTGGCGAGATCGACCTGGATGTGGTCCTCAGGGCCCGCGAACCAGGGGCAGTCCTCGGGGAAGGGATGGCGCGAACAGGTGATGACCCGCCAGCCGGCGCTGGAGAAGCGCTTGACGGTGGCGTGGCCGATGCCGCGGCTGGCGCCGGTGAGGATCAGCGTGCGCCTTTCCTCGCCTTCGGGCTTCGGCTCGGGCTGCGGCTTGGAGGGATGTTTGTGGCTACTCATGGCGGAAGTCTAGCAGGCCGGCGCGGCGGAGTCTGGAGGGGGCTAAGGCAGGCCTTCGGGCGCGCCGTAACCCTGTGGATCCTGGTGGATGATCACCTCGGCCTTGGGAAAATCCTGGAGCAGCGCCCGCTCCACTTCGTCGCTGACGGCGTGGGAACGCACCAGGCTTATCGCCGGATCGAGTTCGATGTGGAACTGGATGAACGCCGTGGTGCCAGCGGCGCGGGTCCGAAGATCGTGGATGTTGCGCACGTCGGGATGGCGCATAACGACGCGCTCGATGCGCTCGCGGTCGGCATCGGGCAACTCGCGGTCCATCAGCTGGTCGTAGCTCTGGCGAAAGACGTGCCACACGCCGAGCGCCAGCACACCGGCCACCAGCAGGCCGACGGCAGGATCGGCGATGGTGATGCCGAACTTCGAGGCCAGCACGATACCCAGCGCCACGCCGGCATTGACCAGGATGTCGCTGATATAGTGCATGCGGTCGGCGCCGATGGCGATGGAGCCGGTACGATGCACGGTGATCTGCTGAGCGATGACCAGCACGACGGTCACCGCGATCGAAATCCCCATGACGATCAGGCCAGCGTCGCCGTGGTGGATGATGTGCGGCTCAATGATGCGGCGGACGGATTCGATCACCAGGAACACCGAGGAGCCGCCGATGAAGGCGCTTTGTGCCAGCCCTGCCAGCGGCTCGGCCTTGCCGTGTCCGAAGCGGTGTTCGGCATCGGCGGGCGTCAGCGCGTGGCGAATCGCCAGCAGGTTCACGAAGGAGGCGATGACGTCGAGCGCGGAATCGGCGAGCGAGGCCATCATCGCAATGGAGCCGGTGAGGACGAAGGCCACCGTCTTCAGCACCACCAGGAACGTCGCTGTGCCCACGGCCGCCAGCGCCACGCGGCGCATCAGTGCGCTGTTTGCGCTGCTGCGGTCGGCAGTCGTCTGGGCGATGCTCATGGGAAGAGCCGCTCCGTGCGCCAGGGCTTATCCACGACGTCGCGACGATACACCAGCCGGTCGTGCAAGCGGAATGGACGGTCGCGCCAGAACTCGATCTCCAGCGGCGCCACACGATAGCCCGACCAGTGCGGCGGGCGCGGCACTTTGGTGAGAGCGAATTTCATTGCGAACTTCGCAATCTCCTTCTCGAACACCCAGCGGCCGATCATGGGTCGCGATTGCGCCGAGGCCCAGGCGCCGATCTGGCTGTCTTTGGCGCGGCTGGCGAAATAGGCGTCGGCTTCTTCCGCGCTGACCGGCGTCGCCGCGCCGCGCACCCGCACCTGGCGACGCTGCGTCTTCCAATGGAAATTGAGCGCAACATGGGAATGGGCGGCGAGCTCACGGCCCTTGGCGCTCTCGGTGTTGGTATAGAAAACGAAGCCGCGATCGTCGACGTCCTTCAGCAGCACCATGCGAAGATTGGGGCGACCGTCGGCGTCCACTGTCGCGACCGCCATGGCGTTGGCCTCGTTCGGCTCGGTCTTCTCGGCCGCCGCCATCCACTCGGCAAAAAGCTCGAAGGGATCGCGGGCGACCTCGATACCTCCGTCGTCGATAGGTCCGCCGGTCTCGCTCATAGAGTGTCGCATACCATCTTCATTTTGCATGCGGAAGCATTGCTCTGCTAACTTGACAAAATGCAACGTAAGACCCTGCAGCGTCTGATCGTTCTCTGCATTTGCGCCGCACTTGCAACTGCGTGCGCGACCGATCCGGAAGACTCCGGCGTCGCGCTGAAGCAGACCTTCGACAAGGGCCTGAAATACTATGACGCGGGCCGCTACGCGGACGCTTTCAGGACCTGGAAAACCATCGATGAACTGGACCTCGCCGCGATGCGCAACGTCGCCATCATGCTGCGCGAAGGCAAAGGCGTGGAGAAAAATCCCAAGGCGGCGGAAGCGATGATGCAGCGCGCCGCCGAGGCAGGACTGTTCACCGCCCAGGCCGACCTTGGCGACATGCTGCTCAAAGGCGAAGCCGGACCGCCCGATCCCGGCGCCGCGGCGCCCTGGCTAATGCTGGCGGCGCAAGCCGGGCATCCGATGGCGGCCTATGAACTCGGCCAGCTCTACGAGCAGGGCATCGCGGTCAAGCAGAACATCGAAATGGCCCGGAAACTCTACAAAATCGCGGCCGACGGTGGTGTCGCCGAGGCGACCAAGCGCCTTGCCGCCCTCCCCCCGGAGCCGCCGGTCTTGAGACTTAACGGCGGCGGAAGTTAGTCCCTATATAGTAGCTGCCGCCACCCGACTCGGGCGGCAGGAGAAGGCATGCGAGACCCCTATGAGGTGCTTGGCGTCCCCAAAGGCGCCAGCGAAGCAGAGATCAAGAAGGCGTTTCGGACGCTCGCCAAGAAGCACCACCCGGACACGAAGGGCGGTGACACGTCGGCGCAGAAGCGCTTCCAGGAGATCAGCGCCGCCTACGAGATTGTGGGCGACAAGGAAAAGCGTGCGAAATTCGACGCCGGCCAGATCGACGCCGGCGGCAATCCGCGCGGCTTCGATCCCCGTGCCCACGGCTTCCAGGGCGCACCGTCCGGCCAGGCCGGCGGGCCGGGCGATTTCCATTTCACCTGGACCAATCAGGGCCCGGGACATGGTGGCGAAACCGCCGAAGGTTTCCGGCCCGAGGATTTATTCGCGGACCTGCTCGGCGGCCTCGGCGGACGCGGGCGGGGCCGGGCGCAGCCGCGCGCCGGTCAGGACTTCACCGTCTCGACCATGGTCAGCTTCGAGGAAGCGGCGCACGGCGGCACGCGGCGCGTGGTGCTGCCAAACGGCGAACAGATCGACGTCAAGATTCCCCCCGGACTGAAGGACGGCCAGCAAATCCGACTGAAAGGCCGCGGCGGCGCCGGCAAGAATGGCGGACCGCCGGGCGACGTGATGATCCAGGTGTCGGTGGCGCCCCATCCCTATTTCACCCGCGACGGACGCGATCTGAAGGTGGATCTGCCGGTGACGCTGAAAGAAGCGGTGCTGGGCGGCAAGGTGCCGGTCAGGACGCTGACCGGCTCGGTGTCGCTGAGCGTGCCGGCGAATTCCAATTCGGGCACGGTGCTGAGGCTCAAGGGAAAAGGCCTCCCAAGCCACGGCAACGAGCCGCCCGGCGATCTTTATGCGCGCGTGGTGGTGACGTTGCCCGAAGGTCCCGACGCCGATCTGCAGAAATTCGCCGCAAGCTGGAAAGCCAACTACGATCCGCGCGCGAAGCTGAAATAGCGGCGGTGCGCGCTAGGCGCCAGCGCGTCCGTAGATGGAGAGCGCGAAACCCAAGCCGCCCAGAAGGAACGCAAGGGCGACGATGCCGACGGCGAGCCTGAAGGTTTGTGTCGCCTCCCGCGCCGCGGTGAATTGACGTTCCTCAAGCAACTTCACTTCCCCGGCGCGGAACGCATCAACGGCCCGCCGCGCCCTTCTCATGCTTGCCCGGTTGGCGGGGGCGCTGATGGCGTCCCCGACCTCTTTCGCATGGTTGGGGCCGAGAGCCATAAGCCGTCTGAAGAAGTCCACGCGCACCCCAATGGCCCCGCGCATATCCTCGAAACGCCTCACCTGCGACGGATCGCGGGCGACGAGCGAACGAAGGGAGGCGATCGCGACCGCAAGGCCCTTCTGTTCGTCGCGTTGAAACTGCAAGAAGGAGGGATCGTTGGTCAGCGCATAGCCGCGGCTCGACATCTCGTTTCCGATCACATCGTCGTTGAGGTCGTACAGGCGCATCAACACCTCATGCGAACGCCGCACCCAAGTCAGGCTTTCGCGCAAGGCGGAAACATTGACGCTGAGCAGCATGATCGCCGAAAGCAGCAAGGCGATAGCGGCGAACAGAGTCGGCATCCCCAACTGGCGCAAATGCCCCCGCCAAAACAGGACATGGAAGGAGCGAAAGGCGGAGATAGCGGCCGACATATCAGGCCAGACCGGGGGGAAGAGACAGCGCCGACATTTTCAGTCCATATCGCCTGATAGCCATCGAGCAGGTCATCCCTGGCTCAAGCGCCTTGGCCGCGCCCGGATTGCGCGACCAACACGCCCAGTCCGCCAAGCAGAAACGCCGCAACGACGATCGCCACGGCGATGTTGTATGTGCGCGACGCCTGATGCGCCGCGTCGGCCTGGCGCTCGGCCAGAAGCTCCAGCTCTTCGCCCCGAAACGCATCCAACTGACTGCGCGTCTCGTCCATGACGCTACGATTTTGCGGGTCGACGATGGCGGCCGCCACGTCCTTCGCATGGCCGGGTCCGAGGCCGGTCAATGCCCCGAAGATGGCCGAATGCCTGGCGACGATCCCACGCAGACGCTCGAAGCGAGCCGCCTGTAATGGATCGCCGGCGACCAACGCCGCAAGCTTGTTCATCGAAGCCGTGACCCGCTGCCGGTTGGCCTTCTGGTAGAGCAGAAACCTCGGATCGTTCGTCAGCGCATAGCCGCGCACCGTCAACTCGTTGCCGACAACGCCCGTCTCCACGCCCGATAGCTGTTGCAGCACATCGTCCGCCTGCTGAACCCAGGCGAAGTTCTTGCGCATCGTCGAGACGTTGACGCCGAGCATGATCACCGCCGAGACGAGCAGCGCCACGGCGCCGACCAGCAACGGCGTCGCCGCCTGGCGCAGGTACCCGCGCCGGACCAGCACCATAAAATCATCCAGGGACTCTGCCGACCTCGCCATCGGGAGACCTTTGCTACCGGTACCATAGCAATTGTGCCTACGAAGGCTTAAGCACCCCTTATCCAAGTTTAACGGGCATCAACTCACTCATATTCTACTATAGGTTGATACTTTCCGCGAGCTTACGACGAGCAAGTTACCAAGCGCTTCCTTGCTTTCCCTGATATTTTCGAGCCATTAAAAGCCGACAACCAACGGAGAGTTCTCAAATGGCGTTCGAGGGCCTGATGAAAGGCAAACGCGGGCTCATCATGGGCGTCGCCAACGAACGCTCTATTGCGTGGGGCATCGCCCAGAGCCTGCGCGAAGCGGGTGCCGAACTGGCCTTCACCTACCAGGGCGACACCTTCAAGAAGCGGGTCGTGCCGCTGGTCGAGCCGCTCAAGCCGGCCGCCGTCATGGACTGCGACGTCACCAACCAGGCGTCGGTCGACGCGACCTTCGCGGAGATCGGCAAACTCTGGGGCGGGCTCGACTTCCTGGTCCATGCCATCGCCTTCTCCGACAAGGAGCAGCTGAAGGGCCGCTACATCGACACGACGCCGGAGAACTTCGCGACGACCATGAACGTCTCCTGCTACTCGTTCACCACGGTGGCGCGCGGCGCCGAGCCGCTGATGCAGAACGGCGGGAGCATGGTCACCCTCACCTATTACGGCGCCGAGAAGGTGATGCCGCATTACAACGTGATGGGCGTCGCCAAGGCGGCGCTGGAAGCCAGCGTGCGCTATCTGGCCGAAGATTTGGGCAAGCGCGCGATCCGCGTGAATTCCATCTCGGCGGGACCGATCAAGACGCTGGCCGCCTCCGGCGTCGGCGACTTCCGCTATATCCTGAAGTGGAACGAGTATAATTCCCCGCTGCGCCGCACGGTCACCACGACGGAAGTGGGCAGTGCGGCGTTGTTCCTGCTGTCCGATCTGGGCAAAGCCGTCACCGGCGAGTGCCTGCACGTGGACGGGGGCTATCATATCGTCGGCATGAAGGCGCCTGACGCCCCCGACATCGTGGTGGGAAAGAACGGAGACTGATGTCCACCAACACGTTCGGCCATATGTTCCGGGTCACAACCTTCGGCGAAAGCCACGGCCCGGCGCTGGGCTGCGTGGTCGACGGCTGTCCGCCAGGCATTCCCCTGGTCGAAGCCGACATCCAGGCCGATCTCGACCGCCGCCGTCCCGGCCAATCGAAATTCGTCACCCAGCGCAAGGAACCCGACCGCGTGCGCATCCTCTCCGGCGTCTTCCAGGACGAACGGATGAAGCAGCAGGTGACGACGGGCACGCCCATCGCGCTGCTGATCGAGAATGTCGATGCGCGCTCGAAGGACTATTCGGACATCCGCGACAAGTTCCGCCCCGGCCACGCCGACTACACCTACTGGGCCAAATACGGCGTGCGCGATTACAAGGGCAGCGGCCGGGCGAGCGCGCGCGAAACCGCCGCGCGGGTGGCGGCGGGCGCCGTGGCGCGCAAGGTACTGGACGCGCTCTACAAGACCGTCCGGGTGCGCGGCGCGCTGATCCAGATGGGCACGCAGACGATCGAGCGCAAGCGCTGGGACTGGGACGAAGTGGCGAAGAACCCCTTCTTCTGCCCGGATGCCAGAGCGGTCGGCCCGTGGACGGAATATCTGGAGGGGGTGCGCAAGCGCGGTTCGTCCTGCGGCGCCATCGTAGAAGTGGTGGCGGAAGGCATTCCCGCCGGGCTCGGCGCGCCGGTCTACGGCAAGCTGGATGCCGACCTAGCGTCGGCTCTGATGGGCATCAACGCGGTCAAGGGCGTGGAGATCGGCGACGGCTTCGCCACGGCGGCGCTGTCGGGCGAGGACAACGCCGACGAAATGCGCAAGGGACGCGGCGGCAAGCCGAAATTCCTCTCCAACCACGCCGGCGGCATCCTGGGCGGGATTTCCAGCGGCCAGCCCGTCGTGGCGCGCTTCGCGGTCAAGCCGACCTCATCGATCCTCAGCCCGCGCAAGACCGTCGATATCGACGGCAACGAGACAGACGTTGTCACCAAAGGCCGTCATGATCCGTGCGTGGGGATACGCGCCGTGCCGGTGGGCGAAGCGATGGTGGCGCTGGTACTGGCGGATCACGCCCTGAGGCACAGGGGTCAGATCGGCTGAAGCGCCCGGGGGGCGCGTGCGATGGATACCTTCAATTACCTGTCGGTCCTGTTCTCGGTCATCATGGGTCTGGCGCTGACGCAAATCCTGCAGGGATTGCGTGCGCTGATGCTGGCGCGCATACGCGTCGTCATTTACTGGCCGGCGCTGATCTGGGCCGCGCTGATGATTCTCCTCGTGGCCCAGGCGTGGTGGGGGATGTTCGGAATGCGCGAGTTTCGCGAATGGAACTTCGCGATGTACGCGGTCGTGGTGTTTCAGATCACCATCATCTACCTGGTCTCCGGTCTGGCCATGCCGGACATTCCGGCGGCGGGCACCGTCGACATGCGCGCGATTTATTTCGCACATTCACGATGGTTTTTCGGCCTGCTCGCCCTTACGGTGGTCTCCACATTTCTGAAGGACTTTATTACGACCGGGCGGATCGACTTGGGAGGAAACACGTACTTCCTGGGATTCTACTTCGCGATCTCAATTATCGCCGCCGTTACCAAATCGCGCTGGTATCACGCCATCCTGGCGCCGTTCAGCGCCGCCATAATCCTCGTTTACACAGCGTTGCTTTCCGCCCGTTTGTAGGGCTGGTTCAAGAAAGGGCATACCATGGGTATGATTGTCGCCGTACTGATCGCATTCGTCGGCTTTCTCATTATCGCGATGCTGCTCGGGAGCTTCTTCACCGTCAAGCAGCAGAGCCGGGCCATCGTCGAGCGTTTCGGGCGTTATGTGCGTACCGCGAACCCCGGGTTGAACATCAAGATACCCTTCATCGATCACGTCGTGCAGCGCGTCTCGCTGCGCGTGCAGCAGCTGCTGGTCGAGGTCGAGACCAAGACGCAGGACAACGTCTTCGTGAAAGTTTCCATCGCCGTGCAGTACCGCGTGGTCGAAGGCAGCGAGGCGGACTCCTATTACAAGCTGCAGGACCACGTCGATCAGATCAGCTCTTACGTTCTCGACGTAGTTCGCGCGAAGGTCCCGAAGATGGTGCTCGACGAGGTGTTCGAGAAGAAGGACGATATCGGCAGCGCGGTCAAAAGCGAACTCGACGTCTCGATGAAGATCTACGGCTTCGAGATTCCCAATGCTCTGGTCACCGACGTGAACCCCGCCGACAACGTCAAGGCGGCGATGAACGAAATCCAGACCCAGCAGCGCCTGCAGGTCGCCGCCGCCGCCAAGGGCGAGGCCAACAAGATCCTGGTGGTGAAGAACGCCGAGGCCGAGGCGGAATCCAAGCGCCTGCAGGGCGAAGGCATCGCCAAGCAGCGCCGCGCCATCGTCGACGGGCTGCGTGAATCCATCGCTGCCTTCACCGACAAGATCGGCGGCGTCAACGAACACGAAGTACTGAACCTGGTGCTGATGACGCAGTATTTCGACACGCTGAAGGAGGTGGGCATGTCGGCGGGTAGCAAGGTGATCCTGATCCCGCACGCGCCGGGCGGCATGAGCGATGTCTCCGAGCAGCTGCGCGCGGCGATCGTCACCGGCAACGAGGCGGTGAAGTAAGCAGTTACTTCCAGCGCGGGAACGTGCCGGGCCGGTGGGCGCCGATGTAGAACTGCGGGTCCGACGGCGGACCCACCTTGTCCTTCTTCTCGCGCGCGTCGACGCAGGCGATCACATCCTTGCCGAAATCACGGAAGTCTCCGGCCTTGTCCAGCCATCGCACCGCGCAGTTGTCGAAATAGGTGTATTTGTCCAGCTGGCCGCAGCCGAAAGAAGCGCGGTCGGCTGCGGCGGCGGTGAGGACAATGCGGTTCGGCCCCTCCAGGGCCGGAACGAAGATGCCCGAGAAGCATGCCGAGACGATCACTACCGCCGGCCGCTGTCCGCAGGCGTTGTCGACGATGTCCGCCATCTGGCGCGGTGACAGGTCGCCGTCGCCCAGGACGATGCCGTCGCCCGACCCGTGCGAAGTGAAATAGGCCAGACAGCCGCCGCCCGCCTGGTTCGACAAATCCCACAACCCGTCGGAGATTTGCCGCGGCGTCGACGGCTGCGGATCCGCATCCGGATAGCGGCTGGGCCGTACGGAAAACTGCAGGATGTTCGCGGGCGCGAAGCCGATCCGGACCAGTTCGCTGGTGATGTCGCGGCGCGCATTGTCGAACACTTCGCTGGGCGCGCCGGAATGCGCGTGCCAGTCGCCCGCCACCACAATCGCCGCCCAATTCGAAAAATTGCCCGCGGCAGAGGCCGGCCCGCACAACGCGGCCAGCAGCGCCGCGCACAACATCGCCAGACGCATTCCTTCAAGCCCGCTCGAACGAAGCCGCAAGCTCAATATGCGACGACCAGAGGAACTGGTCCACGGGAACGACGCTTACCAAGCGTAAACCGCCGTCGATCATGACGCGGGCGTCGCGCGCGAAACTGTCGGCATCGCAGGAGACATAGGCGATGCGCTTCACCTTGGACCGGGCCAAGGCCTGGGCCTGCGCCAGCGTGCCGGCGCGCGGCGGGTCGAGCACCACCGCATCGAAATCGGCGAGTTCGCTTTCACTCAAGGGCCGCTGGAAGAGATTGCGCTTTTCGGTGGTGACGGGTTTCAGGCCCGGCGTTGTCCGAGCCGCGGCGGCCAGCGCGCCAAGCATGGCCGCATCGATTTCCACCGCATGCACGCGGGCGGTTTCGGCAAGCGGCAGCGTGAAGGTCCCGCAGCCGGCGAACAGATCGGCGACGCGCCTGGCCCCGGACAACGTATCGCGAACCATCGCCTGCAACGAGGCCTCGCCTTCGCGCGTGGGCTGCAGGAAGGCGTCGGATGGGACCAGCACATCCGCCTTGCCGAGACGGATGGACGGCTTCGCCAGTTCGACCACCGTTTCGTTGTGCGCCGAAATCCGCGCCAGCCTCAGCCGGACGGCCCAGCGCGCCAATTCGGCGAGGGTGGCGCGGTCGTTCGGCCGTTTCCACCGGAATGAAAGATCGATTCCGGTGTCCGTTTCCGTGACGTGCAAGTCGGCCGTCTCGCGCGGCCGCAGCAGCGCCGCCAGCATCTCGCGCAGCTGCGGGACAAGCGCGGACAAGGACGGTGACAGAACGAGACATTCCCGCATATCGACGATGTCGTGCGAGCGCGCCGCGTGGAACCCGAGCAGCACGCCGCCGTCGGCCCTCTTGACCTTCAGTGACGCGCGCCGCCGCGTGCCGGGCAGAACTTCCACGACCTCTGCCACCGGCGCCTCCACACCGTGGCGCGACAGAGCATCGAGCACCAGCAAGCGCTTGAGAGCGCGGTATTCGGCATCCGCCATGTCCTGATGGGCGCAGCCGCCGCAGTCGCCGAAATGACCGCACAGCACGGTCATGACTTCTTCGCCGCGACGAGGAATTCACGATTACCGTCACCGCCGGCAATCGGGCTGTCCCCTGTGCCAGCAACCGTCCAGCCAGACTGTCCGCCGAGCCAGGCAACGATGCCTTTCACTGCGTCTTCCTGTGCCGCCATGTCCTTGACGAGACCGCCCTTGCCCACCCACTCGCGCCCGACCTCGAACTGCGGCTTGATCAGCGCGATCAACCAAGCGCCATCCCCCGCGAGTTTCAGCACCGGCGGGAGCACCAGTCTGAGGCCAATGAAGCTGACATCGGCGACGATGGCATCGACCGGTTCCGGGATCTGCGTCGACGTGAGGTCGCGCGCATTGATGCCTTCGAGCCGGATCACGCGCGGATCGGCGGCGAGCTTCGCGCGCAACTGCCCGTGGCCGACATCGACAGCATAGATCTTGTGTGCGCCGCGTTCGAGCAGGACTTCGGTGAAGCCGCCGGTGGACGCGCCGACGTCAATACAAACGAGCCCTGCCGGCGACAACCCGAACTGATCCAGTGCGGCAACAAGCTTCAGGGCGCCGCGCGACACATAGGGATGCGGCTTTCCGTAGGCGACCACCGCGTCCTCGGCGACGATCTGCGAAGGCTTCAGCACCGGCTTCCCGTCGACAGCGACACGGCCCGCACGAATGGCGGCCTGCGCCTCCGTGCGGCTTTCCGCATAGCCATGTTCGACCAGGAACAGGTCGGCGCGAGCGCCTGACGTCATGCGATCTGGCTGAGGGCCGCGGCGTCCTGCGCACGGCCGAGCGCGCTGAGCGCCGCAGCCGCGATCGAGTTCGCATCCAGGCCAGCGGCAGCGTACATGCGCTCCGGCGTGTCCTGGTTCTGGAAGCGATCCGGCAGGACCATCGGGCGGATTTTCAGCCCGCCGTCGAGACAGCCTTCCCATGCCAGGAACTGCATCACGTGACTGCCGAAGCCGCCGACGGCGCCTTCTTCCACAGTCAGCAGCACCTCATGCTCACGCGCCAGCCGGCGGATCAGATCGCGATCCAGCGGCTTGGCGAAGCGGGCGTCCGCCACCGTCGCCGAAAGTCCGTAGGCGGACAGCTTTTCGGCCGCCAGCAGCGCTTCGTTCAGGCGCGTGCCCAGGCTGAGGATGGCGATGGAGTTACCCTCGCGCACGATGCGGCCCTTGCCGATTTCCAGCGGCGTACCTTCGCGCGGGCGCTCCAGCCCGAGACCTTCGCCGCGCGGATAGCGCACCGCGCTCGGGCAGTCGTCGATCTGCGCGGCGGTCGCCACCATATGCGTCAGCTCCACCTCGTCCGACGCCGCCATGACCACGAAGCCCGGCAGCGTCGCCAGGTAGGTCACGTCGAATGATCCGGCATGAGTCGCGCCGTCAGCGCCGACCAAGCCGGCACGGTCCATCGCGAAGCGTACAGGAAGCGACTGAATCGCCACATCGTGCACAACCTGGTCGTAGGCACGCTGCAGAAAGGTCGAATAGATCGCACAGAACGGCTTGAGACCGTCGGCGGCGAGACCGGCCGCAAAAGTCACGGCATGCTGTTCGGCAATGCCGACGTCAAAGCTGCGATCCGGAAACTCCCGGGCGAAGTGGTCCACGCCGGTGCCGGCGGGCATCGCGGCGGTGATCGCCACGATACGCTTGTCCTTCCGGGCTTCGGCGATCAGCGCGTCGGCAAAAACCTGCGTGTAGGACGGCGCCTTGGAATTCGACTTCTTCTGCTCACCGGTGAGCACGTTGAACTTGCTGACACCGTGATATTTGTCGGCGCTGGCTTCCGCCGGCGCATAACCCTTGCCCTTCTTCGTCACGACATGGACGAGGATCGGGCCGTTCTTCATGTCGCGGACGTTTTCGAGCACCGGGATGAGGTGATCAAGATTGTGGCCGTCAATCGGACCGACGTAATAGAAGCCAAGCTCCTCGAACATGGTACCACCGGTGACCATGCCGCGGGCATATTCCTCCGCCCGCCGGGCGCCGATCTCCAAAGGCTTCGGCAACAGATGGGCAAGGCGCTTGCCGAGTTTGCGGATGCCGCGATAGGGCTTGCTCGACACCAGACGCGCCAGATAGGCGCTCATCGCGCCGACCGGCGGAGCGATCGACATGTCGTTGTCGTTGAGGATGACGATCAGGCGCGCATCCTGGCCGCCCGCGTTGTTCATCGCCTCATAGGCCATGCCGGCGCTCATCGAGCCGTCGCCGATCACGGCGACGACATTGTGCGACTTGCCCTGCAGATCCCGCGCGACGGCAAAGCCGAGGCCGGCCGAGATCGAAGTGGACGAATGCGCCGCGCCGAAGGGATCGTATTCGCTCTCCGAACGCTTGGTGAAACCCGAAATGCCGCCGCCCTGGCGCAACGTGCGCATGCGCGGGCGCCGCCCGGTGAGAATCTTGTGCGGATAGGCCTGATGGCCGACGTCCCAGATCAACCTGTCCGTCGGCGTATCGAAGACATAGTGCAAGGCCACCGTCAGCTCGACGACGCCAAGGCTGGACCCCAAATGCCCGCCGGTCACCGAGACGACGTCGATCAACTCCTTGCGCAACTCGTCGGCGAGTTGGCGAAGGTCGGATTTCGGCAATGCCCGCAGATCGCTCGGCAGGCCGACACCGTCCAAAAGGGACGTTTTACTTGGAACACCCATGAGAACTCCGGTCGCCGCGCTTCTAGAGGCGCGCCCTGCCCCACCCTTTCGCGGCCGCACCCAAAAGGTCAGCCTTTTGAAGGATAAAATCAAGGCGACGATCAGTCATTGGCTTAATCGGACTGCATCCTTGCGCTATAAACTTTTCCAATCTGCCAGGAAGGCTGCGGGCTTTTGCCCGTGTGCGCCAAGACCGGGCACAAAACCCTGACGACGGCAGGGTTGCCGGGCCGCCATCTTGTCAACCATAACAGCCCAGCCTTAAGGGCGGTGTCTGTCCCAGGAGGAAGCCGCACGATATCTTCCACCGGCCGCATTCGCACTGGAGCGGTGGGGCATTTGCGCAACGCCTGGAGACTTTTTGCGGTTGCGGGTGCGTGGGTTTCCCGCGACCGAAGCCGTGATCCTGAAAGCGACGTGCAGCGCGGGACGACTGGCGCAGGCGCACCGGGAATACGGGGCGAAACTGCGCCGGGCTACCGCCGAATGGCAAAGCGGCGCGGCGCGCCGGCCCCTGGCTTCCGCCGACCACAATACGGATCAGATTCTGCCGCACCGCCTCCAGCCTGACGCGGTTCTCCCAGCGCATATTGGGGCCATCCAGCGTGGAAACCTCGCACAGGGCCTCACGCTTCCGCTCATCGGCAATCAGGTTTTCGATGAACGTGATCGAGACAAGCCGTGCGCCGACGGTAAGGGGCCGTACTTCGTGCAGGGTCGTGGAGGGATAGACGATCGCGTCGCCAGGGGGCGTCCTTGAACAGCACCTTGCGGTTTCCGAGATGTATGGTCACCTCGCCGCCGTTGTAGCCCGCCGGATCGGCGAGGAAGACGGTGCAGGACAAGTCGGAACGCAGCTTGATTTCGTGGAACACGGCAGGCCGCCAAGGTTCGGATGTGACGGAAGACTGACAAAGACGCCCGCGCGGAACAAAGGCGGGAAAGCCACAGGCGGCTTTCGCTAGGCCCGTGGCGCCACGTCGAAGGCCACCGTCAAACGCACGCCGTCGTCTACGAACGGCACCGTGCCGTGCCAGTAATAGGAGGGAAACAGAACAAGTTTGCCGACCGCGGGCTTCACCTTGCGGACCGGATGGTCCTGCTCACCGAGATCGAGGTTCGATTCCCCGAACTTCAGCCAACCCTGCTGATCGGCCCCGGCCACCGCGTCGGGCACGGAGACGTAGTAGGCCGAACTGATCCATCCCTCGGGATGAACGTGGTTGGTGTGGAACCCGTTCGAGCGCAAACGGCACGACCACGAGCCGGAAAAGATGAAATCGCCGGTCTTCCGCCTCAGGAACGGATGCGCCGCGTTGTCAGGAAGTCCACGAATGTATTCGGCAACCACGTCCGCGATGCGTTCACGAAACAGCGCAATGGCCGGGATGTTGCTGGCGAACAAATGGCCCGGCGTCTGTGTGCCGCCGCGCAAGGTCTGATCGAACGGCTCGACCCGGCGAGTATGCAGACGCTGCAGTTCTTCGCAGAAGACGCGGTTGAACGCCTCCGTATCGCCGAGGCCGTCCGGTGGCGGTACCTCGTAGACGGAGACATGCTTTTCGATATCCACCAGTTCGTGAAAACGACTGTCGCCGCTCTCGCGATAGGCAAGCGCAAGATGCGCCAAAATCAGCTGGTCCGAGGGCGCGTGACGAAGCGCGTCTTCCAGCACGCGACGAGCGGCGCCCGGCTGCCGGCTCTGCAAATAGGCAATGCCGAGTTCCCGATGATGCAAAACCTGCTCGGGTTCGGCGCGAATGGCGGTTTCGAGAAGCGAGATGCTTTCTTCATATCTCTGCTGCGCGGTCAACGTCTGCGCCAACAGATTGACAATATCCCGGCGCTCAGGCGCGGCCTTGGATGCGCGTCTCGCGAGATCTTCGGCGGCTGCGGTATCTTTCAGACGCAAGCGCAACGATGCCTCGGCCAGCAGCAGATCCGGCTTTTCGCCGACCAAATCGCGCGCACGGGCATAGGAAACATAGGCGAGGTCCGTTCTACCCATGGTCCAGGCGACCAAGTTGTGCTGGTAATGTGCCTGCAGGAACTCCGGCGCGAGATCGACCACATGGCGATAGGCGTCGAGTGCCTCATCCTCGCGATGCGCCCGCACCAGCGTATTGCCGAGCGCAAAATAGGCCTCGTAACTGTCCGGGCGCAACGCCGCCGCCTGCCGAAGCGCGCCGATTGCATCGTCGTACCGTTCCAGCTCTGTCAATGCGCGGCCACGATAGTAGTGGGCGCCGAAGTGGCGCGCATTCGCTCGCAAGGCGGCATCCAATCTCGTGAGCGCTTCGGTAGATTCTTTCTTTTCGATCAGCAGAGCCCCCAGCTGCGCCAGGGCATCGGGATACGCGGGCCGCAGGGCGACGGCGCGCCGCAGGGCCGCGAGCGCTTCATCATCGCGATGCTGATCCTGCAGCGTGACACCAAGATTGTAGTAGGCATCCGGGTAATCGCGGTTCAGGGAGAGCGCTCGCCGGAACGCCGCTTCGGCTCCCGCAAGATCATTCTTCCTGCGCAAAAGATTGCCAAAATTGTTATGCAAGGCGGCCTCGCGCGGCGCGGCGACCAGCGCACGCCGCAGGAGTGTCTCGGCTTCATCGAACTGGCCGCGGGCTTTGACGAGGAGCGCAAGGCAGTTGAGGGCGCCGGCAGATGACGGATACGCAGTGACAAGATTCCGGCATGTCTGCTCGGCATCCCCGGAACGCCCCGCATTTCGCAGCTGATCAACGACGGCAAGTCCGCGGGCAAGCTCCGCATCCCCCGCGCCTGGCGGCCTGTTCCCGCTCACACCGTCAACCGAGTTCAAGGGGTTCGGCGCCGATCGGCCCGCCGGTACCCAGCACGATCTTCTCCAGGCGGCTCTCGGCGGCCTTGAGCTTGTTTTCGCAATGGGCCTTCAGCGCCTGTCCGCGTTCGTAGAGCGCGATGGAATCCTCCAGGTCGACCTGCCCCTGCTCCAACCGGGAGACGATGCCTTCAAGCTCCTTGAGAGCGGCCTCGAAGCTGAGCGCATCGACGGTAGAGGTTTCCGGTTTTGCTTTGGGGGACATGCGTTTGCTCTCCATTGGCGGGCGCGCTCGAACGCATGAGGGATAATCACCGCCTGGCAATCGCACAATATGACTAGACGCGATCAGCCGATATTCTTGAAATGTTCTAAAACTTGACGTGTGCGTAATAGAATTTCTCTGTAGTGCTCAAGACGGCGCGCAGTCGTACTTTCTTCGAAGGAAAATGGCTGCATAATTTCTGAGTATATCTGGGGAGTTGCATATAACACTTTGAAAATAAACATTTTTATCGAATTCTTAAGTCACGTAATTTTCACATAAGAACACGGCAATATTTTGTAATAAAAAATCTATCTTCGCAGTGAAATTGATTTAATATTACAGATCAGTGTCTTTCTGACGCCTTCTTGCAACATGTCTTCGCTGAAATTGCCGTTGCGTCAATTCTTTAGATGACGGTTCAGTCACCCACCCCTAGCGTGATTTCCGTTAGGGCAATAACCGTACGGGGGATGCGACCGTGCGCCGACGCGCATCCCTGCCGGCGAATGCCCACGGACAAGTGTCATCGCGACAGAACCAAGGGGGTTCCCGTGTTCAAGATCGAAAGCAACCTACGCTCCACGCTGCTTTTGGGAGCAGCGACCGCAGCAGCCTTCAACCTCTCCTCCGCCGCCTATGCGCAGGAAAATGTCGAAACGGTCATCGTGACGGGTTCGCGCATTCCACAGCAGGGCATCATCAGTTCCAGTCCGGTCACTGCGGTCAGCCAGCAAGAAATGAAGTTTGAGGGGACCACCAACGTCGAAAACCTCTTGAACAATCTGCCGGCAACGGTGGCGGACTATACCGAACAAGCATCGAACGGTGCGACGGGCCAAGCCACCGTTAACCTCCGCGGTCTTGGCGCCTCACGGACCCTGGTGCTCGTCGACGGGAAGCGCCTTATGCCTTCCGACCCGTCCAACCCCGTGGCGGACTTGAACCAAATTCCCGCCGCGCTCGTCGATCACGTTGAAGTTCTGACTGGTGGCGCGTCGGCCGTGTACGGCTCAGATGCGTTGGCTGGCGTCGTGAACTTCGTCATGCGCAAAGACTTCGAAGGCATCGAGATCGACGGCCAGCTCGGCATCAATCAGGCCGGCAACGGCAACAAGACTTATGAAGGTTATCAGAACACGGCGCACTTCGCGGCGGCGCCACACGACTGGTGGGGCGGCCGGACGAACGACGTTACGATGCTGTTCGGCGCCAACACGCCCGACGGCAAAGGCAACGTTACAGGCTATATCGGCTATCGCAGCATCCAAGCGGTAACGCAGGACAAGCGGGACTACTCAGCGTGCTCCATCGCCGTCAATAGTCATGACGTGCACGTCTGTTCCGGCTCGAGCAATTACAATCGTTGGTTCTCGCTCGACGACTACTATGCCGGAACAAACTATGATTTCTTCCAGACCGGCACCGGCCATGCAGGCACCGGCCAATTCGTCAATTACACGGGCGCCACGAGCCAGAAGTACAATTACGGCGCCAAGAATTACATCCAGCGTCCGGACGTCCGCTACATCGGCGGCTTCGAAGGCCATTACGAAGTCGACAAGGCGTTGGACGTCTATGCGGACTTCATGTTCTCGGACGATCACACGCTGGCCCAAATCGCACCATCGGGCCTCTTCCTGGGCACCGGCAGGATCGTGAACCCGAACGGACCGCCTGACGCGCATCCATCCTATGTCGAGGTGAACTGCAACAACCCGCTGATGACGGCGCAGGAAAATGCGGCGTTGTGCAGCAACGCCGGCAGCACGCAGGTTGGCGGCGTCTGGATGGGCGAAAGTAACATGGTGCCCGGCCAGGCACTGGTCCAGATCGGCCGCCGCGACATCGAAGGCGGCGACCGCGTCGACGATCTTCGTCACACGGCCTATCGTTTCGTGCTCGGCGCCAAGGGCGACCTCGGCAACAGCTGGAATTACGATATCAGCGGCCAGTACGGCATCACGCTTTACAGCGAGACATACGACAACGAATTCTCGGTGCAGCGCGTGCAAAACGCCCTGCAGGTCAATCCGGCAACCGGACACTGTGTCGCCTACGACATGGGGATCGATACGAACTGCGTACCGCTCGACATCTTCAATGGCTTCGGCTCCATCACGCCGAACATGCTCAACTACGTCACCGGACAGGGATTTAAAACGGGCTACACGGAAGAAGTGGTCGTTACCGGTTCGATCAACGGCGACCTTGGCCAATACGGCTTTAAATCGCCTTGGGCCTCGGACGGCGTCGGCGTGGCATTCGGTGCGGAATACCGTAAAGAAACCCTAGAACTGAAAACCAGCCGCGACTTCCAGCTCAATGACCTGTACGGCCAAGGCGGAGCAACGCTGCCCGTACCAGCATCGTCGTTCAACGTGGCCGAAGGCTTCGGCGAGGTGCAGATCCCGATCGCCCAAAACAAAGAGTTTTTCCAAGACCTCAGCTTCAACGGCGGTCTCCGCTATTCGGCTTACAGTTCTTCCGGCGATACATGGGCCTACAAGGCCGGGCTACAATGGCAGCCGATCGACGATTTCCGTTTCCGTGGCAGCTACGAAAGAGCCGTTCGCGCACCAGACGTGCTTGAGCTATACGACCCCGCTAACGTCGTCCTCTTCGGCGGAACAGATCCGTGCTATCACGCGACAGACCCGACAATTATCGCAAACTGCGCCCTGGAAGGCGCGCACCCGACCAGCAGCTGTCCGGCGGCGCAGTGCAACCAGCAGGGTCAGGGCAATCTGGCCCTTAAGCCGGAAGAGTCGGATACGTTCTCCGTGGGCCTTGTCGTGACGCCGACATTCCTGTCCGGCTTCACGGCGACGGTCGACTACTTCGACATCAAGGTAAACAACTACATCAACTCGCCAAACCCGAATGTCACGCTGGCGGCGTGCTACGGCGTGGGTGCGACGACCGCCAGCCAAGCCGTTGCGTGCCCGCTCGTCCAGCGCAGCAACGGCGGACATGGCAACATCTACGGAGCCGGCTTCGTCGGTGCACAGACAGTCAATACCGGCTATCTGTCCACGGACGGCGTCGACGTGGAAGCCAATTATCAGGCCGATCTGAGCGATTTCAGCCTAGGCGACAACGGGTCGTTGGCGCTCAATTTCGTCGCCACCTACACCAACACGCTGATCACGCAACCGTTCAAGGGCTTCACGACTTACGACTGTGCGGGCCTTTTCGGGACGACATGCGGCACGCCGACGCCAAAATGGCGCCATAGACTGCGCGTGACTTGGGCGTCGCCATGGGACATCGATGTGTCGCTCGCATGGCGGCACTTGAGCAGCTCGAAGCTCGACTTGAACACGGCCAATCCGATTCTCAATGCTTCCTGCGGTTCAAGCGGTCTGCCGTGTCCTGATCTGGCGGACGCACATCTGGCGGCATTCGACTACTTCGACCTGGCAGCAACATGGACCGTCAGCAAGGGCATCGCGCTCCGCGCGGGCGTCAACAACCTCTTCGACAAGAATCCACCCGTCGTCGACTCGGCCAACTACGGTGTCTCGGGTGCGCCGTTCGGCAACGGCAATACTTATCCCGGCGTCTATGACGCGCTCGGCCGGACGATATTTCTGGGCGTCACGGCGAAGTATTGATCGCTCTTTAGGGCTACTCAAAACAGGCGGCGGGCTTCGGCCCGCCGTTTTTTGCCAAGCAGGCATTGCCCAGGGCAGCCCGCAAAGCGACACCCATGCACCGTTTTTCCAAATAGCAGTAATCCGTAGCGTCATTGTGTTTGCCGGACCGATCAATTTGGCAGCCCAAATTGCAAGGCCATGCAATCTCGACATAAAAACGATGCCTAATTATTCGCCGTTGCCGCTTATTTTCTCAGCGTCACAGTAGGAATGCATGTAAGTCATTGAAAAAACAAGATTTTTCCGCGATGGCGTCGGCGGCAATTTTCACATAAATTTTGCGTCATTTAAGACTTTTAATTTCCAAGACAATGTTATTTTCGAAACGAAATGGCTAACCTATGCATTTCTGACGCCTAAATGCCACATATCTATAGTGAAACTTAGGCTCACTCGATTCCCCTTTTGACGCTCCCCCCCCGCCCACTTAGCCTCGTTTCAAACGGGCCCATGAAACTTAGTCGCTTTTAATCACAACGCTGATCAAAAGCTGCCCGCGAGCAATTGTCGTTACGACAGAACCAAGGGGGTTCCAGTGTTCAAAATCCATAGCAGCCTGCGTTCCACGTTGCTGGTCGGCGCGGCGACGGCCGCCGCCGTCAGCCTGACTTCCGGCGCCTACGCGCAACAGTCATCGAATGTCGAAACTGTCATCGTGACGGGTTCGCGCATTCCGCAAGAAGGTCTTGTCAGTGCAAGTCCTGTTACTTCGGTTAGCTCGCAGGAAATGCAGTTCGAAGGTACGACAAACGTCGAAAACCTCCTGAACAACCTGCCTGCGGCCGTTGCGGACTTCACAGAGGCTGCGTCAAACGGCGCAACCGGCCAGGCGACTGTCGACCTCCGTGGTCTCGGCTCGTCCCGCACCCTCGTGCTGGTCGACGGCAAGCGTCTGATGCCGTCCGACCCGGCGAATCCCGTTGCGGACTTGAACCAAATCCCGGCCGCCCTCGTCGACCACGTCGAAGTGCTGACGGGCGGCGCCTCGGCCGTGTACGGCTCGGATGCAGAAGCCGGCGTCGTGAACTTCGTCATGCGCAAGGACTTCGAAGGCATCGAGGTGGACGGCCAGCTCGGCATCGACGAGTCGGGCAATAACAGTTCCTACCTCCAGGGCCTGCAGAAGACCGCCGGCTTCAAGTCGGCGCCGACCGACTGGTGGGGCGGCCGCTCGAACGACGTCAACGTCATCTTCGGCGCGAACACGCCGGACGGCAAAGGCAACGTCACGGGCTATATCGGCTTCCGCAGCATCCAGGGCGTGACCCAGGACAAGCGCGATTACTCGGCTTGCTCGATTTCAGTTTCTAAAGTCGCCGGCTGGACAGGTCCCGGCCCGAACCCTGGCAAGTTTGGCTGTGCCGGTTCGAGCAACTACAATCGCTGGTTATCCATCGACGACTACTATGCCGGCGCGAACTACGACTTCTTCGAGACCGGAACCGGCGCCGCCGGCAGCGGTCAGTTCGTTCCCTACACCGGCGCGTCCAGCCAGAAGTACAACTACGGCGCCATCAACTACATCCAGCGTCCGGATACGCGTTATATCGGCGGCTTCGAAAGCCACTACCGGGTCGACAAGTCCCTCGACATCTACAGCGACTTCATGTTCTCGGACGACCACACGCTGGCGCAGATTGCCCCGTCGGGCCTCTTCCTCGGCACCGGCAAGGCACCTGGCCACAAGGGCTACGTCGAAGTGAACTGCGCCAATCCGTTGATGACGGCGCAGGAAAACCAGCTCCTCTGCGGCGTGACTGCGGGCAGCACCCAGGTCGGCGGCGTCTGGATGGGCCAAGGCAACGTCGTGCCGGGGCAATCCTTGCTCTTGCTCGGCCGCCGCGACATCGAAGGCGGCAACCGCATCGACGATCTGCGTCACACCGCCTATCGCCTGGTGCTCGGCGCCAAGGGCGAAATCGACAACAATTGGAGCTACGACGTCTACGGCCAGTACGGCATCACGCTCTATACCGAGACCTACGACAACGAATTCTCGGTGCAGCGCGTACAGAACGCCCTGCAGGTCAACCCGGATGGCAAATGCATCGTGACCGATCTGGGCGTGGACGGCAGCTGCGTGCCGCTGGACATCTTCAATGGCTTCGGTTCGATCTCAAAACCGATGCTGAACTACATCGCTGCTCAGGGCTTCAAACAAGGCTACACCGAGGAAGCAGTGGTCAGCGGTTCGGTCACCGGCGACCTCTCGTCCTACGGCATCAAGTCGCCATGGGCCAGTGACGGCGTCGGCGTCGCGCTGGGCGCGGAATGGCGCAAGGAGACGCTGGAACTGAAGACCAGCCGCGACTTCCAGATCAACGATCTCTACGGCCAGGGTGGCGCAACGCTTCCCGTGCCGGCGTCCTCGTTCAACGTCGCGGAAGGCTTCGGCGAAGTCCAGGTTCCGATCGCCCAGAACCAGCCTTACTTCGAAGACCTCAGCTTCAACGGCGGCTTCCGCTACTCGGCGTACAGCACGGCGGGCGACGTGTGGTCGTACAAGGCCGGCCTGCAGTGGCAACCGATCGACGACTTCCGCCTGCGCAGCAGCTACGAAAGAGCCGTTCGCGCACCGAACGTCCTCGAGCTGTTCGCACCGGCCAACGTCAGCCTGTTCGGCGGTACCGACCCCTGCGGCCCCGGGGCCAGCGCAGCCGTCGTCGCAAACTGCGTGGCGCACGGCGTACCCAATGCCGGCAGCGCTATCCTGAGCTGCCCGGCCGCGCAGTGTAACGAGCAGACCGGCGGCAACATCGCGGTGAAGCCGGAAGATTCCGACACCTACTCCTTCGGCGTCGTGTTCACGCCCACGTTCCTGCAAGGCTTCACCGCAACGGTCGACTACTTCTCGATCAAGGTGGACCACTACATCAACGGTCCGGACGCCAACACCACGCTCGCCGCGTGTTACGGGGCGGCGGCGACGGCGGCCAGCCAGGCGATTGCCTGTCCGCTTGTCGTCCGCACCGCCGGCACGCATGCAATCACCGGCGCCGGCTTTGTGAACTCTCAAACGGTCAATACGGGCGGACTGGAGACCAAGGGCGTCGACGTGGAAGCCAATTACCAGACCGACCTTTCGGACCTTCCGCTCGGCTTGAGCGGCGCCGGTTCGCTGTCGGTCAACCTGGTCGGCACCTACACCGACTCTTTGACCACGCAACCGTTCCCCGGTTACCTGAGCTACAACTGCGCCGGTTCGTTCGGCGTGGTGTGCGGTACGCCGACCCCGCACTGGCGTCATAAGCTGCGCGTGACCTGGGATTCGCCGTGGGACTTCCAGCTCTCGCTGGCCTGGCGCCACTTGAGCGGCGTCAAGTTGGACCTCAACAGCACCAACCCGCTGCTTAACGGCTCGTGCGGCAGCAGCGGCGGTCCCTGCCCCGACCTCATCGACGGTCACATTGCTGCCTACGACTACTTCGACCTGGCAGGCAACTGGTCCGTGGCCAAGGGGCTTGAGTTGCGGGCAGGCGTCAACAACCTGTTCGACAAGCGTCCGCCGGTGCTTGATGCCAACACCTACGGCATCACCGGTCCGTCGCAGTTCGGCAACGGCAACACCTATCCAGGCGCCTATGACGCGATGGGTCGGGTGATGTTCCTGGGCGTGACGGCGAAGTACTAAGCGTCACGGGGAAACCCCAAAACAGAGGCGGGGGGCGGGAAGGGGCGCCGGGGTTTTTTTTTTGCGCCGGCCCCGCCGCCCCGCCAATTGAAAAGCGCAAACCCGCGGGGATTAATACGCCCTAGGAGAAAAGGGG
>VFSW01000361.1_pt1 | contig 65171 bp, 51 predicted proteins | sample 5358111 | NCBI WGS metagenome assembly VFSW01 (sample SAMN11554181, study PRJNA540505) | mine drainage metagenome | isolation source: sediment from site ElyBrook_90M | place: USA: Ely Copper Mine, Vershire, VT | collected 2017
AACAGCAGGGCGAGATCCTTCGCCGCACAAACCGCGACTCAGGATGACACGGCGCGTGCCGGGGCTGGGGGGAATCTCATTTTGGCTGGCCATCCCAGCGCTGCCGCGCTGGGCTAAATTATGCCGCCCCTCCGGGGCTCTACGAACCCGTTCCCAGGGGCGCGGGGGGTTAAAGCCCTCGTTGGTGGGGCACGCGCATACGGCACGGCTGAAGCCATGCCCTGATACTAGGCGTTTTGGAGTGCGGCGGTGCGCGGCCGTGCCGGGTGGCGTATTCCCTGGTTTTGATCTCTGCGACTCCCGCGATAGGTTCAAAGTATTGCGTGCCGATGGCGGGGTTTTGCGCCCGGGGCGGGCGGGGGAAGGAACGAGGCGAAGTAAGATCGCATCCAGGCGTCGAGCGCGCCGGAATCCATCAGGGAATTGGCGAGCGGCCAGGGTGCGAGTTTGGAGTGGAAGCCTTCCGAATGCTCCAGCAGCGCCAGTCCGCGGCGGTTGCTCCAAAGCAGACTTCCGTTGGCTCCGTACAACTTCATGACCGCGGTGACCGCGGGAACCTTGGAGCGCCCGTGGACCACAGCCACGGTGCCGAGGGTGCGTTTTAACCGGCCGGAAAGTTCTGCCGCCGTGCCGTCCCAACGCGCCACGCCGCCGCTGACATCCGCCTGAACCTTTTCCAGGCTGATCTCCAGAACGCCGGCAACGCGGGCGCTGCGCGCCAGAGCAGGGATAAAGCCGGGCTGGCGCCCCAGGTAGCCCTTCAGGTCAAACTGGCCGGTCTTCGGGTCAAGCGCGCTCAGAGTTGAAGCGTGCTGCTTCTGCTGGCGGCGCACGTAGTCCACCCATTCGCGCGGGGCCACGTACCAGTGCAGGCCGGATTGCAGAAAGTTTTCAACGCCGTCGGAAAATGCGCTGGCGCCGTCCATTTGCGAATCCTGCATCAGCACCACGCTCTTCACCTGAGTCAGAATTCGCGCCGGCGACGAGAAGCTCATTTCCAGGGGATAGGAAAGCCAGTTGAGCTGATTGCCGCCCGGCAGCGCCACGTACCAGGCGGTAACGCGCGAACCCACGGCGACGATCCTCGTAAAATCCTCGCGCGTGGCAATAGCAAGGGTGCGGCCGCCATCGTTGGCCACGGTCACCTGGGTGGGCGTAACCGCGGTGACCTCACCCACCACTTCCTGCACTCCAGCCTGTTTCTGATTGCGGGCAGCCAGTGGCGGCAGGCCCAGCCAGAACGTTGCCAGCAGCGCCACCGCGGCTATCGTGAGGCTTCGCTTCCGGCCACGGAGTCGGCGTAAATGGGCACCAGAGTGATAAGGCATGGTCACCACCACACAAGAGCGCCGCGGGCAAAAGCGATTGATGCGGCAAGCGGCCTGGGCGCGCAACAGATGGGTATTCTACCAGCACTTTTGCGAAATGACTTATAGGCGACCGAAGGGAAAGTTCCCGGAGCGGCGCGCGGCGCCGGCAGACTCCGCCAGACGGGCTGCAAAGGGGCAGCGCGGCGCGCCCTATTTGTGGACTCAAGTCGGATAATATCGTATTGAATCGAATATTATAGATGGAGGAGTTGACTTATTTCGTCATTTCGCCTAGATTGGGGATTTATTTGCACCACCACAAAATCTGAAGCGCGGCATTCAGGAGCAGGACCTGATGAATTGGATGACTTCGCACTTATGGCGCCCCGCACGCCTTGCACGACGGGTGCAAGCACCGCTGGTTTTATCCATAATTCTCTTTGTTTGCCCCCTGGCGCGCGCGCAATTCAGCGCCTCAATTATGGGCGTGGTGGCCGATAGCTCCGGCGCTGCCCTGCCGGGAGTTCAGATTACGGCTGAGAACACGGAAACGGGCCTGCGGCGCGCCGTAACGTCTGATGCCAGCGGGCGCTATGTGTTTGTGGCGTTGCCGGTGGGGAGATACCGCATTCGCGCCGCCAAAGACGGGTTTGACACGCAGCTTCACACCGGCGTTACGCTGGCCGTGGGCCAGGAGGCGGAGGTTGATTTAAAGCTGCGGGTTGGCGCGATGAAGCAGCAGGTGACGGTGCGCGGCGAGGCTTCGGCGCTGAACACCACCACCAGTCAGGTAAGCGGCATCGTGGGCGAAAGGCAGGTAAAAGACCTGCCGTTGAACGGGCGCAGTTTTGACGAGCTGATGACGCTGAATCCCGGCATTGCCAACTACACCTCGCAAAAGACGGGCGGGGTGGGCATTTCGAATTCCGCGGTGGGCAACATGTTTGCGGTTTCAGGGCACCGGCCGCAGGACAATCTGTTCCTGCTGAATGGCATTGAGTACACCGGCGCGGCGGAGATCAATCTGCAGCCGGGCGGCACCAGCGGGCAGTTGCTGGGGGTAGACGCCATCCGCGAGTTTAATGTTGAAACCAATACATACGGCGCGGAGTATGGCAAACGGCCGGGCGCACAGGTGAACATTGTAACCTCCAGCGGCACCAACCAACTGCACGGCTCGCTTTATGAATTCCTGCGCAACAGCGCTTTTGACGCCCGCAATTTTTTTGACCGCGGCCAGATACCCGGGTTCGAGCGCAATCAGTTCGGAGCGTCGCTGGGCGGGCCGATCCAGCCCGGCAAGACCTTCTTTTTTGCCAACTATGAGGGGTATCAGCAGCGCCTGGGCCTGAGCGATTTGACGCTGGCGCCCGATCAAAACGCCCGCAACGGCCTATTGCCGAACGGCTCCGGCGGCTTTACCAACGTGGGCATCGGGCCGGGAGTGGCGCCGCTGCTCAGCCTGTGGCCGGTGGCCAACGGCCCTGACCTGGGCGGAGGGATTGCGGAAGCCTTCAGCCACCCGCTGCAAGCCGTCCACGAAAATTTCGGCACCACGCGTTTGGACCATATTTTCTCCGATCGCGATTCCCTGAACGGCGTGTATACGCTGGATGACAGCGGCGACAGCACGCCCACGCAGAATCCGCTGAGCCTGGACGTGGAATCGCTGCGCGAGCAGGTGGCCAGCCTGCAGGAAACGCACGCAGCTTCAAACAGCACCATCAACGTGGCGCGCCTGGGATATTCGCGGGCCGGCTATTTTTACACCGGCGAGCCTACAGTGAGCGTGCCGGGGTTTATCCAGGGCGATCCCATGAGCGCGCTGGTGATTGGCGGCGGAACTGCCTCCAACTCCGCCGCGCAGATCTCGCTGGCCGGCTCCAACATTGGCAGCCATCTGTTTGCCACGCGCAATCTTTACACCGCCGACGACCAGGCGGCCATTACGCGCGGCATTCATCAGATTACGCTGGGCGGCTGGTTCCAGGACGTGCAGGCCAACGACGAGCTGGCGCTGGGGCAGTACGGGCAAGCCGTGTTTTCAAGCCTCACCGCATTTTTGCAAGGCAACGTGACGGTGTTTTCCGCCGTGCCTTCGCCCACGCCGGAAGGCTGGCGCTCGCGCGAGAGCGCCGGCTTTGTGCAGGATGCCATGCGGCTGCGGCCCAATCTGCTGCTGACCCTGGGCTTTCGTGATGAATCGACGAACGGCTGGAGCGAGGCGACGGGGCGCGGCGCGAATTATCTGTTTGACACGAATCAGGTGATTGAGACCACGCCATTGACCGGCCATTCCATGCTTACCGTGAACCACGCGCGCTTTTTGCCCGAACCGCGCGCGGGCCTGGCCTGGCAGCCGTTCGCAGGCGGAAAAACGAGCGTCCATGCAGGTTTTGGAATTTACGACGAACTGCAGGACGATTTGAGCTTCCGGCTGGATTCGAACGCGCCCTTTAATACCACGCTGATTCTGAAGAACGCGCCGGTTTCCACGCTCAACGTGATTCCCGGCGCGCCATTGCCTTCGAACGGTCTGGTTTCGCCGGGCGGCGTGCAGCCCAGTCTCTACACCCCAACCGTGCTGGCCTATACGTTCAAGATTGAGCAGGAATTGACCTCCAATACCGTGCTGAGCGTGGGTTACGTGGGCTCACACGGCTATCACGAGATAGTGAGCCTGGACGCGAACACGCCCTTTCCATCCGTGTGTCCGGCGGCTGCTTGCCCGGCCTCGCTGGCTGCGGGCACGATCTATATTCCCAAGGGCGCGCCGCTGGCGAATCCCGCCCTGGCCAATACCTGGAGCTGGTTTTCCGAGGGCAACAGCTCTTACAACGCCCTGGAGGCGGACCTGAACCATCGCTTCAGCCACGGCTTGCAGTTCCGCGCTGTATACACATGGGCCAAGAGCCTGGATAACGGCGATACGCTGAATGGCAGCGCCGCCGCCAACGCTCCGGGCACAGCGATGGATCCGCTGAACCTGGGGCTGGATTACGGGCTTTCAACCTTTGATGTGCGCAATCTGGCGGTGATGAACGGCAGCTACGATTTGCCATTCGGGCATGGCCAAAGCCATCTGGCAGGATTTGCGGGATGGAAAGACAAGGTGGTGAGCGGCTGGTCAGTAGACGCGATAGAGACCCTGCAGTCAGGTTTCCCCTTTACGCCGCAATTGAGCTTTAATCCCTCGAATAACGGCGACACGCGGAATCCGGTGCGCCCGTCGTTCAATCCGTTGTTCCAGGGGCCGGTGATTCTGGGCAGTCCCAACCAGTACTTTAATCCCAACGCTTTTGTGGTTCCGGCGAACGGGACCTATGGCAACGTGGGTCGCGATACGTTTATCGGGCCCGGGCTGGCGGAACTGGACCTGGCGCTGCTGAAAGACACGGCCATCAACGAGCGCGTCAGGATGGAGTTTCGCGCCGAGTTTTTCAACCTGTTCAATTCCGCCAATTTCAACATTCCCAATCTGATTACTTACACCTCGCCCAGCGGGCCGCCCTCAAGTTCCGCGGGTGTGATAACCAGCACGGCGACCACATCAAGGCAGATCCAGTTTGGACTAAAGCTGATCTGGTAGCGCGCACTGCGGGCGATGCGGGCTAGCGCAGCACCACGGCGAATTTGCCCAGGTAGAGCTGCGCCCGGCCGTTCGATTCCGTTACCACCTCCAGCGGGCGCGGCTGCTGCTTGGCGAGGTTTTCGGTAATGGTGCAGCCGCCCAGGCCGGCGCCCGCCTGGTTATAAAGCATGAAAGTGGCAGTTCCTTTCTTGCCTGGCATGGGCCGGCGCATTCCAAAACCATAGCTGCCCGCGCCAAGAACGTGCCCGCATACCGAGAGACGGCCTTCGGTAATAATCATGCCCTCGTACTTCTGCTGAATGGCGGAGCTGTAGCCGGATGTATCGAGCAAGGCGAACAGAGCACGCTTGCCGGCCGCGGTATGCACCAGAACGGCGTTGCGTTTTTCAGTGGGGATGGCGTTGCCTTCCAGATAGAACTGGGTGGGCAGGGCGCTATCAAATTCCTTGCCGGTAATGATAGTGAAGCCATGCTGGGCCAGGGCTGGCAGCGCGCCGGCCAGCAGCAAGGCAGAGATGAGCAACAAACGGGGTGTGGTGCGAGCCTTGGTCATGAAATCCTCCAGTAGTGTGTGGGTTCCGGCCCTGGAGCTTGAAGTACAGGTCAAGGCCGGGTAAGTGCGCCTGGGTCTAACAGTTTGTTGAAAAACGTTCCGGGGATGCCATCCTGAGCGCAAGCGAAGGATCTGCTTTTTGCGGAATCAGGTACAAACGAGATTCCCCGCCGCTTGCAGCTCCTAGGATCGACAGGCGGCACGAGTTTTTCAACAAACTGTTAAGCTTCCGGAAAAACATAGTGGCGCTGAATCCAGGCTACGCTCACTGGCTGCTCCGGAGCAATGGCCTGCCCGGGCGGTGTGGGCAGCCATTGGCGGCCCTTGCGGACGCGCACGTTGTAAAGTTCCGCCAGCTTAAAGGGCTGTGCCGCCGCGCCCTGGCCGAAAACCACTTCGGAGCCGCGGCGCACGTTATCCATCAGGCGGCAGGTATGCAGCACGTGGTAAGGGTTGCGCGACATTTCGCCGCCGTGCTCCGCCGCGGCCACAATCTGCATGGCAGCAATCGCCGGCGTTAGCCCCACCATCAGGTTGGGCCGCTCGATCTGGTGCCAGAACTCGGTTTCCACCAGGGGCAGGGAAGGGATGGCGGAGCGTTCCAGGTATTCCGTGATGGCGTCGGTCACGAGCATGTGCGTGGCCACGTGAGTGGTGTTGAAGTCCTGCACGTGCGGGGCAAGAATCAGGTCCGGCTTTTCGCGCTTGAAGATAAGCGCCAGCTCGTTGACCTGGGCATGCCACTCGGCAGGGTGCGTTTGGCGGCGCTCCGGCTCCAGATGATCAAAGCCGGATGGGAGGCCGGTGGCGGGCTCAATAGGCACCACCAGGGCAAAGCCGAGGGCGCGGCAGGCGCTTTGCAATTCCGCCAGGCGGCGGGCTCGCTGGCCCAGGTCGCTGCCCAGCGTTATGGCAATGTTGGTGACGCTGGCGCCGCTATCCATGCGCAGGCGCAGCGCCAGAGCGCCGCTCAGGCACTCGTCATCGGGGTGTGGCGCGCAGAACAGCACCTTGGTGGGCGGCGCAGCAGCGGCGCCCGAGGGCGGTGTTAGAGCCTGAGCGGTAGGGCCGGTGGCAATGCTGGCGCCCGAATCGACCGTGGCAATAATTCTTTGCACCTGCGCGTGCCAAAGGTCAAAGCGCGACTGCCAGGCAGTGCTGGATGTTTCACTCATCGGAGGTCCCCTTCAGGTTATTTCCCATACAGGACTCAATAGTATGTCACAAGGTGTCAAGAAATTTGACGGCAGGCGTGAGCAAAGTGAGGAAGCCTGTTGTAGAATGCAGCACATTGACTTTGAATCAGGAATTGGTTTAATTCGACGAGGTGAATCATGAAAATCCGCGCAATTGCGGTATTGCTGGCGATGTTTTGCAGCCTGCCTGGCGCCCTGGGACAGTCGGCGGGCTGGCGCCAGCTTTTTGACGGCAAAGATCTGAACGGGTGGCAGCACGTGGGGCCGGGCGGTTTTGAGGTTGAGAAGGGTTTGTTGAAGCCCCACGGCGGCATGGGGCTGCTGTGGTATACGGGGCAGAAGTTTGGCAACGAGGTAATTCGCGTGGTTTTCAAGACCGTGAAGAACAGCTCCAATTCCGGGGTGTATATTCGCATACCCGAGAAGCCTACGGAGCCCTGGATGCCCGTGAACCGCGGCTACGAAGTGCAGATCGATAACAGCGACAACGATTACCACTGCACGGGAGTGCTCTATTCGCTGACCAAGGCCAAAGCGCGGCCGCAGCGGCCGCCGGGTGAGTGGAACACGATGGAGATTACCCTTGATGGCCCCCGCACCATCGTGAAACTGAACGGCGTTACCATAACCGACTACACCGAAGGGCAGCCTGTTCCGCCCAAAGCAAAGTGGTATGAGCCGGACCGCGGGCTGCGCCCCAATGAGGGTTACATCGGGCTGCAGAACCACAGCGACAATGACATTGTATATTTCAAGGAGGTCGCCGTGCGGCCGCTGAAGCAATAAACCTTGCGGTCGCGAGCAACGGGAGGGCCCGGCCAACACCGCGAGCGGCGGAAATGGATGCCAAAACGGCGGGGACGGACTTCGGGTTTAAAGGCGAACTGCGTGTGGAGAATCCGTGAAACTGCGGAACGGCCTCATTCGGGCTGCGTCTGCGCCCGGCATCGCCCAATGGCCGGCTAATGACGGCCGCGATTTGTGGGATATACTGATGATTTGGATTTATGCGTATTCTTACACCTTGGGTTCACGTGTTAGCCGCATGGGTTTGTCTTGGTCTTATCCTTCCGGCCGCAGCGCTGGCGCAGACCGGCGGTCCTCCTTCGGATGATGTTACGCAGCAGACGCTGAAGTTTGCCCGCATTTACTCGCTGCTGGATCATTATTACATGGGCGATCTTGACCCCGGTCGCGCCATTGAGGAGGGGGCGATTCGGGGCATGCTGGCGAGACTTGATCCTTTTTCGGCGTTCTTCAACAAAGATCAGTTTGAGGCCCTGCAGCAGCAGGTGCGGGGCGAGGCAGTTGGTTTTGGCTCCATACTGTTCGTTGAGCTGGGGAAAGTGATAGTTCTGGAGACGGCAGAGGGGTCGCCCTCCGCGCGGGCCGGATTGGGGCCGGGCGACGAGATTGTGGCCGTGAACGGCACGCGCATTGCCGGATTGGACTTTCAATCCCTTATTCATCTGCTGCAGGAATCGCGGTCGCATCCGGTGCGACTCAGCGTGCTTGCCCCGGGCAGCCTGGTTTCGCACGATTACAACCTGAGTCCCGCGGAAGTGGCGCTGCCGACGGTTGATAAGGTGTTTCTGCTGGACCAGGGCATTGGCTACGTTCATTTGGACTCGTTTGAAAGCAAATCGTCGCAGGAGCTGGAAGACGCCATCCAGAAGCTGGGTGGCGGCAATCTGAAAGGTTTGATTTTTGACCTGCGCGATAATCACGGCGGAATGATTGACGCCGCGCTGGGCATTAGCAGCGTCTTTTTGCCACAGGATTCCCTGGTGCTGACAGTGCGCGGGCGCAGCTCCGCGGCCAAGTCTTACCGCACCTTCAAACCTCCTCTGCCCTTCGCCGGACCGCTGGTGGTGCTGGTGAATCAGGATACCGCCAGCGCGGCAGAAGTGGTGGCCGCGGCTTTGCAGGATCACGATCGCGGCCTGATAGCCGGTCAGGGCACGTTTGGCAAGGGCGTGGTGGAAAGCATCGCACCGCTCAGCGAACTGACCGGCATCGCCCTGACCACGGCGGTATACTTTACACCCAGTGGGCGATCCATCCAAAAGCCGCTGGCGGGAACAGAACTGGAGAAGCTGGATTTTATTGAACAGGACCACGCCACGCCGGGTGGCGCAACGGCTTTCCACACCGACAACGGAAGGCCGGTTGCCGGCGGAGGCGGCGTAACGCCGGACGTGAAGCTTGCCGCGCCCCCGTCGGATCCGTGGATCAGTTTTCTGAACCAGCGCGGCCTGTTTACCAGCTTTGCTTCGGAATATATTACGCGCCACAGCCGCCTGCAGCGCTCCTTCCAACCTGACAGCCAAACCCTTCAGGACTTCCGCGACTTTTTGACTTACCACCGCATCCGCTCGCCTCAGGAGTATTGGACGGCGGACCAGGACGCCATCAGAACCCGCATTCGGACGGAGTTGTTCAATCTGGTTTTTGGGTTGGACGCCGGGAATGAAGTGCAGGTGAAGAGCGACCCTGAAGTGATAAAGGCTGAGGCTCTGTTCAAGCAGGTTCCCATTATACTGAGCGGCCCGAAGAATTCGGTGGTAGCCGCCGGGCAATCTGGCCGATCCACCCGGCGGCACAGTCAGGCGACAAGGTAGCGGCTTGCTCCGTTCGGCCACGCCGCGGCGTTACACGCGGTGACAGGGTGAGCGTGAAGCCGCGCATGACCTAACTGACAGCGGTGGCCTCAATTTCCACCATCATCTCAGGATCGATAAGGCCGCTTACGCCCACCAGGCAGGTAGCCGGGTGAATCTCCCCGAAGAATTCGGCGTGGGCCTTCGCCACTTCCTGCCAGCGGTCAATCTGGGTGAGGTAGATGCGCGTGCGGACAACGTGCTCCAGCCCCAGGCCCAGCCGCTTCAGGGCGTTTTCAATGTTGCGGATCGCCTGCACGGTTTGCGCGTAGGCATCGCCCGGAGCCAGCACTTTGCCGCTGGGATCGGTACCGGTGGTTCCGGAGACGTAGACGTGGTCGCCGGCTTGCACGGCCCTTGCGTATCCAGCCAAAGGCTCCCAGGGTGTTCCTGAAAAAATTTTGGTTCGTTTCGTTTTCATACTCTCTCCTTTTCATGGGAGCTAAAGGCGGTCCCTGTGAATCTGGGTTTCAGCTTCGCAATTTGAAGATTGAGAACCGCAGGGCAGGAAGGCTACTCCATTTTGCCCCGCGGCGCTTAGGTTTTCTCAAAATAACGCCGGTGAGCCCGCGCCGCCCAGGCTAGCCGCGATCGCCGCCGTTCCAAAGCCTCACGGTAGCGGCGCCTCTCCTCCGCAGTGCGCGGCACCAGCGGAGGGACAGGAATCGGCTTGCCTTCCTGATCCACAGCTACATAGGTGACAAACGCCGAGCTTGTCTGAAGGCGCTCGCCTTTCAGATAGTCCTCCAAAAAGACGTTGACTTCCACTTCCATCGAAGTGGTAAAGGCGCGGGTTACAAAGGAGCGCAGCATAATAATCTGGCCAATGCGCACCGGGTGCAGAAAGTCAAGGCTATCCACCGAGGCGGTCACTACAAGAGACTTGGCGTGACGGTGCGCGGCAATGGCCCCGGCAATGTCAATCAAATGCATGACGCGCCCCCCCAGAATGTTGCCCAAGGTGTTGGCGTCATTGGGAAGAACAACCTCCACCATTTCTACCTGCGACTCGTCGACACGCTTGCCCTTCAGCTTCGTCATGGTTGATTCACTCTGTTCTGGCGCGGAAATGACGCGGTCACCGGGTCTCTAGTCATCAACTCGCGCCGGCTGCTGGCCGGCGGTGTCCCGGGCGCGGGGTTTCGTCAGTGGATCCACCAGATCAACTGGATGGCTTTACGTTCCGACCCAGCCGCAATTATACTATTTTTGCCGCAACTTGAGTACTCCGTTGGGTTTGGAGATCGCGCTCTGGAAGAGGAGGATGTTCCATCCGTGCTGGCAGGGGATATTGACCACTTGCAGCTTGCAGCTCCCCGGAGGTGTGAGGCTGAGGCCCGCAGTTTTTTTGACGGCTTGCTTGGCCTGGAAGAAGTCGAAAAACCCGTCCCGCTGCGCGGGCGCGGAGGGAGCTGATTTATGGCGGTACAAGGCAACTCCACGTTGGGGTTGGGGAGCCGTTCCGGCCTGCCACCAAGCCCCACCTGGCTTTTGCCGTACCCGATATTGAAGCCGTTTTCAGCACTTTGCGGCAAGCCGGGGTCCGATGCGTTTGGGATGATGCGCTTTCAGGCGTGCGCCGCTTTTACGCCAATGATCCCTGGGGCAAGCGCCTGGAGTTTACAGAACCCGGCCCGGCGAATTCGAACTCAATAGCTCTCACGCCCTGCGAACTAGCCGCGCAAGTGACAGCGAAAGTGAGTGCCGCTCGTATCTACAGGCTTTGGCAATTCCGGCCAAGGCACGGAAGCGGCAGAAAGCGGAATCCCCACGATGATGGACCCAACAAGAATTGAGTTTCTGACCCAGGCGCTTGCCGCAAACCCCGATGACCGCTTCGCGCGTTACGCGCTGGCCGTGGAGTATTCCGGCTCAGAGAATGCCGCCGAGGCCTGGGTTCACTTTTCCTACCTGCTGGAACACCACCCCGACTATGTGCCAGCCTATTATCAGGCGGGAACCTACCTGGCGAGGCAGGGCCGCATCCAGCAGGCGCGCGATGTGCTTGCCAGGGGGATTGATGCGGCGCAACAAAAAAAAGACCACCACGCAGCCAGCGAGTTGCAGGCCGCATTGGACGATCTGGACCTTTAGTCGTTTTAACCTCATGCGCAGGTCCGGATTCTGACCAAGCCTCCGGTCGCGCCCGCGGCCACTGCTTCCGGTAACGCCCGGGTGTTTCGGCTGGATATTTCGCCGGCAAACCCCGCCCGGCTGATCAGCTATAATCGGGACAAATGGCTGTCATCTCCAAGCCGGACGAGTCGCTCCCCACGCAGGAAAAGCAATGGGTGGCTTTTGCTTCACTGCTGGCCGCCGCCACGCTGACCAGTATGAAGGCGGTGGTGGGCCTTTTGACCGGCAGTCTGGGAATACTCTCGGAGGCCGCGCACTCCGGCCTGGACCTGGTGGCGGCGCTGGTCACGCTCATTTCGGTCCGGCTTGCCGACCGGCCCGCGGATTCCTCACACCCATTCGGCCACGGAAAGTTTGAAGCGCTTTCGGCCTTTGTTCAAACCGGGCTGCTTCTGATGACGTGCGCGTGGATCGTTTGGGAATCCATTGCGCGCCTCTTCTACCAACGCGTGGAAGTTGAGCCTTCCTGGTGGGCCTTCGGCATCATGGCCGCATCCATGGTGATTGATTTCTTCCGCTCGCGCTCCCTTTCGAGGGCAGCCAAGAAATATCAAAGCCAGGCGCTGGAAGCGGATGCTCTCCACTTTTTCACGGATATCTTCAGTTCCGGAGTGGTTATTCTGGGCCTGATTCTGGTGACTCTGGCGAGGCGGCTGCAGGCCGGATGGCTCCATGCCGCAGACACTTTTGCCGCCCTTGTGGTGGCTGCCATCACGATTGCCTTGAGCGCCCAATTGGGGAAGAGGACCTTGGACGCCCTGCTGGACGCCGCGCCCGCCGGCAGCGCCAGCCGCATCTCCAGGGCGGTGGGAGCCATCCCAGGCGTCATGCGTCAGGACCGCATCCGCGTCCGCCACAGCGGCAGCAAACTGTTTGTTGAACTCCGTCTAACCCTGAGCAGCAACATACCGCTGGAACACGCACAGGCACTGGAAAATGAAGTTGAGTCAAAGGTGCTTGAATTGTTTCCCGGGGCTGATGTGGTTATTCAGATAGTTCCTGAAACGCCCTCCACCGGCGACCTGGTGGAGCGCATCCGCGCCATTGCCCATCGCAACAATTTCCAGATTCACGACGTGACGCCCATTGAGGTGGACGGCAAAGTGAACGTGAACCTTGACCTGGAACTGGAGCCGTACCTGACGCTGGAAAAAGCTCATGAACAAGCCACATTCCTGGAGGCCGAAATCACGAGCCAACTGCCGCAAATTGCCGATGTGAACATCCACATTGAACCCCTGCTGCGCCGCGTTGAGCCGGCTCACGCGGCCTCCATAGCTATGCGTGAGATGGAACAGAAACTTCAGGAGATTGCCCGCGACACTCCCGGGCTGCTGGACTGCCACTCCCTTGAGGCTCATCAGGTTGGCGGCAGCATCATGGTTACCTTGCATTGCACGCTCGAAAAAAACCTGCCGCTCGAGCGCGTTCACGATATTACGGAAGGCATTGAGTTCCGTTTTCGCCAGAATTTCCCGCAGATTCTGAAGGTGAATATTCACGCGGAGCCTTCGGGTGTTTGACCCGGCCCACAGGCTGCCAGGCGCTGGAACAAGATTCTGCGGCTGTCTCACACAGCGCGCCTTTTGCCATGTATGCCATTCCGCGCGTGCAATGCTGAATCGCAGCAGGTAGCGCAGAGGTACGCGCCTTTTGCGTTCCTCTGCGGATGTTCTTTGGGATGACGTTTACGGGCACCGGTTCGAGGCTATAATGACAGCGAGGAGTGGCCGTGGTCGAGCGTACATGATGACGCCGGCAGCATCAACCGTGGGTCAGTAACCCCCAGCGGTCTTTCCGCCGACCGCATCCTGCTGCCGGCCGATGAGCAGACACGGATTTAATGTCATGTGTAGAGATGAAGAGCCGCAGAGGAACGCAAAAGCCGCGTACCTCTGCGCTACCCACTCGCCACAGATCACTTCGTGAAATCGCAGACCCCACAGAGCCCGGCATTGCGCCAGCCACAAATCGCACAGACCGCATTAAGCGCGATCTATGCGCCACCCATCCGACGACGAAAGGGCTTCAACTTCGACTGGAGCAAGTGAAAGTGCGTGGCGATGCTCAAGCTGCCAATGTTACAGGAAATTTGCGTGCCAGGCGCGGAAGACCTGGTCGGGCGGGCATTCAGGATGGGGCCTTACGCGAAGGAGGGCCCCGTTGCCAGGTGCGCGGCGCTCGATTCGGCTGCCAGCGGCTTCGGCCCAAGCTGGATTGCGCGGCGTCAGAGCGTATCGCCGGAGACATAGATCCCCCATCCCGAAGCATCCCCTAGTCTGGCGAATCAATCGCGACCGGGGGCCGTGGAGTTTGGCGATTGGACGGAGCGAGCACAGCGCTTAAATTGTGTGTTATATTTCATCTGATCAGTCCGAAAATGTCGCTGAAGATGCAGGGCGAAAGACGCTCGAGACGTGGCGGAGCCGAAAGCCCGAAGGGATAGGTATCCATGACATTTGCCCCCGATGGCAGGAAGACGGCGGATTCGCAGGCCCACGAATGTGCGCCCCGCCTGGTTAGTATCACGGAGCGTTCCAGAGCGGCCGAAGTCCCCACCGAACGCAGTTTCGCTCCTCTCGGCGCAGCGGTGAAAGTTCTGATGATTTGGCCGCGATTCCCGTCATCCTTTTGGAGCTTCAGCGGCATGATGGAACTCATCCCCGAAGAGACCATTCACCCCCCGCTGGGCTTGCTCACCGTTGCCGCGCTGTGCCCCAAGAGTTGGGCGATCAGGTTGATCGACCGCAGCTTCGAAGACCTGTTGGATGAGGATATCCTCTGGGCTGACCTTGTCATGGTCAGCGGAATGCGTGTCCAGAAGGAAGATATGCACAGAACGCTCCTCAGGGCGCGCCGCCTGGGAAAGCGGACCATGGTGGGCGGGCCGTACGCCAGCAGCGAGCCGCAGGCCCTGCTGCAGTATGCGGATCACGTGGTTGCGGGGGAGCCGGACGAGGTCTTTCTGGAAATTGCGGCTGATCTGGAACGCGGCTCGGCAAAGCAGTTGTATGACATTAAGGACAAACCGGATGTGAGCAAGACTCCGGTTCCCCGCTTTGATCTGCTCAAGATCAAGAAATACGCTTCAATGGCCGTGCAGTTTTCACGCGGCTGCCCGTTTCAGTGTGAGTTCTGCGACATCATTACCATCTACGGAAGGAAGCCCCGAACCAAATCTCCTGACCAGTTGATGGCAGAACTTGACGCACTGTTCGAGCTCGGTTGGCGCGACCAGGTCTTTATTGTCGATGACAACTTCATCGGCAACCACAAACGCGCGTCTGAGCTGGCCCAGAGCCTGCAGGTGTGGCAGCAAAAACATGGTACTCCTTTCCTGTTTTACACCGAGGCTTCGATGGATTTGGCGCAAAAGCCGCAATTGATCGATGCGATGGTGAAAGCGAACTTTTTCTACGTCTTCGTGGGCATCGAAAGTCCCTCGAAAGAGTCGCTGGCGGAGGCCAAGAAGTTTCAAAATCTGCGGCGCGATCCCCTGGAATGCATTCGCTGCCTGCAGAATCAAGGACTTTGGGTCACGGGGGGATTCATTCTCGGCTTCGATTCTGATACGGTGGATATTTTCGAACAGCAAAGGGAATTCATCGAGCGCGCCGCCATTCCATGGGCCATGGCTGGATTCCTGCAAGCGCCTGCCACAACTCCTCTTCACGCCCGCATGTTGAAAGAGGGCCGGATGCTGCCCGAGAGCGACGCGACGAGTAATTTCGACACGCCAAATTTCCGGACGCTGCTCCCGCTTCCCGTTATGCTGCAGGGCTTCCGTGACACGCTCGCTGCTCTCTATTTTCCCTCGGCATTTTACGATCGCGCTTATCGTTCACTACAGCAATGGCAGGTCAGCGAACAGCAGAAGGCCACGGACTATCCGCTTCGGTCCATGCTCGGCATTTTGGCGCGATCCATCTTTCATCAAGGAATACTCTCCTCTTACCGGATGGCATACTGGAAATTTCTATTCCAGATTCTCTCCAACTGGTCCGGCAATCCTCCCAAGCTCAGCATGGGCATCACGATTCTGCTTTCAGGGCATCACTTCATTCGTTACGCCCAGGAACTAGCGGACCACCTGGATACGGCGCTGAGCAAATTCCGCACCACAGATGGGGGCGTCGAGGCTTCCACCCTCGCTGACAAAGTATTGGCATAAAACCGGCTCCGCGCCAGAATCCATGAAGAGAGCTGAATCACCCGTGAAAGCCGGCAGAGTTGGCGGCGTGGGAACTTAAGCAGTTTATTCCCAATTCGCTGGCAGCCCACGGCGCGCTTGCCGTCGGGCCGATGGATAGTGATGCGCGGGGGCGGACAGACACGGGCTGCGGCAGCCGGCGCCGGAGGCGCTCACCGCGCGGGGCCGGCTGGCAATGCATCTCCCGCCCGTCTTGGCCTGGCAGCTCTGCGCTTTTTCTCCCGGGAGGATCGATTACAATACGGCCGGATGTCACGTCTTCGGCCCCTCGTGGTGTGCGTCCGGTTTTTCTTTGTGACCTGCCGGCTGTTGCATGATCGGTCCCATCCTGGCGAGGCGGGATTCGGGCCGCGGCAGGATCGATTCAGTCCCGCCGCGCTGCCTTGGTCCCCCCACCCAGGCAGCCACCTTCTTCCTCCTCTTCTCGCTCAGGTACTTCAACCCCACAGGGGGGAAACGCTGTACCTTTCCAATTCCAGGCTAAAAATGTGCTTGACCATCGAGCGCCCGAGCCGTATATGTAGATATTCTAGGTGTACTTCATGGCTGAAGAGAAAGGTGAACTCCTCAAGGGAACGCTCGACATGCTGATCCTCAAGGTTGTGGCGCTGGGCCCGATTCACGGCTACGCCATTGCTCAACGAATCCAGCAGATCTCCCGAGACTTCTTCCAACTCCAGCAAGGCTCGCTCTATCCCGCCCTTCATCGCCTCGAAGATCACGGCTGGCTGAAAGCGGAGTGGAAGGCCACGGAAACAGGACGTGAAGCGAAGTTTTACGCGCTCACTGGCAAGGGCCGGAAACAGTTAGAGGCCGAGGTCAGGAATTGGGAGCAGTTGACCGATGCGGTTTGGTTGATACTTCGAACTGCAGAGTAGCGGGTTGCTGAAAAATACTTTCTATCGATGTCATTCCGAGCCCCTCGCTTTGTCATTCCGATCCCGCGAAGCGGGAGAGGAATCCCGCTCTGAGGCTCAGGGTAAACTCCGAGAGGAATCCCGCGTTGAAAATAATGGCACCGCGAGATTCCTCGGCGCCTCGGAATGACATGCAGAAGAGTCTTCCAGCAATCTGGTAGGAGGTGAAGCCTTGCGCTGGCGCCAACGGTTTTTCCGAAGAGCGCTCACTGAAAAACACCTCGACGCTGAGCTTCGATTCCACCTGGAGCATAGGATTGCCGATCTTGTGGGCGCGGGCATGGCTCCGAAAGAAGCGCGGCGCCGGGCGCGGATCGAGTTCGGAGGGCTCGACCAGGTGAAAGAGGAATGTCGCGACGTCGGCGCCTCGCACATCATTGAAACGGTCATCCAGGACCTCCGCTACGGCCTTCGCCAGCTTCGCCGCCTGGAACAAGAGGAGGAACTGAAACCTTCTCGCGCGGACTGGTCCTCTACCCGGGAGATTGGCCGCGGTCAAGTTTGAGGCTCTACTTCTTGCAGGATTCCTCAATCCTTCGGATGGACCGGTTGGATTGAGATGCCACTCGCCACAGATCACTTTGTAAAATCACAGACCCCATAGATCCGGAGAGTGCGCCAGCCACGAATCAAACTGATCGCAAGACGCGCGATCTATTCAACCTCCAGGGTTTTCGGAGTTGCTGGCGAGAGATGGGGGCTAAACGCAGTAAATATGAACGCTTGCTGGGCTTGGATGCAGGCGTGCGGCCGACAATTACTCAACCTGGGACTTCCAAAAACCTAAGGCGTGGCGACAAGCTCAGGTTCGGGAAGTCCCAGTCATGATCGGAGAATGTCGGCCGCTTTAGCGATGGGGCGTTGCGGCAGCGGGCTTAGCGGCTGCGCCAGCCGGCTTTGCAGCCGGTTTGGCGGCGGAGGAAGCCGGGCTTGCCGCCACCGGATTGGCGGTGTCGTAGCGCTTCACAATTTCCTGGGTGATATCGGCGCCCTTCGCCACGTAATAGAGCGGGAGCTGGGCATCGTCAATCACCAGGTCAATTGAGTTCTGCTGCGAATATTGATCGATGATCTGCACCATCTTCTTGCCGATGCGCTGCACAATTTCCTGGCTGTCGGCCTGGAAGTCGGCCTTGGCGTCTTCCTGCGCGCGCGTGAACAACCGCTGCTTGTCGTCCAGGTCGCGGGTCAGGCGCAGCCGCTCATCATCGCTCAGTGTAGCGGACTGGCGCTGCAACTGGTCCTGAAGCTGGCTGATCGCCTGCTGCTGCTGCTGCAGGTCCTGCCGGCGCGGTGCGTACTTCTGCTGCAGTTCGGTAAAGGCCTGCTTGCCTTCGGCGCAATTGGCAATGGCGCCCTGCAGGTTGATTACGGCAATGCGTTGAGCGGCCCCGGTGCTGGGCGTGGCCTGGGCGGGCACGGTCAAAGGGCAAAGCAAGGCCAGGCCAAGAGCCGCGTACAGATTGAATTTGGTATTCATTGATATTCCCTCAAATACTTTCGATTAAATTCATCGCCGGTAACCCGGCCGGGTCGAGCTGGTTAAAAGGTGTTGGCCACCGTGAAGCCTGCCATGCCGTGCGGCTCAGAAAACGAAATACGCTCAAAGTAGGGCAGAGCCGCGTCGTAGGTTGCCACGTTCGGGAACATTGAAACCGGCGGCAGATACTGTGGCGGAGTAATCAGCACATTGTTCAGCCGCAACCAGTTGTAGCCGTAATAAACCCGCACCGGCGCGTGAACCACCGGCAGCACCACCTGCAATTGCAAGCCGGTGGAGCTGCGGGGAACAAAGTTAAGCCCGCTGATGGGGTCCAGGTGCCCGGTTGGCAGCGGAAAGTTCGGGTACTGCGATGCCAGGCTGCTGAGCGCGTTGGGCTGTAATTCCAGTTGATTGGGACGCAAGATGAAAGTATCACCCAAATCGATGAAGTATGCCAGAGTCACCGGGCCGGCAATAGGAATGCGGTATTCGAAATTGGTCAGCAATTCGGTATCGCCGCCCGGCACCTGGATGGTGTAATACGGGAAATTGGTGCTTGATCCGCAAGTACCCACTTGCTGATGGCCATTGGCGCCCACCGCCCAGATCTGGTTGCCGGCGTTATCGCGGTTGCAAACCGATCCGATGGTGGGGAAGAAGATGACCGGGCTGATGCTGAAAATGTTGTAGCCGCGGATGTCGTACTCGCCACCCATGTAGAAGCGGTCGTAAGGCGGCGGCACGCGCCCGCCGTAGCCGGTGATCGTCTGGCCCAGAAAGTGGAAAGCCAGCACGTTGCGCTTATGATTGATGGGGTGGTAGTACTTCACCTCGATGTTGGGAGTAATAGTATTGACGTTGCCGCCCAGCACACTGCCGGAAAATCCCAAACTGGCGGATATCGACTTGCCGCTCGTAGGCGTCATCGGGTTATCCACCGTGTTGTACGTGTACGTGGGCTGGATGGTGCTCTGCACGATTCCGTTCAACTGGTTCGGACCTGCAAACTGGCCAAAAGCCAGGGAGTAGAAGAACGATTGCGATGCCGCGCTAAAGGCCTGCACGCTGCTGATGGTGTAGCTATACGTGAGGCCCAGGCGGGCGAAGGAGCGGCGCAGCGGATAGCTGATAAAAGTGGTGAAGCCCTTCGAGTTCTGCTGGAAGTTCTGGTAGAAGGTGTTGGCAAAAGGCGTATTTTCCAGCGCATTGGGATTGAACCCGCCAAACAGGGCCAGGGTTCGCAACTGGTCAAAGTGGTAGTCGTTTACAAAAAGCGTGAAGCCGGCGGTCATGGGCCGGTCGAACAGGTAGGGTTCGGTAAAGCCCAGATTGGCGCTGGTCATGAACGTGCCCACCTGGCCTGCAATGCTCAAGGTGTCGCCCAAGCCCAGGAAGTTGTTGGTGGAATAGTTGGCGCCGACAAAATTACCTTCAATGCCGCTGATGCCGCCGGAAAATCCGATGGAATTCTTGCCTTTTTCTTTCACCTTAACGTCAATATCCACCGTATCGTTCTTATTGTTCTGGGTTACGGTGTAATCTTCTTTCTTGATCGGGTCAAAGAAGCCCAGTTGATTGACCCGTGCAATGCTGTAATCCCACAGCGCGGTATTGAAAACGCTGCCTTCGTACAGCATCACCTCTCGGCGGATAACCTTGTCGCGGGTCTTGGTATTACCTGTGAATTCGATGCGGTGCACAAAATACTGCTTGTCCTCTTCAAAATCCAGGGCCAGATTGATCAGCTTCTTCTTCCGGTCCGCCTCGATGTCGGGCGTGGCCGTAAAGTTGATGTAGCCGAACTCGCCGTAAAGCTTGCGGTACTTCTTAAGGCTGTCGCGCACCTTGGTCAAATTGAAGACGTCGCCGGGCTTCATCTGCAGCACGGGAGCAATCTGAGCCTGCTTGAACAACTTGTTGCCGCGAATTACAAAACGTCCCAGCCGGTATTGGTCGCCTTCTTCAATGGGAATGGTGATGTCAACCCGCTTGCCGCGCCCTTTGCCCAGGAAGAGCAGAGGCAAGGGGTGATGGGTATCCACCATCTTGGTGATGGGCTCCTGCGGCAGCGCGTAGAAGTAGCCATGCGCCTGGTAAAGCTCGCGGATATTTTCAAGGTCGGCATCGACCTTATCCTTGTCGTAGGTGCGGTGGAACCAGTAAAACCACGGGGGCAGGCCGATAGGCCGCGTGTACTTCATGGCGTTCACCAGGCGGGCGGTGGAAAATACGGAGTTCCCCTTGAAATTAACGTTGCCCATCTTCACCTTTGGCCCTTCAATTACGATAAAGGTGAGTGCCACGGAATTAGGAGGAATGTTCCGGGTTCTGGCGCGCACGGTGGCGAACTGGCGGCCATGCTCGGCCAGCATTTCCTGAAGCATGACCTCTGCGCGCTTGATCACCACCGGGTCGTACTGCGATTCAATAGACAACCCCACCTTCTTTTCGCGGAAGCGGTCCAGCACGTCGGATTCGCTGACCGTGCTGAGTCCTTTGTAATCGATGCTGCGGATCAGCTTTTTCTCGCGCACGTAAAAGGTGAGAATCTTGCCCCCCTTGGCATCGTCAGCAGCTTCCAGCCGGATGTCGTCAAAAAATCCGGTATTCCAAAGGGACATAAAGTCGCGCTCAAGAGAATTGGGGTTATACACATCGCCGATGTGCGTAAAAATATGCGCCCGCAGGGTTGATGCCGGAATACGGCGGTTGCCGCGGAACATGATCCCATCCACCAGGATTTGCTTGGGAGCCTGGGCTGTAGGGGTAGTCGCAGCCTTCCCCGCGGGTTTTGCTGTGGGCGGAGCTTCCAGCTTGAGCTGCGAAGGGGCCGGGGCGGTGGGAGGCGCTTCCAACTGCAGTCCGGGGGCCGCGTTGGAGGGCGGAGCGGCCGGTTTTGCCTGCTGATTGCTGCCGCTCTGCTGGTTCTGCGACGGCGGCTGAGCCTTTTTTTCCTGGGTTTTAGCGGGCGCCTGGGAACTCTGTTGCGATGCAGGAGGATTGCTGTTCGAAGGGGCAGAGCTTCCCTGTGCCGGAGGGTTTTGCGCCCAGAGAAGCGGGGAGCAAAACGCAAACACGGCTAGGAATACAACAGGTGACCGAGCGCCTTTCCAGCGGCGCCAGCCACCCCCATTCTGGATCGCAGTCGAACGTGTTCCCTCCATATACTTAATAGTGCCTGCAACCTTCGAAGCCTGGAGCCAAACAGGGCGCGGCCCGAGGTTCGAAGAAATTACAAAAAACCCTTTCGCATGCTCAGGGATTGGTCATCGCAGAGGTCCAACCGACGCGGATGGTCCGCCCAACGACCGGCCACTTTGGGAATGTCTTAGTGAGACAGTGGTGTGGCCGCAACCAGCTTATCATTTACTGAGCGATAGTAAAGCCCTTCAGACCCCACGATCACTTCCAGGATGGCAGGCGCATGAATTTCGCCCTGGATCAGAGCCTCCGACAAGGGATCCTCAACGTACTTTTGCAGCGCCCGGCGCAGCGGACGAGCCCCGTAGGAACGGTCAGTGCACGTTTTTTCCACAATCCAACGGGACGCCTCCGGAGTCATGGTCAGCGAGATGTTCTTTTGCGCCAGATTCACGTTCATGTTGCCGACCAGCAGATCAATAATCAGCAACAGATCCAAATTCGTCAAGGCGTTAAATACTATAATCTCATCCAGGCGGTTAAGGAACTCAGGATTAAACAGCCGCTTCACTTCACCCATCACCATGGTTTCAACCTTCTTGTCGGAAGCTTCCTCGTTGGCCGACTGAAAACCAAGGTTTGTACGGCGCTCCAGATAGCGTGCGCCTATGTTGGACGTCATGATGAGTATCGTGTTCTTGAAATCAACGGTGTTGCCAAGGCCGTCGGTTAACTGACCGTCTTCAAAAACCTGCAGCAGGATGTTGAAAACGTCAGGATGCGCTTTTTCAATCTCATCCAGCAGTATCACGGAGTACGGCGAACGCCGCACACGCTCAGTCAACTGGCCGCCCTCCTCGTAGCCCACGTAGCCCGGAGGCGAACCGATCAGTTTGGAGACGGAGTGCTTTTCCATGAACTCCGACATGTCGAACCGCACCAGGGCCCGCTCACTGCCGAAAAGGTACATGGCCAGCGTGCGCGCAACTTCAGTTTTCCCGACTCCGGTCGGGCCCAGGAACAGGAAAGAACCCACCGGGCGGCCGGGAGCCTTCAAACCCGCCCTGGAGCGGCGAATAGCCCGGGCCAAGGCGGAGATGGCCTTTTCCTGGCTGACGATCCGCTTGTGAAGCTCCTCTTCAATTCTGAGTAGCTTCGACATCTCCTCTTCCTTGATCGCAGTGACGGGAACACCGGTCCAGCGCGCCACAACTTCCTCTATGTCATCGCGCGTCACTTCGGCCATCGCGGTCTCATCGATGTTGTATTTTTCGCGAAGCTGGCGCAGGTTTTCCCGCTCTTTGCGCTCCTCATCGGAATAGAAACGCGCCTTTTCGAACTCGTGGTTCTGAATGGCGGTTTCCATGCGGTGCACCACAAACTTGATGCGCTTCTGCGCCTCTACCATCTCCTGGGGCAGAGTGCTTTGGCGCAGCTTGACGCGAGCTCCGGCTTCATCGATTAAATCAACGGCCTTATCCGGCAGGAAACGGTCAGGAATATAGCGATTGGAGTGATAGACCGAGGCGGAAAGCGCCGAGTCGTCGTAGGTAACTGCGTGGAACTTCTCGTAGCGCTCCTTGATGCCAAAAAGAATCTTGATGGCGTCGCTTTCCGACGGCGGGGGAACCTTCACGGATTGAAAACGGCGTTCCAGAGAGCGGTCGCGCTCTATCGACTTGCGGTATTCACCCGGAGTGGTGGCGCCAATGCACTGGATTTCGCCGCGCGAAAGAGCCGGTTTGAGGATGTTGGCAGCGTCCAGCGACCCTTCCGCCGATCCGGCGCCCACCAGTGTGTGCAGCTCGTCAATAAAAATAATGGCGTTCTGGGATTCCATCAGTTCCTTCATGATGGTTTTCAAGCGCTCTTCAAACTGCCCGCGGTATTTTGTTCCTGCGACAATCAACGAGAGATCCAGCGCCAGAATCCGCTTATCCGCCAGGAAGGAGGGTACATTCCCATCTGAAATGCGCTGTGCCAACCCCTCAACGATAGCCGTCTTGCCTACTCCGGGCTCGCCGATCAGCACCGGATTGTTCTTGGTGCGGCGGCAGAGGATCTGCACCACCCGTTCCAGCTCGCTCTCGCGTCCTACCAGAGGATCCAACTGGTTTTCCAGCGCTGCCTGGGTCAGGTCGCGACTGAATTCAGAAAGCAAAGAAGTTTCCTTGGGGCGATTGGAGGCCATTTTTTCACCCTGGGAGCGGCTTAATTCCTCCCGCAAGGCGGAGAGGCGCAACCCTCGCTCCTGCAGGATTTCCGCCGCAAATGATTTCTCCTCGCGCAGTAAACCCAGCAGCAGGTGCTCAGTGCCGATGTGTTTGTGCGAAAGGCGCTCAGCTTCTTCAGCCGCGTAGGCCAGAACACGCTTGCACTCCTGGCTAAGCGGCAGATCCACTGAGGTAGAAACCTTTTCTCTAATGGTTGTGCGGCCTTCGATTTGTTTGCGTATTGACTCGATGGAGGCGTGGGCGCGCAAGAAGCGGTTGGTAAGGGCTTTGTCTTCACGCAGCAGACCGAGCAGCAGGTGCTCTGTTTCTATATAGGAACTGCCAAACTGGCTGGCCTCATATCGGGCGAAAAATATAACGCGGCGCGCTTTCTCAGTATATTTTTCGAACATAGCCCCTCGGTCATTGCAGGGATCAACGGGCCGTGAAGCCCGCGCTAATTTGGCCTGGCAGGAAGAACCCTCCACCAGACGCATAAACCTTTCAGTGGACCCTAAAAGTCCCCGTCTCCTTCAATCTGCCGCTTTCAAGGCGAAGCACCCGTCCCGCCCGCTGTGCCAATTCCGCATTATGCGTGGCCAGGATCGAGGTTAAACCGTGGTCGCGGTGCAACCGCTCCAGCAAATCGGCCACCCGTGATGCCGAGCGATGGTCCAGATTGCCGGTGGGTTCGTCTGCGAGTAACAGCAGCGGCCGGTTGACCAAGGCCCTTGCCAGGGCTACTCTCTGCTGCTCACCGCCGGAAAGCTCGCCAGCACGGCGATTCTGAGCCTTGCTTAAACCAACCTCATCCAACAACCGCGATGACCGTTTTCGGGCCTCATTAAAACTTTCGCCCCGGATCAGGCTGGGCATCATGACGTTTTCTATAGCTGTAAACTCCGGAAGCAGATAATGCATTTGCCAAACGTAGCCCAGCTTCTCATTCCGGTACGAAGCGCACTGCCTGGAACTAAAATTCCCCAGCCTCTCCCCTGCAAAGTATACCTCACCCCTTGTTGGAGTGTCTAGCGCGGCCAGCAGGTGCAGCAGTGTCGTTTTGCCCGCGCCAGACTCACCCATCAGCGCCACGAAGTCGCCCGCTTCAATCTGGAAGTTGAGATCCTCAAACACGGCAACTTCCTCGTCTCCGGAGCGGTAAAGTTTTGTCAAATTCTCAGTTCGAAGCATTTTTTTTAGGTCACCAACGGCTAAGCGTACTTATTCGTATCGTAAAATTTCCGTCGGCTTCAGCCGGGCTGCCGCCAGCGATGGATAAAGTGTGGCCAAAAAACTGACCCCCAACGCCGCACAGCCAATCCAGACACCATCCATGATGCGGGAGTGGAAAGGCACGTAGGCAAGCGCATAAACGTCCGCCGAAAGGTGGATCACCTTATAGTGGTCGCCTACCCAGGAGGCTCCAAAACCCAGCGCCAGGCCCAACATTGCGCCAATGGCGCCAATCATCAGCCCGTGCAGAGTAAATACGCCCCATACCTGCTCCTGGCGCGCTCCCATGGACATCAGCACGGCGATGTCGCGGTTTTTTTCCATCACCATCATGGCCAGGGTTATGAAGATGTTCAGTGCTGCCACCAGGACGATCAGACCGATGGTCAGGACCGTCACCAGCCGCTCCAGCCGCAGGGCGCTGAACAGCGACTGGTTTTGCTCCATCCACGTGGTTGTATCAAATCCCTGGCCTGCCGCCTTGCGGATGGCATCTGCTACCTGCGGCGCGCGGTCCACGTCGTCAATCTTGAATTCGATCACGGATACCACATGGGTCAGATCAAAAAGCCGCTGCGCCGGTTCCAGCCGGGTAAATACCCACGTGGCATCAAAATCATAGAACCCGGAATCGAAAATTCCGACGATGCGGAAATGCCGGTACTTGGGTACTATCTCAAAAGGCGTCATAGTGCCCTGCGGGCTGGTTACCATCACACTGTCGCCCACATTGACGCCCAGGGACCTGGCCAGCTCTTTGCCTATGATGAGTGGGTCGGAGTTGATGAACGTCTGGTTCAGTCCGTCAAGCGAGCCGCTGCGAATATGAGTCAGCAGGTCGCCCACGCGTATTTCCAGCTTTGGGTCCACGCCCTTCAAAACCACACCCTGGGCGTGTGAGCGGCTGGAGATCAGCACCTCCTCGTAAAGGGCCGGCGCTGCGGCTACCACGTGAGGCAGGCGGGATAGGCGTGACGCGAGGCGGTCGTACTGGCGAATGCCGTCGTTTTGCGTGCGTAGCAGGTTGATGTTGGCTGTGGCGCCCAGCAGGCGGCGCTCCAGATCCTCCCGAAAGCCGTTGTTCACCGCCAGCGCGATCACCAGCGCCGCCACGCCCGCCATGACGCCTACCACGGAAATGACGGTCACAATCGAAATAACGCTCTGGCGCCGCTTGGCTTTCAGGTAGCGGACCGCCACGAAAAAAGGAAATCTCATCGTGGCATTCATCATAGCAGACGGGCGGACATGCCGGGGCGCGCCGCCGCGGGAAAAGTGGCGCTAGGCCCGCACCGCGGCGGGCTGGGGGGATGAGGCGGCCTGCATCGGCGCTCCGGGAAGGCTCTCGCCCGTGCGCATTTGTTGCCACAACGCCAGATAGCCCTCAAGGCTTTGCATCATGGCGAGAAATTGCTGCAGATCAAGCGACTGCGCGCCGTCGCTGAAGGCCTTTTCCGGGCAAGGATGAACCTCAACAATCAATCCGTCGGCGCCAATGGCCACCCCTGCCCGCGCCAGCGCCGGCACTACGCTGCGCTTGCCGGTGGCGTGGCTGGGGTCAAGTATTACAGGCAGGTGCGTCAATTCGTTCAATACCGGCACGGCGGCAATATCGCAAGTATTGCGGGTGATAGTTTCAAAGGTGCGGATGCCTCGCTCGCACAGCATGATCTGCGGATTGCCGTGCGCGGTGATGTATTCCGCCGACATCAGCAGTTCCTTGATGGTTGAGCTCATGCCGCGCTTCAGCAGCACGGGTCTGCCGCACTTTCCCAGCGTTTTGAGCAGCGCAAAGTTCTGCATGTTGCGCGCCCCAACCTGCATTACGTCCGCATACTCGGCGACCTGGTCCACGTCCCTGTCGCTCATCACTTCGGTGACCACTGCCAGGCCGGTGGCCTGGCGAGCCTTGGCCAGCAGCTTCAGCCCCTCCAGTTCCAGGCCCTGAAAGTCGTAAGGCGAGGTGCGCGGCTTAAACGCTCCGCCGCGCAGCAGCTTGGCGCCCGCCTTGGCTACGCCCTCCGCGGTCTCCATGATCTGCTTCTCGCTTTCCACCGAGCACGGTCCCGCCATCACCACAAACTCGCTGCCGCCCACTTCAACCCCATTCACACGAATGCGGGTTTTCTCCTTCCTGAATTCACGGCTTACAAATTTGTACGGTGCGGAAATGCGCACTGCGCTTTCCACGCCCGGCGTTGCTTCCAGGCTCTCCAGGCAGGCAGTCACATCGCCCACCCCCACTGCGCCGATTACGCAGCGTTCCTCGCCCGCAATCGAGTGAACCTTGTACCCGAATTCCCGGATGCGCTCACAAACGTGCTCAATCTCTTCCTTGGTTGCATGCGGCCGCATAGAAATGATCATTGCTCCTAACCTCCCGAAAATAAAAAAGCCCACTCGCTTTGAGTGGGCTTGGTTTTTCTTGGTTCTGATTTTTGCTTAGACCTTGCCCACTCGCGCAATTGGGGTTAAGCCCCAAAAGTAAAAATAAAACGAGTTGGCAAAGGAGCGTTGCATGGAATCAAAAAGATAATGCGAAACGCCGCCAAAATCAAGCAAAAACTGAATGGCTCCGCGTTTATCCCGTAGGGCAGCGTTCCATCAGGCAGTGCGCAGCAGCTATCCCGTCCTTGGCTTTGTAAACGCCTGACCGCAGCGGACACCCGCAAAGCCGGACCCTGCGGGCTGCCCGCGCGTCGGTTATTTGGGCTACAACACGGCGGTTTCTTCCAGCAGCTTGCCGCTGGCAAAGCGCGCGTAGCCCAGCGCCGAGGCATCCACCAGGTCCGATTCGCCGCGCAATATCAGGTCGGAAGTGATCTTTCCCGATGCCGGCGAGTGCATAACGCCGTGGCCGCTAAATCCATTGGCAAAGAACAGGCCGCGCACGCCCGGAACCGGACCAATTACAGGGTGATGATCAGGGGTCATTTCATACATTCCCGCCCAGGGCTTTCTAGGATTTACTTCCACCCGATCCAGGCCCGGCACGCGGTTTACCGCCCGAATCAGGATTTTCTCAATAAAGCCCGGATCAAAATAAGGTTTAAAGCCCGGGGTTTCTTCCGGATCGTTCCATGCCATCAATAGCCCCAACCCTTCGCGGCGAAAATGGAAGCCGTTGGACATATCAATCACCATGGGCAATGGGTCCGGCAGGTCCTCAAACGGTTCGGTAGGCACCAGCATGCGGCGCAAAGGCGTAACTGGCAGGTCAACGCCGGCCATGGCCGCAATCTGAGCCGCCCACGGTCCGGCGGCGTTCACCACCACCGGAGCCGACACGCTGCCGCGCGTAGTCTTGACTCCCGCCACGGCGCCATTGGCCAGCTCAATGCCGTTTACTTCGACCCCGCGCCACAGGGTTACGCCAAGCTCTGTGGCTCGGGTAATGAATCCCGTCATAACACTGTAGGGGTCAACAAAGCCATCGGTAGGGCAGTAGCTGCCGCCCAGAATGTCGTCGGAGCGCAGTTGGGGAACCATGCCTACAATGTCATTGCGGCTCACCAGACGGGCGTTTTTCAGGCCTTCCGAAGTCTGAAGTTCCAAATTCCCCCGCAGGTAGGCCATGTGCTTTTCGGACGTAGCCACAAACAAGTACCCATGCGCTTTGTAACCGCAGGGATAGCCCACCCGTTCTTCGAAATCCGCAAAGAAGGGTATGGAATAGAGCGACATCTTAATGTTGATGGGAGTGGAAAATTGGGCGCGCACGCCGCCCATGCTTTTGCCGGTTGAGCCCTTGCCCAGCGCCGCTTCGCGCTCAATCACCACCACGTTCCGGCAGCCCGCTGCAGCCAGGTGCCAGGCCACGCTGGCGCCAACAATGCCACTGCCAATAATCACCACATCTCGAGTTTCAGACATTCAGATGTTCCCTACGGCTTGTAAGGTGGTGACAAGCGCGCCGCGGAATTGCAATGGGCTGCCTCGCACCCCCGCGCCTTGCGTGTCAGACCTGGCGCAGAAAATCAAAGTCGCAGCCTTCGTGCGCCTGCAAAATATGATCCAAAAACAGCTTGCCATAGCCCCGATGATAGTGGGGCGCAGGCGGGCGCCAGGCTTGGCGGCGGCTTTCCATTTCGCGTTCGGAGATCAGCAGCTCCAGGCGGCGGCTGGGAACATCCAGCTCTATGGTGTCGCCGTCCTTCACCAGGGCCAGCGGGCCGCCAACGGCTGCTTCCGGTGAAATGTGCAGGGCCACGGTGCCGTAGGCGGTGCCGCTCATGCGAGCATCGCTCAGGCGCACCATGTCGCGCACGCCCGCCTGCAGCAGTTTTGCAGGCAACGGTAAGTCGCCCCATTCCGGCATGCCCGGCGCGCCTTTGGGCCCGGCGTGCTTCAGAACCAATACGCAAGCCTCATCAACGTCCAGGTTCGGATCGTCAATGCGTGCCTGCAGATCGTCGTAGTCCTCAAATACCACGGCGCGGCCCTTGTGCTGCACCAGATGCGGTGAGGCTGCCGTCTGCTTAAGCACCGCTCCCTGCGGAGCCAGGTTGCCGTGCAGCACCACGGTGCCGCCCTGCGGCTTCAAAGGCTGATTCAGCGGGCGGATGACTTCGCGGTTGAAGCACTCCGCTCCTGCTACGTTTTCGCCCATGGTCTTGCCGGTTACGGTAAGCGCGCCGGAATGGAGAGATCCCAACAATTCTTTGATCACCACCGGCAGCCCTCCGGCATAAAACATGTCCTCCATCAGGAAAGTACCTGAGGGCCGAATATTGGCAATAAAAGGTGTTGTGCTGGAAATCTGATCGAAAAGATCGAGCGGCAGGTCAATCCCCAGGCGGCCGGCAATCGCCACCAGGTGAATAATGGCGTTGGTCGAGCCGCCAATCGCCATATTCACCCGGATGGCGTTTTCAAAGGCTTCGCGCGTCAGGATCTTGGACGGGCGCAAATCCTCCAGCGCCATGCTTACCGCGCGGACACCGCTTTCCTCGGCTATGGCCAGGCGGCGCGCATCTGCGGCCGGAATATTGGCGCAGCCCGGCAGCGTCATGCCCAAAGCCTCGGCCATGCTGGTCATGGTGGAGGCTGTTCCCATCACCATGCAGTGGCCGGCGCTGCGCGAAATGCAGCTTTCCACTTCGCACCACTGTTCGTCGGTCAACCGGCCGGCGCGCTTTTCTGCCCACAGGCGGCGTGAGTCCGTACCGGAACCCAGCGCTTCTCCTCGCCACCTTCCGGTCAGCATGGGGCCGCCGGTAACCATAATGGCGGGTACGTCGGCGCTTGCCGCACCCATCAGTTGAGCGGGCGTCGTCTTGTCGCAGCCGCAAAGCAGCACCACCGCGTCCAGGGGATAAGCGCGAATGCACTCCTCCACATCCATGGCCATCAGATTGCGATAGAGCATGGTGGTGGGCTTCATCAAAATCTCGCCCAGCGAGATGGTGGGGAATTCAAGCGGAAAACCGCCTGCCGCCAGCACGCCGCGCTTAACGGCTTCCGCCACCTGGCGCAAATGGGCGTTGCAGGTAGTCAGCTCGCTCCATGAGTTGCATATGCCGATGGCCGGGCGTCCGTCAAACATCTGGCCGCTGAATCCCTCAGCGCGCAGATAGGCGCGGTGCGACAATCCGCGCAAGTCCTTGCGTCCAAACCAGTCGCGGCTGCGCAAACGGCCCTGGGTGCGATAATTTTCAGGAATCAATTGGGTCTCTCCTTATGGGGCATTTTGAACCGGCAGGTTGGCCGTGCAGAGGCTGGGCGGGCCACAAAAGCAATGACTTTGATATGGCCTCTGAAAGTGCGCTTCCGGAAGCTTTGCGGCCGGTAATTCGCGGGATGACCGCAAGGCTCCCGAAGCGCAGGCCCGATGATGCCACAGGGCAAGGCGGCTGTGGTTAAGAGACTCCCAGTTGAAAAATGGGCGCCACTCCGGCCGCGGACGCCAGCAACTTTTTCTCTTCCTCCGCGCTCAGCGGCTTATAACTTTGCGCCACGTCCATGGCCAGGCGGAAGAATTTCTCTTCGCCCGGTGGGACCGCGGCGGTAATGGGACGTCCGAGCGTCCAGCGTAGCGCCAGCGAGGCTTCCTGTGGCATGGAGCACGGCTCATACCAGCACTTCTTCCACTGGCGGTCTGCGGCGCTGGTGCCTTCCGGCCACTTGGTTTTGGCCATGGCTTTGATGCACAAGATGCCCATGCCTTTGCTGCGCGCATGCTCAATCACTGTTGGTCCGAAGTGCGCCTGGCTGAAAAGCACAAAATTGGTGGGGAACAGAATCGTATCGAAGTGGAAACTATCCATGGCCGCAATCGCTGTTTCCACAGAGTGGGCGGAAAAACCCAGGTAGCGAATCTTGCCTGCTTTGCGTGCTGCTACGAAGGTTTCCAAAGCGCCGCCCGGACCCAGTGCTTTTTCAAGATCGGCCTTATGCGTCAGTGCGTGGAGTTGGTACAGGTCCACATGATCAGTTTTCAGCAGCCGCAGCGACTCATTCAGCGCCGCCTCGGATCCCGCCTTATCAAATTTGCCCGTTTTGCAGGCCAAAAAGACCTTGCTACGGTACGGCTTTAGCGCCGGCCCCAGCCTCTCCTGAGCGTTGCCATAACTGGGCGCCACGTCGAAATAATTGATGCCGCGGTCATGGGCTTCCGCCACAATGTTGTTGGCGTGGGATTGCTCCGCATTCATTACCACAATGCCGCCCATGCCAATGATGGAAAGATGTTCGCCGGTTTTGCCGAGCGTACGCCTGGCAATGGAATGCGCCGGCTTTGCTGCAGCGCCGCTTTCCAGAAGATGTTGTGAGGCAGCCAGACCCGCGGCCGCTGTTCCCTTGCGAAGAAAGTCCCGACGATCCATAAGACCCTCCCTTTTCATCCGCGCGGTCCGGCAAGGTTCCAGTTCACGTCTCTGCTCGTGCGGCCGCGCATGTTGGCAAACAACGTTTTATCACGCCAGACAACGAGCGTCAAATTAAAGGAGCTTCACGCCAAAAGGCCGCGGATCAGTGAGAATGATGTTCTTCTTGCCCTGTTTATCTCACAACCCTTTACTGCTGCTGGCGGCTCGGAGACCGAATGACGCCGAAACTTACTTGGCTTACAAACACCCGCGGCGGGCGTGTTCATTGAGAGGCCATTGCCAACCTGCGTTAACCCTCGCCTGCGTAACAAAGCGCAAATCGGAAGCAAGCCGCAGGCGGGATTGGGCTGGCACGACGTTTGGAATAGTTCAATAGGAACATAGCCGAGAAGATTACGAGCGATAATTTTCATAACTTGTTGAAAATAGGCCCAAGATAGTACTTGACATCGTATGACTCATATTTTATGATAGCAGCGTAGTGAATATATGACGGAGGTGGTGTGATGCCGATTGTTCGATGGGAACCTTTTCGAGAACTGGTAACGACTCAGGATCAGTTGAATCAATTGTTGAACAGTGCACTGGGGCAGGCATTTGGCGACCGGGATGTATCCCGAAGCTCTGAATGGGCGCCGCCAGTTGATGTGATTGAGGGCGAGCAGAGCGTGACCGTAAATGCTGAACTACCTGGCATTGATCCTCAGAGCGTCGATATTCGGGTTCAGGATAACACGCTGTATTTAAAGGGCGAGCGTAACTTGGAGCGCCAGGTTAAGCAGGGCCAGTGCTATCGCCTGGAGCGCTTAAGCGGCAGCTTTGCGCGCAGCTTGTCACTTCCTGTCGAAGTGAATGCCGATGCGGTTACGGCCAATTACAAGGATGGAGTACTCAGCATCGCTCTGCCTAAAAAAGAGGCCGCCAAACCCAAGTCTATCAAGATAAATGTGGTTCAGTAACATCACATTTTAGTGTATGTAACTAAGATTTACTGATTTGCATCTAAGCAGTTTAGAAATCAGAAATACATTTTGGAGGTAAATAACATGGCGATCGTACGTTGGGAACCTTTTCGGGATCTTCTGACCACACAGGACCGGTTCAACCGGCTCTTCAACCAAACCTTTTCGGAATACTTTGGCGGCAGTGAGTCACCAAGCAAAACCTGGGCACCTGCCGTTGACATTATGGAGACCGACCACAACTTGGTAATGAAAGTGGAGTTGCCCGGAATTGACATCAAGGATGTGGACATCCGCCTGCAAGACAATACGTTGACCATCAAGGGTGAGCGGAAGTTCGAGCACGAAGTGAAGGAAGGCAACTACCACAGCATTGAGCGCAGCTACGGGGCATTTGCGCGGTCGTTTGAATTGCCGGGATACGTGAACCCGGAAAACGTAAATGCGGAGTACAAGGATGGCGTATTGACGCTGACCCTTGCGAAGCGTGAGGAAGCGAAGCCGAAGACGATCAAAGTGGCCGTGAGCGAGCCCGCCAAGGTCACTGCCGCGCACAAATAAACTCTCGCCGCCCGTCCAGCTTGTGGAAAGGCTGGGTCAGGCGACACCCCAAAGGGCCGCGCATTGAGTCCACTGGACCAGGCGCGGCCTTTTTCGTATAAACTTCGATTAACGAGGTTGCAAAGGCATGAGCACGCGATTCGACAAATTTACCGTCAAAGCCCAGGAAAGTCTTGCGGCCAGCCAGGAGCTGGCCAGCCGTTACGGCAACCAGCAGATTGAGCCGGTGCATCTGCTGCTGGCCCTGACGCAGCAGCCCGAGGGTGTTGTTCCGGCGATCTTCACGCGGCTGGGAGTGCCATTGACGGGCGTGCAGCAGGCGGCGGAAAAAGCGATTGAGGCGCTGCCCAAAGTGGAGGGTGGAGAACACTACCTTTCGGCGGCAACGAAAGACGTTTTCAACCAGGCGTTTGACGAGACCACACAGTTCAAGGACGAATACGTCTCTACGGAGCATCTGCTGCTGGCGCTGGCGGGCAAGCCGGGCGACGCGGCGGGGCGACTGCTGGCGCGGCTGGGGGTAACCCACGATGCAATTTTGAAGGCCCTGGTGGCAGTCCGGGGAACGCAGCGCGTGACTGACCAGAATCCGGAAAGCAAGTTCCAGGCGCTGGAGCGGTTTGCGCGCGACTTAACGGAGCTGGCGCGGCGCGGCAAGCTGGATCCGGTGATTGGGCGCGATGAAGAGGTGCGGCGGGTGATTCAGGTACTCTCGCGGCGCACCAAGAACAATCCGGTGCTGATTGGCGAACCGGGGGTGGGCAAAACCGCCATTGTGGAAGGCATTGCTCAGCGCATCATCGCGGGTGATGTGCCGGAAACCTTGAAGTCAAAGCGCATTATCCAGTTGGATCTGGGAGCGATGGTGGCGGGTTCCAAGTACCGGGGCGAATTTGAGGACCGCCTGAAGGCGGTACTGAAGGAAATTGAAGAATCGAACGGGCAGATGATTCTGTTCATCGACGAACTGCACACGCTGGTGGGAGCGGGAGCGGCAGAGGGCTCCATGGACGCCTCGAACATGCTGAAGCCGGCGCTGGCGCGGGGCGAGTTGCGCTGCATTGGCGCCACCACGCTGAACGAATACAAGAAGCACATTGAAAAGGACGCCGCCCTCGAGCGCCGTTTTCAGCCCGTGCTGGTGGGGCAACCCTCTGTGGAAGACACCATCGCCATTCTGCGCGGGTTGAAGGAGCGTTACGAGGTGCACCATGGTGTGCGCATCAAGGATTCCGCCATCGTGGCGGCAGCGGTGCTTTCCAACCGTTATATTGCGGACCGCTTTCTGCCCGACAAGGCGATTGATCTGATTGACGAGGCGGCAAGCAGCCTGCGCATTGAAATTGATTCCATGCCGGCGGAAATTGACCAGTTGGAGCGCCGCCTGACGCAGTTGGAAATTGAGCGCCAGGCGCTGCGCAAGGAAGAGGACGCGGTTTCGGCGGAGAGGCTGGCCAAACTGCAGCCGGAAATTTCAGGCCTGCGTGAAAAGGCGGACCGGTTGAAGCTGCGTTGGAAGGCCGAGAAAGAGCTGATTGCAAACATCCGTCAGTTGAAGAGTGAAATTGAGCAGGCCAAGCTGGATGAGCAGCACGCCACGCGCGCCGGCGATCTGAACAAGGCGGCGGAAATCCGCTACGGCAAGCTGGTGGAACTGGAGAAGCGGCTGACGCAGGCAAACCATCGCCTGGAGCAGGCGCAGCAGGGCGGCCGCATGCTGAAGGAAGAGGTGGACGAGGAGGACGTGGCGCAGGTGGTCTCCAAGTGGACGGGGATCCCGGTGGCCAGGATGCTGGAAGGTGAAATGGCCAAGCTGGTGCAGATGGAAGAACGTTTGCGCCAGCGCGTGGTGGGCCAGGAAAACGCGCTGCGTCTGGTGGCGAACGCGGTGCGCCGCAGCCGGGCCGGGCTTTCGGATCCGAACCGGCCCATCGGCTCCTTTTTGTTCCTCGGCCCCACCGGCGTGGGAAAAACTGAGCTGGCGCGAGCCCTGGCGGAGTTCCTGTTTGATGACGAACGGGCCATGGTGCGCATCGACATGTCGGAGTATATGGAGAAGCATGCCGTGGCGCGGCTGATTGGCGCGCCGCCCGGCTATGTGGGATACGAAGAGGGAGGACAGCTAACGGAAGCCGTTCGCCGCCGTCCTTATGCGGTGCTGTTGTTTGACGAAATCGAAAAGGCGCACGCCGACGTGTTCAATATTTTCCTGCAGATTCTGGACGAAGGCAGGCTGACCGATGGCAAGGGCCGCACGGTGGATTTTAAGAACACTGTGATCATTATGACGTCAAATATCGCCTCACATGCCATTCACCAGCAGGCAGGACGCGAAGGTGGCATCTCAGAGGAGGTCAGAAAGAAGATTCATGAAGCGCTGCTCGAACACTTCCGTCCCGAATTTTTGAACCGTATCGATGAAGTAGTGATCTTTAATTCGTTGGGAAAGGCCGAAATCAGCAGGATTATCCAGATTCAACTGGAGCGGCTGCGCCACATGCTGGCGGACCGCAAGATTGGACTGGAACTGGCCCCCGGTGCGCTGGAGCTGCTGGTTCGCGAAGGCTATGATCCGCAATTCGGCGCCCGCCCGCTCAAGCGCGCCATTCAGCGCCTGATTCAAGACCCGCTGGCGATGAAGATGCTGGACGGAGAAATCGCCTCCGGCCATCAGCTGAGGGTGGAGGGTGATTTAAAAAAGGGAGAAATGGTATTTGAAAAGCAGTCCGATCCGGTTGCCAGCCGGGTGTGACGGAGAAGGGCGATAAAGCCGGGAACTGACTTCTCCGTGGAGGAAAGGCCAGTCAGGTGTTATGAAAAAACGTGCGACTTGCCTGAGAGCCTCGCTTCCGCAGCTGGGGGACCTTAACCTGCATTATTCATGAACAGGGCGGCATCTTGCCTGAACCGGAGGAAATGCAGATCGGCGATCACTGGCACCAGAATCCCGTTGGTCACACTTTCATTTCCGTGCGGGGCCCTAAATTGTCTTTGAAACCGCATGAAATCTGGCTCGGCCGCAATTGGGCAAAAAATTCATGATTAAAGCGGGTTAAGTCAGTTCTAAACACCGCTGTTTCCTCCTGCCAAGGCGATTAGAGCCCTTGTGAAACCGCCCTTTCCTCAATGAGGGCGGCTATTCCTTGATCTGCTTTTTAGCCACCTTGCTATAATACGGACCAGGTGAAATAAAGTCCGTTATGAGACTGGGAATCGATTTTGGCACAACGCGCACGGTGGTGGCCTTTGCGGACCGAGGCAACTATCCGGTGGTGGTGTTTGAAGCACCCGACCGCAGCACGTGGGAATGGTTCCCGCCGCTGGTTGCTGTGCAGAAAGGACGCCGGCTATACGGCTGGGATGCCTGGGCCGCGCAGGAGGAGTCCGGCTGGACGGTTGTACGATCGCTGAAGCGCGAGCTGGAACGCTCCGGCCCGGAGACGCTGGTGGAAGTGGCGGGTGAGCGGTTCCCTTTGCGCGTATTGCTGCGAGAAATGGCGGAGGCGATGCGCAAGAGCCTGCTGGAATCCTCCAGCCTGCCATCCCCGGGCGATGAGCCGCTGGAGGTAATGCTGGGCGTTCCAGCCAACGCCAACAGCAACCAGCGCTATCTAACCGTGGAATCGTTTCGCGAGGGCGGGTTCCAAGTACTGGGCTTGCTGAATGAGCCCTCAGCCGCCAGCATTGAGTTTGGCCACCGCGACCGCGCGGCACAACGCATTAAAGAGGGCACACGACTGCTGGTTTATGACATGGGCGGGGGCACATTTGACGCTTCCCTGGTTGAGATATCCTCCAGCGAACATGCCGTGATTGCCTCGGCAGGTGTTGCGTCGCTGGGCGGCGATGACTTTGACGAGCTACTGGCCGAAATGGCGTTGGAATTTGCCGGCGTTACACCGGCCAGGCGCGAAGCGCTGACGCAAAGCGAGGTCTTTCGGCTGCATGAAGAGTGCCGGCAGAAGAAAGAGGCACTGCACCCGAATACGCGCCATCTGGTGATTGACCTGGGACTGGTGAGGCCTGATTGGGAGCCGGCGACCGTGCCGGCGGCTGAATTTTACGAGCGCTGCCGGCCGCTGATTGAAGAGTCGCTGCGCGCCAGCGAGGCGCTGCTGGACGCTTACGCCCGCCATCCGGATGGCGCTGGAGCGACGAGCCCCGCGATTGAAGCGCTTTATGTGACCGGGGGCGGCAGTGAACTGCCGCTGGTTTCGCGCATGCTGCGCGAGGTGTTTGGCCGCCGTGTGCGGCGCTCCGCCACCACACGCTCCGCTACAGCAATTGGCCTTGCCATTCAGGCCGACGCCCAATCCACTTACCGGCTGCGTGACCAATTTACCCGCTACTTCGGGGTTTGGCGGGAGGCGGACAACGGCCACGCTATTATCTTCGATCCCCTCTTCCCTCGTGGCCTGAAGCTGCCTTCGGCATCCGGTCCGCCCCTGGTCAGCAGCCGCAAGTATCTTCCCGCCCATAACGTGGGCCACTTTCGCTATCTGGAATGCACAGCGCTTACCGGAGAGGGACGCCCGGCCGGCGACATAACGGTGTGGGATGAAATTCGCTTCCCGTTCGATCCGATGTTGCGCACTAACAGTGACCTGGAGCAGATTCCGGTGGCGCGCATGCACCATGCGGTGGTGAACGAAGCAGAGGAAGCCTATGCCTGCGACTCCAATGGCATGGTGTCGGTAACAATTACCAGCCATCCGGGCAGCTACTCGCGGCAGTACAGGTTAAGCCGTTGGTCCGCCGCTGAGGCCACCGTCAAGCCCGGGCGCTTGAAGAAGCGCCGCCAGAGATGATAGATTCTTTCCGCCCTGTTCAGCCTTTGCTTCTCCTTCGCAAAATCCACTTCGTTGACCGCCGGGAGGTCCCTATGCTGCGCCGTTTGCTGGTAGTCCTTTGGCTCATGCTTTTTGTATTGCCCGCTGCACGGGCTGCTGATGCTCTTTACGTCCATTGCGGCAAGTTGATTGTTGACGCTGCCAAGCCTCCCCTTTCTCCCGGCGACCTTGTGATTATAGACGGCAAAGTACAGGCGGTGGCCAGCCGATTAGATGTGCCAGTGGGCGCCACGCAACTGGACCTTTCCTCGGAAACGGTGATGCCGGGCTTCGTGGATGGCCACACGCACCTTTACACCGGGCCGCGCGGCGAACATCCGTCAGATGTGCTGGCGGTGCTGCGCGCCTCAAAGGCGGTGGGGTATGCAGTCAGCATCGGGGTGGCGGGCATGCGCATTCTGGGGACCGAGGGATTTATTGATGTGGCATTGGCCAAGGCGATTGACGAGGGCTCGATTCCCGGTCCACACATTGTTGCCGCCGCGCACGCCATCAGTATTCCTGGCGGGCACGGCGATTTTCTGACCCTGCCACCAACCCTGCCACTACTTTCGCTATACGATCCGCTACACGGCTTTATCAATTCACCAGAGGACGCGGAGAAAGCGGTGCACTTGCAGGTGAAATACGGGGCACGCGTCATCAAAATTCTGGCCTCAGGCGGAGTCATGTCACCGCTTGACTCGCCCGATGCGGAGCAAGTTTCCGCTGAGGAGATGCGAGTGATTGTAGAAGAAGCGCACATGGATAACATCAAAGTAGCGGCGCACTGCGAAAACACCCGCACCATCCTGGACGCTTTGCACGCCGGCGTGGATTCCATTGAGCACGGACCAGGGCTTACGGCGGAGGGTGCGGACTTTATGAAGTCGCACGGAGTGGTGCTGGACCCCACGGTTTACATTGTGGATAGCATCCTGACGCGGGGTGAGAAGGCACACCTGCCCGATTACATGTTGAACAAGGCCCGTGTACTGGGCGCCAGGCAGTTTGCCGGAATGCAACTGGCTATGAGCCGGGGCGTGACGATCGGCGCGGGTTCCGATATGTCCTATGTGCCGCCGGAGGCTTGGGGTGAGAAGGGAATGCTGAAGGGAACGGTGCTGGATGAAGTGATTGACCTGGTGCATCATGGCATGACACCGCAGCAGGCTATCGTTGCGGGCACATCGACCACCGCCGGCCTGCTCGGCCTGGATCAACTGGGGACCTTGGAGAGTGGCAAGGAAGCCGACTTCCTGGCCGTTGACGGCGACCCGCTTACCGACATTCATGCCATCGAGGCGACCCGGGTAGTGGTTTATCAGGGCAGGATTATTACCGATCGCCGCGAGGCGAAATAAACCCGGCAGCCTTGCGAGCTGACCTTTTTTGCTGTTTTACCTGCTGGTGGTGTGGCGACGCGCGCGGGTGTTAGCTTCAGACGGATACTTGCCGGGGCGGAACTTGAGCCGGGTTTACTTGTAAACCAGCGACCGGACCATGCGGTTCACCGCACCGCGGATTGCCTGCTCCGGCAGGTCGTAATTCACCTCTCGGGCATGCCGGGCCAGGCTTTGAAGATGGCGGGAGTAACGCGAGCAATAGCGGCACATGGCTACATGCATTCGCAGACCCAGGCGCCGCATAAGGCTGGCGCTGCGAAAGTCTTCACTGGCAATCAGGCGCGTCGCTTCTGAACAGGAGAGCACTGAATTAGCCTTTCCTCTTGATTCCGTGAGCTTCCAGGCACTCGCGCAATCGGTTCCGGGCCCTGAATAGCAGTACACCTAAATTAGTGCCAGAAACCTCTAATTTCTTACACAGCTCCTTCGTCTCCAGGCCATCCACTTCCCGCAGGTAAAATGCAACCCTTTGTGCTTGCGGCAGTTCTTCCAGGCACCCGGTAACAATGCGGCCGACTTCCTGACTTAAGAATGCACGCTCCAGGTCTACGGGAGGTTGCCGCCAGGCCCCTTTCTCGTCAAACCTCGACTCCATCGTCTGGTCGATGCTGTCTTCGCGGCGGCTCTTTTCAAGGCGGCGAAGATGTTCAGAAACCTTGTTGTAAAAGATTCCGAACAGAAACGTCCGGATGTGCGAGCGTCCCTCGAAGCGTTCCAGACTTTCAATTAAAGCCGTGAAAGCGCCCTGGGCCAGGTCCTCCCCTTCCTCCTGCGTAAAGCCCATTCCGCGCGCAGTGCGCAACAATTGAGGCAGATAGGTTTCAACCACGCTTTCCACCGCGGCGGATTCGCGTGACCGTAACCGGGCAAGGAAGTTGGGGTCCCTGAAGCCGTCGGGTTCCATGGGTCGATGTTCCAACACTCAAGTGTCCGCCGGGCTGCTAAACCGCGCCAGCGTTGCCTGGGATTGGTTGTTCCTGTATGGAGCGCTTTATATTTAACCACATCCCCGATTTCGGGTCGAGAGGTTGAAAAAAGCGGCTGGCGCGGCGAGGCAATCAGCCTTGGGCCTTGGGGTGAGTCTTGTCGTACACCTCAATCAATTGCTGAATGGAAACCTGCGTGTACTTCTGGGTGGTGGAGAGGCTGGCATGACCCAGCATTTCCTGGATGGCTCGCAGGTCCGCGCCCTCGGTAAGCAGATGCGAAGCGAAGGCATGGCGCAGCGAGTGCGGGCTGACGGATGTATTGGGCCCCATTTTGGCCACGTATTTTTTCACAATGCGGCCAACCGACCGGGAAGTAAGCCGGCTGCCTCGATGATTCAGAAACAGCGCGGAAGATTTCTGGTGAGCGGCCTGTAGAATCTTTTCACGCGCGGGCCCGTATTGCGTTAATGCATTTTCCGCCTTGGAGCCGAAAGGGACTACACGCTCCTTGCGGCCCTTGCCGCACACCCGCAGCATTCGCTCTCTCATCTGCAGCGATTCAAGATTCAAACTTACCAGTTCGCTGACGCGCAGTCCGGAAGCGTAAAGCAACTCCAGGATGGCTCGGTCTCGCAGCACCGCTGGGTCACCGAGCTCAGCCTCTTGCGCAAGGCGGTCCAGAAACGAATTGGTTTCTTCCTCGCTCATAATGCGCGGCAGCGTCTTGGGCAGCTTGGGGCTTGATACATCGGCTGCCGGATTGCTGGCCTGACCCTGTTCATGACAGACGAATTTGAAGAATCCCCGCAGAGACGAGAGCTTGCGCGCCACGGAAGTCTTCTTACGATCCTGCTGGTGGAGATGACTGAGAAAAGATCGGATTAAGAGTGAATCGATCTGACTGATAAGAACCGTCTGTTCCGCGTTGGCGGCGGCGACGAACTGTCGAAACTGTTCGAGATCGCCGCGATAGTTCCGAAGAGTATGGGGCGAGGCGTTGCGCTCGTATTCCATGTGGTGCAGGTAACGCAGGATGAGCGCCTGAATATCAGGTTCGGCTTTAGTAGTCATGTTTGCTCCTGAAAGGCAAAGCTGGCGGGCAGTGCTTGTGTCGCAGGCGGCAGAGGCAGGGCATGGCTCCACGCCGCCAGATCATCCAGAGCACGCTGGCATTGGCGCCGGCGGCGCGCCTGGCGGTCACGGGCCATAGCGCGCGGCAGATTTTCAACGGGTGGCAGCAGATCAAATGAAATGTTGGCGGGCTGGTAGTGTCCGGGGTCCGCATGAGTAACGTAATGTACCAGCGAACCCAGCGCGCTTGTGCGAGGCGGCGGGCAGAACGGCACCCCGTGCCACCGGTGGGCCATGCACAATCCGGCCAGCAATCCGCTGGCAATACATTCTGCGTAGCCTTCCACACCACAAAGCTGGCCCGCCACCAACACCTGGGGAGCCTCCCTCAGGCTGAGGTCCGGGTGAAGCAGCCGGGGCGCGTTGATGTATGTATTGCGGTGGATCTGGCCAAAACGCAGGAACTCCGCGTTTTCAAGCCCTGGAATTAGCCGCAGCACGCGCTTCTGTTCAGCAAACTTCAGATGATTCTGAAAGCCAACCAGATTGTAGCTGGAAAATCTTAAATTCTCCGTGCGCAATTGCACCACTGCAAACGGCTGGCGGCCGGTGCGCGGATCAACAAGCCCAACCGGTTTCATGGGGCCAAAGCGAAGCGTATCGAAACCGCGGCGCGCCAGCTCCTCAATGGGCAGGCAGGCTTCAAAGTAGCGTACGTCTTCAAAGGTGTGCCGCTCTACTGCCTCCGCCTCGCTCAAGGCCTCGTGAAAGTTGTGGTACTGCTGCTCATTCATCGGGCAATTCAGATAATCTTCGCCGCCTTTTGCGTAGCGCGACGCCGCAAACATGCGGCTTCGATCCAGGGTTTCGGCGTCAACAATAGGGCTGATCGAATCGTAAAAGGCCAGGTGCTCACTTCCAGTCAGGCTGGCCAGCGAATACGCTAAGGAGTCAGAGGTGAGCGGGCCGCTGGCCAACAGCAGGGCCTGCTTAGCAGGAATCTGCCGGAGCTCTTCCCGCACCAGAGCGATGCCGGGATGCCGTGTGATCGCATCCGTTACCGCCTGCGAAAAGCGTTCGCGATCCACCGCCAGGGCTGCGCCGCCCGGGACCGCATTTTCATCCGCCAAACGCATTAGCAGCGAGCCGCTGTGCCTCATCTCCTGCTTTAACAGCCAGGGCGCCGCGCCGGGCGAATTCGACTTGAGCGAGTTACTGCAAACCAGCTCTGCCAGCCGCTCGGTGCGGTGCGCCGGGGTTAGCTGGAGCGGCCGCATTTCAAAGAGTCGTACCGGCACGCCGCGCGTCGCCAGTTGCCAGGCGGCCTCGCTCCCTGCCAGGCCGCCGCCGGCAATCCAAACGGGTTCCATAGGCTTCACAAATGGCATTATAGCAAGGCAAGCTTGAAACGCGGTGCGGGCGGCCGCGCGCGATTGCTAAGTTGGTGGCTGCCGGCGCCCGCCCACGCGGGCGCCAGAGCGCTATACTCGCGTCCTCCAACCCTGAGGCTTGATCTATGGCATACGATGGAACATATTTATCTATTAGGGCGTATATTTGAAGAGGTGAGATAAGGAGATTTTGCCCCCAACGCTGCATGGGTGCGTTGGAGGCGAACGCGTCCAAGGATGATGGGGCGGGTGAGGATGCCCGTTGCACCCTGGCACGAGGAATGGTTCTGAGGAGCCCAGAATGAGCTACTGTATGAGTTGCGGGGCAAGCCTGGTGGAGAACCAGCGTTATTGCAGCGCCTGTGGCAGACCGGTTGTCGCTGGTCCGCCAGCTTATACGGCCAATGTGCCTGCATACGCTCCGGGAGCACCCGGCGTGGCCCGAGGCCGGGTTGCCGGCCACATTCAAGTATTGGGTACCTTATGGTTGATAGAGTCGATTCTGCGCCTTATTCCGGGCCTTGGCATCCTGACCTTCACTCGCTGGGGCATGCATTTCATGCCGCCCCACTTTCCGATTTTTGTGCTGCCGTTCATTAATGTGCTGGGAGGCTTGCTGACCGCGACGGCCGTATTCGGGCTGTTCACCGGCTGGGGATTGCTTTCGCATCAGCCCTGGGCGCGCATGGCCGCCATCATTCTTGCCATTCTTAATCTGATTCATTTTCCGCTGGGTACCGCTCTGGGAATTTACACGCTTTGGGTTCTGATGCCCGCCGAATGCGAAGCCGAATACCGCAACATGAATCGCCCGGTCTAAGGGCAATTATCCTTTCCTGTTGCTCTGGTTGCGGAGCGGGATGGTTCACATCCGCCCCGTGAGTGCGGGGCACGGAGGGACCTGCTTCCGCCAAGGGACAGAGTACCTTCCTTGACACCCCGCGCGCGAATCCTCAACAATGGCAGATTGCCCAAGCCGCTCAGGCGGAAATATCCCACTGGTTTTGAGAAAGGTTAACCCATGCGTTGGAGCAAGGTGTTTATTCCTACCCTTCGCGAGGTTCCCGCGGAGGCTGAAGTTCCGAGCCATCAGTTCCTGCTACGGGCAGGATACATCCGGCAGGTCGCCGCGGGGCTCTACGCGCATCTGCTGCTGGCGCGGCGCTCGCTGCTGAAGGTGATGCAGATTATCCGCGAGGAAATGGACCGCATCGGCGCGCAGGAATTCTACCTGCCTGCGCTTAATCCCGCCGAATTATGGAAGGAAACGGGACGCTGGGATACCGGCGACGTCATTTTTAAATTCAAGGACCGCAACCAGCACGAAATGTGCCTGGGAATTACGCACGAAGAGGAGATGACCAACATCGCCCGGGGTGAGCTGCGCTCATACCGCCAGTTGCCGCAAATCTGGTATCAGATTCAGGAAAAATTCCGCGACGAACCGCGGGCCAAGTCTGGCCTGCTGCGCCTGCGCCAGTTCATCATGAAGGACTCTTATTCCTTTGACCTTGACGACGCGGGTTTGGACATCAGCTACCAGAAGCACGTAGAGGCTTACCATCGTATTTTCAAACGCTGCGGCTTGAAGTACCTGCACGTGGAAGCTTATTCCGGCATGATGGGCGGCCGGTTTTCCAGCGAGTTTACGGCGCCGGCGGAATCGGGTGAGGATTGGATCGCCACCTGTGAGTGCGGGTACGCTGCCAACCTGGAAAAGGCGGAATCTGTGCCTACGCCAATCGAAGACTCAGCGGTCGACGCCCCGCCGGAGGCTTTCAACACACCCGGCCAGAAAACGATTGATGACCTGGTCAAGTTTACCGGCGAAAGCCCTGCCCGCATGATGAAGACGCTCGACTATATGGCGGATTCAAAACCTGTCATTATTCTTCTGCGTGGTGACCATACGCTGAGTGAAACCAAGCTGGAACTGGCGTTGGGCACAAGCAATTATCGCCCGGCCGCGCCGGAAGAGGCTTTGGCATTGCATGGAGCTCACGTAGGTTCACTGGGGCCCGTGGGCATTCGTGGAGTGCGCATGATTGCCGACCGCGCCCTGGAGGGGCGAAAGAATCTGATTACCGGCGCCAACCAGGATGACCAGCATCTGCGCAATGTGACCTTCGGACGCGATTTCAATCCGGAAGTCGCAGACCTGCGCGTGGTTTTGGAGAGTGACCTATGCACGCGCTGCGGCAAGCCATTGAGCCTGACCAAGGCAGTGGAGCTGGGTCATGTGTTCAAGCTGGGGAGGCGCTATTCCGCGGCCATGCATGCCAGCGTACTGGACGAAAGTGGAAAGGAAGTAACGCTGGTTATGGGTTCCTATGGTATTGGCGTGGAGCGCATTCTGAGCGCGGCGGTGGAGCAGAACTACGACCGCGACGGAATGTTCCTGCCCGCCGCCATCGCCCCGTTTCAGGTGGTGCTTACGGCGGCCAACATGGATGATGAAGCCGTTCGCGGTGCGGCGGAGGGCCTGTACGAGCAAATGCTGCAGCAGAAAGTGGATGTGCTTTTCGACGACCGCGCTGAGCGCCCGGGCGTCAAGTTTAAGGACGCTGATCTGATCGGCGTGCCCTACCGGATAACGGTTGGCAAACGCAAGCTGGAGTCGGGCAGGGTGGAACTGTTCACGCGCTCGACAAAGCAGGTGCGCGATGTTAATCTTCAGGAGGCGGTGGAAGAACTTAAGCATCAGCTAGCTTCCAGCTAAACCCTGCGGACCCGGCAATATAGTCGAGAGCTGGCGAGCGGCTGGACGCGGTGCGGTAGCGTATATGGCGCTCTCCGAATCGGGCAAAGGCGGTTTGCGAACCATAGTGACACTGGCGGTACTGGCCGGAGTCGCCTACGTGGCAGTAAAGACGCTGCCCTTTTACGTTGCCAATTACCAGTTGCAGGACTACATTCGGCAGCTTGCCGTGCAGGCCACCATTCAGCGCACGCCCGCTGAAACGCTACAACAGAACATCGTAGGCCGCGCTAATGACTTGGGACTGGGCGTGAAAAACAACGATGTGAAGGTGACTGCAGTGAACGGCAACGTTAACATCAACGTTGACTATCAGGTGCCCGTGGCTTTGGGTAGTTACGTTGTTTACCTTCACTTTACGCCCTCCGCTGCCAACCGGGCGCTTTGAACTGTGTCACCCACCAGACCATTGCCAATTCGCAAAGTCCGCTCTGCGCGCCAGCGTTCAACTCGCCGCATGCTCGGGTCCCTCCTGTGGAGGTGGCGCAAACAAGTTTTGGCATTCGCCATGCTCGCGCTCATTGCCGCCATTACCTGTGGCATTTACCTCTATGTTGAATATTCGGCGCTGATCGACGCCCGGCTAAGTGGACAAATCTTTAACAATGCGTCGCTCGTATTTTCGGCTCCGTTGGAATTGCACGTGGGCGAGCCCATCACAAGGGATGCCGTGGAGACGCGGCTGCGGAAGGCGCTGTATTCTTGGTCAACCCGGGATAGCCTCGGCGCCGGGCGCTATTCTGTAGAAGGCAACCGGGTTGATATCTATCCTGGTCAAACATCCTACTTCCGGACTGGCGACCCCGTTGAAGGGGCGGCGGAGCTTGAGTTCGCAGGTGGCCACCTGACGTCCATCACCAGCCTTGATCAGCATACTCAGTTGGATCATTACGAACTGGAGCCGCAGGTTATCACTACTCTGTTTGACCAGAACCGCAGCAAACGCCGCCTGGTGCAATACAAGGATCTGCCTCCTGTCCTGGTAAACGCGGTCTTGGCGGCTGAAGACCGGCGGTTTTTCACGCACCACGGCGTTAATATTTTCCGCATTCTGGCCGCGGCTGTTCGTGACCTCCGTGCTGATCAGCGCCTTCAAGGTGGCAGCACGCTCACCATGCAGTTGGCTCGCAATTTCTTTCTAACCCCGCACCGAACCTTTCGGCGCAAGGCACGGGAAATTCTGCTGGCCGTGATGCTGGAACAGCGGCTGAGCAAAGAGCAGATTTTTGAGCTCTACAGCAATGAGATCTACCTGGGCCAGCGCGGAAGTTTTTCAGTTTACGGTTTTGGAGAAGCAGCCGACGCTTATTTTAACAAGGACGTAAGCAGCCTTACCTTGCCTGAGGCGGCGTTGTTGGCGGGAATGATCCGCGGCCCCAATCTCTATTCACCATTTAAGTATCCAAACCGGGCGCTCGCCACGCGAAACCAGGTACTGGACCGCATGTTGGAAAATGGCTTTATTAGTCCGCAGCAAGCCCGCGAGGCTCTGGCGGCGCCGCTTGGCGTAACGCAGCGCAACGTTGACGCCAACGAAGCGCCTTACTTTGTGGATATGGTTAAGGACCAGTTGCTGGCGCACTTTTCCGAGCGCGATCTGATTTCTCAAAGCTACCGAATTTACACAACGCTCGATCCCGACCTGCAGGCAGCAGCCTCTACGGCCGTGCACGACGGCATGCAGGAAGTTGGCCAGCGGCTGGACAAGCGCCATCCGCACAAAGGCGCAAACCCGCCGGCCCAGCAGCATCCCCAGGTGGCGTTGGTGGTGCTTGATCCGCACACAGGATTGGTTAGAGCACTGGTGGGCGGTCGGGATTACGCCGCCAGCCAGCTAAACCACGCATTAGCCAAAAGGCAGCCGGGCTCTACGTTCAAGCCCTTTGTTTACGCGGCGGGGCTCAGTTCCGGGGTGGATGGCTCAACACCTTTGATTACCACCTCGACGGTTCTGCCAGATCAGCCCACCACCTTCGAGTTTGACGGCAAGGATTACGCGCCCCACAACGATAAAGAGGAATACTACGGGATGGTGACGGTGCGCGAGGCGCTTACGTTCTCTTTGAACGTGGCCACCATTCACCTGGCGGAAATGACGGGTTACGACAAGGTGAAGCAGGTGGCGCAGGCTGCCGGCATCAACGAAGCTCTGGAGGCGACGCCGGCCATGGCCTTGGGCGCTTACGAAACCACTCCAATCGAGATGGCCGGAGCTTACACCATTTTTGCCAACCAGGGGGAGTACGAAGCCCCTGGTTTTATCCTTGCCGTCAAGGATTCCAACGGTGAAACTCTTTGGCAGCCGCCGCCGGTTAACCGGCGCGTTCTTGACCCTCGTGTAGCCTATCTGGTGGATAGCTTGATGGAAAGCGTGGTGGACCACGGTACGGGCGCAGGAGTTCGCACCCGTGGTTTCTACGTGCCCGCCGCGGGCAAAACCGGCACCACCCCCCACGATGGCTGGTTTGCTGGCTTCACCTCGAACCTGTTGGCAGTGGCCTGGGTCGGCTTTGACGATAACCGAGAGTTGAAGCTTTACGGCGCCACTTCCGCTCTGCCCGTTTGGACTGATTTTATGAAGGTAGCAACCCAACTGCCCGATTATCACAACACGCAGCCTTTTGATCCTCCGCTTGGAATTGTGACCGCCCCGGTAGACGCAAAGACGCTTTTGATGACGGTGAGTAATCCGGTGAACACACCGGAAGAGGTTTACATTGAGGGTACTGAGCCTGGCGCGGGCGGGGGCACCAACGGACTTTCAGCCCTGATTCGGAAGATTCTGCCCTTCGGCCACTCGCGCCAGGCGGCCCCGCCGAATACGGTTGGCGCACCTGCAACAGAGGCGCCGGATCAGGGATCAGATTCCCAGGCAACAACAGAGGAGAGCACACCCACCGCTGACCCTGCACCGGCGCCGGCGGCCCCCAAAAACAAGAAAGAAGGAGTACTTCACAAGATCATTTCTATTTTCAAGCATAACTCAGACAAATCGAAAAAGACCCCTCCGCCACCGAACCCGCAACCCTGACGGCGAATCCAGGCCGGCGCGAGTATGCGGCGGGCGGGCACGATGAAGCCAAGGAGGTTCGTATGAGAGCCAGTCAATTCCTCCGCTTGATTCAATGGGCCGGTTTGGGAACTGCCATGCTGCTGGCCGGGGTATGGGGCGCCTATGCTCGATCCGGAACTCCAACGCTACCCAGCCAGGCTGCCACAACAGAGGAACAATCCAAACTTGAAGGTAGGAAGGCGCCCTCGCTTCCCCCGGAGCTGCGCGGCGACATTATGATGGCGCGCAAAGAATATCCGCTGGCTGTTGAGTTCTACCAGCGTGCCATCCGGCAAAGCGGGCCCAACAACCCTGTGGTTTGGAACAAGCTGGGCATTGCTTTTCAACAGCAGATGAACTTTCGCGACGCGCGTAAAGCCTACCAGCGTTCTGTCCACTACCGGCGGGACTATGCGGAGGCTTGGAATAATCTTGGAACGACATGGTATCTGGTGAGCAAATACAAGAAGTCATTGAAATTCTACAGGCGTGCCGTCAAGCTGACGCCCAATTCCGCGCCCCTGCAATTGAATATTGGCACTGCGTACTATTGGATGAGAAAGTACAAGGACGCCGTGGAACATTACCGCACGGCATTGTCGCTCGATCCCAACATTCTGCGGGAAAATTCTGCAGCCGGTACGGTTATTCAGGCGCACGCCGCTGATATGGGCTACTACTACTACATGGCGAAGGTGTTTGCGTCGCTCGGGCGCAGTGATGAGGCAGTCCGCTACCTCAGGCATGCCCTGGAAGACGGCTTTAGCGACTTCAGGCGGCTGGACAATGATCCTGACTTTATCGCCTTGCGCAAAGACCCGGCCTATATTGCTCTCCGGGAAAACCCGCCCATGCCGATAAAAGATTAGGTGGCATCGCCCAGGCGGTCTCCCGCGGTTTTTTGCGCAGCGCGGGGCTGCAAGCAACTTGCGGGTGTGCTCCAATTAGAGTGCTTGATGGGGAATGGCCTGTGGACAGGCTCTGAACCGCAGGTTGCTGTAAATTGCGATGCTATAATAAGAATTTAGAAGCATCGAAAATGAAAAAAGCCCTCACCTTAATTCTCCTTTTGTTCACTGCCGGCGTACTCAAAGCTGCCACTCGCACTCGAACCATAGTGGTTTTTCCCTTCGAGAACCGGAGCCCCAACGCCAATCTGGGTTGGATTTCCGAGGCCTTTGCGGAAGTGATTTCCGACCGCCTGGCTTCACCGGATCGTCTGGTGATTACACGCAAATCACGAGACGCCGCTTACCAGAAGCTGGAAATTCCTCCAGGCACACCGTTAACGCTGGCCAGTGAGTATAAGGTGGCGGAAGAGTTGGGTGCGGATTGGGCGGTGCTTGGCGATTTTAAAGTGGCGGGCGACCAGTTGACGGCCCATGAACGGCTGCTGGAAGTCCATCGCCTGCGCCTGCGCGCGGAATTGGAAGCGGTTGGAAAGCTTGCGGACCTGGCCGATTTGCAAACCAACCTGGCGTGGCGCCTTCTGTCACTATACGATCCGGATTTTACGTCAGGAACTGAGGAGAGTTTTGCCAGTCAGTTTCCGCCTATTCGGCTGGACGCTTTTGAAAATTACATTCGCGGCCTGCTTTCCACCGATGAGGCAAGTCAGGTGCATTTTCTGACCGAAGCCGACAGGTTGAATCCAACGGACCATCGCGCCGCCTTTGAACTGGGGCGATTCTACTTTCAGCAGAAGGACTATAAACAATCCGCCCAGTGGCTGAGCAAGATGCAGCCGGCCGACGGCGGTTATCTGGAGTCCTTGTTTCTGACCGGAGTCGACTACTTCTTTCTGGGTCACAACCGCCAATCCGAGCAGGCGTTCCAGACGCTTTCAACTCGCATGCCGCTGAACGAAGTGTGGAACAACCTGGGAGTGTTGCAAGCCCGCAATGGCAAGCTGAATCAGGCACTGGCCAGCTTCCAGCGTGCCTACCATGGCGATTCCATAGACGCTGACTTTGCCTTTAATCTGGGCGATGTTTATTACCAGTTGAAGCAATATGCCAACGCGGCGGACTACCTGCAAAAATCACTGGCGATTGACCCTAATGACCTTTCTACGCATGTTTTGCTGGCTGACGCGCTGGGGCGGCTGGGCAACCGTGGCGCCCGGGCAGAGCAGGTGGGATGGATCTCGGCGCACGACGGACAATCGCTGGAGGATTCAAGCGACGCCATTCTCCCTCAGGCGCGCCTGAAAAAGAATTACGACGGCACGGCATTCCAACTGCTGGCGGTTGCGGTACGTGGTGCCCTGGAGCAGCATTTGGCGACTTTGCCGCCGGCCCAGCACGCCCGCTTCCACCTGGGTCAAGGTAAGGACCTGCTGAAGCAGGGTCGCACCGCGGAGGCAGTGCGGGAATTGAAGGAAGCCGCCTCCCTCGCGCCCGATGATAGCGAGGTCCATTTGGTGCTCGGGCAGGCCTACGAGGCTGAGGGCAATCATCAGCAGGCGCTGGACGAGTTGCAAACGGCATTGCGGCTGGATGATAGCGCCGTTACGCATTTGTGGCTGGCCCACACCTATCTGGCCATGAACCAGCCTGGCGCCGCCCTGGGAGAGGCTCGCGCGGCGTTGCAAATGGATCCGGGAAATCACGATGCACAAATGTTGATGGATTCCATTCAGAATCGCGCCACCGGCGCGAAGGATAAACTTTGAAAACCCTCATTCGGCCTTTCCGTTACGTTGCGGTGGCTGCGTTGGCCGTGGCAGGGCTGGCGGCATGGGTCCAAGCGGCCAGTGAACCTGCACGGGTGGTGGTGTTGCAGCTAAGCGATATTGTGCAGCCGATATCCGCCCAGTACGTAGTGCATGGCATTGCAGAGGCCAATCGCCGTGGGGCGAGCGCGATTCTGCTGGAGTTGGATACGCCGGGCGGGCTTGAGGATTCCATGCGAGAGATCGTGCAAGCCATCTTTGCCTCGCGTGCTCCCGTGATTACTTATGTGGCGCCGGGTGGAGCGCGGGCAGCTTCCGCCGGCCTATTCATTCTGGTTGCGGGCGACCTGGCCATCATGGCTCCCGGTACTAATACCGGCGCTGCTCATCCGGTTACACTGGGCGGGGCGCAGCCTGGCAAAGTGATGGAAACGAAGATTGAGAATGACGCTGCCGCCTACATTCGCAGCATTGCCAGCAAGCGCGGACGCAATGCCTCCATGGCCGAAGAAGCCGTGCGACAAAGCAAGTCCTACACGGAAAAGGAAGCCCTGGATGGACATTTGATTGATGCCATCGAAAGCAGTCCGGAAGCTATTCTGAAGCAGTACGATGGTAAGACCATAACACGTTACGACGGCTCAACTCTAACCCTTCACCTGGCGGATGCGCGCTTGGTGGACCTGCCCATGACGCCGCGGGAGCGCTTCCTTTCGCACCTGGCGGACCCCAACATCGCGTTTCTGCTGGGGGCACTGGGCGTGCTGTGCCTGTATTTGGAGTTCACTCATCCCGGCCTGGTGGCGCCCGGAGTAGTGGGAGCGGTTTCCCTGGTGCTGGCACTGTTTGGCTTTCACCTGCTGCCTCTGAATTACGCGGGCGTGCTGCTGATTCTGGTATCGCTTGTGTTGTTTGCTCTTGAGGCAAAAACCGCATCGCACGGAGTGCTGGCGGCAGGCGGCGTGGTGTCGATGGTGGTTGGCTCACTGATTCTGATTGACACGCCTTTGCCGGGCGCCCGTATCCACTTGCTGACTTCACTTAGCGTCACGCTGCCTTTGGCCGCTATAACTATTGTTCTGCTTCGGGCTGCGATTCGCGCCAAGAAGCAGAAAGCCGTAACCGGGAGCTCGGGTTTGGTAGATGCCGTGGGCATTGCGCGCACGGATTTAAGCCCCGCCGGCCAGGTTACTGTGCACGGCGAGTTGTGGCAGGCACGCGCTACGGCAACGGTAGTTCGCGGGTCGCAGGTGCGCGTGGTGGACGTTGACGGGTTGACCGTAGTGGTAGAACCACTGGACGGTACGGACTAAGGGATTGGTGGAACGTGATCGCATCAGGAGGCGTCTATGCCGAGCTTCATGTTCTTTGTGGTGCTGATTTTTGTAATTTGGATTGCGGCTTGCCTGAATGTTTTGCGGGAATACGAGCGAGCGGTCATCTTCCGCTTGGGGCGCGTGCAGCGGCCGGATAAAGGGCCCGGACTGATCTTCATTCTGTGGCCCATTGATAAAATCGTGAAGATCAGCCTGCGGGTGGTCGCCTGGGATGTTCCCCCGCAGGACGTCATCACGCGTGATAACGTCTCGTTGAAGGTGAATGCAGTTGTCTACTTCCGGGTCATCAGCGCTCAGCAGGCTGTGATTGAGCTGGAAAACTACCGATACGCTATTGAGCAGCTGGCGCAGACCACACTACGCTCTGTGCTGGGCGAGGTGGAACTGGATGACCTGCTGTCGCAGCGGGAGAAATTGAATCAGCGGCTGCAGTCGATTTTGGACGAGCACACCGAGCCTTGGGGCATTAAGGTGGCCAAGGTGGAAGTCAAGCAAGTTGACTTGCCGCAGGAAATGCAGCGCGCCATCGCCGCCCAGGCGGAGGCCGAACGCGAACGCCGCGCCAAGATCATTAATGCCGATGGTGAATACCAGGCGGCAGAAAAGCTGGCACAAGCGGCGAACATGATGTCGCATGAGCCGATTGCTGTAACGCTGCGATACCTGCAAACCCTTACTGAAATCGGCGCGGAAAAGAACACAACCATCGTTTTCCCTCTGCCCGTTGACCTGCTGGCGGGCCTGGTGGAGAAATTAAACCCGACGGTGGACGTTCATCCAAAGGCCTAGATTGCCTACGCAGTTCGCGCCAGACGATGTTCGAACACATTTGCACTGAATGATGGAGGGTGGGATTGGAATATCAAGGTTTTGAAAGCGGGTCAAGAAGCTTATCGGTACGCCAGCTTACCCTGATCTTTATGGGTGCGGTGGCCCTTTGCGCGCTTTTTTTCGCAATGGGTTTTGTGGTTGGCGCCAACGAGCACAACTCTAGTTCCGGTCCTATGGTTGAACAGGTGGCGCCCGCAAACCGTGATGCCAGCCTCGCACCGCCGCCTTCTAGAACGGATACAATACCCAATGATGGCCAGCCAGGGGCGGAAGCTGAGTCCGCCTCTGCGCCGGTTTCATCCGACGACGCCAAGCCATCTTCTGCATCACAGTCCTCTCAATCCCAAACTAAGCAACAAGGTAGCGGGACGGCATACTCGTCAGACGGGGGCCTGAATGGCACTGTGACAGAGGCCATGGGCGTCGTGGATACCCATGCGAGCGCAAGTCGATCACAAAAGTCCGCACAAGCTTCTTCACGGCGCAGCGTTCCAGCGGCTGATGCCGCGTTTTCCTCCAAGGACGGAATTATCATCCAGGTTGCGGCGCTGCGTGAGATGCAAGACGCCAAGTCGCTGGTTGATGTGCTGAAAAGCCGAAATTACCCTGCCTTTATCGTGACGCCAGCGCAGTCTCGCAACAACGACGGCATTTATCGCGTGCAAGTGGGGCCATTCAGCAGCAAGACTCAGGCTGAAAAGACCCGCCAGCGGCTGGCGCAGCAAGGTTTTAAAACTTTTTACAAGCGATGACCACGGCTGGCCTATCCGCTCTCACTCTCTGCGTCAACCGCTCCGCTGCAGTGCGACTGGGCATGGCTGCCGCCAGCGGCGTGCTTCTATCGTGTTGCTTCCCTTTGGCCAATTGGAATTTTCTGGTCTGGGTTGCCGGGGCGCCCCTGATCCTGGCGGCATTGTACCAGCCGAAACTGCGCCACGCTTATTTGCTAGGGGCTTTAACCGGCGCCGTTTTTCTGGCGACCAGCGTCTACTGGTTTGTAGGCGTTATGCAGCGTTACGGGCAATTACCTCTGGGCGTTGCCGTTGCCGCCATGATCCCGTTTCTGCTCGTATTTTCGAGCTTTTGGGGAGTCTTTTCGCTGGCCATCGCCTGGGCGGCACGCCGTTCAGCCGGCACGGCGCTTATCCTTGCGCCCCCGCTGTGGGTGGCGCTTGAACTGGCCCGCACTTACTACTTTATAAGCGGGTTTCCCTGGGACTTGCTGGGTTACGGCGTCAGCGCGCTCGGACTGCGCCAGATTGCCGCGTATACAGCGGTCTACGGACTCTCATTTCTGGCGGTCACGACCCAGGTCCTTGTAGTATGGGTTGCTCTTAAGCCGCAGGCGGCCCGGCTGGCGACCGCGGCCATTTGGGTTTTGGTACTGATCGGATCAAACCGGGCGCTGCAGCCTCCACCGCCGCGCCAAGGGCGGAATCTGGCAGTGCTGGTGCAACCGAACGTTCCTCTGGATGACTCGGCCGATGAACAGTGGGTGCCGTGGCAGAACCCCGCCAAGCTCAACCGTCTGGTGCAGCTTTCTTTGGATGCTGTTCGGCAGCACACAGCGGGAGTTGCCGGCACACCCCTGGTGATTTGGGCGGAAAACCCGGCCCCCTTTTTCTTCGGACGCGACCCCGTGTTTACCAACGCAATGGAAGAAATGGCTCGCACCGCGCGGGCGGAGGTGATTACCAACACGATCACCTTCAGAGGCGGCGACGAAAGGCTGCCCCGCAACAGCGCCGTGGTCCTGGACCCGCAAGGCAATGCGGTGCTGCGCTATGATAAAATTCATTTGGTACCGTTTGGAGAGTACGTTCCCGCCTGGGTTCAGATTTTTGGAGCTGGAAAGATCACATCGCAGGTCGGGAACTTCGTCCCTGGCAGGCATTTTGACAGCGCTCAAACGCCCCAGGGCCGGGCCGCGATTTTCATCTGCTACGAGGCGATTTTCCCGCAACTGGTGCGGAAACTTGCAGATCAACACGCGGGCGTGCTGGTGAACATTTCAAACGACGCCTGGTATGGAGATAGCGCCGCGCGATTCCAGCACCTGATGATGGCGCGCTTCCGTGCCATTGAAAACGAGCGCTACCTGCTGCGCGCCACCAATGACGGTATCACGTGCGCCGTGGACCCTTACGGCCGTGTGATCGCAAGCGTCCCGGAGCACCGTCAAGTGGCGCTGGCCCTGCGCTTTGATTATCTGACCGGCAGCACTTTTTATGGCAGACACGGTGACGTTTTTGCCTGGGCTTGCGTGCTTGCCACGGCATTGATAGCCGGTTTAATCGCCTCCCGCAAAGGCGCGGAAACTCATGCCCGGGGTTGATGCCATCCGGCAACCCTATCCCGCAAGTGGGGCGGCGCTTTAACCACGGCACGTCGCCGGACGCCAGAAGGAAAAATATGATTGAGGAACTTGAACGAAGCTTCCAGGAAATTGAGCAGCGGGTCGCCGACCTGCGGAGTTTTCTTTGACTCAGCCGCCAAACGCCGCGAGCTGGAGCAGATTGAGCAGACCATGGCACGGCCGGGATTCTGGGACAGCCCCGAGGCGTCACAGGGGCTGCTGGCCAGCCGCAAGCGGCTGGAAGAGACTATCAAGACGGATGACCGCCTGGCGGGCAAAATAGCCGATCTGCAGGCCTACTTTGATCTGGCAAATGAGGGAGAGGACGTTACTCAGGAACTGGCGAGGGAGTTGGCTGCTTTCCGCGAAGAGGTGGAACAGCTTGAAACCGCTTCGCTGCTCTCTGGAGAAAATGACCATCTCAACGCCATCGTTACGCTGCACCCGGGTGCGGGTGGAACGGAGTCGCAGGACTGGGCGGAGATGTTGCTGCGCACTTACCGCCGCTGGGCGGAGCGCCACGGCTTTAGGTTCGCCCTGCTTGACTATCAGTCCGGGGACGAAGCTGGACTGAAGTCCGCCACCTTTACCGTTACCGGCCCCTACGCCTATGGCCTGCTCACGTCGGAGATTGGCGTGCACCGGCTGGTTCGCATCTCGCCGTTTGACGCTGCCAAGCGCCGCCACACGTCATTTGCCTCGGTTTTCGTTAGTCCGGAAATCGACGACACTATCGAAATTGAGCTGAAGCCCGATGAGCTTCGCGTGGAAACCTACCGCTCCACCGGCGCCGGCGGCCAGCATGTGAACACCACAGACTCGGCCGTGCGCGTCACTCACATTCCCACCGGACTGGTGGCCCAGTGCCAGAATGAACGCTCGCAGCACCGCAACCGCGAAATGGCGATGAAGATTTTGCGGTCAAAGCTCTTTGAGCTGGAGCTGGAGAAGCGGCGCGAAGCCACTCAAAAGCTGGAAGATTCAAAGGGAGACATTGCTTTCGGTAATCAGGTCCGCTCCTACGTGCTGCACCCCTACCGCCTGGTCAAGGACCATCGCACCAAGCTGGAAATAGGTGACGCTTCGCGCGTGCTGGACGGGGATATCGATCCCTTCATCAAGGCCTATCTGCTCTCCAATCGTTCTCGCGTCGCCCAGACGGCAAAGTCCTGAAGACGTGCGGCCGCTGTTGCTGCGCAAGGCACCGCTTACCAAGCCCCCGGGAGTGCGGCCCGGTCTGCGGCAATCGACCGCCAGCTATTGTTTGGGCGTCGCCATTTTGCGCCATAGTGCGTCAAGCACACCGTTGACGAATTCGACGGAAGTGTTGGTTGAGTAGCGGCGGGCCAGCTCCAAAGCCTCATTGATGACCACGGCGTGCGGATTTTCCGGGTGGTGACGCAGCTCGTATAAGCCCAGGCGCAAAATGTTGCGATCGACCGCCGCCATGCGTTCCAGCTTCCAGTTCGCTGCCTGCTCGCGCAGCAGCGCGTCCAGATCGGAGACTTCCGCCACGGTTCCTTCAAACATCTTGCCCGCCAGCTCTTCGGTGCCGGCGTCGGTGCGCTTGGGCGCCAGAAAAGTTGCCAGCACGTGGGCGGGCGAATGCTTGCCCTGTTCCCACTGGAACAGCATTTGCAACGCCAGCTCGCGAGCCTTGGTTCGGGAAGTCATTCGTTCAGGCAGCCCTACTTTCCAGTGAATTGCGGCGGTCGTTTCTCCAGAAACGCGCGCGTGCCTTCCTTCATATCCTCGGTGGCGCAGCACAAGCCGAACAGCACGGCCTCCACAAACTCGCCCTCTCCCTGTGTTGCCTCAAGCCCGTGGTTGACCGCTTCCATTGAAAACTTTACGGCCAATGGCGCGTTGGCGATGATTTTGCGCGCCACGCTCACAGCCGTGGGCATCAATTCCGCCGCTGCAACCACGCGGTTCACCAGTCCGATGCGCAAGGCCTCCTGCGCGGTAATCTGGTCGCCGGTCAGAATCAGTTCCATGGCCACGCCTTTGCCCACCAGGCGCGGCAGTCGCTGCGAGCCGGCGTACCCGGGCATGATGCCCAGCTTTACTTCCGGCTGTCCCAGGCGGGCATTCTCCGCGGCAATGCGGAGCGTGCATGCCATGGCCAGCTCACATCCCCCGCCCAGGGCATAGCCGTTCAGCGCGGCAATTACGGGCTTGCCCAGGTTCTCAATCAGATTCAGCACGCGCTGGCCGCGCTGCGAAGTGTGCTTGCCTTCCACGGGAGTCTGCACCGCCAGCTCGTTGATGTCCGCGCCGGCCACAAAAGCTTTCTCTCCCGCGCCCGTCAGGATGATGGCGCGCACCTCGGCATCCCGCTGGATCGCCAGGAAACAATCCTCCAGTTCGGCGATCACAGTATGATTCAGGGCGTTCAGCTTTTCAGGACGGTTCAACGTTACAACGCCAATCCCCTGGCGTTTTTCGTAAAGCAAGGTCTGGTAGTTCATGGACGCTGCCCCCTTGAAGGTTGATGGGCATTCTCAGGCCCGTTCCTTCCTGCTCACAACTCCAACAGCTTATTCACCTGAGGATGGCTTGGGTCCGCATAATCGTAAAACCCCTTGCCGGACTTGCGGCCGTACATGCCAGCCAGTACCATGCGCTTCATCAGCGGCGGCGGAGCAAAGCGCTTCTCACGATATTCCGTAAACAGGATTTCCGCAATGTAATACGTCGTATCAATGCCCACAAAATCCAGCAGCGTGAACGGCCCCATGGGATGGTTGCAGCCCAGCTTCATGCCGTTGTCAATATCTTCGATGGTGCCAAAGTGTTCTTCAAGGGCGCGCACCGCGTCCAGCAGGTAGGGCACCAGCAACCGGTTCACGATAAAGCCGGCGCGGTCAGAGGTAAGGATGGGCGTTTTGCCGGTCCTGCGCCCAAACTCCAGTCCGGCTTCAACTACGTCCTGCCGAGTAACCACGGTGCGGACAACTTCCACCAGCTTCATCAGCGGCACGGGGTTAAAAAAGTGCAGGCCCAGGAACTGCGGTCCGCGCCGGGTAGCCGTCATCATCTCGGTTACCGATAGCGATGATGTGTTGCTGGCAAAAATTGCCTGCGGCTTCACTATGGTGTCAAGCTGCGCAAACAGCTCCCGCTTGCGCTCCAGATTCTCAATAATTGCCTCCACCACCAGATCACAATCCGCAAAATCCCGCAGATTCACTGTCGGTTGCAGGCGGCCGCGCGCCGCCGCGCTTTGCTCCGCGCTTAACTGACCCTTTGCAGTGAGCCGCGCCAGCGATTTGTCAATTCCTGCCAGCCCTTTTTGCAGCAGTTCTTCCGAGACTTCGCGCACCACCACCGTGAAGCCTGCCATGGCTGCCACCTGTGCAATGCCGCTGCCCATCAACCCGCAGCCTGCCACCCCAACCTTCTCGATTTGCATGTTCTGCCCCCTGAACTGTACTCCGCTCCCGCGATTTAGCCGGGGCGGCGTCATGGGCCGCGCCGATCACCGCCCAAATTTGACAGGATATTCCCCTTTTGTTAGATTTTCAAAGGATTCGGAATAGCCTCCAAAACATTCCGCTCTGCGAGATGCCGGACCTCATCCCTCGCTCACAAGCGGGAAACCGCGGCATTTGACCAACCCGGGAACGGAACGCCAGAAGCGCAATGGCAGAAACACAATCGATACGCAATTTCTCAATCGTAGCCCACATTGACCATGGGAAATCGACACTGGCTGACCGCCTGCTGGAAATGACGGGCGCGCTCAGCAAGCGCGAGATGTCGGAGCAGGTGCTTGATACCATGGATCTGGAACGCGAGCGCGGCATCACCATCAAAGCGCACGCGGTGCGGCTGCATTACCTGGCGCAAAACGGCAAGGAATATCAACTGAATCTGATCGACACGCCCGGTCACGTGGATTTTTCCTACGAAGTTTCGCGCAGCCTTTCCGCCTGCGAAGGTGCATTGCTGGTGGTTGACGCCTCGCAAGGCGTGGAGGCGCAAACGCTGGCCAACGCCCAACTGGCCATGCACAACCGCCTGCAGATTATACCCGTGATCAATAAGATTGACCTGCCTGGCGCCGATGTGGAAATGACCAAGCAGCAGATAGAGCAGGCGCTGGCGCTCGACGCGAATGACGCTCTTTTGATCAGCGCCAAGGCCGGCCTGGGCGTGCCGGAAGTGCTGGAAGCCATCGTAAAGCGCATTCCGCCTCCGCGGGGCGACTCCGCGGCGCCGCTGCAAGCCCTGATATTCGACTCCTGGTACGATGCCTATCGCGGCGTAGTGGTGCTGGTGCGCGTGGTGCAGGGAACCCTGACCACCGGAATGCAGGTACGCCTGTGGTCCAACAACCAGGTATACAACGTTGAGGAGATGGGCGTGCTTACGCCCAAACCGGTGCGCGTGCCGGAATTGACGGCAGGGGAAGTAGGCTTTGTGGTTGCCAACATCAAGCGCGTTTCCGATACGCGCATCGGCGACACCATTACCAGCCAGGCGCGTCCGGCGGCCCAGGCGCTGCCCGGCTTTGAAGAAATCCGCCCCATGGTTTTCGCCGGCCTTTATCCGGTGGAATCGAACGAGTATGAGGCGCTGCGCGACGCGCTGGAAAAACTGCGCCTGAACGACTCGTCGTTTTTCTACGATCCGGAAAACTCGGTGGCCCTCGGCTTTGGATTTCGCTGCGGATTTCTGGGCCTGCTGCACATGGAAATTATTCAGGAGCGGCTGGAGCGCGAGTTCAACCTGAACCTGATCACCACCGCTCCCAGCGTGCGCTACCAGATAACCACCAAAACCGGCGAGGTAATCGCGGTTGAGACGCCCACCAAATTTCCGCCCGCCGGCGACATTGCCAGGATTGAGGAGCCGGTAATCACGGCGATGATTTTTACGCAGGACGAATACCTGGGCGGCATTCTGCACTTGCTGGAAGAAAAGCGCGGCGTGCAGAAAGGTTTTGAATACGTCTCCGGCAAGCGCGTGCTGCTTACTTACGAGCTGCCGCTCAACGAAATTGTGCTGGATTTTTACGACCGGCTTAAATCCGTTTCGCGCGGCTACGCCTCGCTGGATTATCACCTTTCCGGCTACTGGGCGTCGGATCTGGTCAAAGTGGACCTGCTGGTGGCCGGCGAAGCGGTGGACGCGCTCTCCTTCATCTGCCATAAGGATCAAGCCTACGCGCGCGCCCGGTCGCTGTGTGAGCGCATGCGCAAGCTGATTCCGCGCCAGATGTTTGAGGTGGCCATCCAGGCCAGCATCGGCTCCAAAATCATATCGCGCGAAACCGTGGCCGCCATCCGCAAGAACGTGCTGGCCAAGTGCTATGGCGGCGACATCACGCGCAAACGCAAGCTTCTGGAGAAGCAAAAAGAAGGCAAGCGGCGCATGAAGCGCGTGGGGCGGGTGGATATTCCCCAGGAAGCCTTTCTGGCGGTTTTGAAAGTGACCGAGGAATAGCGGGAGCCTTTTTCTGCCCGCGCCATAACTAAAACCTATAAGACCGGGCGGAGCCGCGCCTGCCCGCAATGCGCGCGGAAGGCCGCCCGGCGGTACCGGAGGAAGTGCTGCAATGGATGATGCTCCGCTCACACCCGAATCGCCAGCCACTGAACCGCGGGAACCTGCAAACACTCCCGACGGCCTGGTTTCTGCCGCCCCAGTCACCCCCGTCGCCGCGGCCACTGCCCCTCCGCCGCCCGCATCCGGCATTCGGGTGGTTTTCTTCGGTCCCAACGGCCTGCGCGCCGGCTGGCGGCTGGGCATTTTTTTAGTCATTGCCGCGCTCGTGGCCGTGAGCCTGGGCGGCCTGGCGCATCTTCTGCTATCCCGCCATTTGCCGCGCCGCGCCGATGGCTTTACGCCAGGCGGCGTGCTGTATGGCGAAGCCATGGTGCTGCTGGCGGTGCTGGCGGCCACGGCGATCATGGGGCTGATCGAAAAGCGGCGTCTTGCCGAATACGGTCTGCCGCTGCGCTCCGCGCTGGGAGGCTGGTTCTGGTGGGGCGTTTTGTGGGGTTGGGCGGCGCTCACGCTTCTGCTGCTCACCTTGCACTGGGCCGGAGCTTTTACCTTTGGCAGCCTCGCCATCCACGGCCACTCCGCCGCGCTGTATGCGGGCCTTTGGGCGCTTGCCTTTCTGGTAGTTGGCGGCCTGGAGGAATCCATGATGCGCGGCTACGCCCTGCACGCCTTAACCACCGGCATGGGATTCTGGCCAGCCGCCATTTTGCTTTCGCTGATTTTTGGTTCCGGCCACCTGCGCAATCCGGGCGAGGATTGGGTGGGAGGCCTGGCTGCCGGCTTGATAGGCCTTTTCTTCGCCTTCACGCTGCGCCGCACTGGCGTGCTCTGGTTTGCCATCGGTTTCCATGCCGCCTGGGATTATTCGGAAAGCTTCCTCTACTCCGTGCCTGATAGCGGCATGATGGCGAAAGGCCACCTGCTCAATTCCTCATTTCACGGCCCCGCCTGGCTCACCGGCGGCTCTGTGGGGCCGGAGGGCAGTTACCTGGTTCTGGCGCTGATCGGCATCCTCTTCGTTTTATTTGCCGTGCTTTATCCTGAAGCGCGATACCCCTCCGGCGTTTCCAAAACATCGCCCGTGGCGTAACATAAAAAAGCCCGCGCCACGGGGCCAAAGCCGCGCGCGGTGCCGCGTGGTGGCCGGGTGGGGTCATCTGCTGACGGCGGCTGCGCCCGCCAAGTGGTCAGCGCCGGTTGAGAACAACGGTGAGGTGAATCAGCATGGAATTGAAAATGGTGCAGATTGAGAATCCCGATGCGCTCAATTTTATTCTGGGGCATTCGCACTTTATCAAGACCGTCGAAGACCTGCACGAAGCCATTGTGCAGACGGTGCCGGGCATGAAGTTTGGCATCGCCTTCTGCGAAGCCTCCGGCCCGGCGCTGGTGCGCTACAGCGGCAACGACGACAAGCTGATTGACCTGGCCAAGCTCAACGCCATTACGCTTTCCTGCGGCCATTCCTTCATCATCTTTATTTCCGGCGGATTCCCCGTAAATATTCTGAACACCATCAAGAACGTTCCGGAGGTTTGCCGCGTGTTTTGCGCCACCGCCAACCCGGCGGAGGTGATTGTGGCGGAAACGGCGCAGGGCCGAGGCATTCTGGGCGTGATCGACGGCGACAAATCCAAAGGCATCGAAACCGACGCCGACATCCAGGCCCGCAAAGACCTGCTGCGCCGCATTGGCTACAAGCTGGCTTAGGGCCTGGCCCGTCCGCCACCCGCTTGCTGGCGATTCCTGGATTCGGCGCCGTCCTCATCGGCACAAAGCCACCCGGCACGCGTCGATCCCGGACAGCGTTTTGTGTAGTTGCTGCCGCTGTCATGCTGAACCTTCTAATCCGCCTCCGGTCATCACCATATCCATTTGATTACACACTGGTTAACTTGATTGGGTTCGGTTTTTTCGCGCATCTCGCCTGTTTTCATTCACTTAAGTCCAATTTAATCAATAAGATTGGGTTCGTTTTTTGTGATCTGGTTTATTATCAATAACCTTGGGTTCGTTTTGGTGTAAAAATTTGCACGCTCTTGCGCGCGGCGCCCCAGGGCGCCTTGTATCATGGCCCGGCTTCTGTAGCGGCGCGCCGTGAGCGCCGGATTTTAGTCCGAGCAAAGGCCGCGGGTGACAAACCGCCAAACCAGTCGGAGCCCTTTTTTGCAGCTCCTCCTGGTGCCTTGTATCAGGGCCCGGCTTCAGCCGGGCCGCAAAAGCATGCACGTGGAAAGCGGGCTTTAGTTCCTGCCGCCCTGGCCGGATTGTCGCAGACACACGCTTATTCCGCCAAGTGTTGAAGCTTGCTACTTCGCGGTAGCAGAAAGCCCACGGCGCACAAACCGCGCCGAAGTCACCTGCATCTTTTTCCCGGTCAAAATTCCGAACGTGCCGACGCACACCCCTCATTGCCACAGAGCGCTCCATGATGCCAGCGTAGCAGCTTGCGGTGAGACAAGGGAGACGACTGAGACAAATGCGACAGTATTTTACAAGGGACGCCGGCAGAATGACTTGGCTTGGCGTTCAGGCCGGGAATTTGTGCAGCCGGGGATAATCCGGGACACATGGCGCCGCCAGACGAGTGGCCGCCGATTCCGGGCAGGCAGGCAAGGCACGGTTTGTGTGCCTTGGGTTGTCGGATTGAGGAGAGCGCCCACGGCGCACAAACCGTGTTGTGATTGCCTGGGCAAAGCGGTTCCCTCCGGCTCGCAGACATTCAAAAAGCGTCTCTGCGCCACCCACCGCGTGACCTGAGCTGGATTTTGGAGTGCGGGAGCTTGCTCCCGCTTTGTTGGCGCGACAGCTTGTTGGCGCGAGGAAAGCGGCGGCAAGCCGCCGCAGTCCTAAAGCGTGTCGAGGCCAGGCTTCAGAGAGGAAAGTTTGCGCAGCCCCGAGTGTTTGGCCAAAGGGCCGAGGGTGCAGACGCCAATAGCCGCTCTATCCCGCCGCTTATTTTGAATTCTTCGGAGGATAATTTTTAAACATCTTATCCACCGATTTGACCACCTGTTTCTCGTCGCCTTTCTGAGTATCGGCCACGGCGTCCACGGTTGCTTGTCCGCGCCATACGATCTTGCGCTTACTTGCGTCAACGATGTCCACATTTAGAATTCCCATGGTGCGTGGCTCGGTTTGCGTAGTCATTTCACCGGGTCCCATGCCGCCCATCATGCCCCAGCCGCCCCAGCCGCCAAAGCCTCCCCACGGACCGCCGCCCCAGCCAAAGCCGTCGTCCATGGTGGTGGAATCCGTCACTTCCTGGGTAAATTCGTGGTAGATCAGGTAAACCTGAGGATGCTGGCTTAAAGCCACCTTGCGCATGCCTTTGGATTGCAGGGTCCGGTCAACGTCGGCGACCACCCATTGCTTGTAAAAGTGGCTGCCCTCATGTTTGCTCACGCGCCAGGCGTACGTACTATAGTCGGAAAAAGGAGCGTTCTGTTCCCAGTTCACCTTGACGGTCTGCGCGGCGAGAGGAAGACTTACGGCAAATGTAAAAGCCAATGCCAGAAGATAGCGAATGCTTTTCATGAATAACCTCCTTGGGTTATGAAGAATGTCTTGGCTGATGGCAACGTTCAGGCCAATCCGAGTAGCCAGACCAGCCGCCCCTTTGCCAAAGATAATCATCGTGCGGGCTCAGTACTGCGGGCGAGTCTTGCAGCGGGTTAAATGTGGATGGGGCAGTGCGAAGGCCGCATCCGGTCCGGTTGACTTGCAACCTGTCTAATGGGATGCCGTTTTGCGCTTCCGGAGTTGCCGGCGCGGCTGATAGACCTTGCCCGAGGCAGGCCAACAGGCCCGCTAGTGCGTATGGGGTGTAACGATAACGTACGTCTTAGACCCTTCGTACGTGGAATACGTCCTGAATTTTATATAAGTTGACATCCCTGTGGCTGATAGGGCAAATATGGAGCTGCGCGTCGCGGAACGCGCCGCGCAGGGACTGCGTCGCCTTTTTTTATTTTCGCCCGCCACCCCATTACAAAAATTACGCCCCCCCCAATCACCGCCCGGTGGAGG